>Ga0210003_1002583_pt1 | contig 15157 bp, 11 predicted proteins | sample LantaG_FD_182804 | JGI IMG/M metagenome (GOLD analysis project Ga0210003, IMG submission 182804) | Deep subsurface microbial communities from Baltic Sea to uncover new lineages of life (NeLLi) - Landsort_02402 metaG (SPAdes) (version 2) | ecosystem: Environmental > Aquatic > Marine > Oceanic >... | reverse complement strand
AGAGGGCAGTATTTCTTCGAGAGTCAGAGGCCCCTCTTCATCTTCAGCTGCATTCTCATGGTAGCTGAATGTTACGGGTCTCTTCTTCCGGAACAGGTCCTTGATACGGTTATCTGCGACCCTGTAAAGCCAGGTTGTCAGATTTTCAAGTCTCCTTATGTCATTGAATCCTACGGTAAGCTGATAAAAGACATCGTGCAGAACATCCTCGGCTTCAATTCTGTCGGGGATCCTGTTTCTTATATAGCCGAGCAACTTGTTTCGCTCGTCTTTATAAGCAGATGTGATTTTTGCTGACTCTTTTGGACTCATAACAAAGGCTCTTTACCAGTATAGACGAATCAGCGCAGAAAATATTTTAAATATTTATGAGATAAGTTTTTGAAACGCTCATTTCAGGCGGGAAAGGGGAAGCCCCCTGTTTATCTCTCTTTGTTTATTGTAAAACTTGTTGGAGGTTCATCTTCTGATCCTTCAAAATCAAACGTTCCGACAAAAACATTCCCGGATCCATCCACAACAACATACTTTGTCATCGGACCCCCTGGCCACCAAGGTACCGGAATATCATCCAGCATAGTGCCATCCTGCTGAATGACTTTAATAAATGAAGCTGTTGAATATTGGGCCCTAGGCGCTTCTTCTTCGTTTGTAAGCACATAAATGACATTATTATCGTCGATATCGATTATATGTGAATAACCTGATGGTGATTTATATATGAAACTGGCTATAACATTTCCCTGTGAATCAGACAGCTTTGCTTCCTGACCTTCTGATATAACTGAATAATACTTCCCTTCTGTATCGAAAACATATTGATCTGAATTATTATAAGACTGGCTTTTTATCAAGTGTATACCATTCATGTCTTTTTTGTAAACATGATATATATTATATTCATAATCAGATATTATGAGATTCTTCTCATGATCAAGTGCAATCATATCCACATATCCGAATTTACCTTTTTCCGTATCGGATCCGGTAATTATTTCTATAATATCTTCAGTTTCTGAATCTTCGACATACACTACATTGGAATAAACTGCTGCGAGGTACAATACACCTTCATCAACACAAATGTCCCTTACCACATTTACAGATCCATCTTCTGATTTTTCGGGGTAACTTATACTTCTGATGAAATTCCCCGAATAGTCATAAACAAGTATACGGAAATTGATAGCGTCAATTATAAATAACTGATTTTTATAAGCTGCAAATGAGGGTACTGCATAGATAGATTTTCCGCCCTCCATCTGTTTGTCAGCCATACCCTGGCCTATCTGGCCTTCTTCCGTGCCTAATTCCAGCAAAACAACCTCTCCTGTTTCAATTTCAGATAAAATTTCCGGCTCTGTTTCCTGTTCTGTTTCTTCAGCGGCTGCTGATTCAACATATTCATGTTTGGCAGATTTTGCTTTTTCAAGCAGTTCATCCAGCGGGACAGATACCTCTTCAACACCTACACCGATAGCAATAGCCAGATAATCAATTCCTGCTTTCTTTACAAAATAACTGCCGTAAAGAGACCATGAAGGATCAATGTCTTCAAGGAAAATTTGCTTTGATTCGGGGATATTAAAAAGCTGAAGCTCTGTTTCAACTCTCCCTTCTTCAGCAATAACAGGAGCCTGCTCTACTATAATCCATGTATTATCTTCTGTTTTATCCAGAATAGTATACAGATATAAGTTGTGTGAGATAAAGAGATTTCCCTTTTCCTTATCCGTGTCATAAAAAACGGCTCTTCCGTTTTCACCTTCATACACGCTTGTTATGATAATCTTACCCTGATTATTGCAGGAAAGTGTAAATAACAATAATATTGAAACACAATAGTAAAGACTTCTTCTCATGATGGACCTCCTGGTTTATGATTAAAATTGAAATCAATTTACAAAGAAATTTACAAATGAGTTTAATAAATTTGTAAGTAACAAGCAACGTGAGTAAATTAATTATGTTAAAAACAGATAATGAATTGACAGTCACCTTGCAAAGATCTGCGGTGTAAGCAATGTTCCTTCTGAAGCGACTTAAATGCATGGCCTTTGGTAAAGAGGTGCTGGCTACAGTGTGATATTTTCCTGACTGCTCCTGCAGAAATCATTATCAGTATTATTTGACTTCCAATTACTTAATTAGTATCTTTGTACATTATTCAAAGATTTAATAAACTCTGGTTAATTTTAAAAAAGGAGGGGAAAATGGCAACTTATTTTTTATTTGGTAAATATACGCCTGAAGCCAAAAAGGGCATTAGCGCTAACAGAACTGAAAAAGCCAATCAGTTGATTAAAAAATTAAAAGGGAAAATAATTTCCATTTATGCATTACTTGGTGATGCAGACCTTGTTATTATTGCGGAATTCCCTGATACAAAACAGGTAATGAAGGCTTCACTGGCAATCAGTAAATTAACAGGAATTGCCTTTACAACATCTGAAGCCATTCCTGTTAAGGATTTTGATAAAATGGTTGCAGGTATTTGAAAATTCCCGCAACATTAATAAAATATATCTTTTTGCATTAAAACTGAGAATGATTTTTCTTACATTTAATACATTTGCAGAATATCGTCCTTAAATCCATATCTGATCTTTAAAAGACAAATGTGAAATGAAAGTTACAGGATTTACTTTCATACGAAATGCTGTAAAATATGACTATCCCGTATTTGAAGCCATAAAATCTATTCTTCCGGTTTGCGACGATTTTATTGTTGCTGTGGGTAATTCAGATGATAATACCGAGGATCTTATAAAGGGAATAGATAAACGAAAGATAAAGATTATTGATACTGTATGGGATGATTCTCCTGAGATGAAGATATTAGGTGAGGTCTATGCTCTTGAAACTAATAAAGCCTTCAGAGAGGTGCCTTCAGATTCCGACTGGGCATTTTACATTCAAGCCGATGAAGTGGTCCACGAAAAATACCTTGATACAATTTATTCAGCAATGGGAAAATGGAAGGATCATACGAATGTTGATGGCCTGCTGTTCAATTATCTGCATTTCTATGGTTCGTACGATTATGTGGGTGTTTCATGGTATAAACATGAGATCAGAATTATAAGGAACGATAAATCAATTTATTCCTTCAGAGATGCTCAGGGTTTCAGGAAAGGTAATAATGAAAAGCTGAATGTCAAGCCGATAGATGCATATGTATATCATTATGGCTGGGTTAAGGAACCCGGATTAATGATGAAAAAAGTGAAAAACACTTCAACTTTTTATGAAAGCATTAACTGGATGAAAAAAATTGGTACAGACCAAACCTATGATTATTCCTCAATAGATGCCCTGAGTCTCTTTACCGAAACACACCCTGAAGTGATGAAAGAACGTATCAGCCGTAAAGACTGGACTTTTGATTATGATGAGTCATTCAATAAATTATCTCTGAAATACAGAGGGAAGCTATTCCTGAAAAAGTATCTCGGATTTAATACCTTTTATGAAAATTATAAAATCATTTAACAGTAAAGCCTGATGAAGAGGAAATCTGATTGTACTTCTGCAGGATATAAATAAGAATAGATACTTTTAAGTCACAATAATTAATAGACTTTATGATGAAAAAACTTGTTTTAACTCTCACAATTGCTGTATGCTTTACAGCATTCATTAATGCCCAGGATTATAGAAATGGAATCGGTTTAAGGGCTGGATTCAACCAGGGATTGACATTTAAGCATTTTGTATCAGGAAAATCTGCCCTGGAATTACTTTTAGCCACAAGATGGAGTGGTTTTGAAATAACTGGTTTATATGAAATTCATAATTCAGCTTTTGATATCAACAGGCTTAACTGGTATTATGGAGCCGGTGCTCATGTTGGCTTTTATGGAACCAATTATGATGGCGGTGAAGGAACATATGTTGGTGTTGATGGGATATTAGGGCTGGAGTATAACTTCAGGGAAGCCCCTATCAATATCAGCCTGGACTGGAAACCTGCCTTCGATTTCGGATATAACCATCTCTTTGCCGATGGTGGTGCTATCTCATTGAGATATATTTTCTAAAATCCAGAAATCTTTCTTAACCGCATAAAACCATCATTTGCTTTGTGTACTTTGCTTAATCTTTGAGCTCTTTGCGGTTATTTTTCTCTTTATTTTTATTTTCTATATCGGATATATTAAATTATCCCTGTTCAATTCCTGTGTATTTATTAATTTTAGATTGTATTGATAATCAAATCTAAATTTAATGATATGAAAAGGATTATTGTAGTTATTCTGGTAATCTGTATTTTGCCTTTAGCTTCACTGGCTCAGGGTAAATTCAACGGACTCGACATGAACATGGGTAACCTGTACAGGTTATCCGACGCAAAAACCCGTTCAATAAGCCCGGAAAATTTTACGGGAGAAAAGGGCAAGGCCGGAATGGCTGATCCTGCCGAAAAGGATAAACCCAATGTGGCAAATGCATTCAATGCCGCCCGTGATCTCGGGCAGGGCTGGAAGGTAAATCCATATGTCCGGATTAATCCCGGAGAAACATTCACTATTGCTGAGATTGATGGTCCGGGAGCAATCCAGCATATCTGGATGACTCCTGCGGGAAAATGGCGTTATAACATTCTTCGCATCTACTGGGATGATGAGACTGAACCATCAGTGGAATGCCCTGTTGGCGATTTCTTTTGTATGGGATGGGGAAGCTATGCCCAGCTTAATTCGCTGGCTGTGTGTGTTAATCCCGGCAGCGCATTCAACTGCTACTGGACGATGCCTTTCAGGAAGAAATGTAAAATAACCATGGAGAATACTGGCGATGCCGACCGGATGACATTATTTTATCAGATCGACTATACTCTTACCGATGTACCTGACGATGCTGCCTATTTCCATGCCCAGTTTCGCAGGCTTAATCCCAATACAACTTCCGACTATACCATTGTTGACGGTATAAAGGGCAAGGGACATTATGTCGGTGTTTATATGGCCTGGGGTGTCAATAATAACGGATGGTGGGGCGAAGGTGAGATAAAATTCTTCATGGATGGCGATACAAAATTTCCAACAATCTGCGGTACAGGTACGGAAGATTATTTCTGCGGCTCATATGATTTTGACACAAGAAAGAAAAATGCAGCATGTGTCGAGGAGGTTAATTACACGGAGTTCAGCACGCCTTATGCTGGTCTTCACCAGGTTATACGGGGCGATGGACATTATAATGTCATGCAACGCTTTGGATTGTACCGCTGGCATATAGTGGACCCCATCCGTTTTGAAAAGGATTTGAAGGTTACTATCCAGGACCTGGGCTGGAGACAGGGAGGAAGATATCTTGCCCAGAAATCTGATATAGCATCAGTATGTTACTGGTACCAGACCGAGCCTCATGCAAAATTCCCGAAAATACCGGAATGGCGTGAACTTGAAGTTTATTAGAACATTTGAATTTTTTTTATTCCTACTAAAAACAGATAACATGAAAGAGAATAAAGTATCAATTTCTGGAAAAAAAATTGAACGCAGGAAATTCATTTCCGACATTGCACTGGCTGCTGCAGCGATAAGCTCAATGGGAATCGTTACATCATGCCATGAGAAATCACCGGGGAAAAAGGAAGAACAGCTTCCTGTCCTGCTTAACCGTGCACCTGATGGTCCGGTCCTAAAGGCAGGGCTTATCGGTTGTGGAGGAAGGGGTACCGGAGCAGCAGTAAACTTCGTCGACGCAGGTCCGAATCTTCAGATAACAGCTCTCGGAGATGTTTTCAGGGATAAGCTTGATCAGTGCAGGGAACAGCTGGGAAAAGAAAAGAATATTGAAATTGCAGAAGAAAATTGCTTCATAGGCTTTGACAGCTATCAAAAAGTAATAGATTCAGGGGTTGATGTTGTTCTGCTTTGTACTCCTCCTCATTTCCGTCCTGCTCATATTGATGCCGCGGTTAAAGCAGACAAACATATCTTTCTTGAAAAACCATGTGCTGTGGATCCTGTGGGAGCCCGCTCGGTTCTGGTCTCTGTAGAAAGAGCCAAAGAAAAAGGACTTTGCATGATAAGCGGAACTATCAGAAGAGTCCAGAAAGATTTTATGGAAACCAGACGTAGGGTGATGAATGGTGAAATAGGAGATATTGTGAGTGCACATATAATCCGAAACGGAGGCTCACTATGGGTTATAAGGAAAAAACCGGGATGGACAGATATGGAGTACATGCTGCGTAACTGGGCCAACTTCTGCTGGCTGTCAGGCGATCATATCGTGGAACAGTTTATCCATGAGATAGATGTAATGAACTGGTATTTAGGTAAAACGCCTGTCAAAGCTATCGGGTGGGGAGGACGCCAGAGGAGAGTGACTGGTGACCAGTACGACTTTTTCAGCATAGAATATATTTATGACAATGGCATGCATACCCATTGCGCAGCACGCCAGATAACAGGATGCAGCAATCTTACAAAGCAGTTCATTGTAGGAACTAATGGGTTTGCAAACGCCAGGGGAACCCTGTACAACCTGAACGGAGAAGAAATATGGAAATATCCGGCTCCTGAAGAGGGATCTGATGATGATACCTGGAAAGTTACAGATCCGTATGTTCAGGAACATATAAACCTGGTGACCGGTATCCGCACGGGGAATGTGGTAAATGATACTGAAGCCCAGGTAAATTCAACTCTTATTACTATAATGGGACGTATGTCGGCATATACAGGAAAAGATGTCACATGGGAAGAGGTGATGAATTCAGACCTTTATCTTGGACCAAAGACATATGCTTTTGGCCCGATAGAGGGTATTCCTGAAGTGATACCTGTAATAGGAACAGCACCAAACGTATGATATTAAAATAAATAAAACAATAAGAGTAAAAACAATGAAAAGAATTCTGTATCAAATGCTATTTCCTTTTACCTGTATTAGTCTTGTTATATGCTCATGCTCTCAAAAAGAAAGCGTAAAAACTGATTATCACAGGTATAATGAAAGTTATTCCGGAGAGTACCTGAACAGGATAGCATTTCCGATCGGAGGTATCGGTGCAGGTATGTTTTGTATCGAAGGAACGGGAGCAATCTCTCATATGTCTGTAAGGAACAGACCTGATATATTTAATGAGCCGTGCATGTTTGCCGCCCTGTCGGTAAAAAACATTGAGAACGGCACCAGGGTAATTGAGGGGCAGGTCCCCGGCTGGAAGCATTTTGGCGAACCCGGCTCAGGCACCGGTTCTTCAGGGGCAAGCTACGGGCTTCCCAGGTTTCAGAAGGCGACATTTCATGCCAGATTCCCGTTTTGCGGAATTGAACTCAATGATGACGATATCCCACTCGATGTTCTTATTAAAGGATGGAGTCCATTCATACCGACTGATGCAGATAATTCAAGTTTGCCAGTCGGAGCGCTGGAATATTCATTCAGCAATAAAAGTAATTCAAAGGTTGAGGCCGTTTTCTCATACAACACAAGGAACTTCATGCAGCAGTCAGGCGGCAAAGCCAATGTCAAACCGATTGCAGGAGGATTTATCCTTTCGGAAGAGGGAACAAAAGAGAATCCTGAAAAACAGGGTGATTTTGCAATCTTTACAACAGAAGCTGAGACAGTTGTCGACCATTGCTGGTTTAGAGGAGGATGGTGGGATCCGCTTACTATAACATGGAACACCATCCTGAAGGGCGAAACCAGAAATACCCCTCCAGTTGAAGACGATGCCCCCGGCGCATCATTATATGTTCCGTTCACACTAAATCCCGGCGAGACAAAAGTTATAAAATTAATGATGGCCTGGTATGTTCCGAATACAACCCTGAGGTATGGACAGGATTCGCAGGAGCCTGATGATGACGAGTATACGGATCCAAATTCCTTATTTCAGCATCCTTTCTACAAACCGTGGTATTCGGGAAAATTCTCCGGGATAAATGAGATTGCAGACTTCTGGAGGACAAATTACAATGACCTGCTGTCAAAATCAGAATTATTCAGCAGCTCATTTTACAACTCTACGCTGCCTCCTGAAGTTATTGAGGCAATTGCAGTTAACCTGACTATTTTAAAATCACCAACAGTTTTACGTCAGACTGACGGCAGACTTTGGAACTGGGAGGGATGCGGGGATAATTATGGAAGTTGTGCAGGTTCCTGTACACATGTTTGGAATTATGCCCAGGCAATTCCGCACCTTTTTCCAACCCTTGAAAGAACTCTGCGTGAAACAGAATTTTTCCCAAGCCAGAATAAAGAGGGTCACCAGACTTTCAGATCGGCTTTACCTATAAGACCTGTAGCAGCAACATTCCATTCCGCAGCAGACGGTCAACTTGGAGGAATAATGAAAATATACCGCGACTGGCGGATAAGCGGTGACGGTGAATGGCTTGAGAAGATGTACCCGAAAGTCGTTGAGAGTATGGATTATTCAATCAGAACCTGGGATCCAAGGCTGACAGGCACTCTCAAAGAACCGCATCATAACACTTATGATATTGAATTCTGGGGTCCCGAAGGCATGTGTACCAGTTTTTATCTCGGGGCCCTGAAGGCTATATCAGAAATGGGAAGATATCTCAACAGGGATGTTTCAAAATATGAAGATCTTTATAAAAAAGGAAAAGCAATAATTGAATCAGAGTTGTTTGATGGTGAATATTTTATTCAGAAAATTACGTGGGAGGGACTGAATTCACCTGATCCCGTAAGGGCATCTGAAAGTTCCTGGTCATCAGATTATTCCGATGAAGCGAGATTGTTATTGCAGAAAGAGGGTCCCAAGTATCAGTATGGGAACGGATGCCTCTCCGACGGTATTCTGGGTGCATGGATCGGTGAAGTATGCGGACTTAAGAATATTGTTGATTCGGCGAAAGTGACAAGCCATCTTACCTCTGTATATAAATACAATTTCCGTAAAAACCTTTCTGACCATTCCAATCCGCAAAGACCATCCTTTGCTCTTGGACACGAGGGAGGTCTTCTCCTGTGCAGCTGGCCTAAAGGAGGTAAACTGTCCCTTCCCTTTGTTTACAGCGATGAGGTATGGACAGGTATAGAATACCAGGTAGCTTCACATCTTATGATGATGGGGGAAACCGAAAAAGGACTCGAAATTGTCAGAGTAACTCGCGACAGGTATGATGGAAGGATACGTAATCCTTTCAATGAATATGAATGCGGACACTGGTATGCACGTGCGATGTCAAGTTATGCAATGCTGCAGGCTCTGACGGGTGTCAGATACGATGCTGTATATCAGGTAATGTATATCAGCTCACGTGGAGGTGACTTTACATCCTTTATTTCAACAGCCACAGGCTTTGGAAATGTCGGAATTAAAGAAGGAAAACCCTTCCTCAATGTAGCCTATGGTGAAATTACGGTAAAGGATTTCAGGATTAATAAATAAGAAAAACTTACACGGAGGAAATCCGGAGGAGACACAGAGTTCCACAGAGGTTTTACATTCTGTATTGAGAATAACTCTGTGTATCTCTGTGCCTTCTCTGTGGATCTCGGTGTAAGTTCTTGTTTTTATAATAAGGTAATAGGAACCTCTGATCCTTTTCTTTCGGCAGAAAGGTACCCGGCATAGATTGTAGCAATAACATCTGCAGCCAAACCGCTGCCGCTTTCTACCAGTTCACCAAAAGCTATGGAACGATAGAAAGCTTCCATCTCGTGCTGGTAACCGGTAAACCAGCTTTCATCAGGGGAGACAGACGACCAGCCCTGTTTAGTTTCTGTCTTTTCAACAATATAAACATCCTTATAATACTTCTCATCAGGCGTATAGGTCTGCATGGAGTTATCAGGGCTTATATTGCATAGTGTTCTGTGGTTGTTTGTATTTACCTCTATCCAGTTATGTACCCCTCCAAGGACAAGCTCGCTGGCAAAAATGTCAGCAAATGTTCCATCTTCAAAAACTACGTGGAGTGCAGCAAAGTCTTCAATATCCTTATATGATGTTCTGAGGTGACCTTCATCCATGAAGTTCGGCAACCGTGTAACCGCATGAGTGCGGGATGAAACAGTAACAGGACGGATAGGTTTATCATTCCTTGCTTCACCTTCAACTTTTTTGAAATATAATGCCGCTGAAAGAGGGTGACACCCTTTCCCTATCATGGATCCGCCGCCGGAAAATTTCCATTTTCCGTATGCCGGGGAATGTGACCCGGAATGTGATTCTTCTCCATGGATCCAGAGGATCTGGGCTTTTGACTTACGAAGAATATCACTTTCCTTGATTACTGAAGGAGCATAAATCCAGTTTTCAGCATACATGATTCTCCCCGCACTCTTTTTTTCTGCTTCAATCATCCTTTTTACACTTGCAAGAGCATGTTCGAGTCCTTTTTCACGGGGAAACTTATCGCCATTAAAGTCTTCTTTCCCGTCACCGAAATAACCGGTAAATGGTTTTTCAACTATCACATTTTTGTTTTTCTCAAGAGCAGCGATTACAATTTGTTCATGTGTCGAAGGTGGTGTACAGACATGGATGACATCAGAATCGTCGATCAGGGCTTCAAGGCTGCTATATGCCTTCAGGTTGCGGGATTCAGTGTACTCTCGGAGCCTGTTAGCAGTAGGGGAGAAGGAACCTGTTATTTCGATCTTAACCGAATAGAGACGTTGCAAGGCTTCGTAGTGAAACCTTGCAGCGTAACCTGATCCGGCAATCCCGGTGCGGATTATTTTATCTGTCATCAGAATTTTTTCATTTCAGTTTTTTGATTCCCATGTTCCACAGGGTGAAACTAAAGATGTCAGCATATTGTTCTATGGTTTTGCTCACCGGTGTGCCTGCTCCATGACCTGCTCTGGTCTCAATACGTATGAGCACAGGATTCTTTCCACTCTGTTTTGTCTGGAGATGAGATGCAAACTTGAATGAATGAGCCGGCACGACCCTGTCGTCGTGGTCGCCTGTAGTGACAAGAGTTGCCGGATATTCAACACCCTCTTTTACATTCTGAACAGGAGAATAACCAAGCAGATATTTAAACATTTCAGGGCTCTCATCGGCTGTTCCGTAGTCGTATGCCCAGCCGGCACCAGCTGTAAATTTATGGTATCTGAGCATATCAAGAACGCCAACGGCAGGAAGTGCTACTTTGAAGAGATCAGGTCGTTGTGTCATCACAGCTCCGATAAGCAAACCGCCATTTGAACCACCTCTCAATGCCAGGTATTCAGTGGATGTATATTCATTATCAATAAGATATTCAGCAGCAGCTATGAAATCATCGAATACATTCTGTTTATTCATTTTAGTTCCTGCCAGATGCCACTTTTCACCATATTCGCCTCCTCCTCTTATATTTGGCACGGCATAGATACCTCCCATTTCGAGCCAGAGAGCCATGGTAACCGAAAAACCGGGAGTCTCACTGATGTTGAATCCGCCATAACCATACAGCATGGCAGGATTACGACCATCTTTAATGGCACCCTTTTTATAAGTAATGATCATAGGTATCCGCGTGCCGTCCTTGGAATTGTAGAATACCTGCTCCGTTTTATAATCATCGCTATTGAATGCTACGGAGGGCTTTTGGTAAACATCTGCATCACCTGACATGGGGTCCAGTTTATAGATTGTAGAGGGTGTTGTATAATTTGTAAAGGAATAATAAACCTCCTTATCTTCCTTTTTACCACTGAATCCTCCTGCGCTTCCGATCCCGGGAAGGGTAATGTCGCGAATAAACTGGCCATTCTTATCATATTGTTTAACAAGAGAAATGGCATCTTTCAGATAGTGGGCAAAAAAGAATTCCGAGGCGGTTGCTGGCTGGAGAACATTTTCTGTTTCCGGAATGAAGTCGGTCCAGTTTTCAACACCCGGACTGGCCGCATTTGTCGTTATTATCCTTGCATTTTGTGCATTCAGGTTGGTGTAAATATAGAGTTTTGAGCCGTCGTTATCGATTACATAATTATCGTTGTCGAAGTTACCGACAATTGTCTGAAAACCAGAATTCTTCTTTGTCAGGTCCTTGATATACAATTCATTGCCAGTTGTTGATATTGAAGCAGTTACCACAAGGTATTTTTCATCCTCGGTGACGTCGCCGCCTACATACCTTCGTTTTTTATCAGCTCCAAAGACAATTTTATCATCTGACTGGCTGGTTCCCAGCTTATGGTAATAAAGTATATGGTGGTCGGTCATTGCCGTAAGTTCACTGCCTTTTGGTTTGTCATAGGTAGAATAATAAAAGCCTTCATTACCCTGCCATGATATACCGGTGAACTTGATATCAATAAGAGTATCCCCGATTATTTCTTTCGAGGGTGCATCCATTACAATTATTTTTCTCCAGTCTGATCCGCCTTCAGAGATCGCATAGGCTAATTTGCTGCCGTCTCTTGAAAAACCCATCTCTCTGAGAGAGGTTGTGCCATCAGCTGAAAATTTATTGGGATCGAGGAATACCTCAGGATCTTCACCCTCCCTGTGGCGATAGAGCACATACTGGTTCTGAAGACCATCGTTCTTTGAAAAGTAGATAAATTCACCTTCCCTGTGAGGCATACCATACTTTTCATAATTATAGATATTAGTAAGACGCTCTTTTATCTGGTCTCTGTACGGTATTTTCTCAAGATAGGCGAAGGTTACAAGATTCTGTTCCTTAACCCAGGCAGCTGTTTCATCCGACATATCATCCTCGAGCCACCTGTATGGATCGGGAACAGGAGTTCCAAAAATAGTATCAACAACATTACCTTTTGCAGTAACAGGGTAAGTAATTTTTTCATTCTTCCCGCCTGAACAGGCAGTCAGAAATAAAAGCACCAGTAAAGTATAAGCAAGTTTTTTCATAGGTATAGTTATTTAAAAATGAATATTTAAGCAGCAATATTCAACAAAGGTAATAATATTGTTTTTAACCCCAGATAAACACGGATTGTTTTACCCCCCAACCCCTCCCGATACGCTTTCACTACGTTCAAGCTATCGGGACAGGCTCTAAAGGGGGGCTATTAACAATATAATCTGATACATAGCAATTGGGTTTGAGGCCCCCTTTAGGGGGCTGGCCATCAGCCAGTTGGCTGATGGCCGGGGGGTTTTTTACTCCAGTAATATATTTTCCAGCCTTTTGCTATGGCATTTTTCTTCAATTTGCTATCAGGATTAACACAAACAGGGTTTCCTGCAATTAAAAGGGCAGGGAAATCGGCTATCGAATCGCCATAAAACCATGAATCTTTGGCAGTGCAGTTCTTTAATTCACAATATTTTTTCATTCTTACTGCTTTTTCCTCACCGAAGCAAAGCGGCCCAATAGATCTGCCTGTAAGAAATCCGTTGTTAACCTCCAGTTCTGAACATATTATATCATCCATATCGAGTGCTTTTGCCATTTCACGACCTATGAAAGCGGGAGTTGATGAAAGTATAACTGTTCCTGCACCGTTTTTTTTATGCATTTTTATTTCTCTTATTGCTTCCGGATAAATAGCCGGTATCAGGACATTTTTTGAGATTTCCACTGACAGTTTGTTGAATACTGTTTCGGGTACATCTTTAACCCAGGCAGCCATCTCATTAATTATTTTAACAGGATCCCTGAGTGATATTTTATATAAGAATAAAAGCCAGAGAGCATGTAAAATATCTAAGTGTGACATAAGTCCCTTCTTATATGCTTCCCGGGCAAGAATATTGCCGCTGATTTCACCGGTAATGGTATGGTCGAGATCAAAAAAAGCAATATAACTTTTCACATCAGACACTTTTGAAAAAGTGGTTGCCATCAGGATTGTATATGATATTCAGCCCGGCAGGTATAAGTCTGACATTAAATGTTTTGGCAAAGAAAAGCTCTCCATCAACATGATAGGGCACCTTCCCCGGGAACTCAAGATCAATTGAGGCGGTCTGGAAATAATTTACTCTTTTGTCATTTATATGCTTTCCTTTTGGAACCATAAGCAAAAGCCTGAATCTGTGGAAGAGGTTTAGCTTTTTAATTGAGCAGACATCTAACAGTCCGTCATCAGCAATAGCTTTTGGAGTCAGGAAGAAACTGCCTGCGAACCGTCTCCCTATTGAAACTGTATTCATGAAACAATCGGTTTCGTGACGATCGCCATTACTGATTACCACCATCCTTTTTTCCCTGAAAAAAAGGAGCGTTTTTACAATTTGCCATATATATTTTTCACTCCCCCCTTTTCTTACCATTCCTTCATCAGTATAGTTCTGTGCAGCAACTTCGGCATCAAAACCAATACCCAAACCATTCAGAAAAACAGTGCCATTTACATTTCCAACATCCTGTGCAACTACATTTTTTCTGAAGAATATATCCCATTCGTGGTCTGTAAAACGATTGGGAAATCCCGTGATCTGGCAATAATCATTACCTGATCCTGCCGGAATAATACCGGCAACCACCTCCTTGTTATTTATCAAAGACCTGGCAACTTCATTGAATGTTCCATCACCACCGACAGCGATGATGTATTTTACACCCTTTTCTGCTGAGCTTTTTGAGATTTCCGTGGCATGACCGGGACATTCCGTCAGAACAACCTCACCATTAATATTGTACTCCTTTATTTTGTTTTCAATCTCAGGAACCATTGTGCCGGCAAAACTATTGCCCGCTATCGGATTAACGATAAAAACCCACTTTTCTTTTTTCTCTTCTGTCATTGATGGTATGATTAATGATATGCAGATTCGATAACAGCCTTCACAGTTGATGTTATCTCACTGTCACTTCTGTTTATAAGCTCTTCCCTTGGGATCGGTTTATGGATCACAATTTCAAGCTTTGATCCAAAATTGATATAGAATCTTGTTTTTGGTTTGAAATTATAGAAACCGTTAAGAGTAACCGGCAGTATCCCGATCTCTCTCGATCTGAACAGGTAGATGAATCCCCTGTAAAACGGATTTATCTTACCACTTGTGGTTCTTGTGCCTTCAGGAAACAGTGCCACCGAGCGGTTATTGGCCTTTTCAATCAGTTGTTCAAGCATATGGCGGGTGTTGGTTACTGTTGGTTCCCTGAAAGGAACATAGTCCGTCATTTTCAGGAATTTACCAAGCACAGGGACCCTTAGAAGCCGCTCGTGTCCGAACCAGGAAACCTCCGGGTAAAAAGACATTATGGCCACTATATCGAACAAACTGGCATGATTGGCAATA
>Ga0210003_1002582_pt1 | contig 15169 bp, 10 predicted proteins | sample LantaG_FD_182804 | JGI IMG/M metagenome (GOLD analysis project Ga0210003, IMG submission 182804) | Deep subsurface microbial communities from Baltic Sea to uncover new lineages of life (NeLLi) - Landsort_02402 metaG (SPAdes) (version 2) | ecosystem: Environmental > Aquatic > Marine > Oceanic >... | reverse complement strand
TTCCCTTCGAACATCTCTGCGGCTGGGTTGTTGAGGCGGTAGGCCTCCTGTTGGTTGGTTGGTTGGTTGGGTGGGTGGGGGTGGGAAGAAGAAAGAGAGGGGGAAAAAGAAAAGGTGAGATGAAGTTTTTTTTTGGACGAAAAGAAAAACCCGACTCATGAAAAAAAAAAAACCTCTCCTTACCGCGGCGGGGTGCTCGTACTCGATCGCCCACTTGGCGTGCGCGGCCCTGTACTGGTGCAGGCCCTCGGACAGCCCGCCGCACCCGGCGAAGATGTCCATGGTCGCCAGGGAGATCCCGTCCCCTTTCGCTTTCGCGCGCTTCTTCTCTGCGTCGTCGGCGTCGTCGGCCGCGTTGTGCGCCGCCGTCGCGGCCGAGGACGCCAGCGTCTTGTTCTCCTTCTTGAGCTCCTCCAGGACCTCCCCGGCCTCGCGGAGGTCCTTGGGGACAGCGGACCGGTCGACGGTCTTCCTCTTGAGGTCGGCGGTGCCGACGCAGGTGAAGACCCCTTCGATCGCGGCCGGGGCGGCGTCGGAGACGAGCGGCGAAGAAGCCGGCGCGGAAGCCTTGGAGACGACGTGGCACTTGCGGACGACCGAGGCCGCCGCGACAGAGACCACCTCGGTCGTCAGGAAGATGTCCCACCAGCCCGCGGAGTATCCGACCTCCTCGGAGACGTCCTCGGGGCGGGCGCAGCGCGTGACGGTGATGGACGAGTTGGCCGAGATCGACTTGGGCACGGCGGTGACGATGCCGACGGCGAAGGCGCGGAGGCCGAGGTTGGCGCCGCCCTTGTGGAAGCGCGAGCGTGAGCCGGGGACCGCGGCGGCAGGAGCCTGTTCTTCTTCGTCGTCCTCGTCCTCCTCGGCGGCAGCCTTCTTGTTGCACTTCTTGGAGGCAGCAGCAGCAGGCTTGTCAGCAGCAGCAGGCTTGTCAGCAGCAGCCTGCTGCTCCTCCTCGGAGTCGAAGGCATCGGGAGGCAAGTACACGGCGTCCCCGATCCTGTAAACGACGCCGTCCTTCTTGAAGCTCCTCCCTGCCTCGGGTCCCGCTGCCAGCCCCTTTTCGGGGGCCGGCTCGTTCGCCACGGGCTTGCCCAGCGCCAGGTCGGCGGGAAGGATCTGGAACATGCCCTTGAGGGGCAGGTAAGAGGTCCTGTAGATGTAGGACAGCGGCTTTCCCGCAGCGAGCTTCTCGTTGTTGCCCTCGCGGAGCCTCTCGTCTTCGAGCGCCTCGGCGGCGTGGAGGGCGGTGTCCCTGGGGTCCCAGCGGCGCTCGCGCCTCGACGCGTCGAGCTTCTCGGCGGCGTCTGCCAAGGGGAAGACGGCGAAGCGGGGCGTGACGAACAGCTCGGCGTCGGAGGCGGCGTCCCCGAGGACGGTGTCGCAGCCGTGGACCACGACGCGGAGCTGCACCATCGGAGCAGCGGCGGTTGAAGAAGAAGCGTTCTTCTTGCTTCCCTTCTTCTCCCCCGAAGAACCCGCCTCGTCGGGCACAAAAATCGCCTGCACGATCCCCATCAGCGGCGTCTCGGGCAGCTCGGCGTCCTGCGACCTCTGCCTGGCGACGCTCAGGTAGCGAGCCACATCGTCGTGCTCTCCCAGCGAAGAAAGCTCGACGCCAGCGGCGAGAGAGACGACGTCGCCGAGTGCGACCTCGGTCCTCTTCGAAGCTCCTTCTTTCTCTCCGATCAGGGCCTTGGAGAAGAAGGCGACGGGGCCGGAGACGCCCAGCGGGGAGGCGTCGATGGGTCCAGGCAAAGGGGAACCGACGACCTCGGGGGCGAGCGAGGGGCGCGGGGCGGCGGTGGGCTTGGCCGCGGCGGCGCGCGCGTCTGCACCGCCGTCGGCTGGCGACGCAACCGCCGCAACGGCCTTCTCTCCTCCCTCCTTCCCCTCCTCCTCGTCGTCGTCGTCGGCGTTGGGGTCGGACTCCTCGACGACCTGGGCGACGGGCGCAGCGGCCCCGGCTGCGGCCTCGGCTTTCACCTCCTTGGCGTAGACCTTGAGCGTGATCGCCTTGGCGGCGACGACGGCCGACGACGCGTCACCGACGGGGGCCTCGCCGTCGCCCGAGCCGCCGCGGCCGACGCCGGCGGCGGCGAAGTACGACTGCCAGACAGCGCGGACCATGGCCGTGGCCGTGGCGGTCATGGGAGCGGCGCGCGACTTGGCGGCGCGGTCCTTCATCGGGTTGGCGCGGAGCTGCTTGCGCGGCGCGCGGCCTCCGGTTTTCGAAGAGGGCTTGCGCGCCGCGGCCGCCATCGCCTTGAGCGCCGCTTTCGACGGAGCGTACAGCTTCAGGTGGCGCCTCTCGAGCATCTTGGAGCGCAGCGTCTGCGCGAACACGCACTGGGCCACTGCTTTCGCGTCCTGCGTGCGGTCCTGCTGCAGCAGGGCCGAGAACTGGTTGAGGATGATCTGGCCGTGGCAGACCAAAAAGCGCTCGACGGCGCGAGGGTCCTCCGAGACGAAATCGATGAGGGCCGCTTTCTCACCTTTGGCGACGGCCCTCTGCTCCTCCTTGGACTCCTCCACCACCTTCTTCACGATGTCCTCGAAGGAGACCATCGACGCGCGCCTCGCCGCGGCGACCTCGTGCATGCACCTGATCGCCCAGCGCACGGCCTTTAGGACGACCGCGAACCAGGGCGCGTAGGTCGGGTCGGGCGTGACCAGGCGGTACCGCGCGAGCTCGGTGCGGACCCACAGCTGGCACGAGTCGAGGTCGGCGGCGCCCTCGACGTACCATTCCTGGATCTGCGAAAGGAGAAGGGGCATGCCGATGGGGGCCGGAGGGGTGGCGTCCTCGACTTCGGCAGAAGAAGAAGAAGAACCGCCGGCAGCAGAAGAACCGCCAGCTCCACCGTCGCCGTTTGCGTTTTTCGCCGCGGCGTGCGCCGCGGCGACGACCTGCTCGGGCGTGGCAAAGGCGGTGCTCTCGTCGTGCTCCTTCATCCTCCCCATCGCAAACACCTCGACGGGCGGCTCTCCTCCCGAAAAAGCCGGGACCAGCTCCAGCGGGGCCATCATCGAGTCGGAGTTGAAGAGCGAGAAGTCGAAAAGATCGAACGACTGGAGCTCGTCGGGGTTGGCTCCGGCGTCGAAGAAGTCGGTCTCGCCGCCGAGCAGCTCGATCTCGTCGCCGGCGTCGGCTTCGCGGTCCGGGGCCGGGGTCGGGGCCGGGTACTCGTCCGCGAGCTCGGTCATCGACAGCACGATGTAGGCGCCGTCGGAGGCGGCGGCGGAGGCGGCGGCGCGGGCGGCGAAGCGCTCTGCCTGAGCCGCAGTGACTCTGATCACGCCGCCGTCGCTCTTCTTCGAAGCCTTGTTTCCGTTAGCTGCGAGCACGCTCGCGTCGGTCTCGACCTGGAGGTGGACCACCCCCTTGGCCGACTCGGCCTTGGCGGCGACCTGGCGGGCGAAGTCAGCCTCGCGGAGGGCGGCGCGCTGCGGGAGGGGCAAGGACGAGGCCTTGGAGGAGAAGGAGAGCGGTGCGGCGACGGCAGAAGCAGAGACGTCGACGACGGCGGCCTTGCCCTTGCCTTTCGGGTCGGCAGCAGAGACCAAAGAAGCAACAGGCGCCTTGCCCTTGCCCTTCGCGTCAGCGGCGGAAGCGTCGACGATCGAGATCCCGGTGCCGCGGACGCGGCCGGCGGCGCCGCGCGCGCCCTCGACCTTGTCCTCGAGCTCCGCCGCGAACGCCGCGCCGGCCCCGGCCGCCAACAGCGCCGGCGCGTTCCTCTCCAGCGCCTCGAGCACAAAGGCCCCGCAGGCCTCGAGGGCCGCGCGCGGTCCCCCGTAGGGCTTCCCGGCGCGGGCGCGGGCGAGACGGATCACCACAGACTCGTAGGAAGGGGGCGTCGCCGTCGCCGGGTTGGCCGACTTCTTGTTGTCCTCCAAAGCGGAAGCGAGCGCGCGCGCGGTCTCGGCGGCGAGCTCGGCTTCTTCTTGCACGTGATTGAGCAGCTTGCGGTAAGGAGCCGCAGCGCGGGAGACGACGTAGGTCCTGCCCGTGGCAGCCGAGGTCAGCGTGAGGGACACCGAGGAGACGGCCTCGTCGAACGAGGTCGGGATGCCTTCGACGCCGAACGCCGACAGCGGCCCGAGACGGGCGAGCGAGACGCCCGCCGATTTGGGCGCGCCCTCGGCCCTCGACAGCACCGCCGAAGCGAACAGGGGCTTCTCCGAGAGGCCCACGCGGTCCAGGGGCACGAGCTCGTTGGTTCCCTCTTCGGAGACGGCGAGGTCGAGAAGGCGGAACCTGCCGTCGCTCGAGGTCGCGGAGCCCAAAAGCTCGACGGCGGCCTCCTCGGTCTCGGCCTCGCGGGCGGCCTTGACCTCGACGACGTCGCCGCCCCCGCCGGCGGCGTCGGCTGCGGCGAGGAGCTGGGGGTCCTCGACGTCGTACTTGACGTTCTGGGCCGCGGCGCGGCCCGAGCCGACGCCGCCGGCGGGGGCGGAAGCGGAGGCGGAGGAAGGAGAGGCCTTGGCCTTTTTCGTCGTCTTGGCGGCGGCGGCGGCGTCGGCCGCGGCGCCCGCGGTGCCGGCGCGCTTGGCGCGGGGCTTGGAGGCGGCGGCGGCCTTTTTGGTGGTGGAGGGCTTGGTGGACGCGGGGGCGTCGACGTCCATGGCCTCGGCTCCGGGCTTGTTGGAGGCGGGGGCTGTTGGAAGTTAGAAAGAGAGGGAAACGAAGGAGGTGAGCGAGAGAGAGAAGAGAAAGAGAGCGAAAAGAGAAGAGGTCGAAGCGAAAGCGCGCAAAGCAGCAGCATCGATGAACGTTTTTCCGATCCATCGCGTCGCGCTCCGCTCTCCTCTCGTCGCTTTCAACGGAGAATCAAGCTCTCCCAGGATCGAGATCGCGTGGAGCTCTCATCAGAGAACCGAGAATCAGGGAAGGAGAAGCCTTGTCAAGCTCGCAAGGGCGCCGCGAAAGAAGAGAAAGAGAAAAAGCTTTTTTCTTTTTTTCAACGAATTGAAAAAAAAACATCAACGGAAAAGAGAGAGCAAGAGAACGAGTTGCTCGTACTTTTTCTTTCCGGCTCAGCGGCTTCGCCGCCTCTGCCCATCGGCTCGCTTTGGGGATGGAAAGCGGTGGATCAAGCTCGCTCTCAAGAGAGAGGAACGCGAACACGAAGAGAGCGCGAGCAAGCGAGCACGCGAGCGCGAAAGAGAGAGAGAGAGGAAGAGAGATGGAGGAATGATGCTCGTCGCCTCTCTCTCGCTCGAGTCCCCTTTCCGTCTGTCGTCGAAGCCGACGTTCGACCAAAGACGACGCGCGTCCTATCAAATCGAACTCTCTCTCTTTCACCTGTCCACTCACCTTCGATCGTCTTGGCGAACTCAGAGGCCTCGGCCCAGCTGGAGAACTTCTCGCCTGCGTGATTGAGATGATGGTTAGAGAGAGAGAGAGTGGAGAGAGAGAGAAAGAGGTGAGATGGAGAGAGCATCGACGTCTCTTGATGCCAAAGAGCCAACGATTCAATCGTTGAGAGAGCGAGAACACGCGCCCTCGGTGCGTGCTCTTTCTGTCTCGCATTGCTCCTCTCCTTTGGCCGTGAGGCGAGAGGTCATACGAAAGGCTCCATCGCGATCCGAATCGAGGCGAATGAGCAAGAGGAAAGGGGCGAGCGAGGGCATCGTCGAAGACGTTTTTCTCTTTCTTGCGCGCCGCCGTTTTCGAAATCGACGTCTTCGCCCCCCTCCATCTAACTTCAACTCACCTCCGGGCGCGATAAACTCCTTGTTCTTCCTGACGGTCTTGACGGTTCCGCCGAGCTGCTTCCACGCGGCGAGCTGCTCGCCGGTGGTCGCCATCGGGAAGGAAGGTGGGGAGGGAGTGGGTGGGGGTGGGGGGTAGAAGGAGAAGAAACAAAGGTGCTTCTCTCTCGACGAAAAAAAAAGAAGAGCAAGTGTGAAGAGAGAAGAGCGACAGCTCTCTCTGTCTCTCTCCGTCGGGTGCAAAAATTCAACTCTTCCTCTTTTCTTTGGAGGAAGTTTTCCTCTCTACCCTCCTTCTTTCTCTTCGCTCTCTCTTCGTCTAGCCCCTGAGAGAGAGGCCGCGTTTTCTAAAAATGGAAAAGTAATCGTTTTTTTGTTTGCACGGGGGGGAGAAAAGAAAAGAACTCGCGCGTCTCTCGACCTCCTCCCCTTCTTTCTCTCTCTCTCTCTTCTCTCCCAACTTTGCTCACCCTCTCTCTGTCTTTTCTCTTCTGAGTTTCTTTCTCTCTCTCTCTCTGCTATAATCCCGAAAGAAGTTCTATCTCTAGAGCTTGTTGAACGACACCACGTCGATCGACTGGATGTTGTCGCTCTCGCCGTCCCTGACGAGCTCCTCTGTTGGTTGGTAGGAGAGTTTTGGAAGGAGAAAAAAAGAAGGAAGAGGAAAAAGAGGTGAGTTTTTGTAAGCTTTTCTTCGACTTCGGAAAAAAAAATGAAAAAAATCCAAAAAACTTCCTCTTCTCCTCCGCACCTTCGATGATCGCGTCCATTGACTCGACCTTGGCGTCCTCGATGACGGCCGTGATCTGCATCTTTTTGATGCCGTACCCGATCGGCACGAGCTTGGACGCGCCCCAGAGCAGGCCCTCCTTGACGATGGCGCGGACCTGAAAGTTTCGTTTTTTCCGTTTTTTTCCCCGAAGTTTTTTTCCTTTCTCGTTAGCTTTTTCTTCCTTCTTTTTTCCCTCTCCTCTTTTCCCCTCCGCTCTCCAAACAATTGAAACAAGCTCACCTCGGCCTCCATCGCGGCCAGGTCGGTCTCGTCATCCCACGGCTTGACGTCCAGGACGATCATCGACTTCGTGAGCTTGGCTTTTTCTGCGCCGCGCCGCTTGGCCTCCTCGATGACCTTCTTCTTGGCCTCGGCGGCGGCGAGCTCCTCGGGCGTCATCTCGCCGAAGAGGTCGAGCTCGTCGTCGTCGTCGTCCGAGTCGGAGTCGGAGCCTGCGGCGGCAGCGGCCTTGGCAGCGGGGGCAGCAGCGGCGGCGGCGGGGGCAGCTCCCCCAGCGGCGGCGGCAGCTCCTCCGGCGACCGAGACGCCCTTGCCCGCGCCGGGGAAGGAAGCGCCGAGAAGGGCTTTAATGTGCGAGAACCAGCGGGCGGCGGCGGGATAGGCCTTGGCGTCCGGGGCCGAGGGGAGGGAGGCGAAGACGGCGAGGTCGTCGCGGGAGGCCTGGTAGCTGTGAAAGGGGGTTGAAGAAAAAAAGGGGAAGAGAAAGAGAGAGAGAGGAAGAGATCGAGAGAGCGTGAGTGAGCGGAAGAGGGCGCTGCTTTCTTCCCTTGGATCGCTCTTTCGATGATTTTTTTCCTCCTCCTCCTTTTCTCGCTCGGTTTTCCAGCGCTTTTGGTCGCTTTCAAGCTCCAATTCGAGGATGGATCGACCCCTTATGATTGTGCGCGATCGCGGGAACGATTAAAGGACCGGCGTCGGGGAGGGAAGGGCGGCAACGCAGCGAAGAGCGAGAAGAAGAAGGAGGCGACGGCTGCCATCGATCGAAACTTTTTCGCTTCCCTTTTTTTTTCATGCCCGAAGCAAAAAAATAAACTCCTCACGCCAACTCCAAATTCCCTCACCCCTCGACATAGGAGCGCGTGGCCAGGTGAGCGTCGAGCGCCTTGAGTCCCTCGGCGGAGGTGAGCGCGGGGAAGGCGACCATAGTTTTTTTGGGGAGTTTGAGAAGAAGAGCGAAGAGAAGAAGAAAAAAAGGCAAGGTTCGATCGGCGGCTCGAAGAAAGTGGGAGAAGCAACGGGCGGAGAGGAGCTCCGTTCTTCCTCGCCTTCACTTCTTCTTCTTCCTCTTCTTCTTCTTCTTCCTCTCCTCTTTTTCTCCAAAAAAGAGATGGAGCCGCTCGCCGTGCTGCGCGAGTTCGCGTCCTCGGGGCGCCTCGCCCAGGTCTCGCTCCAGCTCTCGCCGCAGGCCCGCACCGTCCGCTTCGGCGACCAGTTCGAGTTCGCGGCCGACGCGGCGACGCGGTGGAGGGCCAAGGCCGGAGGAGGAGGAGCAAATGCTCCGGCGTCGACGCTGCCGCTCGGCGCTCTCGCATTCTTCGCGACCTCGCCGACGTTTTTCGACAAGGCGCCATGGGGGGACTACCTCAAGAACGCGCGCTCTGCCGGGTTTGCGACCGTTCCCGTGGTGGATCGAAAGGTAAGAAGGAGAAGGAGGAGAAGAAGGGGAGGGAAAGAAAGAGACAAGGAGATAGAAATTGGTCCGATCTCAACGTTGTTCAACTCACCTCCTCCTCTCCAAAAAAACCTTCACCTCCACCACTTTAACCGCAGCCTCTCACCACCTTCCTCCTGGGCGAGTACGACGGCGCCGACCACCTGGTCGCGGCGTCGGAGGCCTTCGCGGCAGCTGCAGCTATTCTCGCGCCGGAAGGGAGGAAGAGGAAGCTCGAAGGAGGAGACGAGGAGATGAAAGCAGAAGAACCCGCCTCTGCTGCTGCCGCCGCTCCCTCTTCTTCTCTCGCGCCTGCGCCCGCGCGCGCCCCCTCCCCCTCCTCGCCCCTCGACCCCCTGGCCATCACCCGCTCCCTGGAGCTCAGCCTCAGGGACCGAAACTCGCAGATGCTAGCCGCCGCTGCTGCCAGAGGGGGAACCGGAGGAAACAAAGTCGGGTTCTCTGCTATCCTGGAGCAAGCAGACAAGGCAGCGGCGGCGGAGAAGGCGGCCAGGGCCCGCAGGGCACTGAGCGGCAGCAGCGGCGGAGGCGCTGCTCCCGTATCGTCGCGCTCCTCTGCGGCGGCCCGCCTGGGACAGATCTCGGCGCTCCCTTCGCGCCGCTTCGAGCGCGACCGGGGGGCGGCGGCGGGAACAGCGGGGGCGGGAGGAGCCGGAGGGACAGCGGGGGTAGGAGCAGCCCCCGCGGAGGGCCTCGCGGAGTTCGACGAGCTGGGCATCCAGCTCTACGGCGCCCGCGCGGCCAAGGCGGCGGCGGAGGCTGAGGCGGCGGCGGCAGCAGCTGCGGCAGCAGAGGCGGCGAAGCGGCAGCAGCGAGAAGCGGAGGCGGCTGCGGCGAGACAACAGCAACAACGCTCCGCCGCCCCGAAGAGAAAGGCCGACGCCGCATCCGCAGCCGCCCCTTCTTCCTCCGCCTCCGCCGGCCCCCCCGGCGTGAGCGGCGGCCTCCCCATCATCGTCGTCCCCGCCGCCGCCACCGCTCGCCTCAACATGATAAATGCGCCGGCCTTCTTCTCCAAGGGTGTCTTCGAGCACCCCGATGCCCTGAGGGCATCGGGCCACAAGAAGAGCGCCACGGCCGTGATCGAGAGGGAGGTGGCCAGGGAGACGGAAGCCGGGTCGAGCTCCTCGCAGCAGCAAGGAGGAGCTGGAAGAGCGGCTAGAGCTGGAGCTGGAGGTGGAAGCGGCGCCGGAGGAGGAGGAGCTTCCAACTCTGCTCCGCAAAAGTATTTCATAACTGACAGGACAGACACCTTCCGCTCCCTCGACTGGTCCCGCGTCGTCGCCGTCGTTGTTTCCGGGGCTGCCTGGCAGTTCAAGGGCTGGCCTTTCAAGGGGCTCAAAGAGGGGCACACCGTCGACCTGTTCAGCAAAGTGGCGGGGGTCTTTGTCGGGTACGGCGACGAGGAGCCTCCGGCGGCGGTGAAGACCTGGAACGTCTCGCGGCACTTGCTGCACCGCGAGGCGCGGCACAGGGACCGGAGCGTGGCTTCGGCGGTGTGGAGGGCGGTGGACGCGATGGGGGCGAGCAGGAGGGCGCGGGCGCTGGGGTGAAAGGGAGAAGAGAGAGAGAGAGAGAGAAGGAAAGAGAGAGAGAGGGAGTTGAGTTTTTTTTTTGTGTGTAAAATTGCCGCTGCTTCCTTCCGCTTCCTTCTTCTTCGCTTCGCTTCGTCTTTGCCGGCATTTTGTCAATAAAAATGGTTGTTTGCTTGTGTCACACTCTTGATATCTCTTACTTTCTCTCAACGAAATAAAAATAGAAAAATAGAAACGGATTCGCGGGGGTAAAAAAATAATGATGAACAAAGAAAAAAAAGTTGAACGAAAAAAAAAAGAAAAAAGTTAAAAAACTCTCTCTCTCTCTCTTTGCCCTCTCTTTCTCATTCTCTCTCTACTTGAACTCCAGCAGCATGTGGTTGTCCGCGGGCAAGCCGCAGCACGCCCTCAGCACGTTCTCGAGGGCCGCCCTCTGCGCCGCCAGGGCGTTGACGACGGGGGCCCCCTCGGGCACTAAGGGCGCTTTCGTCAGATAAGAGAGCAGCGCCGCGACCGGGTGCAGCGCGCGGAAGTCCTCGTCTTTTCCTTCCTCCTTCAGGGAGATGCGCGTCAGCAGCTCGGCGACGATGACGAGGTCGAGGATAATGGGGGCGGCCAGCAGGGAGTCCTCGCAGGTGTTGTGCATGACGATGGTGGACTTGCCGCCCTGTTTGGAGGGAGGGAAGAAGTTGAAAAGATAGAGAGAGAGAGAGGAAAAAGGTTAGAAGAAGAAGAAGAAGAAAAAAACCCGAAATCGAAAAAAAAAGAGTAAAAGAGGTTGAAAAGAAAAACTCCCTTCTTACCATGAAGATCTCGCTGGTGTACTCGTCCATCGCCCTCTTGGAGTCCCCCACCGCCGGCACGTACTTGATGACGACGACGTGGTCCGGGTGCTCCCCCTGCTTCGAGTAGAGCAGGTTGTTGGAGTGGACCTGTATTTTTTTTTGAAAGTTTTTTGTCGGTGAGTTTTTCTCTTCTTTCTTCTCTTCTCTTTCTCTTTCCTCTCTCTCTTCACTCCTTCTCTCTTCTCTTTCTCTTTCCTCTCTCTCTTCACTCCTTCTCTCTTCTCTTTCTCCTCTCACCATGTCGTCGACCACGTTGGCCTTGGAGATCTCCTTGCTCCTGAACGTCTGCGGCGCCGAGAGGTTCATCCCGTCGTTGTTCCCCAGGTGGTTGTACGACACGATCGACGTCGGCTTGATCCCGGCTCCGACCAAGAAATCCACGAGCACGCTCTTCATCTTGGTCTGTCCCGACTTGAAGTCGTCCCCTCCGACCAGGACACCTTTTTCGACGGCGAGCTGGAGCAGGCCGGGGACGAAAGTGTTCTGCGGCGAGCCGTTGATGAAGGGGCAGCCTTCCAAGACGGAAGCGGCGGCATACAGCTGCGAGGGGGCGACCTCGGAATGGTTTTCCTTGACTGCTTTCAGAAAGTTTTCGGGGGTGTCGTTGACGCCCTCGATGATCTCGGCGTAGCGCTCGGTGTTGGCGGTCCAGAGCACGATGACGGATTCGACCTGCGGGAAGGTTTTTTTTTTGTTTTATAGAAAGAAAAGATTGGAAAAGAAAAGAGTGAGTTTTTTTTCTTCCGTTTGTCTCGACCTCGACCTCTTCCCCCGCGAAACCCGAAAAAAAATGAAAAGAAAAAAACAAAACACTCACCCCTCGCTCCCTCTTGAACTCCCTGATGTCCTCCCTCAGCTTCTCCAGCTGCTCCTGCTTCGTTCCCGCGATCACGTTGTCTGCCCTCTCCCCCTGGTTGGCGGCGATGAAGTTTCCATCGTGAGCGCCGGGCAAGGGAACCAGCGGCGCCATCATTTCGACCAACTGCTTCTGCAGCTCCCAGTCGATCACCTTCGCGCGCTCCATCGCGTCTGCCAGGTTCAGGCCGGAGATGTCCCAGCCCCCTAACTCAATGTCGTTGGGGTGGACCATCGGCAACAGGGAAGAGACCGGCGCGTGGGCTTCCTCGCCGTTGACGTTGCCAACACGGACGGTGGCGGCTTGAGTCAAGGAGCCCCAGTAGTTGGGGGTGCGGAGGCCGTCCTTGGTCATCCAGGTGATCCCGCTGTTTTTGTTTGTTTGTTTTTTAAAATTTGAGATTGCGATTCAGCAGAGAAAGAGGCGTCGGTGAGTGCAAGCGCGGGGGGGATTGGAGGGGTGGAAGGGGGTTGAGAGAGAGAGAGAGAGAAAGAGATTTTTTTCTTTCTTCTTCTCTCTCCTTCCGTTTTCTCTTCGCCGCTTGCTGAGAGGAAGCTGAAAGCAAATTCAAGGTTCGAGAGATCATTCAAGGCAGGGAAGATGGGGCCCCGCTTTGGGGCTCCACCCGTCTCCGATCCCCGTTCTCTGTCGCTGGATGACTAGGAGAAAGACGGTGGACGAGCCCAATGCGGGGAGGAGAGGAGGACGAGGGGGATGCTTGGAGCAAATGGCGGGCGGCGCGGAAGAAGAAAGAAGGGAAGGAAGTCGCCGCTCGCCCGCCGCCGCTGCCGTCGCTCTTCGTCATCGCTCATCGTCGTCGGCGCTGCTGTTTTTTTTTCTCTCCAACTCTCTTTCTCCATCGCTCTCTCTCCTCGTCTCTGTCTTCCCCTCTTCCCCACTCACAGCTTGTTAGCGAGGATGCCTGCCGTGACCGTCGAGCCGTTGTTGCCGCCCCAGCCGACGAGCATGACGCTGTTTGTTTTTTAAGAGAGAGAGAAGGAAGTTGGAAAAGAAAGATGAGAGTTAGCGTCGTCGCTCTCAACGGTCGTCGTCGTCGTCGGCGAGAAGCGAGAGCTTCATCTTGCGCGCTCGTGTGAGTCTTTTGGCCCCCTTGCAGCTCGCGCTCTTTGAGTGTTCTCGCGGAGACAAGTCTTCTGAAGACAGCGCCGGTCGCTGTCAACAGGAAAAAGATCCCCAGCGCGCGCGAGAGAGAGCAGTCGATGACGATGACCACCGGCCGCTCCGGCAGATCTCTCGCTCTCGCTTCTCGCTCAGGCGCTTGCTCGACCCCCCTTTCATCGCTGCCGTTTCCGGGGCAAAGGCCCCCTTTCTCTCCTTCCGCCAGCGCCACGGGCTTCTCGTTGACGCGAAAAAGCCCCAGCACCGACGGGAGAAGCGTGAAAAAGCCGGGAAAAGACACCCAAAAAGCAACACTCACCCGAGCTTCGGCACTTTGGTCTTGGTCCGGAACGAGAAGCGCTGCTTCGTCGGGCGGATGACCGGCTTTCCCCCTCCCGCGCCGCCGCTCGGCATCTCGATGCGCGTGGTCTCGTAGTCGTACGAGGCCTCGATCGCGTCGGCCGTGCGCGTGAGGTTGGGGGAGTCGACTTCGAAGTCGGAGAGGAGCATGGTTGGTTGGTTGAAAGGGAAGAGAAGAAGAAGAAGAAGGAAAGGAGAGGAAGAGTTTTTTTTTGTTTGACAAGCGAAAAATGTGAAAAAAATCGAAGAAAAACTCTACCCCGAAAAGAAAAAACGGAAACGGAAAAACCTCAACAACTCGCGCTCTAATCTCTCTCTCTCTCAAACGTAAGCAGCTGCCGCCGACGCAGCAGAACCAGAAGAAGAAGAAGAAGCCAGCGAGGAGAACGCAGCCCAGAGCCTCTCGACTTCGCTCCCCCTCCTCCTTTGCTGCCTCTGTCTCTGCTGCTCGTTTCCGAAAGCGGCAGCAGCCGGAGCCGCAGCTGTTGCAGCCTTCTCCTTCCTCTCCTTCTTCTTCTCCGAGGCCGCCGAAGCAGCAGAGGCAGCTGCCCCGAGCGCCCTCTCGGAGTACTTGGCCGTGGTGAAGCGGAAAAAGTCCCTCCACGCGAGCTCCCTTTTCGCGGCGGCAATAGCGACGACAGCAACAGGAGACGAATTGGAGGAAGAAGAAGAGCTCGACGAAGAGCCCGAGCTCGAAGAAGAACCCAAGCTCTTCCTCGAGACCCCCTCCACCGCCTCCAGCGCCCTCCGCGCCGACAGGCACCCGGTCGCCAGCCAGGGAGACAGCGCGGACGCCAGAGAAGGAGGGGGAGAAGAAGCGGAAGAGTTGGAACTGACAACGCTCTGAACCCACTCATCCAAAGCCTTCACCGCTGCCTTCTCCCCTCCCTCTGCTTTCGCGCCCGCGGCCGCCCCGTCTCTCGAGCAGGCTGCCGAGAGCGACATGGGGATCGACAGCTCCTCGTCGGTGGGGAGGTCGCCCCTGTCGGCCGGGGTCGTCGCGGGCAGGCCCGGGAGCTCGGAGGGCGAAGAAGAAGACGAGGAAGAAGAGGAAGAAGAAGAGCCAGAGGAGGAAGCCGTCGAAAGAGCAGCGACAGCCTTTTCAAAATCGGCAAAGGTCGAAGGCGTCCCTTCGACGCCTCGGTCTCCCCACCAAGGGAGCGCCGCGGGGCTCACCGCCGTGCCCCCGCACACCAGCTCCAGAGAAGCATTGGATTTGTTATTCGAAGATTTGTCTCCCTTTGTGCGGAATTTCGAGAGGGCAGCGGCGACGGCCTTTTCCGTTTTTTTATCGTCGAAGCTCGCCTCCCCCGCGGCGACGACGGCAGACGCCCCCACGGCCGCGGCGAGCTCGGGAAGGACCTCCGCCGGCGCGCCCGTTTCGACCACCAGGTCGCTGCCGAGCTCCCTCAGCTTGGAGCGCATCTCGGCCACGGCGGCGCGTAGGAAGCGGGCCCTGTAAGGTCCCGCCTTGCCCGAGCGGTAGTCCGAGGGGTCGAAGACGAAGACGGGCAGCAGAGACTTTCGCCCCCCATCGCTCGGAGCGGCAGCTCCGTTGTTGTTGTCAGCTCCTCCATTTTGTCCGTTTTTCTTCTTCTCGGCCCCGCTCTCGCACCGAGCGAGCGCTGCCTCGAGCGCCGGGCTGTCGTGGAGCCTCAGGTCGCTGCGAAGCCAGAGCACGACCGCCCCGGAGCCGCCGGCGGCGCCGAATCCCGGGGCGCGGCTCTTGGGGGTTTTCGAGGAGAGGGAGGGGGCGGGCGAGGGCGTCGAGGCGCCCGCGGGGCGGCAGAGCAGGAGTGAAGAGGAAGTTGCTTTTGCTGCTTTCGCTCTGGAATTGGGGTTCAGGACGACTTTCGCCCGCGACAGGAGCCTGGAGAAGGCCGAGGCGGGCTTGGAAGGGAGGAGGGCGCCTGAAGGGAGGAGGAGGAGAGAGGAGGTTGAAGAGAAGAAGAAGAAGAAGAAGAAGAGGAGTCGCTTGGTTTTTCGTTTGAGCATTCAGATCGAAAACAAAAGGAAACTTTTTTTTTCCGCCGTTTGAAGTCTGCCTTTTTCCTCTCTCGATTTCGATTCAACTCACCGTTGTTGCGGGCCAGGGGCTGCGAGAGCGCGACTCGGGGAGGAGGGGGCATCTCGATTTTCGGGAGGCAAAAAGACGGAGAAGAGAGAGAGAGAAAGAGAAGCAAAGGGCGAAAGAAGGGCGATCGAAGAGGCAAATAGCGAGAGTGAAGCGAGTGAGATTTCAACGAAACATTTTTTCTTAGAACCCCC
>Ga0210003_1002579_pt1 | contig 15182 bp, 16 predicted proteins | sample LantaG_FD_182804 | JGI IMG/M metagenome (GOLD analysis project Ga0210003, IMG submission 182804) | Deep subsurface microbial communities from Baltic Sea to uncover new lineages of life (NeLLi) - Landsort_02402 metaG (SPAdes) (version 2) | ecosystem: Environmental > Aquatic > Marine > Oceanic >... | reverse complement strand
AACATAGAGGACGTCGCCAATAACATAACGCGATTTCTGGTGATAGCCCGCGAAGATGCGAAGCCGACTGGTCAAGACAAAACCGCCATTTTGTTCAGTACCGCTCATAAGGCCGGCGCCCTTGCCGACGTACTGGACGTATTCAAGAAATATCAGATTAATCTGAGCAACATAGAGTCCAGACCCAGCAAGAAGAGGCAGTGGGAATATTATTTCTTTGTGGACTTTTTGGGCCACAGGACAGAGGAGAGAGTACAAAAAGGACTCGAAGAGTCCCGCAAGCACTGCCTCCAGCTTTCTGTGCTGGGCAGCTTTCCGCGGGCAACAGAACTGCTTTGACGTGACTTGCCTGGAAACCGTTATGTTGGAGATTTAGCAAATGACAAAGCCGTTTATAGCCGGCAACTGGAAGATGAATACGGACAGTCGAAGCAGCGTCAGTCTTGCCGAGGCGGTCGCCGCGAGAACAACAGGGCTTGCGGGCAGGCAGGTCGATGTGGCGCTGTGTCCTCCGTTCGTTTATCTGGGGCCGGTGTTCAAGGCCGTTGGCAACTCAAGCATCGCGGTGGGCGCCCAAGACGTTTACTTCCAGCCCGACGGGGCTTTTACCGGCGAGATAAGCGTCTCGATGCTCAAGGATGTGGGATGTACGTATGCTTTGTGCGGCCATTCGGAACGCCGTCACGTTATCGGCGAGAGCGATGAGCTCGTTAATAAGAAAGTTACTGCTGCTGTCAGCGGGGGGCTTTTGCCGATACTTTGCGTAGGAGAGTTGATTGAGCAGCGTAAAGCCGGCCGGACAACGGAGGTTGTCACAGGCCAGGTAAAAAACGGATTCGCCGGTTTGAGCGCAGAGAAGGCATTGGCGGTGACCATGGCTTATGAGCCGGTCTGGGCGATAGGCACCGGCCTGACGGCTACGCCCCAGCAGGCTCAAGAGGTGCATGCTTTGATAAGGGAGCTGATAGGCCGGATTTATGACAGCCGACTGGCGGATGAGATTCGCATCCTCTACGGCGGCTCGGCAAAACCGGGCAACGCAGCAGCATTGATGCAAGAGCAGGATATTGACGGACTGCTGGTCGGCGGGGCCAGTTTGAAAGCCGATGACTTTATCGATATTATTAAGGCAGCAGTATGACAATACGATTATGATGCACGGCCTTGTTTAGAGGGCCGGATTTGAGTTGATAAGCGGTTTGCAGGCCGCCGGCCCTTACAGCAGTCCGGGGTTTTTAAGGGGAACAGATATGAGTGTTTTGCCGGTGTTGGCAGTAAGTTTTGTTATGAAAATGGTGGCGGTTTTTTTCGTCATTTGCTCGGTTGCTCTGGTTTTAGTTATTCTGATACAGAAAGGCCGGGGCGGCGGCTTGAGCGGTGCTTTAGGCGGAGGGATGGCAAGCAACATTCTGGGGTCGAAGACGGGTGACTTTCTCACCTGGGTCACGATAGTACTGGTGGGTTTGTTTCTGTTGCTTGCGGTATTGATGGTGAGGTCCTACAAGCCGACCGTTACCGGGTTTGACGAGGAGACCGGCAGGTCCGGCTCGGCGCCACAGGAACAAAGACAGCCCTCATCCACGCAGCCCGGGCCCGACCAGGCGGGCAGTGACACGGGCGAGGCGAGTGGGACTCCGGATATGAACCAGCCGGGTTAGGGCTGGGAGTGTCTTGCAAGTGCCTGTGGATTACACGGCGCAGGTGCTTTTTACTGAAAGAGCCGGATTATGATAAATAGTATGACGGGTTACGGCCAAGCCGAAGGTGAGGTTAAAGGTCTACTCTTTGCGGTGGAAATCAAGAGCGTTAACAACCGTTACTTCAAGACGGCGATAAAGCTGCCGGAGACGGTTGCATTTCTGGAAGAGGATATCGAGAAGCTGCTGCGAAGGAGTCTTTCTCGCGGTACGGTCAACTATATTCTTCGGCTCAAACACGTCCCGGCGGAGGCCTGTTATGATATCGACGGTGCGGTCTTGCAGCAGTTCGTTCGGAAGCTGGGGCCGGTTGTTAGTTCAGCCGATATTAGTCTGGCGGTTGACCTGGCTGGTCTGCTTAGCCTGCCCGGAGTTTTGGTGCCGCCGTCTCCGGACGAGCAGACAGCCGCTGATATCAGACAGGCTGTGCTGGCAGTAAGCGGGCGGGCCCTGGATAACCTCAGGCAAATGCGTGCCGCTGAAGGAACGGCGCTGGCGGCGGACCTGGATGGGCACTGCCAAGTCATAAAGCACGAGCTTGAGCAGATACGCGGTCGCAATAGTACCACTCTGCAGGAGTATCAAAGCCGGTTGAAAAAGCGGGTAGATGAGCTGCTGGCGGCGGCCGAGCTCAAACTTGATGAGGCAACACTTGCGAGGGAAGTGGCGGTTTTCGCCGAGAGGTCGGATATTTCGGAAGAAATTGCCCGCCTTGGTCACCATCTTGAACAGTTTATGGAGACCTGTGCCGATGTCAGGAGCTCGGAGTCGGGGGCAGTTGGTCGGGCGAACAACCAGGCTGCCGGGCGGAGGCTGGAGTTTATCAGTCAGGAGATGCTCAGGGAAGCCAACACGATTGCCAGCAAGGCTTCCGACAGCCAGATTGCCAGGTGGGTAATCGACGCAAAATGCAGGATAGACCGAATCAAGGAGCAGGTTCAGAACGTTGAATAGGTGTGATTGTCAGGAGCGTGGATATGAGCGAGCAGAAACCAAGCAGGGCCAGCGTGGTGATTATCAGTGGTCCGTCGGGCGTCGGTAAAAGTACAATCTGCAAAGAGCTGGTCAGGCGGCTGGACAACGCTTATCTCAGCACGTCGGTGACTACCAGAGCCAAGGCGCCGAGCGAAGTTAACGGGGAGGATTACTGGTTCATATCGAGCGAGGAATTCAAGCAGCGCATCCAGAAGGGACTGTTGCTGGAATATGCAGAGGTCTTTGGCAGCTTCTACGGGACAGCAAAGGACAAGGTCGTCGAGGCGCTCGAGGCAGGCAAAACCGTTATACTGGAAATCGACGTTCAGGGCGCCAAGCAGGTTAAGGTAATATACCCTGAGGCGATTATGATATTTATTCTGCCTCCGAGCCAAAGGGAGCTTGCCGAGCGTCTGGGTGGCAGGGGCAGGGAAGATGCCGAAGCAGCCGAAGAAAGGCTTGACGAGGCGGGCGCTGAAATAGCAGCGGCCTGGCAGTATTACAAGGATATGGTAATTAACGACGACTTCGAACAGGCGGTAAATGAGGTGGTTCAAATTGTCGAAACGGCTGATGTGCGGGCCGATTAGGTCGCCCTCGGGTCGAAAATTGGAGAAGCAATATATGATTGAGGAACTTAAAAGCACGGAGATTATCAATAAGGTTGGTGGGAAGTTCAAATTAACGGCCCTGATTCAGAAACGACTCAATGAGTTGCTGCAGGGCAGTCGGCCTCTGATTGAGGACACCAAGGGAAGAACACAACTGGAGATAGTCATACAGGAGATTCTTCAGGACAAAATCGCCATCGACTACGAAGCAAGTGATATTGACAAACCTGTTAAGGAATGATTGAGACTTAAGATGGCTAAAGGCGAGCCCAATCTGGATGGTATTAAGGTTCTATTAGGTGTCAGCGGGTCAGTTGCGGCCTACAAGGCCGTCGAGCTTGCCAGTAAGCTGACGGCGTCGGGTGCAGCCGTTAAGACGGTTATGACGCAAAATGCCTGCCGGCTGGTGGCTGCCAAGAGCTTCGAGGCTGTGACCGGTTCTGCGGTTTATACGAGCCTGTGGGATGGTGCTGAGCCATACTGCATTGGTCATACGGCGTTGGTTGACTGGGCTGATATTGTCGTGGTGGCGCCGGCAACAGCGAATATCATCGGTAAGATGGCCAACGGGATTTGCGACGACTTGCTGAGCACGACGCTGTGCGTGTGCTGGGCCAGGCCTGTGCTGATGGCGCCGGCGATGAATAATAATATGTGGGAAAATCCTGCGGTGCGTCGCAACGTTGAGAGACTAAAAGGGATGTCCCTGGATGTCATAGGGCCGCAAGTGGGCCGGCTGGCGTGTGGCGACGAGGCGATAGGCAGAATGGCTGAACCGGCCGATATCGTCGAGGCGGTCGGAAGGATCGCTTCCGGAATCAAACACAACAGAGAATAAAGCTTTTTGGCGATGCATTTCTTAATTACGGCAGGCGGCACGCGCCAATACATCGACCCGGTGCGTTTCATCTCCAACGCCAGCAGCGGCAAAATGGGTTATGCCCTGGCCCGTGCTGCGCTGGGTGTGGGCCACAAGGTCACGCTTGTGACGGTGCCGACTGCTCAGCGGCCTCCGAAGGGGGCGCTTCTCTTCCATGTCGAAACGGCTGCGGAGATGTTCGAGACCGTAAAGGCTCATTTCGCCCGGTGTGACTGCTTAATTATGGCTGCGGCGGTCTCGGACTACGCGCCTGCGCGAGAGTTGAAAAACAAAATCAAGAGAACTCGCAAGTCACTGACTATCAGGTTGGAACCGACGGTTGATATACTTAAATGGGCCGGCGGGCATAAACAGCCGGGCCAAATCATCGTTGGTTTTGCGCTGGAAGACAGCGAGCTGCAAAAAAGAGCAGCCAAAAAACTAAAAGAAAAGGAACTCGACATGGTCATCGCCAACAGTTGTGCTGCCATTGGCGCCGACAGGGCAACTGTTTACATAAAAGCCGCTCGCTCCGGATGGACCGAAATCACAGACGCTGCCAAAAGCACGATAGCAAAGAAAATTATCGCCGAGATTGAGAAACTGATTTGACGGCTTTGAACTGGTAACATAAGGGCAATTGGTATTGCCGTGTGCGGCAGGATACCACATCAATTCCAGCCGAATCCGGGCAAACAGGCTTTATTCCTGGGCTGATGTATATTGTCGGGCTAACGACAGACCGGGCGGGGCTTGACATTTCTCTGCTTCTGAGCCGTTCAAATGGTCTGCTATTCGTGTTATAATTGCTTTTGTTCGGGAATCGTGAATCGAGATTCGAGCTCCGAAACACGAGAAACGAAATACGCATTTGTGGTTCGTGGAATATTATGCCGCTTCCGAAAGTTGCACTAATTGGTCGGCCGAACGTGGGCAAAAGCAGTCTGCTCAATGCCCTGGCTGGTAAGATGCTCAGCATCGTTGAGCCGACGCCGGGTGTGACGCGTGACCGCGTCAGTACGCTCATCGCGCGAGATGACCAATACTTTGAGCTGACGGACACGGGCGGCTATGGCGTGGTCGATAGAGACGACCTGGCTGGCCATATCACCCGGCAGATTCACCATGCCATCGAATCAGCGGACCTTGTTGTTTTTATGGTTGATATCCGCGACGGTCTGACCCCGCTGGATGAGAAAATAGTACAACTGCTGCGCAGTCACGGCCTTGAGATAATACCTGTCGCGAACAAGGCCGACAACGCAAAAATGTTCCCGGACGCAGCGGAGTTTTCAGCCCTGGGCCTGGGCGAGTTCCTCTGCATCTCGGTGCAGAACAATCTCAACAAGTCCGTTCTGCTCGATAGAATCTTCGAAAAGCTCGAGCACATAGACTCCCCAAGGCCCGCCGAGCCGGTTATGAAAATAGCGGTCGTCGGCAAGCGGAACGCCGGCAAAAGCACGCTGGTCAACGCAATGGTTGGTTCGGACCGTGTTATCGTCAGCGAAACGCCGGGCACAACCAGGGACGCCGTGGACGTGCGGTTCGAGAAAGACGGCAGGACAATAGTGGTCATTGACACTGCAGGGGTAAGAAAAAAAAGCAAAATTGCCGACAGCATCGAATTCTACAGCTACGTCCGGGCGACGCGTTCGATTCGCCGGGCCGACGTCGTGTTGTTTCTCATCGACGCCGCCGAGCCCATATCGCAGGTGGATAAGAAGCTGGCCAGGTTGCTCGAGCAGGAGTATAAAAGCTGCATAATAGTGGTAAATAAGTGGGACCTGGCCAAACAGACGGCCGCTACCGCTGACTACCAGCGGTATCTAACGAAAGTGCTGCCCGGACTAAAATTCGCGCCGCTCGCTTTTACCACTGCAACCAGCACGAAGAACGTTCAGGCCGTGCTGGATTTGGCGGCGCAGATTTTCAAGCAGACAACAATGTGGATGCCGACGGCCAAACTCAACAAGGTCTTTGAGGTCATAAAAACCGAGACGCTTGGCACAGCCGCCGGCAAAGCAGGCAGGCCCAGGTTTTACTACGCGACCCAAATCGCCGTCAATCCGATTACGTTCCTTATGTTCGTTAACAGGGAAGAACTGTTTGACGAGAATTACCGGCGGTTTATAATTAATCGTCTGAGAGGGCTTTTGCCGATGCAGGAGGTGCCGCTCCGGCTGTTGGCCCGCTCGCACAGAAAATGATGCAGGAGAATTTGAAATGAATATCCTTTTGTTGCTGCTGGTTTGCGGCGGTGGCTATTTGCTCGCTTATCATACCTACGGTCGCTTCCTCGCCAAGAAGATATTCAAGCTTGACAAAGATGCGCCGGTCCCCTCGGTCGAGCTGGCCGACGGCATTGATTACGTTCCGACCAGGAAGGGTATTATCTTCGGTCATCACTACGCATCTATCGCGGGCACGGGGCCTATTGTGGGCCCGGCCATAGGCATTATATGGGGGTGGCTTCCGGCTATCCTCTGGGTGATGTTGGGCTGCATCCTTATGGGCGCGGTACACGATTTTGGCACGCTCGTTGTGTCGGTGCGAAACGAGGGTAAGAGCATTTCGGAAATCGCGGCAAAATATATCAACGGACGCGTCCGGTTTATATTCTTCGCGGTGGTCTTCTTGAGTTTGCTTATTGTCATTGCGATATTTGGCGTCGTAATCGCAACGGTCTTCACCCTGTTTCCAAGGGCGGTGATTCCGGTCTGGCTTCAGATACCCATAGCTGTTGCGCTCGGCTTTGCCGTGTACAAAAGAGGCGTCAGTATTCCAATAGCCACTGCCATTGCGGTGCTCGGGCTCTACTTGTGCATCGTCATCGGCAGCCGGTTTCCCGTCGCGATGGGCAGTGCTTTGGGCATATCGCCAACAGGACTGTGGGTCATAATCCTGCTCTTATACGCCTGGGTTGCTTCGACGCTGCCGGTGACCACGCTTTTGCAGCCAAGGGATTACATCAACGCCTGGCAGCTCTTCATTGCTATGGGTTTGTTGGTCGCAGGTGCAGCGACAGCCTCTCTGTCGGGCAATCTGCCAATGGTGGCACCTGCTGTCAACTCTTCACTGCCGCCCGGTACGCCGCCAATCTGGCCGCTTATGTTCGTGATAATCGCCTGCGGCGCGATAAGCGGTTTTCACTCGCTCGTAGCATCGGGTACCAGTCCGAAGCAGGTGGCCAAAGAACCCGACTGTCAGTTCGTAGGCTACGGCTCGATGCTCATGGAAGGGGCCCTGGCAGTTCTGGTAATCATTTGTGTCGGCGCCGGCGTGGGAATGGCCCTGAAGCTTGACAGTGGTGACATACTTACCGGACAAGCCGCATGGGAGCACTACTACGGCACATGGCTCGGGGCAAAAGGGCTTTCGGACAAGATAGCACCGGTGGTGCTCGGAGCGGCGAATATGATGGGGGCACTGGGCCTGCCCAAGGCAGTCGGTATCACCCTCATGGGTGTCTTTATCGCCTCTTTTGCCGGAACAACGCTCGACACCTCGACCCGCATCCAGCGATATGTGGTCAGCGAACTGGCGAGCGACCTGCGAATCCCCTTCTTGACCAATAGATGGACGGCAACCAGCTTTGCTGTTCTGACAGCCGCAGGCCTGGCCTTTGCCGCGGGAGCAGACGGCACCGGAGCGATGATATTGTGGCCGCTCTTTGGCACCGTGAATCAACTGCTGGCGGCGCTCGCTCTTCTGGTGGTAACACTCTACCTCAAACGAAAGGGAGGCCTGAAGTTTGTGGTTACGGCCGTGCCATGCCTGATTATGCTGGTCATCACAAACTGGGCAATGGTCAAAAACGAGATGGTGTTCATCGGCCATAAGAACTGGCTGTTAGTGGTGATAGGGGCGGGGATATTTGTGCTTGCCTTGTGGATGGCAGTTGAAGCTCTAATCGCCTTCTTCACGCTTATCCGCCACTCGGTTCTTCTGCGGCAGGCAGAGGTATCAGCTTGAAAATAGCCTCCACCGGCTGTTGATTGAGCTGGATTTCATCCTTGCGGAGGGATTCGGCTGGAAAGTTGTATTTCAGCGGGCGTCGTATCTGCGGCTCTGTGGCCTTGATGTCGTCATCGTAAATCTCGAGCAGAGCATGGTAAGTCATACTTTCGTACGCCCTTTTGGCTGCGCCGGTGGCCTTGATGCTTACCCTGCTGATGACATTGAGCAGGTTATCGACCTGGACCCTGTATCTCCCCTGGATGTTGACGCCCAGCACCAGCCCCACTCGTGGCTTAATCGTCTCCGGCTTCAACAGACTTAGCGGCATCGTCACTTCAACCATACTCTCAGCCGGTATTCTTTCTCCGGCGGGCAGTCGAAAAAAAGGGCGTTTTTTGATTGGTGAGGCCTTTGCCTGCCTCAATTCAGTAGCGTTCAATTGGACCCTGGCTATACCCTGGGTGCCTTCGGGGATAGACACGAAGACCTGCGCCGGGTTAATGCTTGCGGCTACGGGATTCTGATTCTCGTCAAAGCATTCTACCTCAAGCATTTTCCTTTCAAGTCTGCTGACGAGCACGGTAATCTTCTCGGGCTTGCAGGATTCAACTTTGAGTCCGTTCTGCTTCATCTGTTTGTTCAAAAAGGGCTTCATAAGGAACGTATGGCTGCCGGGCTCGTCCATATGCTCTTGTGCCGGGTCAAGGTCAAAATCGAGCCTTGGCGCCGGTTTAAGTCTTCTTCTGAGCTTATCGATTCTTGAGGAGGCGCCTTTGACCACGATATCCTCGATAGATGTCGACCGCCCCCCGGCAAAGCCGACCCACAGGCCCGGTTCTGCAGACTTAAGCACAGTTATTCTCGCATGTGGAACGGTAAACTGCTCGGTCTTGGCCAGGTCCGCCCAGACCCATATCAAGACCGTCAAAAATATGACAGCTAACAACTTCCCGATTTTTATTTTTCCTGACATTAGTCAATGAGTACGTATTAAAATCACACTTTTTAGTCTTTAGTTAAGAACAAGCAACTCAAAACTCAACGCTTAGGACTCAAAACTCAGTTACGTGCCGGAGCCTTTTTGTTTGGCTGTTTCTGTTCCTTTTCTGAAAGAGCCGCCCAACCAGCCGAAAATCCCCGCCATCATGGGTCTGGCCGTTTCGCCCAGAGTGTTGGTCAGGTACTTTCTCAACTCGGATTCACCCAAACCCCTTCGCAACTTCCCATCGTAGGCCAACGAGATAGTGCCGGTTTCTTCGCTGACCACAAGGCACGTCGCGTCGGAGCCGGCAGTTATACCTATTGCGGCGCGGTGGCGAGAGCCAAGTTCCACACCGTTGACGCTGCCGGCCTCGGCCAGAGGCAACTGTACGCGCGCGGCAACTATTCGGTCGTCTCTTATCACAACGGCCATATCGTGAAGAGGCGTGCCCTCATGAAAGAGAGTCTTGAGCAATTCTGCGCTGACCTGGGCGTTAAGGCCGATGCCTGTCTCTATAAACTCGCCCAGCGCCACGCGTTTCTCAATAACGATAATGGCCCCGGTCCTGGTTGACGAGAGCTCGCATAGCGCGGTGACTATCTCCTCGGCCGTCTTGGCCAACTGTTGAGAGGTCTTTGTAAGAAACCTGGGCTGACCTATCCTTATCAACGCTCTGCGAATCTCGGGTTGAAAGCCGGCAACGGCGATGATTAGCACGAATATCAGGAAACCATTATAGAGATACTGCAATCGTTCGAAGCCGAACTGCCCGACAATCAGCTTCAGGACGATAAAGCCGACGACGAGAATGAATATCACGCCGCGGAATAACCTCTCACCTCGTGTGCCTTCAAGGAAGTCAACGGCCCAGTAAACGACCAGGCCGATAAGGGACAGTTCGATGGCAACAACCCACCAGGGGTTCATCGCCACTCGGCGAAGGTAATCGAGAAGTACTTCCACAAGTCAAATCCCTTTTGGTTGCGGACAAAATACGACGCTCAGCATCGACTCGGAGCCGCTACACCAAAGATGCTATGGCGCGAAATATCAGGGTACCCTCATGCCGGAGAGTTTGCTTGGTTCATCGGTCAGCAGGACCATGTCGATATCCGACATGAGCTGTTGCCGACTAATACGCTTGATGCGAGCCCATTTTCTGCGGCGCTGCGCTTCAGTTTCACCGGGCAGCGCAAACTCCTCGCCACTACCGGCGAAGGCCACGTCTTCAACCGCGTCATCCACGAAATCATACGCCTTTACCGGGTATCTGCACCCATTGACCAAGAAAACCAAAGCACACAAAGCAAGCGCCAAAGCAAAAAAGCACAAGGCAAAACTTTTTCCTTTTTCACCATTCTTCATTTTTTTCCCTAACATAATTTCAACCCTGCCGCGCCCGGCAGGATTCCGGCTGATAAAAACTGCTCTCAAGCATACTCTATTATAGTCGCTGCCGCCGTCCCTGTCAAGCCCGCAGATACTCGATTACCGGTTTTGGCCCGCTGTATGCACAAAGGCCTGCCTGTGCCCCAAAATGCGGGTTTTTGGGAAGCAGTAACCAAAAAAGAACAAGGTGAGCAAATACCTTCCATCCCACAAATCGCCCCTTGGACACACTACAGAAGGCGGGTTTTGCTCTTTGATAATTGACCTGGGCGGGTATTTCTATTATTCTTTGCCTGCTGCCAACGTAGCTCAACGGTAGAGCTCTGGTTTTGTAAACCAGGGGTTGTCGGTTCGAATCCGACCGTTGGCTTTCCAGGTCCATGCCTACCGCCCAATCAGAACTTCCTCGTGTCGGAAATGCCGGCCAACTCGAGCATACGGTCGGCCAGCGTGCTCTTGCCGTGGTCAATATGTGCTATAATCGGAAAATTTCGTATATATTTCGTATCTATCAAGCATGTTCCCAACAGCCATCAAACTCTAATCTCGTTTATAAAACCTTACCCTTTCATCCAGGGATTCCATTTCAGAAATGATTATAACCGGAATCCAGTGTTCCGCTATCGAAAAGTGCCTTGATGACCTCACTGTAAATATGTGTTTTGCTAAAACGCATTAGTTGCTTTTGTTGATGAAAAACAAATGGGAATAGGTCACTGCCCCAAAATTTCCCATCGTAGCGAGCGAAAGGCGTTAGTCAGAAAATGAAAAAATCCATTCGGCCTATATATCTCAAAAAGGCAAATCAATGCCAAAAAAACTGTAAATGCAAAGAGTCCTATTAGCATAATCCGCGGACGGGCTAAGAAAAAACCGAGGTTTAATCCCAAGACGCACAGAAGCACAAAACAAAAAAGAATCGCAGCTATATCAGAATCTACTAGCAAGAGCAAAGCATTGAAACCCACAAAAACTATCAAAGAAATGACTATCAGTACATATGTATTAAATATGTGTGGCTTGGCGTGCATCACCCTACCAAGAAAAACTGATGGAATTGCCAGCCCATAGAAAACCAAAGCAACAAGCCCCATTATCAATGCCATGGTCGAGAATGGAACTTCATCGGCGGAACAACCGCTCAGACTTATAAGAACTATCAATAGTAATAGGATTTTGTACTTTAATCTCATGCAGAAGCCCAACTACACAGTCAACTTTCTCTTTCAATATACTATCAAATTTATTTTGAAAATCAAGCTTTACCTGGGATAAAACAACAACTCATCCAGAGCAATATATTACTAACATATTACTAACGGTTTTTGCGTTCGTGACGCCGTCTATCGGTTTCTTTTAACAGCCTTTTACGGATTCTAATTGAATTAGGGCAAATCTCAACAAGCTCACCTGCTTGAATGTATTCCATCGTTGCCTCAAGGCTCATCTTTCTGGCAGGTTTGACATTAGCTGCTTCATCTTTGCCCGATGCCCGAACGTTCGTAAGCGGCTTACCTCTAACCACGTTTACAGGTATATCTTTTTCCTTGCAGTGTTCTCCTACCACCTGTCCTTCATATACCTGTTCACCAGGGGCAACAAAGAAAACACCTCGGTCGTACAAGGCATCGAGTGCATAAGCAGTCACCTGTCCGGTAGCTATCGCAATCATAACCCCTGCCTTACGCTGAGGTATCGCACCACGCATCGGCTCATATCTTTCAAACGTATGATGCATAATCGCTCTGCCGGCCGTTGCGTTCATCATCCTTGCATGAAGGCCGAACAAACCACGCGACGGTATCATAAATTCCATGTGAACAAAATCGCCGGCGCCGCTTTTGCCATCCATTTTAACTATTTCACTTCGCCGGTCGCCCAGAAGATTCATCACAGAATTTTGGCAGCCCAGGGGGCAATCAACTACAAGAAGTTCTATCGGCTCATAACGTCTGCCTTCAACCGTTCGCAAAATTACGGTCGGCTTACCGACACAGACCTCATAACCTTCCCGCCGCATTGTCTCCAGCAGGATGCCAAGATGCATCAAACCTCTGCCTGAAACATTGAATTCTTCAGGTGTTTCGCCCGGACCTACTCTTAATGCAACGTTTTGCTGTAGTTCTTTTTGGAGTCTGTCTCCAATTTGCCTGCTGGTTATGTATTTTCCATCTTTTCCTGCGAAAGGACCGTCATTAATTCTAAATGTCATAGCCATTGTCGGCTCATCAACTGAAATAACCGCAAGCTGCGAAGGCTTATCCGCACAGGCAATAGTGTTACCTATCTCCACCAGGTCAAGCCCGGATATCGCACAGATATCACCTGCCTGAACGCTTGAGACCTGTTTTCGGCCAAGGCCAAAAAACTGATGGAGGTGCATTACCTTTTGCTGAGTATGCAACCCGTCGGCGCCAATTACTGTAACCAGTTGACCTTCGGTTATTTTTCCTGCGAAAACTTTGCCAATTGCTATTCGTCCAACATACTCCGAATGCTCCTGGTTTGTCACCAGCATTTGCAACGGCGCGTCCTGGTCAACTGTTGGCGAGGGAATATTGTTTATTATCGCATCGAATATTACCTGGACATTATTGGTTTTATTAGCCATATCTAGTGTTGCCCAACCATCTTTGGCTGATGCGTAAACAACTGGAAAATCGAGAGCCTCATCATCTGCGCCGAGTGATACGAGCATATCGAATACTTCATTAACGACATCGTCTGGCCTGCTGTTTTCGCGGTCTACTTTGTTTATGACTACTACTAGTTTTAGTTTGTGTTCGAGGGCTTTGGTCAATACAAATCTTGTTTGCGGCATTGGACCTTCAAATGCATCTACCAGTACCAGTACGCCATCTGCCATTTTTAAAACTCGCTCAACCTCGCCACCAAAATCGGCATGGCCTGGAGTGTCTATCAGATTGATCTTATATTCATCGCCATTTGAGTCGGTATAGTTGATCACGCAGTTTTTGCTTAGGATTGTTATGCCGCGTTCTTTTTCGAGGGGGTTTGAATCCATTATCAAATTGTGCTGGCCACCAGCTAATTTATCGAGCTCCTCGGTTCTGAACATGCCGGACTGGTAGAGAAGCTGGTCTACGAGCGTTGTTTTGCCATGATCGACATGGGCGATTATTGCTACATTACGAATATGTTCTGAATACATAACAAACTTTCAATTAGGGGGTGTTAAGATAAAAAAATAAAGTGTGCTATAATCGAAAAATTTCGTATATATTTCGTATCCATCTCGTATATTACTGACCGGTTTTGCGCCTTTGACGTCGTCTATCTGCTTTTTTTTAATCGCCTTTTGCGGCGGGTATTGAATCGGCGGCGGCTATTTTTTGGCTTTCTGATATTATTCAGTTGGGGTTCGGCAGATAGCCACACGGGGTCAATATTGTTGTTTTGTATAATTGTTTTTAATGTATGAAAATCATGGTTGCTGAAGAATGTAACGGCAGTGCCTTTTCTTCCCATTCTGGCGGTTCGACCGGACCGATGCGTATATGCCAGCGGACTGTCAGGAAAATCATAATTAATCACATGTGTTACATGGCTAAAATCGAGACCTCTGCTTACAACCCCTGTGGCGACAATTGTTTTAAGCTGCTTTTTCTTAAATCGATTGAAAAGGGACGACCGCCTCGACTGTTCCATGCCTCCGTGGATGATATCAACTGAATCAATTTCCTTTTTTAGTTTATCAAACAGACTTTCGCAATTCCTTCGGGAATTACAAAATATTATTGCCTGGGTCGGATTTGTGTCCTTTATGTATTGAAGTAGTGAGGCAAGTTTCTTGCGCCAGGTGGTCTGCTGAAACTGGTGGCAGAGACTTTGGGGGGCTATCTGGTCGACATTGAGTTCAAGAGTGACAGGATTCTTGAGGTATTTTTTTGCCAGGTGTTTAATTTCTTCCGGCATTGTCGCAGAAAAGAGCAGCGTCTGGTGTTCATGTATCAGGCATGAAATAATAAATTCGATATCAGTGATAAAACCCATATTCAGCATTTCGTCCGCTTCGTCAAGTATAAAGGTCTGAACCTGCGACAGGTTCAAAGGGCTGTTACGAAGAAGGTCGATAAGACGACCGGGAGTAGCAATGAGGATATTTACGCCATGGGACAGCTTTGCTTTCTGTATCGCGATGGGAAAACCGCCATAGACCGCAAATGGGGCGATATGAGTGAATTTGGCGACATCTGAGATGGCAGTTACATATTGTAGAGCAAGCTCGCGCGTGGGTACCATGACTAATGTCTGTATCTGGTTTTTGGCAGGGTCAACCGATTGGATAATTGGTATTCCACATGCAGCAGTCTTTCCGGAACCGGTCTCTGCCAGGGCAATCATGTCTTTACCTGCGATAATATGTGGGAATGTTTTTTCCTGTATAGGGGTTAATTCCTTGTACCCGAGCTGCTTAAGGGCTTTTAATATCTGAGGCTTTAAGTTAAGTTCGGTAAATTTCATGTATAAAAACAATTACTTTCTTTTTTCAAATTGTCAGAGTGAGCAATTCTTGCATTATACACAAAATGCAGTTATCAATGAAACATAAATTAAATTTGTTGTAACCGTTCACAGCTTTTAACAGCTTAACGACGGATGTTTTTGCCTACTCCAGTGAGCAATAACAGATTTATGGATAAACTCAAAAACATTTCGCTCTCGTTTTTTGCAGGTGGCCAATATTGTCC
>Ga0210003_1002578_pt1 | contig 15184 bp, 16 predicted proteins | sample LantaG_FD_182804 | JGI IMG/M metagenome (GOLD analysis project Ga0210003, IMG submission 182804) | Deep subsurface microbial communities from Baltic Sea to uncover new lineages of life (NeLLi) - Landsort_02402 metaG (SPAdes) (version 2) | ecosystem: Environmental > Aquatic > Marine > Oceanic >... | reverse complement strand
CTCTGCCTGAATTTCATTCTTCATACTCCAGGAAGCTTTAAGCCTGTCAGCTTCTGCTTTGAGCCTGTCAGCTTCTTCCTGTTCAAAAGTTTTCCTGAGTTCAGCAGCCATATCCTCGTGATCATTTGCAAATTTTTCTAAGAGATCAGCCACTGCCTTATTTCTGTTTTTCTGCTCTGCCTGAATTTCATTCTTCATACTCCAGGAAGCTTTAAGCCTGTCAGCTTCTGCTTTGAGCCTGTCAGCTTCTTCCTGTTCAAAAGTTTTCCTGAGTTCAGCAGCCATATCCTTCTGCTCGCCTTGAAACCCTTTGAGTGTATTTTGGGTATCCTTTTCTAACTTCCTTATTTCTTTTACTCGTAAATCATAAGACGCAAGAATGTCTTCCGCGAGTTTTTTGGTATCTTCGGCTAATTCCATCTTTTACTCCTCCTCTTTTATATATTTTTATATGTTATTTTTATGTATTCCCTATCTTGTTTTTAGTTGTTGCTTTTTAACACTGCTTTTCTATACATCTATGTCCTGGTCGATTTAGCTCTTCTTTGAGTCATTTTTCTTTGGGTAGACTTCCAGTATCCGGCTGCTTCTAATCTTTCCTTTTTAAAATCGCCGAGCATCCTGTGAACCTCTTCCCTTCTTTCTTCCTGGCAAGATATCCGCTCCATATTCCTGGTTTTTAATCCTTCAAGCATTGATTTAAGATCCTTTATTCGAAGCTCCTTATCTTTTGATAAAAGTTCTTTTAGTCTTTTTGCCATCTCCTTTTGTTCTTTCTGAAACGCTTTTAGCTTTGATGTAACTTCTTCTTTTCTTTTCTCCTGCTCATCAAGGACTTTTTTAATCATATTTTGAAATTCTTTGACTCTTTGAATTTCACCTCTGGCGAGAAAATCTTTAAAATTCTTTAAGTTTCCTCTTAAAGCCTGCGCCATTTCTTTCTGTTCATTAATGTAACTATTCAATAAATTTCTCACTTCTTTTTCTCTCTTATCTTGAATTGAAAGGATACCCTGCATCATATTATCAAAATCATTTCTTCTTAAAGATTTGTTTTTGGCAAGATTCTCACGTAATTCTACAGTAAGTTTTTCTCTTTCCTGTTTCGTATCAATAAACGAATCTTGAAAACCTTGAAGGAGTTGATGTGTAGTATCAAAGATGACTCCCATACCCTCTAACCTGGCTTCATAAGCGGAAATTATATTTTCAGCAATATTTCTCATATCTTCTGCTAAAGGCATCTCTTTTATTTACTCCTTTTTCTTTTTTCTCTTAGGAAAGGAATTTCTTGGCGACTCATACTTTTCCCCAAAAAATTGGAAATGAAAGGATGATTCTGCAAGAACTCCTTTTTACCTTGTCCTTATTATGCTGCAGTTGCTGTTAAGCCAATAGCCTCAGCATACTTTAGGTAGGTCTCAACTGATGCTACTACTACTCTTGCCTCTACTGCAAGAATTTCAATCCCCACTAAAGAGACTCTTACCCATGCATCAACTACTACTCCCTTATCCAGTATTCTGTCAATAACCTCAACTAAACTGGAAGATGCAATCGCTTTTTCTACTGCCATTTTATATCCCCCCTTTCCTTTTTAGATTCCGCTTTTTTAAGCCATGGATTGCACAGATGTTTTGTTTTCTTTTAACTCAAACCTCCTTGTCTGTGTAATTAGTATCTTATCCATGACTTCTGCATTTTAGGGAAGCGGTTAACCTCAAACTCAACAGATATAAACACAAATCTAATATATTTATAATATTTCTTTATGCTCAATTACTTAAACCCTATTCCAACTTGAGTTTTCTAATTTTCTCAATAGCACCTTCAAGTTTATAATGCTCCGTATCAACTAAATCCTTTACCAATATAGCCCTTTTTATATCTACCCGAGAATATCTTCTAAATTCTCTTATGCCAAACTTTTTAAAACTCGGTTCTAAAATTCCCTTCTTTTCCCAATAATACATTCTCTCTAAGGAGATACCTATCCTTTTTGCTGCTTCAATAGTGCCTAATTCATCACTTTCATCTTTTTCTTCCAAATCTTCCATCCCATATTTACCATTTATTATCCTTTATCATGTATGCATACGTTCTAATTAAATTTCATTGATTACTAATTCTAAACATTTAAAGAATAACATTTTCCATATTTTTCTCACCAAACAGAGCATCGTAAATCAAATAACACTACAATAAATTTCTATACAATAAAAAAAGAGGACAAAACTAACCCATGGCCTAAAAGACCACAGCTCGCTTTGTCCCCTTTAAATACTTTTCAGTACTAACCTTATTAACTATCTTTTTAAAAGAACAACTATTCCATAGAAGCTTCTTTTCTAATTTATTACAATACAGTTTCCCATAAAAGTGCGTGCTTGCTTGCTTGCTTGCTTGCTTGGCAAATTTTTGACCAAACTCTAAATTTTTCGATCTCTTCTTTCAATTTTATGTTCATCTTCTTTCTATAATTATTTATAGACCTCTTTGGAATTTAAACATTATATTTCTATTTAATTTTCTTACTTATTTTTTTATCTCTATTTAATTATCCTTCCACATATACTCCAATATCTAACAACAAATCTACTTTTTAATTTGTTTTTAAATATATACATTATATTTTATTAATAATGTATACGATATATAAAATTTTGTCAAGTAAAATTTAATAAAAGTTTTAATATGATCATTATTAAATTGTATATTCTTATATTTTCTTAAATATTAAACCTTTATTTAGAAGTTAAATTACTCCAAATATTAAACAATTGCAAAATCACCCTTTCAGTATTTTGTATTAACTTATTAGTGTTAATGTATATACAAAAAAACATACAAGTAAAATATCTGATTTTAATAAAAATTGTTGAATGTTCTAACACTACCAATAAAATTTTAGGGAATAAGATAAAGCTAAAAGAAGATTTTACTCTTTTTGAATGGTGACAAAACTTCTCACTATGGTTTTATAGTATTACATTTTGGTGCTTCTCTAAATGTTACCATAAAACTATTATATAGCTCTTTTTCAGTTTTATTCCAATCTTTTGAACATATCCTGTACCGAAATAAACAGATGTGATCTTTGCAAAAATTCTTTATACCCCCATTTCTTCCACTAAATCCTAAATGCTCTAATAATCTCTTTCTAATATCTTTTGTACTTCCTAAATAAAAAACCTTTGATTTTCCTTTTAGATATTCAATCTCTAAACTGCTTGTACTTAACTCATATACTCCTGCCCTTTTTGGTGCATTTTTCTTAACTAATTTATTATTAAAAGGAAAAAAGCAAGAATAATCAGAATCTATGGGTGGGTAATATGTATTTACTCTTCTATAAGAGCTTGCAATTCCAAGCTCTTTTCGACACTTCCCAACAGTTCTTCTTGAAATATCAATTCCATATGTGGCCTTTATTTTTTTTGCAATCTCTCTATCACTGTAAGCTACTTTTAGTATACCTTTAGCAATATCTATATGCTCTGAATGGAGGATCTTTTTTATATATTTTTTTTTATATCTCTTGATGAAGAAAAAAGTTTTTTTAGCTCTATTTCATTACCATACCTGGTTATAATTGATTTACCATTAATTGTTCTTGATATCCTGCTGCTGTCAATACATACACCATCTTTAAAGTTATCATTTACCCATTTACTTACATCTAAAAACGAAAGTGCTCTAAGAGAACATGTATCACCCCCATCTATAAAAAAATCTTTCTGAAAATAAATAATTCCTCTTAGTATCTTATACGTAATACTATTTCTAATATTGACAAGACGAATCTTAGCTAGTAAATCTTTTACAGATACTTCTTCTTTATCAATTAATTTTTCATTTTCTAAAAACCTTCTTAATCTACTTTGGTTTACTTCAATTTTTTTTGCAAACCACCCGTTTCTATAATTTATTAAATAACAATCTCTATCTGCTATAACTTCTGCAAGAATATTTTTTGGCCAATTACATTCTCCACTATTTCCTATGGTTTTAGGAAAGTTAATAATTTTTATTATCCTTTCATTATGTTTGATACATTTACAATTATAAAGTTTCTGAAAAACAGGGCTTATTTTTAAACTTTCATTATAATCCTCATACTTTTCTAAAGGCATTTCTAAAAATCTTGATAGGATTATTTTTTTAACTAATAATTTGTGATCAATATCTTTCAAGCTCTGTCCTTCTAAAATATTTATTATAAAGGATGTGTCCCAATTTTAGTACCCAGTACTTGAAATAAATCTAAAATAACTGTAGGTTCACTTCTAAGCTAAATACAAATATTACTAGTCTTAGAAGTAAGTCAAAAAAATTAATAGAAAAGGCGATTATGATAGCCATTGGAGTAATATAAACAGCAGCTTTCCCAGGATTTTTAAGAAATCAGAAGGTTTATTCATTTTGAATATCCAATCAAATAATTTCTTATTTAACTAAAACACTTCTTGATGATTCATTGCCTTGTTAATCCGCTCCATCGCCTTATCAAGGTTAAAATTTTGCTGTTCCTTTTCTGTTAAAACCTCAAACAATTCCGCATTAACGCGTGAACGCATGTCTTTTATTTCTTCATCTGCCCGACCCAGATTAACTTGATATTTTGATAAATCTGTATCTCCACCATCTTCCTCAATCTTCTTTTTAAACAATTCCATAACCTCTTTCTTTGCCAAATCAAAACCATTGCGCAAAATAAAATCAAGATCATAAAAGTCACGCGGAGCAATGGTTGGTCTAAAAGCTGCGGCGCGGAGTTTCTCGCTCATAATTTCGTTAAGCGATAAGCAATTTATCTTCCCTCCGTCAAACAAAGGCTCTCCAGTAAATGCATGTAAAAATTTATGTTGAACAGCTCGTGTTTCAGTTTTATCAATAGGATTAAAGCGTAAGCCAATTTCAAATTTGATGGTCTGTTCTGTTGGCACCATAACCGAATCGTAGACAAAATAATAAACGTATTGTTTTGAAACATTGTGTCCTGCATTTTCAAAGCCTTCAATACGCATGCCAAACTGCTTCGCGAAAGATACAATATTATTTTTCACAGGCTGAATACACTTGCGTCGATTACCTTGGGTTGTCGTATAATCTGGTAAGCGCATGCTAAAATCAAGATCTTCGCTTAATCGGTAGTAAGAGTAATAAATTTTATTAAGGCATGTTCCGCCTTTAAAAATTAAATTTTCCGAAAGTTCATTTATACGTGAAAGGAGAAGTGTTAAATAATAGTCTTTCTCCATGAGCGGCGCGTAAAAACCTGCCTGCGACGCAGTACGGTCTACAAATTTAGAAAATTTATCTTTATCGTTGTGAATCATTGACAATTACTCTCCATCTTTTATTTATTTTCCCTTTTCGGTTACTTGAAAATGAAATCAAGGATGTGTTTTTAACACTTTTTTCAAGAGGTTTTAATAAAGACCCGGATACACCTGTTTTCTCAATGCTCATCCCAATACATTTGCGCGTTTTAATTACTGGGAACTGTATGGCAGATTCAATTAATTTCTTAATATCGCATTTCCCCTCTTTAACAAATCTCTCCAAAATAGCCGCAGCTGCATTAATACCCCCAACAGGTTTATTATAGTAAATGAGATCAACAAAAGTCCTTTCTTTTGAACTGACAATAACCTCCCTACCTTTTATGCTTATTTTCTCTAATCCATACATCTTATCGTGAGAAATTTTCGTGAACTTAAAAGATAAACCAGCTATTGTTCTTGCTCTTGAAATCCTTTGATTGAGCACATAAACTGTCTGAAACTGCTGATCAGTAAAGTTATAATAATTAAACATAGTTGAATAGCCAATATAGTAGTCGTTTTGAGGAAAGAAAACCGGTGGGATAAGCAATTCACTAACACGACGCCCAGTTGTCACAGCATCTAACGGTACAAATATATAAACCCCGCTTTTAATAGGAATCAATATCCTCTTTTTCTTGAGGCTATAGACTAATTTTCGCCTATATTGAAAATCAGCCGGTAAATAAGTATCCAGCTCTTTAGCGGTAACGATATCTTTTTCATCATATGATAGGCGAGCTATTATTTCAGCCTCTTTTTGACTCAAAGCACTTATTGTATTTTTGTTCATTTAATGTACCTCCATAAGGAACAATAGAGTAACAAGTATACAACACCTAAAATAACACATTCTTGTAATATGTCAATGGAGATTTGCTGGTGGTGTTTATATGAAATAGTATGATCTTTTTTCTGATCCTACAATAGCAGATACCATAATGGATGCTCCATCGTGTTGAGGCACAGTATATATCTCATTGATCTAACAAAAAAACAAAATTTTCTTCAATCCTCTTTTAAAAAGTTCACTTACCGCTAACCATTATATTTCTTACCAGAAGCGAAGGGCTGCCTATATATCCTCCCACAGGGATAAAGCTCAGGTCATTTCCGATCTTTTTAATGCTCTTGCAGAAACTTAAAATATCTGTAGCAATAGTCACTTCTTTTACCGGATACTCCAGATTTCCCTTTTCTATCCATATTCCTTTGGCCCCCACACTTATCTGTCCGGAAATGGGATTGGCTCCTGAATGAAGACCTATTATATCAATAACATAAAATCCCCTGTCAATGTCACCCAGAAGCTGGCTAAAATCAATATCTGACGGCTCAAGATAAAAGTTTGAAATGCCTACTTCTGGTGTCGAACGGTAGGAAGCTCTTACTGCATTACCTGTTGACAGGGTTTTATCCTTTCTTGCAGTATAGGTATTATAAAGATAAGTCTTCAGGTACCCATCTTTAAATACACAGGTTTTACCCTTAATGACTCCTTCCCCGTCAAATGGCTTCGAAGAAAGCCCATCAGGTATGGTCCCATCGTCAAATATATCTAAATCAATAGAGAATATTTTCTGCCCGATTTTACCTTCAAAAAGTGATTTTCTTTTCTGTACAGAATCTGCGGTCAGAGTTCCGGCAATAACACCTAAGAATTGCGCTGAAACAATTGGGTCCAGAAGAAGATCGACTCTTTGTGATTTGATTTTCTTCCCGCCCAGGATTGAAACAGACCGGCGGGCTGATTTCTCCGCGACTTCTTCCAGATCAAGATCACCTGGTACCCTGCCGCATCCAAAAAAATCACCTGTCGAAGTATCCCCGTTTTGCTTAGAAATTGCATTTACATAAATAAAGCAGGTTGTTGTCTTATACCTGTCACAGAATCCGGCCGAGTTTAAAATCGCTGTTTCATAAATACTGTCATTGTACATAACATTATCAATGTCAACTATTCTTGTATCTTTACTTTTTGTTAAAGTCTCCAATCTCTTTGCAAGTGTAATCTTGCTTTCTATATCATAGTCCAGAAAATCCTCCCGGAATAATGACTTATCGCCTATAAGTTTCTGTTTAAATATGGATTCCTCTTCCCTGGGCAGATAATTATAATCTTCTCTTCCGGTAATCTTACAGTTGGATACAGCCTTCCGGATACAGTCTTCAATACTTGCTTCATCAAGCACAGTGGTATATGCATATCCTATTGATTTATCCTTAAAAATTCTAATACCTATACCAATTGAATCTGAAAATGATAGTGTTTCTACTTTTCCTTTAAAAATTTCTATTTCATTTTCTACTGAGCTTGCAGTAAAAATCTCAAATTCATCCACCTTATACTTATTTATCCTGGAAGCAGCATCCTTGCATATATTTATTAACTGGTTGTCTCTAACTTTATATCTCTTATCATCTTGCATCCTAATTTTCTGTGCCTCCTACAGTAATTTTACTTACCTTTATGGTTGGCTGGCCTACCTCATTTGAAATTGATTGGCCGCTTTTTCCGCAAAAGCCAGGGGCAAAATCTAAATCGCTTGCCACCATCTCAATCTTTTTTAGTATATCCGGACCATTCCCAATAAGAGTTGCATCCTTTATGGGAAAACTGATTTTACCATTCTCTATAAGGTAACCTTCACTTATTCCAAATACAAAATCTCCTGTTGCCGGATCAACCTGACCGCCAGCAAATCCCCTGGCATATATGCCTTTATTTATAGATTTTATAATTGACCCGCTGTCTTCATCTCTACTTTCTATATAGGTATTACTCATTCTTGGAACAGGAACATGTCTGAAAGACTGCCTCCTGCCATTACCGGTTTGTTTTGCTCCAAGTTTTTTTGATGTTCGCAGGTCATAAATATAACTCTGCAGAATTCCATCTTTTATCAGCACTGTCTTTGAAGAAGGGTAACCTTCATCATCAAATTTATATGAACCCCAATGGTATTCAAGCGTGGAGTCATCAACCGCAGTTACTATACCGGTGGCAATCTTTTTTCCTATTTTATCCTTGAATACTGAAGCATCTTTCAGTATGGCATCAGCCTCCAGACCATGACCGCAAGCCTCATGAAAAATAACCCCGCCAAATGCCGGGCCCAGCACCACAGGAAGTTCACCTACAGGCGCATTTACGGCACCAAGCATGTTAACTGCAATTTTAGAAGCTTCCCGCGCCAGGCTTTTAGGATTTTCAAAATCAAATGCTTCATAGCCGCTTGTTCTTGCCAGTGATTTATAACCTGTCCTTACATCCTTTCTTTTTCTGGCTACAACATTTACTGCCAGAAAAGTTTTTACCATTTTTTCAAATGAAAAGGCACCATAAGAATTTGCAATATATATTTCCTCCTCAGTATCAGAAAGAGCCGATGTAACCTGGATGATGGTGGGACTAAAATCTCTTGAACTTTTGTCAACCGCCTCAAGGGTATTTTTCTTACTTCCGGGATGAACCTTACCGGGGAATTTTTTTATATTTGTATTATAGGAGCTTTTAGTTTCAGTAAGATTTAAAACCTTAAGCGAGCTACTTCCATTTATTGCGGAGCTTAAAACTTTTGCCGCATTCAGTAATTTATTCTTCTCAAGTGAATCTACATAGGCATAAAAAGTGCTGTCACCGACCCACAATCTCAATCCACAGCCTAATTCATAACCGCTACTTGAGTTCTCAATTTTACTATCTTCCAATCGTAAATTATTGAAAACTCTTCTTTGTGCAAAAATTTCTGAAAAATCAGCACCATTTCTAAGTAAGGTATTTAAAATCTCTTTGGTAAGTCTATCTTCAATCAATATAATCCAATTTCCTATCTATGACAGGTCTTCTTCAACTTTTTTTGCAGTATCTTTTCCCTTTTCAATCACTTTTTTTATTTTCTTGCTGGCTTTTCCGGCTTTAGAACCTAAAACCTTGGATATATCTGTAATTTTTCCCTTGCCTTTTTCGATAAATTCTTCACTTCTGCTTTTTATCTCCGCCAGTTTGCTTTTACCACTATCTACATATTCCTTAGTTCTTCCAACAAATATATCAAAACCTGCTTTACTCTTTTCGATTAGCTCTTCATTCTTTTCTTTTATTTCTTTTCTTGTTTCTTTCCCTGACTTAGGAGCAAATAAGATTCCAATTACAAAACCTACGGATAGACCAACAAGTAATGATGTCATTATACCCAAAAAGCTATTTTTCCCATCAGCTTTCTCTTTTTCTACATTCATTTTTCATCCTCCTTTTTTTTACCTTCAGCGCCAGCTTTTGAAAGACCACTGAATAACCCTGCTGAAGCACTTATTATTTTAATTATAGGACTGGTTATCAGAATCCGGGCAAGCCTTATAACTTTTTCAAGCTGCTCTACTATTGAACTAATACTCTGGGTAAGATCCTCAATTGAGCTGACCTCTGTATTAAGGTTAGTTATGGTGTCATTTAATTTCTCGACAATGGGAACCAGACTCTCATTTAACTTTCCCGCCATATATTTAATCTTATTTATTAATTTAAATAATGGTATAGCAATGATTATTGCTACTATTGCAAAAGCGGAAATCAGAATTATTGCAACCAGACCTGCTATTTCTAATGATGTCATATTAACCTCTTGTATTTAATATAAAATAATCAAATAACATTATATATATTTTATTTCTTTTATTCAAAAAATAATATATTTAATTTATAATGAGTTACTAATAAGTTTGCGGTTAAAACTTAATAAAAGAAAAAAGTGAGGGAAAAAAATAATATGAAATTTAAAATGCCAGCTATTAATTTATTAGTAATAATCATAATATCATTTTTTTTGATTTTAACTTTTATATCCTGCTCGCCCCGTATAACTGATAAGATAGGTGTCACAGAAGAAGAATCGGAAGGTATTTCAGAAGAAGAAGTTGAAGAATTGGAAGAAGAAGCGGTTGAAGTAATAGATTATGAAAGTGCTCAAGTGGGTGCTGAAATAAAAGGGTATATACCATCTTTTTTATGTACCGACATTGATAACTATATAAAAATTGAAATTACAAATACTTCAGATTTTACCTGGAGAAGCAGTGGGGAAGATATGGTCAGAATCGGTTATCATTATTGGGGGCAGGATGTGGACTATTCCGAATATGATAATCCCGCCAGAACCAGTCTCCCAAATAATTTAAAACCCGGTGAAAGTGCTTTTGTAGAAGTTCTAATAACTGGCATAACCAATAAAGGTATTTATGTATTGCAGATTGATCCTGTCCTGGAGGGGCACTTCTGGTTTTCGCAGAAAGGCATTCCTATGCTTGAGGGTAGAACTTACTTTGGCTCCTGCACTGATTAGAATCTAAGTGAATATTATTTAATATAAATAGAAATGGAAATCTCTACATTTAACGAGCCAGCATTAAAATTGTTTGCCGATGCAATATCTATATTAATAATTTTAGATTTTACCTTCCAGTATTCCCAGGTTTAAACTTTGAATTTTTCCCCCACTATTTTTTCATAGGCAGCAATATATCTTTCAGATGTTTTTTTGACAACATCGGGAGGTAATTTTGGAGGAGTGGATTTTCTGTCCCAATCAGTGCTGAGAAGGTAATCTCTTACATATTGTTTATCAAAACTTTTCTGTTCTCTTCCAGGTACATATTCATCCAGAGGCCAGAATCTGGATGAATCCGGTGTTAAAGCCTCATCAGCCAGTATTATCTTATCATCGGTTATGCCAAATTCAAACTTGGTATCTGCAATTATTATACTATGTCTTATGGCATATTCGGAAGCTTTCAGGTAAAGCTCTATGCTTTTAACTTTTAAAAATTCTACTATTTCAGCGCCAAATATTTTTTTAGCTTTATTTATAGTAATAGCCACATCATGACCTGACACTTCTTTAGTGGTTGGAGTAAAAATAGCTTCCGGCAGCCGGTCACATTTGGAAAGGTTGGGTGGCAATTTCAAATCTCCAATCATTCCAGTCTTTCTATATTCCTCCAAGCCGGAAGCTGTTATATATCCGCGCACAACACATTCTATAGGATAGATTTTTACTTTTTTTACTATAACTGATCTTCCACCAAGGGTATCTTTATATCTCTTTAAGAATTTTGGAAACATTCCTACATCACTCTCAATTAAATGGTTATCAATTACATCCTTTAAATAATTAAACCAGAAAACTGATATCTTATTTAAAATTATACCCTTTAAAGGAATCAAAGAAGGTAAAATAAAGTCAAAAGCAGAAATCCTGTCAGTGGTTACTATTAAAATCCTGTCATCTAAAGAAAACATTTCTCTGACTTTCCCGCTTCTTAATTTCTCTAAATTTTCAATTTCTACATCCCCTACTAATTTCATAAAATCCTCCCTGATTTTTTATGCTTACTTTTTTTATAATACCTAATTAACTGCAGTATCTTTTAACGCATGAGAACAAATACAATCTCTCTTGTCCGGAATCTTTGAAATTGCTTTAAAAAGGAGACTCTTTACCTTTTTATTGTTGTCTTTAAAGACTTTTATCACCTCCCCTACGGTTACCGGCTTGACTTCAGAATGACCTTCCAGTCCAGTATCATAATCTGTAATTAAGGAAATGTTTACATAACATATTTCCTGCTCTCTTGCCAGACACGCTTCCGGATATTGAGTCATGCTTATGACTTCCCATCCCTGATTTGTAAACCACTTGCTCTCAGACTTTGTACTGAATCTGGGACCCTGTATAACCACTACAGTGCCCCTGGGGTGACAGTCTATCTTAAGCTCTTTGGCACTTTCAATTACAATTTTCCTTAAAACGGGACAATATGGTTCAGCCATAGCCGTATGGATGGTTTTTGGTCCATCATAAAAAGTATCAATTCTTCCCCTTGTTCTATCTACGAATTGGTCACACACTACAAACTGCCCGGGTTTTATGTGCGGCTGCAAACTTCCGGAGGCACAAGGACCAAAAATATACCTAACACCTATTTTTTTCATTGCATAAATATTTGCCCTGTAATTAATTTTATGCGGAGGTAAATTATGATTTCTCCCATGCCGGGGTATAAATGCAACCTTTTTTCCTCCTACGCTGCCAATTACTATTTTATCTGAAGGGTTACCGTAGGGAGTATCAATTTCATATTCTTCTGTTTCTTCCAGAAACGAGTAAAACCCGGAACCTCCAAATACACCAATATCAGCTTTTTGATTGCCAGTCATATTTTTCCTTTCCTATTATCTTAAATATATTTCATTATTAAATAAATATAAAACCGGATTAAAAACCACTGCCGTTTAGCAGTTCAATCAGAGAAACTTTAGAGCGGGCGCCAAAATGACTGATAACTTCAGCCGCAATTATACTTCCTATTTTCCCACAGATCTCGAGATCCCCACCTTTAATCAGCCCATGTAAAAATCCAGCTGCATAAAGATCTCCGGCACCTGTTGTATCGACTACATTAATATCTCTTTGTGGTGATATCGTATATATTCTATCCTTGGATACAACAACTGATCCTTTCTCTGATCTTGTAATTGCACAGATATTTTTCATTTCCCTGCATCTGGAAATTGCTTTCTCCAGTGTGCTGGTTTTAAACAATGATTTAATTTCTTCCTCATTGGCAAAAAGAATATCTATATGATTTTTAACTAAATCTAAAAACTCAACCCTATGACGCTTGACACAAAAAGAATCTGATAGGCTCAGGGCAACTCTTCCGCCTGTTCCCCGGGCAATCCTTACTGCCTTTTTAAATGCTTTTTTAGCTTCATCTCTATCCCAGAGATAACCCTCCAGATAGATAATTTCTGACTGCGAAATAATAGTTTCGTCAATATCTTCAGGGCCCATAGATCCTGAAATACCCAGGAATGTACTCATGGTTCTCTGCGCATCCGGTGTACTCAGCACTATACAACATGCTGTTGGCTGCCCTCTCAATGCTTTTTTGGTGCAGTAATTCACTCCAAGCTCCTTGAGCCCTTTCTCAAAGGACCCTCCCATAGGATCATCTCTAACTTTACCCATAAAAGCTACCGAATTACCCAGAGATGCCAGGCCGGCAATTGTATTTGCAGCTGAACCTCCAGAAACTTCCTTCACTGCATTAATACATATATTAAGCCTTTCAACCTCAAGTTCATCAACAAGTCTCATCATCCCTTTCCTGAGATTATTCTCCCGGAGAAAATCATCTTCTACGTTAGCCAGAACATCAACAATAGCATTACCAATACCTACAGTATTATATTTCTTTACCGACATTATTTCCTTCTATAAATTATAGTGACAAATAAATTACATAAAATTCGCCTTCTTACGCTCCTATATCATTTAATAGAATTATTAATTATATGTCAATTATTATTGGTCTAAAAACAATCGTGACACTCCACGAAGCAATCCTCGTGGCTTTATAAAAATTTCTTTTTTAACTATAATCTTTTTAATTGCTTCAGTTATAATTTATTTAACATAAAACCGATTAAAATAAGTTGAAAGGATAAGGATGTTTGAATCTCTTAATATTAAAACTTCAAGCAGGGTAGAAATGGTTGATATCACAGAGAGGATCGCAAACCTCATTACCAGACATAATATAGGAAGTGGTATATGTTGTTTATTTGTTCCCCATACCACAGCCGGAATTACCATAAATGAAAATGCTGATTTTACAGTCCAATCGGATATCAACAACAAACTAAGCGACCTCGTACCTGCTGGCTATAATTATTCCCATCTTGAAGGAAATTCCGATTCTCATATAAAATCCACAGTAGTAGGATCATCTTTAAATATAATAATTGACAGGGGCAGACCGGTACTCGGGACCTGGCAGGGTATATATTTTTGTGAATTTGATGGCCCCAGAAACAGAGATCTTTATATTAAATTAATTGAAGGTTAGAACTTAAAAAAAACAGATAAATATACTATGACTTTATTCGAACAGTTTAAAACCAAACATGCGGGCGATATTTCCAGTACTCCCCTTGCTGATAGAATGAGACCCCAAACTCTGGATGAATTCGTAGGACAGGAGCATCTTGTAGGAAAAGGTAAAATTTTAAGGGAGATTATTGAAAACGACAGGCCTTATTCGATAATATTCTGGGGTCCCCCTGGTTCTGGAAAAACCACTCTGGCTAAAATTATTGCTGGGAAAACTAAAAGCAGGTTTATCTCTTTTTCAGCAGTAACTTCGGGAATAAAACAGATAAAAGAAGTTATGGAAATAGCCAGATACAATAAGAGAGAGCATTCTATAAAAACGATATTATTTGTAGATGAAATTCACCGTTTTAACAAAGCCCAGCAGGATGCATTTCTTCCTTTTGTCGAAAGCGGCACTATTACCTTAATGGGAGCCACTACAGAAAATCCATCTTTTGAAGTAATTTCCGCACTTCTTTCAAGAACAAAGACTTTTGTGCTGTATAAACTCTCTCACGAAGATATAAAAATCCTTATCAAGAGAGCTTTAAACGACGATGAGCGTGGACTTGGTAAATATAATATAAAAATCAGTAACGAGTCTATTGATTTTATCGCCAGATTCTCAGACGGTGATGCAAGAATTGCCTATAATATTCTGGAGCTTGCAGCAGGCGCTTATTTTAAAGAAAGCAAGCAAAAAACCATGGAAATAGATACTCATTTAATCGAAAATATAATACAGAAAAAAGCGCTCCTCTATGATAAAAACGGTGAGGAACATTTTAACATTATTTCGGCTCTTCATAAGAGCCTGAGGGACAGCGACCCTGATGCGGCAGTATACTGGACAGTGAGGATGCTTGAAAGCGGTGAAGACCCCTTATATATCATAAGGAGAATGGTCAGATTTGCTTCTGA
>Ga0210003_1002576_pt1 | contig 15188 bp, 13 predicted proteins | sample LantaG_FD_182804 | JGI IMG/M metagenome (GOLD analysis project Ga0210003, IMG submission 182804) | Deep subsurface microbial communities from Baltic Sea to uncover new lineages of life (NeLLi) - Landsort_02402 metaG (SPAdes) (version 2) | ecosystem: Environmental > Aquatic > Marine > Oceanic >... | reverse complement strand
TCATTTAAACCGAAAAAGATTCTATAGGATAATAAACAATAAAATTTTTTATTATCATCATCATAAGTCATATCAGGAAATTATGGAAAGATTTTTAACTATTGTTTTGTATGAAAAATTTATTGCTAATTTGATTAAAACTTTGTCTATTGATTTGATACACTTTATGGATAACTTTGGTCCAGCTATGCCATACTTAAAGAAGAAATTTCCTGATACGAAAACAACCTATGCTCCTGCTACTTATTCCCCACGAGGAAAATTTTACGATTGGTATCTAAAATACAGTTTTAACAAATTAGATAGGATTTTCCCTTTTACAAGAGCGTATAAGCAGATTCTTTCTGATTTAAGAATTCCTGAATATAAGATGGAAGTTATTCCTTGGGGAATAAAGTTATTTAAAAGATCTCTCTCTTTTAAAGAGAGAGATCTAATCAAGAAGAAATTTTGTTGCCGAACGAGCAATTTGTTATTCCTGTGGTCAGGGTGGCTTCAACAGATACAGGAAAAAGATTTCTATTATTCTATAGAAGAAGCCAAAAAAATTACAAAAAGGTATCAGGATATTGAGTTTATTTTTACTTTCAAGCCTGAGATTTATCAAGAGAGGTATAGTTTTGAATCTAGGGATAGGATTAGAGTTATTACTAATGTAGACGATTTTGGGTTACTTCTTGAGGCGGCGGATATATTTTTTTCTCCAGTAGGAGAGAAAAATTCAACTGTTTCACCTCCATTAACATGGCTAGAAGCGATGGCAAGGGGCACTCCTATTTTCACAACAAAAGTAAGGGGTGTAGAAGAGTTGGTATTGGATGGAGAAAATGGCTTTATTGCCAAAGATTTTTCAGATATTTTATATAAAACAGAGGAAATTAGGAGAAGTGATCTTAATTTTATTTCTGTAAATGCGAAAAGATTTGTGGGACAAAACTTTAATATTAAAAAAACGGCGGTAGATTACATAAAATTTTGGCAGAAAACGGTTAATAATAGGTAATAAAAGTAGATCTTGAAGAGAGAGATATAATGGAATATAAGGCACGGAAAAGGTACCAGAGCAAAGAAGTAGTGAGGGCCTATGATGCACAGAGGTTTACAACTTTTAAAGGGCGGTTTATAGATAGAAGGGAAAAGTTTCTTATAAGGAAAGCTTTAAAATATGCCAATGTAAATCCACCAGCTATAATTCTTGATATTCCTTGTGGAACAGGACGGGTATCAGTTCAGTTAGCGAAGGAGAGTTTTAGAATAAAAGGAGTTGACCTTTCTTCAGAGATGGTTTCTTATGCCCAACAAAAGGCAAAACAGCTTCATTTAGAAAATGATATAGTAGTTGAAGTGGGAGATGCTGAAAATTTGTCATATCCCGATAATAGTTTTGATACTTGTATATCATTACGATTATTTGGACATACTCCTCCAAATAATAGAATAAGGATTCTTCAAGAATTGAGGCGGGTTACTAAGAAATACCTTGTGTTGACATATTATACTAAGAATTGCCTTCAATACTTTTTAAGAAAGAGGAGAAGAATGAGAGGGGTTGAATGGCATCCAGTTGTTTACAAACGTATAGAAGAAGAGTTAAAAATAGTAGGATTAGAGAAAGTAAGATATTTTCACCTTCTAAGGAGAATTTCAGAAACTATAGTAGTATTAGCAAAAAAGAGGTGATATGAAAATTCTACTTATCAATAAATTTTTATATCCAAAGGGCGGAGATGCTATGAGTACCCTTGAGACAGGAAGGTTACTTTCTAAAAAGGGGCATAAAGTGACATTTTGGGGAATGGAGCATCCTGAAAATCTAGATTTTCCTTATAAAGAATACTTTGTTTCCCATATTGATTACAACAAACCTTTAGGAGTGTTTCAACAGCTAAAAAATTCTTTAAAAATTCTTTATTCATTAGAAGCAAAGAATAAAATAAATAGCCTTCTTAAAAGATGGAAGCCTGATATTGTTCATTTAAATAACTTCGCACATCAAATTTCTCCATCAATATTAAGTGTTTTTAGGAAGTATAAAATACCAGCAGTGATGACTTTACATGATTATAAATTAGTATGTCCTACCTATTCAATGCTTATGAATGGTAGACCTTGTGAAAAATGTAAAGATGGAAAATTTTATAATTGTTTGCTAAATAAATGTGCAAAAAATTCAAGTCTAAAAAGTTTGGTTAATACTATGGAAATGTATCTTCATCATAAAATTTTAAATATCTATGATATTATTCATATATTTATATCTCCCAGTATTTTTTTAATGGAAAAAGTAAAAGAAATGGGGTTTAATGGAAATATAGTTTATCTTCCAAATTTTGTTGACTTGGAAAAATATAAACCCAGTTATGATTACAAAGATAAAGCTATTGTTTATTTTGGAAGGCTTTCAAAAGAAAAAGGTATGGAAACTCTTATCGATGCTGTTAAAAATTTAAATGTAGAGCTTAAGATTATTGGAAGCGGACCGTATGAAGATAAATTAAAAAATAGAGTCAAAGTTGAAAATATTAGTAATGTATATTTTTTGGGGTACAAAGAAGAAGGAGAGTTAATAGATATAGTAAGGGAGTCTTTATTTGTAGTAGTTTCTTCTGAATGTTATGAAAATAATCCTATATCTGTGTTAGAATCTTTTGCACTTGGAAAACCTGTTATAGGAGCAAGAATTGGTGGAATTCCTGAATTGGTAATTAATGGAAAAACAGGCTTTACATTTAAAGATGGAGATAGTGCTGATTTAAGAGAGAAAATAAATTATTTATTAGCTAATCCTAAAATGGTTGTTGAGATGGGTAGAAATGCAAGGGAATTTGTTGAGAAGAATTTTAGTTCTGAAGAACATTATAAAAAATTGATGAGAATTTATAGAACAGCAATAGAGAAACATAAATAAATGACTAAGATTATAAAGCCTCCCAGATACAATCAACTCTCTCTTTTTTTATTGGGTCTGGGTTTCAGAATTGTCAATAAGATTCGTCATGTGATAATTGGCTACAAAACACCTCGCCCTTTTTCTACTAAAGAAATAGAGCGTAGTGTAAGTTATTGTTTAAGAGTAGTTAAAAATTGGGAAAAAGCTTTAAAAGTTTACGAGGTTAATCAAAATCCTTTTGTTGGCAAACATGTTGTTGAAATAGGACCTGGACCTGACCTAGGTACAGGAATTATTATTTTAGCTTTAGGAGCTAGAAGTTATACAGCGATTGACAAGAACAAGCTTATTGATGATATGTCGCAGGGTTTTTATAATGCTTTGCTTGATCATTTAAAGGAACTACCTGAATACATAAAAGCTAAAAAGGCAGTAGATAATATTCAAAATAAGAATTTTAATGAAGAATTTCGTTATATATGGGATACTGATTTTAGTTTACAAAAGCTCCCGGAAAAGAAGTTTGATATATTAGTTAGTCAGGCAGTTTTGGAGCATCTTGTAAATGTTAGCGAAGTATTTAAAATTTTATATTATAAACTTAATTCTAATGCAATAATGGTAAATGAAGTAGATTTAGGAGCTCATACGGGTTTAATTAGAAGGTTGGATCCATTAAATCACTTACGCTACTCAGATATGATATGGAATTTATTAAGGTTTGATGGTTCACCTAATCGGCTCAGAATGAGTGATTATCAGAAGATATTTGGTGGGCTGGGGTTTAAAGAAATTGAGACTAAACAAATAATGGTTTTAGATAAAGAATATGTGAAAAAATCAAAACCCCACCTAGCAGAGAGATTTAGAGAATATTCAGATAAAGATATTGAAACAAAATCTTTTTATTTATTAGCGACTAAACAATAAAAGGAATAAGATGGAAGCTTCAGTAATAACAACTTATAGATGTAACTGTAAATGCTATATGTGCAATATATGGAAATACCCTACCAAGGTTGGAGAAGAGATTAAGCCTAAGATTTTAAACAAGCTTCCTAATCTTAGCTTTTGTAATATTACGGGCGGAGAGCCTTTTCTAAGGGATGATATAGAAGAAATTGTGTACATTTTAAAGAGGAAAGCAAAGAGGATAGTTATTAGTACTAATGGCTATCTTACTGAAAGAATAGTAGAAGTTGCAAAAAAAAATAAAGATATTGGTGTAAGGATAAGCATAGAGGGGTTGCCAGAAGCGAATGATAAGTTGAGGGGAAGAAAAAATGGTTTTGACCATGGACTAAGAACATTACTTAATCTTAAAAAGATTGGCCTAAAAGATATTGGTTTTGGAATAACTGTTTCTGATATAAATGCAAAAGACATGCTGCAGCTTTATGAATTGGCAAAAGGGTTAGATGTAGAATTTGCTACTGCTGCGGTACACAATGGTTATTATTTTCATTCATATAATAATGAAGTAAAAAATAAGGAAGAGGTAGCGGGTTACTTTAAAGAAATAATAAAAGAGCTGTTAAAGTCAAGAAAACCTAAGAATTGGTTTAGAGCTTATTTTAATTATGGCCTTATAAATCATATAAGAGGGAATGAAAGATTGCTTCCTTGTGAAGCAGGAACTGAAAATTTTTTTGTAGATCCATGGGGAGAAATAAGACCCTGTAATGCAATGGAAGAAAAATATTGGTTTGATAGTATGGGGAATTTAAATGAAAAAGAGTTTGATGAAATTTGGAATGGGGATAAAGCAAGAGAGATTAGAGAAAAAGTTAAGAATTGTCCAAAAAATTGTTGGATGATTGGAACCGCAGCTCCAGTAATGAAAAAGTATATTAAAGAACCTATAAAATGGATTTTAAATGCAAAATTCTTTAGAAAATCCGAAACTCTATGCCTTTAACTCTTCTTTATTTGTAAAAATATTATCATATTTTTTAAGAATTTTAGTTATATTTTGACTAGTCGTAGATTCTATTTAACTTTAGCTAAAATAAGTATTAAAATAGTATAAAATTTTAAACTACTAATTTTAAATTCTATGAATATAGCTTTTATCGGACAAAAGGGTATTCCTGCTAAATGGGGTGGAGTGGAAAGCCATGTTGAAGAATTATCGACTAGATTAGTAAAAAAAAATCATAATGTTACTGTTTATGTTAGAAGTTGGTATACAAAAAAAACAATTTCTGAATTTAATGGTGTAATAATAAAATGTGTTAAATCTATAAATACTAAATATCTTGATGCTTTAACCCACTCTTTTAATTGTAGTATAAATTCATCATTTAAAAAATTTGATATTATTCATTATCAGGCAATAGGGCCTTCGTTATGTTGCTGGATTCCAAAAATTTTTTTTAATAAAGTTATTGCAACAATACATAGATATGATTATGAAGCAGATAAATGGAATAAATTTGCAAAAAGAGTTTTAAGGATTTCTGAAAAATGTGCGCTTAAAATTCCGGATAAAACTATTGTTGTTGCTAATTTCCAAAAAGAATATTATAAAAAAATTGGATTTAAAACTATTTATATTCCAAATGGTGTTAATATTCCAAGAATCATTGAACCTGATGTTATAAAAAAGGATTATGGTTTAAATTGTAAAGACTATATTTTATATTTGGGAAGATTAGTACCTGAAAAAAGGTGTGATTGGATAATAAATGCTTACAATAGTTTTGATAAAAAAATAAAAAAAGATTTAAAATTTGTAATTGCTGGAGGGTCTAGTGCTTCTGATGATTATGTACAGTATTTAAAGAGTCTCAGTAATGATAGCAATATAATTTTTACAGGATATGTATCAGGTGTAAAAAAACAAGAGCTTTATAGTAATGCTTTATTATTTATTTTACCTTCTAATTTAGAGGGCTTACCAATTGCTATATTAGAAGCTGCAAGTTATAAACTACCAATTTTAGCAAGTGATATTTTAGCTTGCAGGGAAGTAATTAAAAATAAAGTTAATGGTTTATTATTTAATAATGAAGATTTTAATGATTTTAGAGAAAAACTTTTAGATATTTTAAACTATCCGGAGAGTAAACTACAAGAATTGGGATTAAATGCATATGAAAATGTTGTTTTAAACTATAACTGGGATAAAAGTGCAGATAAAACTGAAGAAGTTTATAAAAATGTTTTGAAAGGAGTTTAGGTTCTGTCAATACCATATCTAATATTTAAAAATATAATAGAAAAAGAAAATATAAGTTATTTATTGATATTTTAAAACCTAATAAAACTACAAAAATTTTAGATGTTGGGTTTAGCTATAAATATAGCTTATTAGGTAATTTTATAGAAAAAAATTATCCCTATCCACAAAATATAACAACTTTAAGTGTAGATAATGGAAAAGATTCATAAAGAATTTATTTTTTTAGGAGAAAAATTTGAATTCAAATCCTAAAAAAGGGGAGATAACTTTAAAAGTTATTTTTCATATATTAGTAAAGAATAAGTTTTGGTTCTTAATTACTTTTTTAATTGTTTTTACTGGAGGCTTAATATTTTCCCTTGTAAGTACATATCTACATAGCATAGATGCTTCAATTAAATTAACAGATAATTACAAATATTATGATGATTTTTTGTTAGAGAACTTTCCTGAAAAAACTGAAAATTTATGGTTATATGAAGAATCTGAAATAAAGGATAAAGAAAATAAGATTTTAGATTCTATGCAAAGTGAAATTTTAAGTGATAATTTTTTAAAGGAATTAAAAAGGCGGTTAAGTTTTGATATTAGCTTGGAAAAACTAAAAAAATCTATTTATTCTTTTAGGGAAAACAGTAGAAACTTAAGAATAAAAATAGTTTATAATGACCCGGAAAAAACGTTTGAAATCGCAAATGAATTAATAAAATTATTAAAGGTTAATGAAGAATCTAAATTGTATTCCGCTTATAATCTATTGCTTGGAGAAGTGAATAAGAAAATTGAGGAAGTTTCAACAGAATTTGAATCAGAAGATTATGAAATTGCCAATGAAGGATCAGATCCTAAACATGAATTTTATAATGATTTAACAAATGCAAAGACGATTTTATTAGAAAATAAAGAATATTTTGCAAACAGGATAAGTCTGGTTGAGGAAAAAAAGATTACAGATGTTTATAAATATACAAGTAAAAGTAAAAATATTATTTTTAGCTTAATTCTTGGTGTTTTCTTAGGATTGATAGTTACATATTCAAGATATTTCTATGAATGTATAAAAAATAAATAAGTATTTTAGGAGTTTGAATTTTGAAAAAAAATTTATATAAGAATATCCTCTATTTTTTAATAGCGCTTCCTGGGTTAGTTTTATTAATAAACAAATATCAGTATGTTGCCATATCTTCTTTTTTATTAATCTTAATCTTAGGGTTGGTATTCTTATTCTACAAAAAATCTATAACACAATACCATTCTGAAATATTATTTGTATTATCAATTATCTATATCTATTTTATCCTGAGTTATTTTATTTCCAACCAGACTGCAGGTAATTTTTTTTCTTACAGATTTTTAAGATATGATGGTAACTTCTTCTTTAATTACCTCCCATTTTTTGCATTAGCCATTCCCTATTTTAACTACAGGAAAGTAACAAATATTTTTTTTAAATTTATTTTTTTTACCTTTACCTTTGCTTCAATTATCGGATTAATAGAATATTTTACAAAAAGGTTTGATTTATTTTTTGGTGTTCAAAATCGAGAAGAAGTATTTTTAGTTTTGAATAATACTCATAATGCTACTGGGTCTGTGTATGCTGTGATATGTATTTTTTTATTAGCCTTTTCTTTATTGGAAAATAAAAAATATGTAAAGGTAATATATTTTTTGGCATTGTTTATTTGTTTGGCTGGACTTTTGCTTACAAGAAGCAGGGGTAGTTATATAGGGTTTATTGTTGGAGCAGTGATTGTATTATGGCTATATTATAGGTCACTGGTTAAGTTTTTTATAACCTTGATATTGATGCTGGCTGCATCAGTTCCCATGATACTTTTTACTGGTACATTTGACAGGATAAAAATGATTTTTGATTTTTCCGAAGGTAATGTTTCATGGCGGTTTGTTTTATGGGAAAGGGCTTTGTATCTATTTACCAGAAGTCCAATCTTTGGTATAGGATTTGGAAGATATAATGATATTAATTATATAAGTAGAAGTGAAACTATCCCAAACCTGAACTTGTTTGTTGGTTATCCAAATATTGCTGCTTTTTATATGGAACCAAAATATGAATTTAGTTTTTCGCATGCCCATAATGCATATTTTCAGTTCTTAGCAGAAACTGGAATAATAGGATTAGGCCTTTTGTTGTTTTTCTGGATACTTTGTTATAGGAGAATACTTAGGGGATATAATTTAACCAGAGATGGCTTTTCAAAAAAAGTTTTTCTATCATCTCTGGGGGGAATTGCTTCACTTTTTGCGTTATCTCTAACTGAAAATTATTTTTCTGCAACAACGGTTATGATTTGTTTGTCTATGACAGTATCTCTGGCTATTGGTTTGTCCTGGCAGAAGTCCCTTAAGGATGATTATAAAAAAATAAGTGATTAGATTGGTGATTATGGTTAAGATGATTTTATTAAAAGAGTTTTATTATATAAAATAATAAAAAATTAAAAAAAGCAGGTGTTAATGAAAAAAGAAGATAATAAATATGGGCCGGTAGCTGTAGATATAAAAAATATTTTAGGTGTTTTTAAAAAAAGAAAATGGTTTTTTGCCGGAGCCTTTCTGGCGATATTGTTTATAGGATTGATTTTTAATTTTTTTATTGCCAGAGATTATCAGTACAAAGCAAGTACAGTTGTGACTTTACCGACAGATAACCTGAAATTCCAAAAAATAATTTCTGATGAATATCCCCAGGAAGCTGACAGTTTGTGGTTAATTGCAGAAGGTATAGCAACTAATAACTACTTTAATCACTACTTGCGTGTTTTAACACTGGAAATTAATTCTGAAGAATTACTAAATGATGTAGTCTGTAACCTTGATATGAATATAAACTTAAGCCGCTTAAAAAGGCTGGTATTAACTGAATATCAGGGAAATGAAAGTTTTTTTATAATAAATACTTTTTATAGAAACCCTGAAGATGCTGAAAAGCTAAATAAAACAGTAATAGATAGCTATATTAGCTATAAGGAGAAGAGTTTTAGAAAAGTTTATGATGAACTTGTCAGCAAAGTTGAAGAAGAGATTTTTACACTGGAAGAAGATCTATCCGAACTGTCTCTTGAAGCTGAAGGATATGCCATAAGCTTTAATAAGGAATTAATCGAAAATCTTACTGTTGAAGATAATATAATCATTGAATTAAAATCAACAGGATTTCTGCCTCCTGAGTTGGAAAATGAGATTGACAGAATAACCGGCAGATATAATTATTTAAGAGATATTCTTGATAATTTGGTAAATAATGAAAAGTTATATACTGGTAGTATTGAGATTGTTTCGGATACTAGAGTGGATGAAAATTTTACCTACTTTAGAAATATTTTATTGAGTATAGCAGCAGCTTTAGTAACTAGTATAGTATTTATCTATATTATTGATTTTATCATTTCAATTAAAAGCAGAAGGTAGCTTAAATTTTTTTATGAAACTTGCTATAGTACATGACTATCTAAATCAATATGGTGGTGCTGAAAGGGTTATAGAAACCCTACATGAATTATATCCCGATGTTCCAATCTATACATCTATATATACCCCAAATACAATGCCAGCTTCTTTTAAAGAGATGGATATAAGGACTTCTTTTATGCAGAAACTACCAATGCTAGAAAAATATTTTAAATATTATCTTCTTTTATACCCTAGAGCAATAGAGAGTCTTAATCTATCCGGCTATGATGTAGTTTTAAGCTCCAGCAGTGCTTTTGCAAAGGGAGTCAGGACTGAAAAAGGTGCACTTCATATATGTTATTGTTATACGCCCGCACGTTTTGTGTGGGATTATGAAAATTATGTAAAAAAAGAAGGGTTATTAAAACTTGTATCAAAAATACTTCCACTGGCTATAAAAAGATTAAGAAAGTGGGATCTGGAAACTATTTCCAGAATTGACTGTTTTATAGCTATATCCAATAACATAAAGGATAAGATTAAAAAGTTTTATAACAGAGACTCGGTGGTTATATATCCTCCGGTTAATATATCTATGTTTGACATACAAAAAGGCATAGGTGATTATTTCTTAATAGTATCAAGGCTTAATTCTTATAAAAATTTAGATCTTGCAATCAGGGCATTTAATCTTGTTGATTTAAAGTTAAAAGTAGTAGGAGTAGGGCCTTTTAGAAAAACCCTGGAAAAGCTTGCCAATGGTAACAATATAGAGTTTTTGGGCAAGGTAACAGATAAAGAACTTATAAAATTATATGGAAGATGCAGAGCCCTTATTTTTCCTGGAGAGGAAGACTTTGGGATAACCCCTCTGGAAGCGCAGGCTTCAGGCAGGCCAGTTATAACTTATGCTAAAGGGGGTTCTCTTGAAACCATTATTGATGGAAAAACAGGTGTTTTATTTAAAGAAAATAATCCAAGGTCTTTGTTAAAGGCTATTGAGCAATTTATTGAAATTGAAGATAGTTTTGATAAGAAGATTATAAGAGATAATGCGCTAAGGTTCAGCGCGGAAATATTTAAAGAGAAAATAAAAACTTTTATTGATAAAAAATACAGTGAACACACTAATAAAAACGTTTAGAGGATATTGGCTCGAAAAATTTTTTTATTTTGTATTAGCATCACCGGCTTTATTTTTACTGGTAAATAAATATCCTTATTTTCTAGTTTTATCAATTTTAATTGTTGTATTTTTAGGGTTGATCTTTTTATTATATAGCAGGAAGATAACCAGCTATCATTACCCTGTATTATTGGTTCTTACCCTAATATATGTCTATTTGATAATCAGTTATTTTTTTTCAGGACAATACCTTTCTAATTTTTTTTCATATAATTTTTTAAGAACAGACGGAAACTTTTTTTTCTGCTATATCTTGTTTTTTGCGCTGGCAATTCCCTTTTTTGATTATAAGAAAGTAACTAATTATTATTTCAATTTTTTATTTTTTGTATTTTCTGTTTTTTCAGCTATAGGTATCATAGAATTTTTTAGTGGATATTCTGTGTTTATGATAGAAATAGATCCTGCCCAGGCAGGTAAGATGTTTATGGGGTTAAATATTGCTCATAATGCAACAGGTTCGGTATATGCTCTTGTAAGTATATTTGCCTTAATTTTCTTTTTAGAAGAGAAGGCAAAGAAAGTAAAGATACTATATTTCATAGTTTTTTTGCTTTGTACTATAGGACTATTTTTATCAAAAAGCAGAGGAAGTTATTTAGCATTTTTTGGAGCAGCTATATTTGTTTTATGGATGCATTTTAAATCTATTAAAAAATTCTTTTTAACCTTATCTGTTTTAATTGTAATTTCCATACCAGTTTTATGGGTGACACATGCGTTTGAAAGATTTATTCAAATTTTTCAGACTGAAGGAACTGCAGCTGTAAGGTTGGAATTATGGAAAAAAGCCTGGAATCTATTTTCTAAAAGTCCTGTTTTTGGTGTAGGATTTGGAAGGTTTAATGATATACGTTCAGTATTATATGAAAATTTGGCAGGACGAGAGGGTGTGTTGGCTATTTTTTTACACCCTCGCTTTTATTTTGATTTTTCACATGCGCATAATTCTTATTTACAATTTTTGGCAGAAACAGGGGTTATAGGATTAGGATTATTGTTATTTTTTTGGTGTTTATGCTTTCAAACCATATTTAAAGCATTAAAATTAGCTAAAGATAATTATTCAAAAAAAGTCTTTTTAGCAGGGCTAGCAAGCATAGTAGTTTTATTTATTTTATCATTTACAGAGAATTATTTTTCTGCTACTACAATTATGGTATGTGCTTCCATGATTGTATCTTTATGTATCGGGTTAGCCTGGCAGGAAAGTAGATTGGGTGGTAATAATTAAGTATTTCTCAAGTTTCCCACTGCTTTTCCCAAGGAAAAGAAGTGACCCCCTAGATTCTCTTTAATATAATTTTTATAATATCTGTACTTACTCTTATCTCTGAATAATCCTTTAAGAAGACAACCTGGAATTCTTATTAAACTTAATAATAAAAGTGGAAGAGACTTTAATTTCTGGTTCAGAGGATTTTTTTGACTAGATTTATTGATCTGTACATATTTTTTACCTGAAGAGAAATTGGACTTCAGAATAAAAGAAATAGTCATTTTATTTGCTCTTATAATATGATCTACTTTTAAGGGAAGAGAGTAATATACTTTTAGCTTGGGATTTTTATCCCAAGCTCTGACTATAAGGTCAGTATCTTCATGATAGGAAATCTTATTTCCAACCATCCCCAACTGGGTGTTAAAGCCACCAAGCTTTTCAAGAAGGCTTTTTCTGATAAAAAAATTAAGGGTTGCTATAAATTCATTTTTATTAAGGTAGCGGTCGTGGTCTGAAATAAGTTTGGTCTCATACTCGTCTTTGAACCATGCCGGCTTTGGTTTGAGGTAATAAGGATAAGTAGGGCCACCAAATATATCCGGGTTGTGATTTTTAATAATGCCATAGGCTGTTTTTATCCAATCCCTATCTGCAATAACATCATCATCTATATAACCAATATAGCTTCCTTTGACTTTCTGCCAGCCAAGGTTTCTGGCGTAGGCTATTCCCTGCTTCTTTTCAATATGGACGCTAAAATTGGGATATTTTTTAACAAATTCAGTAACGGTAGCATTAGTATCGTCTGTAGAATTGTTATCAATTATTAGTACCTCATAGCTGGATTTTTCAGCAGATTGTCCTGCCAGAGATTTTAAACATTTGGTAAGCAGCTTGCTCCGGTTATAAGTACATACTACTGCAGATATAAAATTGTCATCCAAATCTTTCATATTAAAATTTAAATATATTTAAGCTGTTACCCTTGCTTGATTTTTATGATACTATAACCTATATTTTATATTTAATTCATTTTAATTTATTATCTTAATGGTTTAAAGAGCCAAATGATTAATTTAGAAAGCTAGTTATCTGTTTGTTTTTTTGGTATTTGGATTTGTTTTGGAGCACAAAAGTATTGATAGCAGGATTTATAAGAGAAACTTCCTGGTTGCATCACTGATATTTTTGAGTGAAGTTCTCTTCATTTATTGGCAACTGGGTTCCCAACTTACATACAGGGCTTAAGGGGATAGTTTTTTGACTGCGTTATCAAGGCCGTGGGGAGATCTTCTGAATTCAATATATAGCGCAGTGGACGGTTTTATAAGTGCTTTTATACCTATTCCTGAGTTTAACTTAAATTTCTGGCAAAAAATCTGTTTTAGATATTGCAGCAAGTATCGCAGAAAGAAATAATTACTATGAGGAGATTTCAGATTCGGATTATATAGAATTAATATATAAGGCATTGCTGCAAAGGGAACCTGATGAGGAAGGATATAGAGGATGGTTAGCCTTTTTAGAGCCAGGGGGTAACAGGGATACTATGATAAAGCAATTTGTAAAAGCAGAAGAGTTTGGGGAGATTTGCGACAGGTATGGAATTCTTCCCTATAGGCAGTAGGTGATAAAAATGGATTTAGTACCCATTGCTTTTTTTGTATATAATAGGCCAGTGCATACTAAAAAAAGCATAGAATCATTTACTAAAAACCATCTGGCAAAAGAGAGCATTTTGTATGTTTTTTCTGATGGGCCCGGAAATGAAAAAGATGCTATCCAGATAAAAAAGGTAAGGAATGTAATAAAAAATATAGTAGGGTTTAAACAGGTAAAAATAATTAAACAGGATAAGAACTTGGGACTAGCCAATTCAATCATTGGAGGGGTAAGTGAGGTTGTAAAAACCTATGGCTCGGTAATTGTAGTAGAAGATGACTTAATCACTGCTACAAATTTTTTAAGGTTTATGAATGAAGCTCTGGAATTTTATGAACATAATAAAAAAGTATTTTCTGTTACCGGTTATAACTTTCCCCCTTCCTTGATGAAGATACCAAAAAATTATGAAAAAGATGTTTATTTTAGCCCCAGGTGCTCATCCTGGGGATGGGGGACCTGGAAAGACAGGTGGGATAAGGTAGACTGGGAACTAAAGGATTTCAGCACCTTTCTGAAGGATAAAAAACAGCAGAAATTATATAATTTCAGTGGAGATGATAAAACTGATATGTTGATTTCCCAAAAAAAAGGAGAAGTAGATTCCTGGGCCATAAGGTGGGATTATGCTCATTTCAAACACAATGCTTTTTGTGTTTACCCTGTTAACTCTTTAGTGGACAATATAGGATTTGATAGTAGTGGTATGCATTGTGACGACTATCAAGGTTATAGTTTTGAAGGGAATTTAAAAGAAAAAAGGTATAAAATAGAGTTTGAATCATCAGCAGTACTGGATAAAGAAATAATGAAAGAGTTCAGGAAGGTTTTTAAAAGGGGGCCTGTATACAAATTAAAAAATATTATTAAAAAAGTTATTTTTTATGAAAAATGGAGGAGAAATTAAACACCTTATTATAAATACTTATGACATTAAGGGAGGAGCAGCTGCAGCTACCTATAGACTGCATCGTGCACTTATAGGTATGGGCATAGACTCAAAAATGCTGGTACAATTCAAAGACAGTGATGATTATACAGTAATGGGCCCTGAAACAAACTATGAAAGAATTATGGGCAAATTAAGGGCAAGATTGGATAAAAAACCTTTAAAGCTTTATAAAGAATATAACAAATACCCTTGGAGTGTTTCCTGGTTACCACACAATATATCTAAAAAAATAAAAAATATTGACCCTGATATAGTTCATATCAATTGGATTGGGGAAGGATATATACCTATAAAGGAATTAGCATTTATAGATTATCCAATGATTTGGACACTGCATGATATGTGGCCTTTTACCGGCGGGTGCCATTATTCCTATGAGTGTAGCAGATATGTTAAGAGTTGTGGCCAGTGTCCGCAGCTTGGTTCCAGTTACAGCAGAGATTTGAGTAATCGTATCTGGAAAAAGAAGAGAAAGTACTGGAAAAACCTTAACCTTTGCATTGTATCACCAAGCAGGTGGTTGGCAAATTGTGCCAAAGAAAGTTCTTTGTTTGGAAAACTTAGAATAGAGGTTATTCCTTATGTAATTGATTTGGATGTATTTAAACCTATTGATAAAAAAACAGCCAGAAATATATTAAATTTACCACAGGATAAAAATTTAATCCATTT
>Ga0210003_1002575_pt1 | contig 15190 bp, 12 predicted proteins | sample LantaG_FD_182804 | JGI IMG/M metagenome (GOLD analysis project Ga0210003, IMG submission 182804) | Deep subsurface microbial communities from Baltic Sea to uncover new lineages of life (NeLLi) - Landsort_02402 metaG (SPAdes) (version 2) | ecosystem: Environmental > Aquatic > Marine > Oceanic >... | reverse complement strand
CGCTCTCTCCCTTCCCCCCGCTCTCCGAGTCGGCCTCCGAGGCCGCGGCGCAGGCCAGGAGGGCCTTCAGGAGGGAGCTGAGGCGGCGGAAGAGGAAGGAAGGAAGAGAGGTCGGGAACGGCGGCGACGGCGGAGGCGGAGGCGGGAGCGAAAACGTCGTCGAAATCGGAAAAGTCGAAAGCGTCGTCGGAAACGGAAAAGTGAAAGTCCTCCCCCGGGTGATGCTCCAGCCCCCCTGGGACTCGCACATCACCCCAGGAGCCGCCCTGCTCCACTACACCTACGGCTGCGATTTTGCTCTAAACGGCACTTTCCTACCGGGAGAGAAGGGCGAGTGGCGCTTCGATAAAAGAGAGTGGGCCGTGACCCCACCGACGAGAGAAGAGCTCCGAGCTCTCAGGGACAGCGCTCCCGTGAGAGTGCGGGAGGAGACAGGTCCATCAACCCTCGCGATCGTGGAGATGCTGCTCGAGGCCGCCGAGGCGATCCCCGGGTGGGACGAGTACGCGGGGAGCGGCACGGCGCGCGAGTTCTGGGACGGGGAGACGTTTTTGTAAAAAAGGAAGGAAATTTGTGGGGGGAAATCGAAGAAGAAGAAAAAACGAAAAAACAACTCGGAAAGAGATATTACAATGTTGTCTGTTTTTGGTTTTTGTTCCAGAACTGATTGGTATTTCGATCGGAGAGAATCGCGGGGGACGCGAGAGCTAGGAGGAAGGAACAGAAGAAGCAGAAGAAGCAGAAGCACCTTTGCTCTCCGCCGTCGTTGCCGCCGCTGCCGCCGCTGCCGTTGCCGCCGCCTCTTCGACCTCCTTCCGGGCCCTCCTCAGGACCCGCTGCACCCCTTCCCTCAGGCCCGGAACATTTAAAGCCTTCTCCAGGGACTCCGCTTCCTCGAGAGAGAGAGGGGAGGAGGAAGAGGAAGGGGAAGGGGAAGGAGCGAAGGCGTCGAGCTCCTTCGAGGCGACGAAAGAGATCTGAGGCCGCCGCTTCGCTTCTTCTTTTCCTCTTTTCTCTCCTCCACCTTTTTCTTCTCCTCCTCCTTCGGCTCTCCTCTGCTGCTGCTGCTGCTGCTTCCCTTCCTCGAAGATGTCCAGGAACTGGCCAGGAGGCGGCTTGGGTCCCGCCGCGAGCGCCGCGTCGGCCCAGCTGCCCGGCGGAGGCAGGGAGTCGCTCCTGCGGAGAATGACGCCAGAAGGAGGAGAAGAAGAAGAGGAGCCCTCTCCTCCTTCTTCGCCGCCGCCGCCGCTTTTCTCTCCTTCTCCCCCGCCAAACACGGAGGCCCCCCCCGCGGCCGCCTTGGCCGCCACCGCGGCCCTCGCCCCGGCACTCTGCTCCTCCGCCAGGGCGTCCAGAGCCTCCGCCAGTCCTTTGGAACCTTTGAGCGCTGCCCTCGCGGTCCAGGTCTTCCAGATCGAGAAATAGAGAGGCAAGGCCGGCAGCGGCGTCAGGAGCACCGGGAGCAGAGGGAGAGTGACGGCTCCCCAGCACCAGAGGCGGCAGCGGGCTTCCGCCTGGCCCTTCCGGAGCAGGAGGCGGGTTCTCCTGCGAACGAGGCGCTCGGGCTGCGAGGCGGGGTGGTGGAGGGTGAAGCGCAGAGGAGGAGGATGAGGAGGAGAGTTTTCTCTTCGACCTCGCTCGTCGTCATTTTCGTTTTCGTCGTTTTCGTCATCGTTTTTGTCGTCGCTCGCCGGCAGCGACCTCAGGAACGCCGCGTCGGGGTCTTCCCTCTCCAGGACCGCCTGGCTCATCCTGTGCATTATCCCTTTGAAGGAGTTGGGCTTGGCGGCGGCGAGCGAGGCCCACTGAGCATGGAGCTTGCCCTGGGCCTGTTTTTGAGTTGAGTTTTTTTTCTCGAGTTTTTTTTTTTCGTCAATCGCTTTTCAACTTCCCTGATCTCCATCGAAAAAGAAAAACAAAACGTCTCAGCGCGGGGCTCTTCCCAGGCTCTTTTTCGGGATTTTTCTTTTGCATGACAAGAAGAGAAACATCAGCCTCTTACCCAGCGCGTCGCCTGCTTGCGGGCGAGCCTCGCCTTCTCGGAGAGAGTCGCGCCCGAAGTCCACGACGGAGGAGGAGATCTCGACGGCGAAGTTGATGATGATGATGCATTTGCCGTCGTCGCCTCGGCGGCGCCGCTCCGCGCGTGCCACAGCCAGTTGCGCCGGAGCACGGGCACGACGAAGATGTCCACCGCCCTGCGGGCCGAGGAGGAGGAGGAGGAGGCGGAGGGCATTAGGGAGCAGGGAGAAGAAGAGAGAAAGAAGAAGGAATACTAGCGGCTACGCCGAAAGTGGATTTTTTCATTTTTCGTTTTTCAATTTTTTTCTGCTTCTCCAAGAAGGGCGCTCTCTCTCGCTTGTACAGAGAGGAGGCCCGAGACTGCTGCTGCTGCTGCTGCTGCTGCTCTCTTCTCAATTCCCGATAGATATGAGCTCTCCCACCAACCAGCAGCAGCACCGCCTGGCGATGACGACGGGAGGAGGAGGAGCGGCGGCGGCAGGGAGGAAGAACACCGCTCTTCTCTCTTCGACGACGACGGCGAGTTTGATGCCATCACCACCGTCGTCGTCACCGTGGCTCGCCCCTCCCCCCCTCGCTCGCCCCGGCGCCGCGCAGCGCCAGGCCGCGCTCGCCGACGCGGCCGCGCAGGCGTTCTCAGGGAGCGAGGCGCGCATCGTGGCTGTGTTCGAAGTGAGAGAGGGAAGAAGAAGAGGAAGGAAGAGAAAGAAAAAGAGGGAATCGATCGATCGATGGATGCAGCAGCAGTTTCACCTCTCAACAACCTCTTTTTTCGACCTCTCTCTCCTTTTTCCAAAAAACCCAAACAGGTCGTCAAGGCCTCCCCTTCCTCCGGTCCCAACCGCCCCCCAAAGCCCGACTCCTCCAAGCCGCGGCTGCTCGCCCTGACCGTGGTGAGGAGGTCTGGGGGCGGCGGCGGCGGCGGCTCGGGCCCCGGGGGGGGGGGCTCGATCAGACCGGGGAGGAGGAGGGGCTTCAAGGGGTCACTCCATGTGCTCAAGTGGCCCGAAGGAGGAGGGGCGAGCGGGAGCTCCTCTTCTTCCTCCTCCTCTCCTTCTTCTCTTTCCTCGCGCCCCGCTCCCGTGATGCGCAGGTCCTACCCCCTGAAGGTGGTCACGCGCGTGGACGCCTGGAGGGCAGGAGGAGGCGGGGGAGGAGAGACGGAGGCGGCGGCTCCGACCCCGGCCGTCGCCGCGGTCGAGCTCTCGCTCGCGCCGGCCGTGGGCTTCGCAGGCGACAACCGCCTCGCCTTCTGCCCCTGCTCGTCGTCGTCGTCGTCGTCTTCATCATCATTAGAGGACCTTGTCGGCGTGCTGAGCGCGTTCTGCTCCCTGCACCTGGAGAAGGGGAGCGGCGGGAACCCGGGCAGCAACAGCAACAGCAACAGCGGCAACAACGAAGGCGGCGGAAACGGCGGCGGCGGCGGCCCGGCCTTTGCCGGCGCGAGCGCGGCGGAGCTCCTCCGGTGGTCCAGGGCCGCCGCGGCGACGCTCAGGCCGTTCGGGGCCGGGCTGGTGCTGGGGAGCGGCGGCGGCGCGGGGGCAGGAGGGGGCCCTTCTTCTCCTTTTCCTCCTTCTCTTCCTTCTTCTTCTTCTTCTTCTTCTTCGCAGCAGCAGCAGCAGGAGCTCTTTTCGGCGGCGGCGGCGAGAACGCTCCCCCTCAGCAGGAGGGAGGCCGCCGCGGCGGCGGCCGAGGCCGCGCGCGGTCACCTCTTCGCCGCCTCCGCGGCCTCGGCCGCCAGCTCGCTGTCTCCAGGGAAGCCCCTGACTGCCGCCGCTGCCGCCGGTGCCGCCGCTGCTGCTGCGGCGGCGGGAGCGGGAGCGGGAGCAGCGGCGGCGGCGGCGCCTTCCTCCGTCGCTCTGTCGCCTTCTTCTCCCTCTCCCTTCGGCAGCGACGCCACCTCGCTATCGGCGCTCGTCGCCCTCGCCCTCCAGGAGGAAGAAGGAGAAGAAGAGCGAGAAGGGAGCGAGAACAAGAACAAGAAGAAGAAGAAGAAGAAAAGGTCGAAGTCTTCTTCTTCCTCCTCTTCCTCTTCCTCTTCTGGCGTTGCCCTCGCAGCGAGAAGGCTCGCCCGAGAGGCCTCCTCCCTCGAGTCCCTCAACTCCCGCTGGGCCCTGGAGAGCGCCACCCGCGTCTCCCTGCTGGCCGCCTCCTCCTCGGCCGCGGCCGAGGGCTCGAGGCTCCACGCCGCGGCGCTCGCGGCCGCCGCCGCGGCGCGGCTCGCCAGCGTGAAGGCCGACGCCGGCGCGCTCTCGGAGCGAAACCGGGCCTTGGACGCCGCGGCGCGAGGCGGAGAGGCGCTGGTGTCGGCGGTGGACGCTGCAGTGGGGAGGGGGAGGGTGCCGAGGGAGGTCTTGAGCGCTTTGGCGGCGCTCGGAAGTGGCGGAAGCGGAAGTTCAAGCGGAAGCGGAACGGCGGCGGCGGCTCCGACGACGAAAGGGAGCAGCAGCAACGTTCCTCCGCTGCTGACCTCCGCCGCCTCTGCCCTCTCCCGCGCCCTCTCGCAGCTCGAACCCCCCAGGCTCGAGCCCTGCCTGCTGCACACCAGGGCGACACTCGAGGCGAGGGCGGAGCTGGAGGGGGCGAGAGAGGAGCTGGTGGCGGGTGGGGTGCGGTGGCTGTTCGGAGCCGCGACTGCAACATCCGCACCCGGAGCTTCCTCTTCCTCCTCCTCTTCCTCTTCCTCTTCTCGTCCCCCTCCTCCCCTCCTCCTGCCTCCTCCGAAAGACCTCGCCCCGCTGTTCTGTGCCCTGCTCCGCCTGGAACCTGCCGCGGGACCGCAGCTCGCCGGGGCGCTCGCGGCGGGGGCCGCGGCGAGGCTGCTGCCGGGGCTCGAGGCGGCGGGCGCGGCGGCGGCGAGAAGGGTCGCGGCCGCCGCCGCTCGCTGCCCCGCGGCGCCCGATTTCTCCACCGGCGGCGGCGGAATTGATTCTTCCTATTCTTCTCTCCCTCTGGCGGCCCTCGAGGCGCGGGCCGCCCTGGCGGAGGCTCTCGCTGCCTGGGCGCCCGCGGCCTCGGCCGAGCTGGAGGCGGCCGCCGCGGCGTTCGCGTTCCCGGGAGAGAAGAAGGAAGAAAGAAAGAAGGGGGAGAGTGATTGGCTGGAGCGGGACCCGGGAGTCCTCTCGGCGCTCGCGGTGGCGCTCGGAGGAGGAGGAGGAGACTCGCTGCCGGCGCCGCTGCTCTCGGTCCTCGACGCCGCCTTCCCCTCTTCTTCCTCCTCCGCGGCAGCGGCGGCGGCGGCGGCGACAAGGGGCTCGAAGGCGAAAGCGAGTTCTTCCTCCTCTTCTTCCTTCGCTCCCCTGCTGCTCCTCCCCCTGGCGTCGCAGGCCGCCGAGGCCGCGGCGGAGGTCGAGGTCTCCGGGAAGAAGAAGACGACGACGACGAAGAAGAAGAAGGGGGAAAAGAAGAACAACCAACGACAGAGGCGGAGAAGAGCTCACAAAGACGAAGAAGGAAAAAAGCAGCTCTCTCGGCGACAAGGCCCCCACCTCCTCCCGCTCCGCGCCGCCCTGGTGGCCCTCTCGACCAAGGCCCTGGAGCGCTTCGAAGGGTACGTGAGGTCGTGCGAGGCCGCGGCGCTGGCGGCAGCCGCGGCAGCGGCAAGAGGAGGAGGAAGCGGAGAAAGCGCAAGAGGGGAAGAAGCGACGACGACGGCGACTGCTGCCGCGGCCGCCGCCGCCGCCTCGAGGAGCAGCAGCGCCAAGGGAACTTTTTTGCTCCCTTCCGTCCGCGCCGCCGCGGCGCTGGCGGTGTCTCTGGTCGAGGTGGGGGCCTTCGACGACGATTCGCTGCTCGAGGGGGAAGAGGAGGGAACGGAAGAAGAGGAGGAAGGAAGCGAGGAAGACGACGAGGAGGAAGACGGCGACGACGAAGGGAGCCCCTCTTCATCTTTCCGACAACCTCTCCTTCTCCCTCAAATCCCCCCGGTGCCCGCCGCGGCCGCCTCGGCTCTCCTCAGGGCCGCCCGCGCCGCCTGGGCCGCGGCGAGAGCGGCGTCGGACGCCGACGGGGGCCACCACGGCGCGAGGCTGCTGGCGCAGAACGCCGCGGCGCTGGCAGCTGGGCTGGGGCGGCTCCTGACCGCAGCGAGGGCGAAATCAAACGGCGACGACGACGGCGACGGGAACGACGAGAAAGAAGAGAGCTCTCCTCCTCCTCCTTCTCTTCCTCCCTTCGCCGTGCCGGTGGCTTCGCTGCTCGACGCCTGTCTCCAGTCGGGGGAAAAGGCCATGCAGCGATACGCGAGGAGCCTGCTGTCCAAGGAGAAGCTGCTCGCGGTCGTGGAGCTGGCGGAAAGGGGAGGAGCTTCTTCGACCTCTTCTTCGGGCTCTTTTTCTTCTTCCGCCGAGGTCAAGGCCGCGCTCGCGCCGGCGGGCGTCGTCGGCTTCTCTTTCACTCCGAACCGAAGAGGAGGCGACGAAGAAGACGGAGACGGCCCGTCAAGCCCGCCGCAGCTGCCCGCGGCGCTGGCCAAGAGGCTCGCGTCGCTGCATGCCAGGGCCGAGAGGCACTTCGGGGTCGCTCCCGGAGGGAGCGGAGGCGGAGGCGGGAGCGGGAGCGGGAGCGGGAGCGGAGGCAGCGGCGGAGGAAACGCGGCGGCGGCGGGAGCAGCGGCGGCGGCGGGAGCGGCGGCAGAGGAGACGCTGGAGCGGGCAGCGCGTGCGCTCGCTGCTTCCACCTCTTCCTCCTCTGACGGCGGCGGCGGCGGCGGCAACGACGCCCGCCAGGCGGCGGAGACGCTCGCTGCGGTGCTGGCCGCGCGGAGGAGGTGGCGGGAAGGGGGAGGGGGGCAACAACGGAGGGGGGAGAGGGGGCGGCGCCTCTGAAGAAGGAACGGAAGTTTTCGAGAAAAAGAAGGACCTCCGCGGATCCCCCCTTGAAACGCTGCGAGGCTTTCCTCGGCGTCATTTGTAATCGTAAAAAAAAAAGCAAAGAAAGAGAGCCAAAAAGAAGGGAACGCGGGGGGCAGAAGAAAAAAATGGAAGAACCAAAAAATCACTTAGGGTTATCGTTTTTTTTGTTCCGCAAGGTTTGAAGCTTGAGTTGCTACGAAGTTGAACTTTCATGATCTTCTTTTTCGGAAAAGTTGAGACTCGTCGTGGAAATTCGACGATCGAGCGTGTCGCGCGTCGCGAGGCCTCTAAAAACGAAAAAGAAACCAAAGAAATCAAGCGCCGGGAGACGCGCTTATGGGTTGTTACAGACAAAATTTACAAAAAAAAGAGTCTCGCTCATCGCTTCCCGCTTCTTTTCTTCCTCGTTTCCTTCCTTTCCTCTCCTCTTCCCTCCCTTCTCACCCCGCCGCCGCCGACGGCGCCGGCGCGGCCCTGGGCGGCAGCGCCAGCCTGGGAAGCGTCCTCAGGGCCCCTCGCAGCGCCGAGGGGAGCGTGGCTGCTACCGCGACGCCGGCTCGCGGAGGGGGAGGACGAGGAAGAGGGAGGGAAGAGGTCGGGTTCGACCTCGGGGTCGAGTTTAGAGCCGAAGAAGAAGAATTCAAAGAAGAATTCAAAGAAGAAGAAGAGTTCGAGAGGAGTCTCTCGTCGAACCCCGACCAGTAGATGACGAGCCCCCCACCGTAGCGGTTGACGTAGCGCGCGTACTGCTCCTCGAGGTAGTGCCTGGGGGTGGAGGTGGAGGCGGAAGAAGAGTGGAGAGAGTGAGCAAGAGGAAGGAAGAGGAAGGAAGAGAAAGGAAAAAAAGAAAAAAAACCCCGAAAACGAAAAAAAAAAACTTTTTCGAAGCTTTTTCCGGAAAACTCACTCGTGCATCCTCACTGTCCCGAACGTCGCTTTGGAGTCGATCCAGTGAACCACGTGCCCGCAGGGCAGGGCCACGGGCGTGGCGAGCCTGGCGTCGGGCGTGAGGGCGAAGCCGCCGGCCCGGAGCGCGTCCTCGGTCCAGAAGGGGACGCCCCTGCTCTCGTTCTCGATTTCGATCTCGTTCTCGATCTCGGGTTGTTCTTCGCTTCCTCCGCTCCCTTCTCTCTCTCCTCCTCCGCTGCTCCTTCCGCTTCCCCCTCCGCTTCCGCTTCCTCCGCCTCCTCCTGCCGACCGCAGCCTCGCGCAGAGCAGAGCCTCTGCCTCGAGGCCCGCCACGTGTCGTAGGGCGTCGCCTCGAGGGGAGTAGAGCGGGTCGAGGGCCGAGGCCGCCGCGGCGGCGTCCGCGGCCGCGGAGAGGAGGAGGTGGGAAGAAGAGGTCCAAGTCGCCGTTCCAGCTCCTCCACCTCCACTCCCTTCCCTCATCTTCGCCGCGGCTCCCCGCGGGCACCGCATGAAGTCCGTTATCGCGGTCCGGGGCACGTTGAACGGCGCGCTCTCGAGGATGCGGCGGAGGAGCAGGGCGGCGGGCACGCGCGCGGCGGCGGAGAGGGCGTCGAGTTTCGCAAAGGAGGAGGAAGAGGGAGAAGAGGTCGACGAGGTCGACGTCGAGGTTCCATCATCGACGGCGACGATGGAGCTCGCAAACTTCTCGGCAATCGGTCCCGCGTCGCGCCTCGCCCTGGCGTGCGGCGCCGCGGCCGCGAGCTGCGCCCCCTGCGAGTAGATGGACGCGACGGCGTCGTACGTCAGGCCCAGGGAGAGCGCGAGTTCGTCAAGTGGCGGGGACGGGGGCGCGCTGGGGAAGGAGTGGAGTGAGAGCGCCGCTGCCGACTCGACCGCCGCGGCCGGCGAGCTGCCTTGCATCGGAAGAAAAAGTGTTTTCTCTCTCACTTTTTCCGATTGATTGCCCGTTGTTCTCTTGAAACGAAGAAGAAAGACATCCCTTCTCTGCCTCTCGACACGCCTCTGCGCGCCTCTCCTCGCCTTCTCTTTCACACAGAGAGCCAGGGACCGTCTCGGAGCTCCGTGTGGAGCCATCAGAGAGCTGAAAGAAGCAGAAACGAGGGAGAAAAAGAGGGAAGAAGGGAAGCGATTCGAAAAGCAAAGAAAAAAGAAACGAACGAAAGCGATGGCGCCGGTGCTCGTGCCCGTCGCAGCCGACGCCTTCGTCGCCGTCGACTGCTGGAGGCCGCGCCCGCCGCGCGGCTCCTGCGTCGCGGCCTTCTTCCTCACGCACGCGCACGCAGACCACATGGCCGGGCTGCATGACGGGTGGAGTTTTGACGGTTTCAGTGGAGGAGGAAGGAACAACACCTCGACCTCTTCTCCGCCGCTCTTCTGCTCGCCGGAGACAAGGGCCATCCTCGAGGGGATGGGCCTGCGAAGGCTCGCGCGGCGGTTCGCGGTCTTCGGTCCGGGGGGAAGGGTGCTGATAACGAGGAAGGGGAGGAGCTCTGGGGACGAGGATGACGAGGAAGAGGCGGAAGAAAGGGAAAGGATGAGGAGGAGGAAGAAGCGGAGAAAAGAGGAGGAAGAGACGGTGGTGGCAAAGGGGATGAGGATGGTTTTCGTCGAGGGAGTCGGCGTGGCGCTTTTGCCTTCCGAGGGAGGAGAAGAAGAAGAACCAGAATCCGAGGAGGAGGAACCTGAAGAGAAGGAGGAGGAGGAGGAGGAGGAGGAGGTCGTCGCGACGGTGGACGCGCTGGACGCGCAGCACTGCGTGGTGAGTCTTTTTTTTTTCTCTTTTCGATCTCGGGTTTTTCTTCGCCGCCGTTCACCACCTCGAGACCTCGAAACCGAAAAAAAAAAATCAAACTCCTCCTCCTCTCCAGGGCTCGCTGATGCTCCTCGTCACCTCGGCCCAGTGCGGCACGGTGCTCCACACGGGCGACTTCAGGTGCGAGCCCGGGTTGCTGGTGTCGATGCTCGCCCAGGGTCCTCTGGCGAGGGCTCGGGGGCGAGGAGGCGGAGGAGGAAACGGAGGAAAAAACGCAGACGCCAACGGAAACGACGACGACGACGCCCCGCTCCTCCTCCTCCGCCGCCGCTCTTTCCTCGACCCCCCCTCCTCCGGTTCCGCCCCACCCCCACCGCCGCGCATCGACGTCCTCCTCCTAGACAACACCTTCTGCAACTCTGCCTGCCGCTTCGCTCCCCGGGCCGTCCTGGCGCGGAAGATGGCGCAAGAGGTCCGATCGGGGCACTGGTCGGCCGTCGCCGTCGCCGTCGACGGCTTGGGGAAGGAAGAGCTGCTGGCTCTGCTGGCCAAGGAGCTCGGGACAAAGTGCCTGATCGACGGGACGAGGGCGGCCGCGGTGAGGGCTTTGGACTCTGCCACTGGCGCTGGCTCTGCCTGGGAGGGGCTGTTCCTGACCTTCGCGGAGGCGGCGGCGGCGTCGGCGGGAGCCGAGAGGAGCGAGCGAGGGGAAGGCGCGGCAAGTGTCGGGGCCTTCTTCCGCCGCTTGGCGGCGCCTCCCGCGGGCAGCGACAACGCCGACAACGCCGACAAAGACGAGAGCGCGTTCTCTGCCGCCGTCGCCGACATCGTCGGGGGCCCCACGCCGCTTTTCGCCCTGCCCAGGAGGGCGCTGGGGGCTTTCATCGCCGCGGCAAACTCCGTCGGAGGCGGCGGCGGAAGCGGAAGCGGAAGCCGAGAACGAGAACGAGGAGAAGGAGCTCCTCCTCCTTCAGCTTCCGCCTCTCCCTCCCTCGCCCCTGCCCCGCCTCCCTGCCTGCTGCTGATCCCTTCGGCGCTCTCGACGCTCAAGGGGGGCTGGTGGTGGGGAAGCAGCAGCAGCGTCCCGCGGGAAGGAGGGGACGGAGGGAACAACAACGGCAACGGCGACGACGGCAACGGCAACAACCCTCCTCCTTCCTCTTCCTCTTTCCGTCGCCAGCGCCCCTCGGCCCCTCCGCCTTCGACTTCCCGCCTCGTCATCCGGGAGCTCCCCTACTCGCTGCACAGCTCCTTCGACGAGCTGGCGGCCTTCGTGGCGGCGCTGGCGCCCGGGGCCGTGCAGGGGCTGACGAGGACGCGAGGCGGGAGCGGAAGCGGAAGCGGCGGAAATGGAAGTGGCGGAGGTGGAGGAGGCGGCGGAGGTGGGATGAGCAGCAACGGCGGCGGCGAAAGTGCTCCCTCCGCTTCCGCTTTCGCTGCCGCCGCTCACGAGACCAGGGACACCGACCCGGCGAGGACGCTGGCGCCGCGGCTGGCCGCGTCCAGGGCCGCCGCGGCCGAGGCACGCGCGCGCGGGCGAGCTGCAGCGGCAGCAGCAGCGGGAACAGGAGCGGGAGCAGCAGCAGGAGCGACGACGACTTCTTCTTCTCTCCCTCTCCTCCACTCGCCGCCGCCGCCGCCGCCGCTGCCGGTGTTCGTCGCGGCGGACGCAGGCGCCGACGAGACCGGGAGGTGGCCGTTCTCGAGGCTGCTGGCCGAGGCCGACGCGCGGCGGCGGAGGGAGGAAGCGGAGGCGAGGGAAGCGGTGGCGGCGGCGGCGAGAGAAAGGGGACGACGACGAGGAGGAGGACGGAGAGAAGAGACGACGAGCAACGGCAACGGCAGCAGCAGCAGCGAGGACGAGTTCGAGAGCGCTGAATGATTTTTTTCCTTTGTTTGTCCCTGTACTATCACCAAGCCACTTGTAGAAAATCCGAAAGAGAGAGAGAGACAGAGAGGCACCCGAGGCGAAGGGAGGTGGTCGAGAGCAGAAAGAGAAAGAGAAAGAGCGAAACGAAAAAAAAAAAGAAAAAACCTCGACGCCACTCTCTCTCGCTCTCTTCTTTCGAACGCCGCTTCGAAAAAAAGGAAAAAAAGGAAAAAACTCTTCCAACTTCAATGGACCGCCTCCAGCGCCTGCTGGGCCAGGCCGGCGGCGGCGCGGGCGGGGCTCCCGCGGGCGACGTCCCGCAGGTTGACACCGCAGAGCAGATCTACATCTCGTCGCTCGCGCTGCTCAAGATGCTCAAGCACGGTAAGGAGAAGAAGAGTTGAGGAAAGAGGACGACGAGAAAGACAATGGCCATCGATCGATCGATGGGCGCGTTGTCGTTTGCGTCTCCCTCATCTCACCTCGACTCATCTTGCTCGCTCACCTCTATCCCTCCCTTTTACTTCTTTCACCGATCACCGCCCAGGCCGCGCCGGAGTGCCCATGGAGGTCATGGGTCTCATGCTGGGAGAGTTCGTCGACGACTACACCATCCGCGTCGCGGACGTGTTCGCGATGCCGCAGGTGCGACGAGAGAAGTTTTTTTTTCTTTTTCGGTCGATGGGCGCGAAGAAGCGAGAAAAAAAAAACCTCGACCTCCTCCTCAACAACACCTCTCACCTCTTTTTTCTTGAAAAAAAAAACACTCTCAGTCCGGCACGGGCGTCTCGGTCGAGGCGGTCGACCCGGTGTTCCAGACGAGGATGCTGGACATGCTGCGCCAGGTCGGGAGGCCCGAGATGGTGAGTTCGGGTTTAGAAAAGTTTTGGGAAGTCATTTTTTTCTTTCGTCATTCTTCGAAAAAAAAGCTCACTTTTCTTCTTCTTTCTTCGACCTCTCTACCTCTCCTTTCTTCTCTCCCCCCCCTCCCATTTTCAGGTCGTCGGCTGGTACCACTCCCACCCGGGCTTCGGTTGCTGGCTTTCGGGAGTCGACATCGGCACGCAGCAGTCGTTCGAGGCCCTCAACGCCCGTGCAGTCGCCGTCGTCGTCGACCCGATCCAGTCGGTGCGAGGGAAGGTCGTGCTCGACGCCTTCAGGCTGATCAACCCGCAGACGCTGATGCTGGGCCAGGAGCCGAGGCAGTGCACCTCCAACGTGGGGCATCTGCACAAACCGAGCATCCAGGCTTTGATTCATGGATTGAACAGGCACTACTACTCGATCGCCGTCTCGTACCGCAAGACGCCCGGCGAGGAGCGCGCCCTCGCCGCCCTGAAGAAGAGGGGCTGGGCCGCCGGTTTGGCATTGAAAGACTTCGAGGACGTCTCCGCGACCAACGAGGCCGCTTTGAAAGAGGTGGCTCGCCTGTCTAGAGAGTACGCCAGGGCGACGAAGGAAGAGGGGGAGCTGGACCCCCTGGGGGCCGAGCGCGACGTCGCGCGCGCAGGGAGGAGCGACGCGAGGGGGCGGCTCGGGGCCGCGGCGGGCAAGCTGGTGGCGGAGAACGTGCTGCAGGCGTGCTCTAGCGTGCTGGATGCGCTCGCGTTTTAAGAAAGGAGGGGGAGAGAGCGGGAGAGCGAGAAAGAGAGACAGAGAGGGAGAAGGGGGGAGAGAGAGTCTGTGTAAGGAGAGAAAAATGCGTTTTCCCCCTTGTTTTTTCGAAATTTGGAAGGGTCTCAGAAAGAAGAAGACGGCGGAGAAGAAGAAAAACAAACGCGCGCGCGAGAATATAAAGTAAGGGGGGGGGGAGGGCAGGCTCGGCGTCCGGTTGGAAACTGCAGGCTGCGGGGAAGAGGAGGAGGAGAAGCGGGGTCGGTGGAAGGGAGGTTTTGAAATTTTGTGTTCAGTTTTCAGTTTCAAAAAAAAAGAAAAAAAAGAAAAAAATCTTTTCTCTCACAACTCGCAAATTTTCACCTCCTCTCCCCACCTTCTCCCCCCCACCTCCAAACTCCACCAAACTCCCACCATGAGCGGCAAGGGTGCCAAAGGCCTCGCCGGCAAAGGCTTGAGCAGCGGAAAGGGAGCCAAGGTCCGTGCGAATGCGGTTCAATGATGGAGAGACAGAAAAAAAACGCCGTCGACCCTTTTTGACTGCGACCGCCGCGTCTCTGCGCTCAACCTCTCTTTCCACCCAACCCGCCCAAATCTCTCCAGGGCACCCTCGGCGCCGGCAAGGGCGGAGGCTCCGACAAGAAGCGCCCGATCTCGCGCTCGGCCCGCGCCGGCCTGACCTTCCCGGTCGGCCGCGTGCACCGCCAGCTCAAGCTCCGTGCCACGGCCAACGGCCGCGTCGGCGCCACCGCCGCCGTCTACTCGGCGGCCATCCTCGGTGAGTAGTTTTCTTTCTTTCTGTTTGGGTGGGTTCGCGCTCGCGAGAATGGCCTCCGCTGCTCTCTCGAGACCTCTCTCGCCGCGCCAGGGGAGGGGGCCCCCACTCGCGAGCGCGGCAGGGGGGACGAGGGGGAGATGAAGAGTGCGAAAACGGTTTCAGGATGCGTGCCTCCTCCTTCGGCGAGAAGAAAGAAAAAAGAAACATCCTCTCCTTTTTCCGGCGTGGGTTTGCCCTTGTTCCGGCCACCCGACACTCGTTTCCGCGACGTGCTCGCGTCTGGCATGGTCTCTAACGCTCCGTGACGACAGGACAGGGCGAAAGACAACGCGCCCGGGTGCGCGCGAGACGCAAACATGACGAAACTTTTTGTCATCGTCGTCCGTCGTCGCTCGGCGACGTCAAGTTTTTCTTTCTCTCTTCTTCTTCCTTCCTTTGCTGAAACCTTCCCCATGGCGGAGCCTCTCCGGGCGCCTTCTGCTCTCTCGTTTTTCGTTTTCTCTCCGTGACGGCGTTCTGTCGATCAGTTCCTGCCCCTGAACGGAAAACAGAGAAAAGGCAGACGCGGCAAGGCGCTCGGAATGCGGTCGCGAGGAATGGGCTCAAAGAGGAGAAAGGAGAGAGAGAGAACAGAGAGGAAAAAAAAAACCTTTCGTTTTTTTCTTCCTTTTCTGTGCTTTGCTCACCCCATTCGAGACGCCCTCACGCGTCCATCCACTCCGCGCTTCTCTTTTTTTTTCGCTCCAGCGTGCGTGCGAGATACCGCTTCTCGCCCTGGAATTGGAATCGAGACGAAAGAAGACGTGGACGTCTTTCGAAAGCGAGGCGGATTGGAAGGGTCTTTTTTCTTGATGACTTCATCGCGGCGGCGACAAGAGCAGAGAGGGAAGAAAAAAAAAGCACTTGCTCGTCGTGCTCTTGTTGCTGCTCTGCTCTTGCTCTCTTGTTCTCAACCCTGTCTTTCTTGAAAAACCGTCGACGCTTTTTCGAGAACGCGGGCGCTGGAGCTCACTCTCCTTTTTTGAGAGACGAGCTCCCCGCTGGTTTTTGAAGCAGCCGAAGCGCGTTCTCCGGAGAGAGAGGGTGGGCGACTGGCCTTGTCCTTTTTTCCCCTCGCAAACCGAAACCATTGTTGAATTTCTTTCCGCCAATTTTCATTCTCGAGAGAGAGGGAGAATGCGGGCCGCTTTCGCCCAGCCTTCTTCCCTCTCTCGAGCAATTGGGATCTCTTTCGATGTTCCCCGAGAGCTCGCGGCGTTGGATGGACGGAAGAAACAGCCGCGAGAGGAGAACGAGAAGAGAGAAAAAGAAGGCATGCCTCCTTTTCCTCGGCGAGAACGAGACGAGCTTTTTTCGGAAAAAAAGAAAAC
>Ga0210003_1002574_pt1 | contig 15191 bp, 12 predicted proteins | sample LantaG_FD_182804 | JGI IMG/M metagenome (GOLD analysis project Ga0210003, IMG submission 182804) | Deep subsurface microbial communities from Baltic Sea to uncover new lineages of life (NeLLi) - Landsort_02402 metaG (SPAdes) (version 2) | ecosystem: Environmental > Aquatic > Marine > Oceanic >... | reverse complement strand
TCCTTTTTGGAAATCAGACCTTCTTTACACATCTCCACAGCCATTCTTATTGCGGCTGCGCCGTTACGCTTACCCGTTCGCGTCTGCAGCATAAAGAGCTTGCCATCCTGAATAGTAAACTCGATATCCTGCATATCGCGGTAGTGTTTCTCGAGCTCGGCGCGGATTTTTGCCAACTGATGATAAGGTTTGGGCATCAGCTCTTCGAGCGACGGCAGATGCATAGAGACCTTGGTTTTTGATGCTTTATTGATGGCCTGGGGTGTGCGAATACCAGCGACAACATCTTCACCCTGGGCGTTGACGAGGAACTCACCGTAGAATCTATTCTCGCCGGTAGCCGGGTCGCGGGTAAATGCCACTCCCGTGGCGGAATTTTCGCCCATATTACCGAAGACCATCGTCTGAACATTTACTGCGGTGCCCCAATCATCCGGGATGCCCTCAATCTTGCGATAGGCCACCGCTCTTCTACCGTTCCAAGAGCGAAATACGGCGGCAATCGCACCCCAGAGCTGGTCGTTGACATCATCGGGAAAATCCTTCTTGAGTACCTGTTTAACCTTTTTCTTAAAGATGCCGACCAACTTTTTAAGGTCACTGGCATCCAAATCAGTATCAAATTTGGCTCCCTTAGCATCTTTCATCTTATGCATCTCTCTCTCGAGCTGCTGTCGAATGCCTTGACCTTCCTTCGGTTCGATGCCTGCCGCCTTTTCCATAACCACATCGCAGTACATCATAATTAGGCGTCTATAGGCATCATAAACGAAACGTTCATTGCCGCTTTTAGAAACAAGCCCGGGTATAGTCGATTCGGTAAGGCCAATATTAAGTACCGTCTCCATCATCCCTGGCATAGAAACGCGGGCACCGGAGCGTACCGAAAAAAGAAGCGGATTTTGCGGGTCTCCAAATCGTATCCCCATAATATTCTCGACCCTCTTCAGGGCAGTCCCGACCTCTTTTCTTAACCCTTGTGGGTACTTACCACCCGTATTCATAAAACGCGTGCAGACTTCCGTAGTAATGGTAAACCCTGGTGGAACGGGAATACCCAGTCGAGACATCTCTGCTAAATTCGCCCCTTTGCCACCCAAAAGCTCCTTCATTTTTGCGCTGCCCTGGGCTTTGCCTCCGCCGAAGAAATAAACCCACTTCTCTGCCATTGTCAAAAATCTCCTTTCAACTAACTTCCAAGTCAATAATTTCCTTTAACATATTGGGGATGCCCAACGTTCCTGGACACCAACCCCATGTGATTACCCACAGGAAAAAAGAAAACTTTAGATTACACTACCGAATTGATGATGTCAACGATTAAACCCCGCAAAAGAAGCTCGCCTGCCCCTGCAAAGATTAAGGTCTATCCGGTGGGATTATTATAAGACAAGACTAAAGATATGTCAGAATCTGCCGCCAGCTTATATAACCGCTTCCGCCCGTCCTCCAAGGGGCTCCGTTCCGCGCAGGCTTCACGTCTATTCACCCTCTCGTAGCTAACTGGCCATCTGCAGCCCGGCCAATGCAACAAACTTATCATCAATAAATTCAAAGATTTCATCCAGGCCGGTTATCGTAAAAATCTTCTTTGTCGCAGGGGCAGCGTTACTGAATACAAGCCGATGCCCACAATCGGCCAGCAGTTTGCGCAGTTTCAGAAGCTTCGACAGACTCGATGAAGTTACAATATCCACGCTGGAAAAATCCACGACCACCTCACAGTCGGCTCTATCGAGGACAATCTGGGTGACGGCTTCCAGCTCATCGCCAATCTGCGGCTCCGGAGGTAAGTCAACAAGAATTATGTTCTCCGACCAATCCTGAATCGCCATCTCAGTTCTCCTGGTCAATCCAATACAGTTCTCATCGGTTTTCAACTGTTGTATCGGCACAAATCTAGGCCTAGTTAAAAAAAAACCACATAAACATAGGGTCTCACTCGGCTTCGACCCATAAAACCGCTCTTTCTATATCCTGATAGAGCATCACCGCCGGGAAAATCTTAAAGGTACCAATACAGCTTATAGTTTCCTGTCAAGCCTTCGATGGCTGGCTTCTGCGATGTGTTCGGGCGCGATGCCTTCGACGCCGCTCAGGTCAAGCTGTGCAGCTGGGACGCTCGGCTTCAACCACTCCATATTCTGTGAAAAATATTTTGACAAACCAGTGAATTTTATCTAACAATGCTCCTAGAAAACGCGCACTATCGGATATGGATTTAAGTGGGTAAGAAATGCGAATTGCGGGTGAATCTTCAAATCGGTTAGTCAAGAAACAGGATCTTATCCATCTTGCAATTTTATTAGTAGTTGCTCTTGGGATAGGTATATATCTAATCGCCACAACAGTTCTCATTGCTAAAGACGGGGTCTTTTATATTGAGCGCGCCCAAAAGTTTTCAAGTGACCCAATCGGTATTATAAAAGCGCACCCTCCAGGCTATCCGTTTCTCATTCTTACGGCTCATAAATTTGTTACTTTATTTAGTGATAGTTCTTCAGTGTTTACCTGGATATACTCTGCACAAGGTGTAACGTTGTTGTGTAAGCTGTTTGCGTTAATACCTTTGTATTTTATAGGAAAGCTTTTAGTCGGCAGCAGAAAAAGTTTTTGGGCTGTTCTTATTATTGTGATATTACCACATTCTGCTAAATTAGGCTGCGAAGCGGTAAGAGAGTGGCCCTACATTTTATTTCTGTCTGTGGGATTTCTGGGTTTGCTGATTGGCGCAAACCAACCCAAATGGTGGATTTGGGGATCGGTTGGTTTAAGTACCGGACTGGGATATCTAATACGCCATGAGAGCGCGCAGCTGCTTGTATATGGTTTTATTTGGCTGACGTTGTGTATGTTCTGGCCAAAATTGTGCAGACTGTCCAGACGGAAGATTTTCATTGCTCTTGCGTTATTACTTATTGGTTTTGCTATACCGACAGTACCATATATGAAGTGTACAGGTAAAATTATTCCTCCTAAAGTAAAACATATCATGAAATCCTTTTCTTTTGATGCTTTGCCAAATAAAACTGACACGCCAAAAGTAAACGCTGTTGGCTCGAATTATAATGTTGCAGAAATTGTTTCCACTAATGTTTTGAAAGCCTTTGGTGAGATTTTTGAAACAATTGGCGAGAACTTAATGTGGTTTTTCATGCCAGCGTTGGTAATAGGGTTTTACTATCGTTTTCGAGGCAACGCTCAACGTGAAGAATTGTTTCTAATAACAACCTTTGTATTAGTAAATGTGACAATGATGGTTCTGCGGTATTGTTATATCCAACTGACTGTCAGCAAAAGATGGAGCCTGCCTTTGATAACGTTCACTATTTTTTACATCCCTGTTGGTTTGCAGGTTTTAGGCAGAAAGATAGATAACCTACTTTGCAAAACCGTTTGTAAAAATGATATATCAGATATATCAGAAGAAGGATCGCGACGATGGTTTTTTATTTTGCTAATAATCGGGATAATTATTTGCTCACCAAAGCTATTAAGGCCTATTCGCACAGAAAAGCAAGGCTATAAGCAGGCTGCAAAGTGGCTAAGGGAAAACACCGCTCCGGCGGATGTCATCGCTGTCCCTGATAGGCGCATAAGTTTTTATGCGGAGCGAAAAGGATTGATATATGACAAGAAGGTTTCAAAGCGAGCTAAATATGTGGTGAAAATTGTGAAGGATGAAGACAAAAAGCCAGAGTTTGGCAGAACCGTCCAAGAAAGGTATTCGGTGTGGATGAATAAACGAGAGAAGAAAAAAAGGATTGTTATTTACAAGGTGCTTTGACTTTACCATCCTTTTTTTGAAAATACAACTGGAATTGTTTGCAGCAGGATATATAAATTCAGTCCAAACGACCGTCTTTGAATATACAAGTAGTCGTATTTTATTTTATGTGTGGGATGTAAATCATAAAAGCTTCTTATCTGTGCAAGACCGGTAAGGCCCGGCTTAACCGCCAATCTCAGCTCGCGCAAAGACTTGTGGAGTTTTACAAAATGTGGCCTTTCCGGCCGGGGACCCACAAGAGACATCTGGCCGCACAGTACATTCAATAGCTGTGGCAATTCGTCCAGCCGGGTAGTCCGCAAAACTCTGCCTATTTTTGTGACGCGGGGATCATCTTGTTCGGCCAATACTGGACCGACCATCTTTTCTGCATCTTTTACCATGGTCTTGAATTTATACAATGTAAATGTTTTTCCATCTTTGCCAACTCTTTGCTGTGTATAAAGAACAGGACCAGCGGAGGTTAGCTTAATCAATAAAGAAATTAAAAGCATTACAGGCCAAAGAACAAGCAAAATTCCTATACTGGTTACTATATCAAGCATCCTCATCAGGAATTCATCAAGGTCGGATTGCCTGCCAACAAAAGTACCCAGCAACTCAACTGAGGAGTTCCCGTTTATTCTTTCAGGCAGAAGCTCCATGTAAACCAAAGGACTGAATAGAACGTCAGTATTTAACTTTCGCTGCAGATAGAGCAATAAATTCAAGTCTTTTGCATTGGTGATTTTCTCACTTATTACTATTTCGTCAACGTTTGGATATTCAAGCAGCTCACGAATCTGGTCAATTCGCTTTCTTTCTACATTTGCCTTTTTGCCGACAATATCATCTAACTTGCCCTCGCCGAGTATTACCACCTGCTTTTTGATCTTCTTCTTTGCCTTCAGGATAAACTGGTTTAGCTTAAAGATTAAAAGCAGATTAATAAAAAATGAAATGGCAAATACGCTGGTTGGGAAAGCACCCCATTTGATTCTAAAGACATAAACAAAAGCAACACTTAACAATGTCCCGAAAAACAGACCCAAAAAGACTCTCTTGAACAACTCCCACGAAGACTTGAACCTGCTTTTATAAACTCTGAAAAAAGATAAAGCCGATATGTAAATCACCGTTAGAAATACAAAGCTCTTTTTGTAGGGAAGGAAATTATCCTCGGGAAATGGTAAGCCGTATCTGATAAAAAATGATAAAAGGAAAGCAACATTTATCATAGCAATATTGAGCAAAAATAAGGTGAACCGAATTACCATAATAAACTATTAGTTTTCCTCTCCGATTCTATAAGCTTCTTACAATAATCAATCAATAAACTACTTTTGGTACGAAGTGTGGACAAAATAGTAACATTCGGAATCAATGGAACCATAGATTTTGCATCAATGACCCACCGTGGTTTAGAAACACCTTTAAGGTAATAAACTTCTTCGTTAATTAAACAAATCACCTGTTTTCTCAAAGCGATGCTTAAATGAGTAATAAAAGAATCTATACATAAAACAAATTTTGAGAGTTTGATAAGACTTGCTAATTCCGGAATAGAAAGATTGGTTAGAATTCTTACCTTATCGGATTTCATTAACGAAGCGATTTCTAAAAGATAAGGTTTCTGGCTCTCTAAACCAATTAGGACTACTTCAAAATCCTCACCAATTAAAAATCTTATTACCCCCTGCCAGGAATCTCGGTCCCAAAGTCTTTCTTTATCAAAAGAAACTGGAGAAATAACCACAAAGTCTTTAGACAATTTGGCCTTCTTTTTTAATCCCTGGTAATCACAATTAAAAAACTGAGGAGAAAAACAACAATCTTTTCCCTCGATGCCTAACGGCTTTAAAAGCCTTAAATGATTTTTCCAGTCTTCTTCGTGAAAATTGTAGCTAATCTGATAATCCGATAAGAAACTCTGCTCTGAAATATCAAAACTAACCAAACATGCTGGCTGCGCCAACTTCCAGAAAAAATTCCAACTTGGGGAATAAGCTCTGGAATTAATGATTACATCATATTTTTCCTTCTTTAAAAGTTTAAGAGTTTGTATATTATCCTGTGTGATCTGCCAAAAACTCCTTTTTTTTCTTCTTCCCTCTGGCCTGCCTATAATAAAATGTAAAAAAAAGTCCTGCCAAAAATATATCTGTTCAATATTCGGATTTTTCTCAAGAAGAACCTTTGTTTTGGGATGTACTAAATAGTGTACTTCAGTATTTGGGTATTTTTTTTTAATCAGTGAAACCAAAAATGTAGAAAATAAAACATCTCCAAATTGATCAATTCTCGCGATAAGAATTTTTTCAGGGTTAATGTTTTTTTTACAAGAAAATCTTTTCCACAAAAAAAGCAAATCTCCAATAATTTCGACAGTAAGTAAAATAAGTAGATAGAAAAATTTTAAGAGTTTGGTTAATTGTTTTCCCCAACCGATTCTTTTTCTAAAAATGTTGCCGGCAAACCTATTTGACAATTTTGAATATTTGAGCCTAACAAACATAAAGTTTCTTAATTTTAACCAGAAGTTAATCAATACAAAGCATTTATTTACCTTGGAAAAACGCCGTTTCTAATTTGCTTTCTTTTAAGAACTCTATAAAATTGCCCTGATATTTTCTTTTCTTCTCAAAAAGCAAAAAAAATGAAACCGCAATATTAGGAAGTAACTTTGTAAGAAATTTCGACACAAAGGGACCGAATGGGTACAGATTTTCGCCTCTTATTTCTAATAATTCTAATCCTCCTATATCCTTATAAAAGCCAGTCAAGTCACTAACCGTAAAGCCTCGAACATGGGCACTTCCAGCCTTGATACATGTAGGATGCTTCCCAATCAACAGCAATAATCGGTTATGTAAAGCCGCCAAATTTGGTACACCGATAATGAGTCTGCCGTTTATTTTTAAAACTCTGCAAATCTCGTTAGAAATCCAGAATATCTCCTTTGCGTGCTCTAAAACTTGATTAGCTATAACGATATCAAAACTTTCATCTGCAAAGGGTAGTCTTTCTTTTTCAATATCTACACTCAGTAAGTCTACCCCCTCCTTTTCCAAATTCGTATCAGTCTTTATATCTATGCCGTGAAGCTTTAAATAATCAAATTTGGCGTGTTTTTTGGCTATTTGTAAATCCCTGCCTTGACCACAGCCGACATCAAGTACCATCTTATAATGACTTTTCTTAAGGAAATGAGAAATGCTTTCTTGGCCGTAATTCAAATAATAGTACTTGTCCCTAATACTTCTAAGTTTATTCTGGAAGATTTTTGTTGCACGCAACATCTAAGCCGCTCCAATAGTGAGTTCTGTCGCTTGTCCTGTAAAAAAAGGGCGCTATCCCAGAGTCGTCTCCGATGCACTCGGATTCTGTCGCTTGACAAAACTTCGACAGACCCTCCGGTTAAGTCTTGAAGCATGTCCCCTGCGGGCGCAGTCAACCAAAAGGCCAAGGGCAAGCCACACGTGGCAAGAATAGAGCGCTGAGCTAAACAAGAAATCAAACAAAGTTATCAGATAAACCGCCTTGAGACCACGGTATAACCCAGCTCTAGTACCACAGAAGCCTCTGCTACTATCCATGGTATAAAAAAACACCCTGACAAAAAAGTACACCATCAAAGCGAATCCAACCAAGCCCGTTTCTGCCAGGAACTGCAGGTATATATTGTTGGGTAAATCCCGGTGCGAAACCCTGGGTACTCCCGCCATCTGTCCAAAATCGTTTCGTAGAAAAGGATAGTTCCCGATACCAATGCCAAAAAATGGTTTATTGAGAAACATTAGTGGGGCCACGTAAACCCCAGCGTTCCGTCCACCATAGGACTCGGAACGACTAAGTCGCAACTCCGGACGAACCTTCGAAAAAGTCCACAATAGACCCTTGAAACTGTTTGGGCAAGCTACCATTAGGATGAGGACCACCAAACATCCGATAACTAAAACCTTCACTAATGTTTTCACTCTCCTCTTGGCGAAGAATAAAAGGTATCCCGTCCCCAATATAATCTCATATACGCCTCTGGAGCTAAAAGACACCAGTATGGCGGAGGTAACAGCAATCAGAAACATATACGATTTCCTTTTCGTAAACATAGGCAAATCAAATAGGAGCGATGCCACCAGCAGAACTGCAACTGTGGCCAAATAATTTGAGTATGGGCTCGGCTCGTTAAAAGTACCTAAGACCCGCGGTACTGGCGCCCAGGGGACAACATAAACCCCAGCCGTCGATTTGCCCAACCAGTAAAGTGTAGCCTGACCCAATCCAACTATGGCTACAATGACCCCGCCAATTATGAAATATCTCAGCAACACAACTATAGAATGTTCTTTCGTGCATAGGTTCACGATTGCAATATAAAGCAAAAGGTAGAATGTCTGTCTTGCTAGTATGGTTAGATTATAAAGACCAGGTTGGTAGACTCCATGTGCCCACTCAAAACCACTTTCAGCAGGCGCAGGACTAAAAAGAAGCGATACAATGGACACGGCCAATACACCCAACAGTGGGAGGGTTCCCGGTGGCAAGTAAATTCTCGCTCTTAATAGACCCCGGAGAGTCAAAAAGAATATGAATATAATCGCTATTGCCTCAGCAATCTTTAACTGCAATGGTAGGCGCAGTAATGAAGAGGTCCAGGGCGCAAAAAAGGCCGCACCCGTTGCCAGAAAAACGAGGAAACGAATATCAGTCAATCTTCTCATTTCAGATAGGCCTAAAGTTAATCTTTCTTGATGCTCCTCATGTATCTATGCCGCAACAAAAACGGCCTTTTATCAATAGGAAAGTGGCATTGGGTATCTACAAAACGCTTTCGGATCATCTTCTTAATTCCTCTGATTCCCGACATCTTTCCTTTGATTACATGCCGAAAGTGTGTTCGGCCAATGTTCTTAATGCATCCTCCAAGTTGTCCCAGCAGAATCCACAAAAAATTTTTCACCAAAATTTTGAAAGGAAAGCTTTTTACGATTGTCCAAATTGTGTTTCGGTGCAGAAAATAAGCACAACTTACTGAGCTAGGGCCTCCTGATACAACTCCCACTTTGTGAAATATCGTCGCTTTTTCTGCCAAGGCTGCCTTGAAACCTTTAAGATGAGCACGAATACCAAGGTCTGTATCTTCACAATACATGAAAAAATCCTCATCAAAATACTCGCCGTTCAACGCGGTAGCAGATAGCATCTCCTGGCTATACAGCCCGGCACATCCAGAAGGACATAACAAAGGACCGTCCCTACGGCCTTTTCTGTTATAGCCTAATCCTGATTTTGTTAGAACTATACCTAAACGATCTATCGCGTTAGGGTGGTAATAATCGAAAACCACCGGTGCAACCATCCCAACCTCAGGATTTTCAAGTGCAGCATCCACCATTTTGCCAAGTGCACTGTTTGTTAAGACAGTATCGTTATTCAAAACAAAAACATAGTCAAAGCCACGACTTAATGCATATCTAATCCCAACATTGTTTCCGCCTGTAAAGCCAAGGTTGTTTCCTATTTGAACGAATATAAGGGGAAACTGTGTTGTAACAGTGTTATTGTTTTTTACGGTCTTTTCCAAGCCTTTTTCTTCTTCCGGATTGCCACCGTTTTCTGCTTCTTTCTTTGTGTAACATACATAAGGAATAGGTTTGTAGATAGGAGGATATGATAGGTTTCGCAAAGGATTATCAGGCTTTGTCCATACATCCAACTTAGCTTTGGCCCAGGCTTTTATATAATCCATCGATTTATCTGATGAGCCATTATCAATAACAATCAAATGGTAGTTCATGTAGCTATTGCGCAGAACACTTTCCAAACACTCTATCGTATCCTGCCAACTATTCCAATTGAGAACTATTACGATGACTTTTGGTTGTCTTTTCATCTTTTAAATTCACATCTGCTTTAATTCCTTTTGTCTGTAAGTAGTAGTATGGAACCGAGAAAGTTATGGTCTGCGTTGCCGAGATTTTTTGGATTTCTTTTTCGCGATAATACCTTCTGTCTTTTAAGATTATAAAGAGGACAGCATCATGGGGAAAACGCGGTAACCGACAAACGAAATCGTCCAACCGAATGATAAGAGCGGCTATTCTCCTGCCACAAGTTATCTTAAAGAAAGGAACACAGATATTATACATATCCACAAGGAATTTCGCATATCCTGTCTCCCTGCGGTATTCTTTGTGTTGAGCATCTATTAGGAAGAAAACCAGTTTCAGCAATGACGAATTAACCTTTTTTTGAAAGACTTCATATCCGATCGACTTCAGAAAATCAAAACTACCCAAACTGAAATTATGAATATGGGCGTGAGGAATGTTCTGTTTAATATTTTTTTCAACGCTTTCTTTGTTTTCATGAGGTACTGTAATTACAATAGCCTTTTTACACACCCTTAATAGTTCATCGATAGCTTTCTCTAAGTTCGCCACGTGTTCCAATGTTTCGCTGCACAAGGCGACGTCAAATTCACCGTCTTGATATGGCAGCTCCTGAATGTCAGCGGGGTCAGATTTTATGTGAAAAATTTCCATTGCCCTTTTGCACGCTTCTTCAGATAAATCACAATTCCTTACAATTACCCCAAATATTCGTTGCAAAATGTACGCTTTATACCCCTCAGCTCCGCCTACATCTAGAAGAGAGTCGAACTCTATATGTGACAAGGCTTTCATTATCTTATAAGTCAGACTGTATCTTCTGAGGAGTTGCGGCTCGCTATGGCCTTTTCGGAAACCGTAAATTGGTTGATGGGCGTAGTAGATACCGTCACTACAAGTTTGTCTAAACCTTCTGTCTAACCAGATTTTCGTTCTTCGGGTATACTCGTCCATATCAGCTCCAATTAGAACTTATGATTGAAATCTTCCAATTCACAACTTCCTCACTTTAACTATGTATTGAAATGTCAGAAAATCTTCTAATAGACCAAGTGTAAGCTTATTTGCGAAGTTTGGTTTCTTTTGCAGCCGAACTTTGAATCTTGGAATTATACGATTCACGACAAAATGCTCCGATTGGAATAACCTTATTATGGTTTTCTTCGTAAAGAATCTTAAATGTGCATCGTCTAATAAGCCATCATGGCAATACTTCCACTCTCCTTTCAGGACAAGATCTTTTACAATGCGCCAGTTTCTTATGTTTGGAATACTAGCTAAGATATACCCCCCTTTTTTAAGGTAAGGCCTTAATTTTCTTACCAGCGCCCACGGGTCGTAAAGATGCTCTAACACATCACCCATAATCACATAGTCAAAGTATCCTTGACTAAATGGTAGTTCTACGGCTTCTACATCTGCGCATATAACTTTATCAAGTTTGGTTTTAGCTATATCCGCAATCACAGATTCTTTTTCAATACCCACAACCTCTGTTGCTTTGCCTTGCTCTTTTAGTGCTTTACCGGTATTCCCTTCTCCGCAACCAACTTCCAATATTTTATTATTGCCATCTGCAACAAGTTCAATAAGGTCGTATCTGGTATTGCTGAAATAACTTTCGTGGTTTCTTCTTAACATGCCACCTTATTATCCACTCTTCAGAGCTTTTCGTTTGTTCGTCCAGTTCAAATATAGGGACGTAACCGCTGTTGCGGTTAATATTGCCCAAGAAACTGTTGCCACCGATATATTATGCCAAATAAAAACGATAGTTAATATTATCAGAGCACTTACGCCCGACAGAATAATATGAGCTATCAGGGTATGACGAACCATCCCTAAGCCCAACAATGTATAGTAAGCAGGAACGCCCAATAAACTTAGGAACGTGCTGACAAGCATAATTCTAAATGCGACAGGCAATTCGTCGACAAACCTCTGTCTCAACCAAAACTTCAGGAGCGGCGTGAGCAATATAATCAGGCCAGCGTACACAGGAATGCCAAAAAGAAAAATAAGCTTCATCGCATGATGATTTATCTGAGATATCCTGTCCTTAGCGTATCTTGTCATATTTGCACCAATCCGGCTGATTTCCGGCATTAAGGCTTTAAGGCCTACTTCAGCCAAACCTCTGACCTGCATACTTCCCGTGAAAGCTATTTCGTAAATGGGTATCGAAGATACTCCTGCATATCTGGAGAGCATCAACTTGTTAAACGGGTGTAAAAACATACTAGCCAGTGAACCACTGAATACCCCACCACCAAAATGCATAAGCCTATGAAAACTCCGTCTATCGAAGTTGCTTATCTGAAGCAAACGAATATTAATAGTTTTTCGCATGAAGAAAACACTTGCCCCTCCGACGAAAATATAAGAAAGCGTATTTCCAATCAACAGGCTCTCAATGCCATTGCCTAACCATAGGAGAATCGATGATGTGCCCACAGTAACTACTCTGCCGCCAGAAAGGATATAGTTGGCTATATCCATCCGACCCAGCCCTGAAATAGTCGAGTTAAGCACCTGCACAAGCATAACACATATAGAAAGAAAAGCAATGTAGGGAAGAAGTTGCGAAGCGATTACAGCGTTCTGACCCGACAATTTGAAGGCAGATATGATCTGATTCCGCAAAAGAAGTATCAGTATCAAAGCGATGGTTCCGCTGAATAACAAGATAGCAAGCGATGTGGTCACGTAACTCTGAATCCCCTTTGTATTTCCACGGCCGTGCTCTTCTGCGACAAGTTTCATGACCGCTGAGCTAATCCCCAAATTGCCCAATTGGGCAAAAGTTAAAACGGTTGCAAGAATAAGCCATACACCATATTTTTCATAGCCAAGAAAATGCAAGTATACTGGATACGCAATGACCATAACCACAGCATTGATAGCCGTTGCTACTGTTCCTGAAACCATGTTGATGCGGAGCTGGCTAGAAAACAACCTTTTAATCATAAGATTTATGCTATTCAGAGATTTCACGGCTCAAAAAAAACACCGAAGGCACAGAGAATCCCTAAAACTCTGCACCCTCGGTATTAGAACTTACAGCACAACCATTGCTGTATTGCTGGGTTCGCCCTCACCGGCCTTATTTACCGCGATGATGCGGTATTCCAGTTCCTTGCCGCGGGGCTGCTCGACCAGCGTTGCTTCAGTAGTAACCGCGGTAGCAGCATCTTCCCAGGGTCCTGCAGGACGCTCACGGCGCATTACCTTACACGCACTTACTGTGCCACCATCGGAAGGTTTCTTCCAATCTAAAAATACCCAACCTTTGCCCTGTTTCGGGGCTTCCAGTAACCTCGCCTGGCCGGGTGGAGACAAGAGAGTTCTGGTTTTCTTACCAGCCCAGCCGATGAGCTTCAATTTATCGTCATCGAAATTTACTGTGTTTTCAGAATAGCGAATATCGGTTTTAATTGCCTCGACTAATTCTTCCAGCGCTTCATTCTTAGCTGTGATTGCTTGTTCGGCTGCTGCTTGCTTTGCGATTAAATCCTCCCGCTGACGTCTATATGTGATCGCCTCGAATCTTAGCGCTCTCGGATGAACAGGTGGATTCGGGTATATAGGACCATTTGACCACAGTCCTCGCCGTAACCGCTCGGCTAAGGCCGCAATCTCAGCTTCTTTTTTAGGAAATCACGGCATTTGTTATTTTTTCACCACGAAGAACACAGAAACAATTTATAGTTATCAATGGGATCTAAAACGCTTTTTATTGTGTTTAGGAACCAAGTTCGCAGTTCATACTATGATAATCCAATAATCACTAATCAGTCTGCTTAGACTCCGTCCCCTTCGGCTGCGCTCCCTTCAACAAGCTCAGGGTAAACAGGGCAGGCCTATGGGTTGCAATTAACCGCTGATTATGCTGACATCGTTATCTTTTAAGCTATGGATAATTAGCTGCTAAGAAGCCTGAGCTTGGCTTTTTTTAAGGCCTTCTAACAAGAAGGCCGCAAATACTGATAACATGAACGCTATTGCGAATACTATAGCACTCTTCTTGACAGTGCCTCTTGAAACAGCATAGATGCTCGGATTCTCTATAACAGGTCTACTCGTAGCAATCCGGTTCTCAATTCCTTTAATGTACGAGCTTAGATAATCCTTCAATTCTTCCTTCTCAGCTTCTTTCGCTGATTCAAGCAGAAATAAGCGGAATTGTTGTATGGTATAATCCGATGACGCCTTATTTTTCACCTCAACGAAAAGCCTTTCGTTTAGGCTAAGTAAATCCTTATAATACTTGTACTTCCTCTCATTGTCCTTAATGGTTTCCTCAAGTTGTATTACCCTCGATTCAGCAGTTTGTATTTGGTACCCAATAGGCAAATACTCACTTTTGCCCCCCACATCAAACTGCAGCATAATATCGCTTCCGGTTTTATCCAAAGTTTCAGCTTTTATATTCTTCAGCTTTGCTAAAATAGAGTTGCTCCTTTTCAAAGCAAGCTGTAAAGCAAACTTGTCTTCTTCAATATCCGCCATCTTGGCTCTAAACTCCCTTATAGCTACATTCAGTTGCTCAGTTATCAAGTATACCGGGATTGTATTTTCGAAATTATCTCTTATTACCAAGGATATTTTAGAAATGTCCTTTTTGGGACTTCCTGTTATGGTCACATTAAGTAATAGCGCTTTTAACTGTCTAATCTTTTCCAGCCTGGTCGGGTCCGTTTCTTTTACTTTGGCTATATCTATATATGGCGGCAAAGCTTCAAACTTCACAAGCTTCTCCAGCTCCTTTGCTCCTCTGGCATTGCTTATTGACTCCGCGTACTCACTAAAACCCTCTTGCTGTAGCTTAGCTATAATTCTGCTTAGGTTTTCCTTACTGTAGAACCTGTTGAGAAGGACGTTATAATTCTTTTCATCAAGATCCCAGCTGCTCACATCCATCGTGGTTTGTTCTCTGTACCGGTCTCCGAACTGGTCTCTGTACCGGTCTCCGTACTGGTCTCTGTACCGGTCTCCGTACCGGTCTCTGTACTGGTCTCTGTACTGGTCTTTAACATCATACGTATAAGTTATTGTGTAATCCCTCGGTAGAAAGAAGATAATCAACCCAACTATCAACGTCGGTATAATCGAGCCGAGTAAAATTAACCATTTTCGTTTCCAGAGAACTCTGAAGTAGTCAATCAGATTTATCTCATCTTCGTAGATGTTTGCTGCTTCGTGAACATCGCTACCAGTAGCTTGCTTGTTTGAACCCCCATTTTCTGAACTTGTCATAATTATTGGCCTCCTGCCAGAGTTTTAAAAGGACCCACCAAACCCTCAAAGCTGTACACAAAAAGGCATTATCTGTGCTGTTTCGCCACCTTACTTCTCAGGGCGCTTTTACTCCCTGATAATTCGGGTTCAAATAATACCCCTTCCCACATCAGCAATCAAGCTTTTTTTGGGCTATAGAGCGAGATTATTTAGAACTGGACACATTTCCATGCACCATGCACCGCCCCGGATTTTTTGGCCGCAGAACTGTTCATATTCAAAACAACCTGCTC
>Ga0210003_1002573_pt1 | contig 15192 bp, 12 predicted proteins | sample LantaG_FD_182804 | JGI IMG/M metagenome (GOLD analysis project Ga0210003, IMG submission 182804) | Deep subsurface microbial communities from Baltic Sea to uncover new lineages of life (NeLLi) - Landsort_02402 metaG (SPAdes) (version 2) | ecosystem: Environmental > Aquatic > Marine > Oceanic >... | reverse complement strand
CATCCTGGAAATAGTCTTCATGAGAAGTTGTCTGCTTTCTTGGTATTTCTTTCGAGTTCTTCAAACTTTTAGAAACCTCCTAACGTTCAGCCCTTCGATTGATATATCAATCTACTATGGCGTCTGCTGACTTCTGACAGTTCAATCATACATCACTGTATGAGTTGTTGTTTTAAAATTCACAACCTATCTGTCAGACCTCCCCAGGTAAGAGAGATTACTTTCACTCCATCTATCTGCTACATTTACACCGCCTGTTTCGGATAGTTTTGGGCTTTGTTTTGTCATGCAAACTTACCCACAAGCATATGCCTTATATGTAGTTCGTATTCCTCAAACCAGAGTTTTGCCGCTGACTTCCTTCAGATTCCACCTCGCGATGGACACCCTTGTCTTAAACTAATAATGGTTACTACTGCCAACTCCATTAGTTTCCCACACCTTTACAGGCGTGGTACTCACCTTATTTAATCTCACTATCTGTAATTTTCATTGTACACTTCTAGGATCACTATCTACCACCATAAAAGTCTACTGTATCAACCGAAAGTATAACATGACAAGTAGATAGTGCTCCTGTTTTCCATTCTCCATAAGAATAAGCTGTAATTCAATCAGGTTATTTATATATAACCGCTTTATTAACATAAGAGAGTATCTCTTCAACGTTTAAATTGGCCAGGCCTATATCTTCCAAGGCAATTCCTTTTTCCCAGTAATCCTTATCTAACATGACGCCCATTAATTCAACCATTGATTCTAGTACTGGGGTAGAAACGCCCAACATTTTTCCCAACCGTATAAGTGGAATAAATGAATAGCAAATATCTTCAACGAAAACCCGTTCCATACCTGCAAGGGAAGAGTATCGGTCAGAATGATCTGATTTTCGGAAAGCATCGCCTACCGTTTTACCTTTATATCCATATATTCTATCTACCCATTCCACTGATGTTTCAACTTTATTAATTCCAAATTTTTCAGCTAATTTTCCCCTTTCTTTATCAAACGCTTCAGATAATCTAGATCCTTGCAGGGTAGCTTCTCCATAGAACTTACAACCTTGGAATCTATCAAACATATAACCCAGAATTGGTAGAGAAAATTGAACATGCACACAGGGATTACCCCCTGAAACAATGTTAGTATAAAGAATATTTGGAACTGCTTCAAATTGAGTATAGTAGTTTTTTAAAACCTTAACGATTTCCTCTGAATTTTTCCCGGGAAAGGTTGCAACTTTTATATTTCGTTTATGATTGTAAATTTTTATTTTGTTCGGTTTGAATCTTTTGCTTAGATAGGGCATGATGGTTGATTCTGCTATCTTAACTCCTTTAGATTCTATTAAATCTTTATATTTCATGTAAATTCTTAGGCAAGCCCAGTATCCCGTATTAAATAGGATAATCTGACCGGGCTTTAAACAAGAGGAGATAGTTTCAAAAAATATTTCATGGTACATCGCAGGAACAGATACCATGATAACATCAGCTTCTCCAATAACCTCATCAGGATTAGTGCTAACTTTATTCAGTTTTGCAAAACCTACCTTGCCTGCAGTAGTTTTTGAATCATCTGTTACTTCTATTCCGCCATATTCCTGAAACGGTTTAATATTATCGCAGAATTTTTCCAGTTCAAACATATTTACTTGAATATTATTCTTTAATGCCAAATCTCCGGCTATTGCTGCCCCAGCAGCCCCTGAACCAATAACGGTTACTTTATACATTTGAATACTCCTTTCTATTTAATATTAACGGTATATTTTTTTAAATTTATATTTTTGTTTGTAAATTGCCCTTATTGTCAAAAATCAACTTTTTCTCAAATTCCTTGATAATGATACTTTTTCTCCCCTTTACTTCATTATAGATAGCCTTAGAAATTAACAAATCATGTACTGTTAAAGTATTGCGCATAAGAATAACTCTCGGTTCTGTTCCGGGCAGTTTAAAAATAGTTCTTAGGGCAACCTCGATTGCCTCTTTATCGGTTTTTAATACCACCGGAATTTTAGCTCGATCAAGATAACCACAGGTAATGACATTTTTATAGGTAGTATCAAAATCAACTTTATCATATAGCCTTTTGGTAATAATGTCAGCTATCGAAATGCCAATGGCATTACCATGACTCGGTTTAGTCAGGTCCAATACGACCATTTTATCAATCTTTGGCGGATCATAATCTCCTTTTACATATGCTTTTACACCTCCTACTATATTCGTATCTAGCCCAGCCCCGCTGATATCCTTTCCCATCTCCTCTACAATGAGAACGTCTATCTCCTTAACGGGTAGGGTTGGGGCTAAATCTTTACACTCTTTCAAGAGCCCTTGTTCTACCTGTATAAAATTTTCAGGGAGCACAGCAACTATTTTCTTGACCTCATCATAGGCGTTTTCTAAAATCCCTACACCACAGATTATCGGTGCTTTTTTTAAAATGATTTGAGCAGCATTCACTACATTATCAGAAATGTATTTAGGGCCTAAGCAATGTATCGAAGTGGCTCCCTGATGATTTCCCAGACCGACTGCAAGCATTTTATGAAGTCCGCTTTCAATCTTTGCTTTAAAAACTGTATGAACTTTTACGCGGTTAACAACAATAATACCATCTGCCTGAAAGGCATATTGATCAAAATATACCGGCAAACCATTTTTTAATCTTCCTAATTCAACGACATCCATAGTCGCCCGAATGGGAACCCCCATACTTTCTTCGGTTATTCCATAACTACTTAAGACTTGTTTTTGGCCTTCAATATTCGCATTTCCGTGAGAACCCATGGCAGGAAGAATAAAAGGTCTTCCTTTTCTCTTTTTCACCTCCTCAATGACTGTTTTAATAATGAGTTGGAGATTATCGATACCTCTACTTCCTACGGTTATTCCTATTTTCATACCAGGTTTTATTTGTTGGTCTAAATGAATTGCCTGAAATTCTTGAGCAATTATTTTAGAAATATTTTTTAGCTTTCTCTTATCAAAAGTTTGTAATATTCGGTACATTTTAATTTCTTCTGTCATCAATAAATACCACCTCTTTCTCCTTAAATATTTGTTGACTATTTTATCAACACTAATCTGATATCCATTACATTAGTATCTGTATGACCCGTAATAATCAAATCATTTAATTTTTTAAAAAAATGATAAGAATCGTTTCTTTTTAAAAATTCTACCGGATCAAACCCAAGCTTTTTTGCCTTTCTAACTGTATTTCCATCCACTATGGCACCGGCAGCATTAGTTGGGCCATCCGTTCCATCGGTGCCTAAACTGACCATCACCATATTATCTATTCCCTCAATTTCTATGGCTGCAGCCAGAGCAAATTCCATATTGCTTCCTCCCAAACCATCCCCTTTTACTGTTACGACGGTCTCTCCTCCGGATACCATGCAAGCAGGACGAGTAATGGGATTACCAGAAGAAATTACTTCTTTACCAATCGCCGCATGCACCTTTGCAACTTCTCTTGATTCCCCTTCCATACAGGAAGAAAGAAAAAGAGCGTGAAAGCCAAGCTCTTTAGCTTTATCAATGGCTCCTTGACAGGCCATTTGATTTTTTACTAACACAAATGAATGTACCAAAGATTGAAATTGCCCAAAATTTTTGGGAGTTTCTAAGTCCGGAGTAGCAGTGAGCAAATACTTTTTAGCAGATTCGGGAAATTTATCCCATAAATCATATCGTTTGAGAATTGAAATTGCCTCGGAAAATGTCGTAGAATCCAGCCCGGTTGGGCCAACATTTAATGGGTCACCCGGATTATCTGAAACAATTAAGTTAATGATTTCTGCCGGAAAGATAAAAAGGGCGAGTTTTCCTCCCTTGATATCAGAAAGATGACTTCTAACGGTATTGATCTCTTTAATATTCGCTCCACTGGATAAAAGCAATTGGTAAATGTATTTTTTTTCATCCGGGGTAATAAAAGTGACCGGTAAAGGAGCAAGCGCTGAAATCCCACCGGTATTAATCCAAAAGACCATATCTTCTTCCTGTGCTTTTTCAGCTATGGTTTTGATTTTTCTTGCTGCATTAAATCCTGCTTGATCCGGTATGGGATGAGCTGCTTTTCTGATTTTGATTTTTTCTAAAATACCCTGGTGTCCTTCCTTGACAATAATAAGTCCTTCTGTAATTTTCTCTTGTAAAATTTCTTCCAAAGCTTTAGCAACCGGATAAACAGCCTTTCCTCCACCAAGCACATAGATATTCTTCTTTTTAGATACATCAAATTGGAGTGAACCAATGCTTAAAATTTCTCCACCTAAGTGAATCAGGGTTTTGGTAGCCATATAAGGGTCTGCTGCAATTAATGCACTGTTAATAATACGCAGTCCGATATCTTTTAATGAATGACGATCTGCCAAAAGGAATTCTTTTATATTTTTTATATACATCTTCATTATTTGTACCTATTATTGAATCTTATGTTCGTGATAAAATCTTGTCAAAACGTTCTTTTAATTCCCTTCCGGCATATTGAGCTTTTTTACCCAATTCCTCTTCAATCCGTAATAATCGATTATAATTAGAAATCCTTTCATTTCTCTCCAAAGCCCCTGCTTTGATTTGACCTGTACTTAATCCAACGGCAATATCTGCAATGATGGTATCTTCTGTATCACCTGATCGGTTAGAAACAACTATGGTATAATTATTTTCGGTAGCCAAGTTAGCTACTTTTAAAGTTTCAGTTAGAGTGCCAATTTGATTTACTTTTAAAAGTAAACTGTTCGCTGCCTTCATTTTAATTCCTTTTTCGAGCCGGCCAAAATGGGTAGCAAAAAAATCATCGCCAACTACCTGGATATTCTTTAGTGCCTTAGATAATATGGCATAGCCTTGGAAGTCATCTTCCTGCAAGGGATCTTCTAAAGAAACAATTGGATAATTCGCAATGATATCTTTATAAAAATTAATCAGTTCTTCTTTTGAATATTTTTGATTTTCAATGGTATATTTTTGTGTGTTTTTATCATACAAATAATTAGAAGCTGCATCCAATGCATAAGCAATTTTACTTTCATAACCAGTTTTGCTTACTGCTATTTCCAGTATGTCGAGAGCTTCTCTTGCCTTTTTTATGGGAGAAACATATGCCCCCCCACTTCCTATATTAATTGCAAATTTTCCATATTTTTTAATCAATTCATCTTTAAGTTGCATTTTAATATCTGCCGAAATGCATAGCGCTTCTGAAAAAGTTTCTGCTCCGATAGGCATAATTAAAAATTCCTGAAAATCAAGATCATTGGATGAATTAGCTCCACCATTTAGCATATTTATCATTGGTACAGGTAGAATATTCGCATCATTGTTAAAATGTCTATAAAGAGGAATTTGAAGACTCGAGGCACTTGCTTTAAAAATTGCTAAAGATACTCCCAAGATGGCATTAGCACCAAGTTTTGATTTATTTAGGGTACCATCTAATTTAATCATTAAAGTATCCAGTTCTTTTTGATGGGTTACATCTTTACCTATTATTTCTGGGGCAATGATGTTGTTTACATTATTTACAGCCTTTTTTACACCTTTACCGCTATATCTTTTTTCTCCATCACGAAGTTCGAAAGCTTCATGCGAACCGGTAGAATTACCGCTGGGAACCTGAGCACGACTAAAAATATTGTGATTAACCACAACATCCACTTCCACTGTAGGAATTCCTCGACCATCTAAAATTTCTCTTGCTTTTATATCAGTAATTATAAAATTATCTTTCATTAATTTATTACCTTTCTTTTCATTTTATATTATCAATCAATTAAAGAGCAATAAAAGAATGCTTAATCTGAAGGGTGTTAAGCTACTTTTTTACCCATACTTTTGTATTGCCGATAATTCAAATAATAGGCAGAAGAAATTAATAGCAACCCGATTATTTCAAAATGTAATTTTGTAGTTATCAATAATATTGCTCCTGCAAAAGTCATAATGCGTTGTGGTATATTCATGCTGAAAAATGCCCAGTTTATCATTGCAGCTCCTAAAAAATAAATACTTATTATAGCTAAAACAATAGCCAGTATTGTTCCAAAATTAAAAGGAAAAAAACCAAGTAATAATTTTGGCGAAATAATAAAAAGATATGGAACAATAAAGCCAGCTAAAACAACGTAATGTAATGGGAAAACATATTTACTTTGTTCTGATTTTTTCAATACAATAGCACTTTGTACTGATCAGGTCGCCTGTCACACCAAAATGGCAACCGTCTATGTGCCTTAATAACATCATCAAGGTCAACACCAGCAACTATTAATTCGTCTTTCTCTGTTTGGGCTTCTGCCAAAATTTCTCCACCTATAGGAGAAATGATAAGTGATCGTCCAACATTGTTACGACCATTTTCAACTCCAGCTTTATTTGGAGCCACTACAAAAAATCCATTTTCATATGCTCGCGCTATTAATAACCGGCCCCATGCTTTTACTCTATAATTAAGGCCATATGTAGCATAATTAGTGGGATTATATACAATCTCAGCTCCTTTTAAAGCTAAAGAACAATACCCTTCTGGGTACATCCGATCATAACATATTTGTACTCCTAACCGTCCAAAAGCCGTATTAAAAATAGGAAATCCCAGATTCCCCGGTGCAAAATATAGCCGCTCAAAACTTCCAGTGCCACCTTTTAAATCTGTAGTAAAATAGGCTGGTATGTGAATTTTACGGTAAGTACCAAGAATTTTTCCATTTGCATCAATTACAAGTGTAGAATTATAATGAAAGATACCATCTTTTTCAGCAAAAGGTAAAATGATAACCATCCCAAGCTTTCTTAGTTCATTTACTAAAGAGTTGAGTGGCTCGTCATCAATAGTATCAAATAAGTAATCATTATCCTTTTATTAACTTATTTGGGAAAAAAGGAGTTAAAGCTAATTCGGGAAAGCCAAGGAAATTCACTTTTTTATCTTTGGCTAATTTTGCTAAAACGAGAATTTTTTTATAGTTTCATTTTTTTTTCAATTTACAGGCCCCAATTGACCTGCTGCAAGAATAACTTTCTTCATTGTTAAAATCCCTCCTCTCTTACTAAAAATATTCTTACACTATATAACTATGGAGTTTAAAGGATATTTATTTCAAACTTATCCTTAATGTGAGACCCAACAAAACTAATCCTATCAAGTAAGTAAATTGACCAGGAAATATTAATAAAACTGCACTAGCTAAAAAAGATATCCTTTTTGTAAAACTTAAACGATTCTTTAAAAAACCCTGAATTGAAACTGCTAAAGAAAATATACCTATTAGTCCTAAGACAATTGCCTTTCCATAACTCCAGATTGTTGCGCCCTCCATTAAAATTACTGGGTTATAAATGGCCATAAATGGTATTATAAACCCTGCTGAGGCTAACTTTAATCCTTTCAAAGCAGTTTCTCTTAAAGGACTACCCGCTAATGCTGATGCTGCATAAGATGCCATTGCAAGAGGTGGAGTCAAATTTGACATAACACCCATCCAAAGTACAAAAAAATGAGAACCAATACGTGAAAAACCTAAGCTAAGCAAGGCGGGAACACAGGTAACAGAAACAATGATATATAATGCTGAGGATGGTAATGCCGCACTAATTATAATAGATGAAATTGCAATTAATAAAAGAGCCAAGATAGGCATACCAAGAGAGAGTTTAAATATATTTAAAGCAATGACTGATCCAATTCCGGTAATAGATGTTACCCCAACAATCAAGCCACAACAAGTACAAGCTATACAAACCGGAATGGCATTCTTGGCCCCCGTCTCAAGCGCTTTCAATATGTCTTTTATTCCCATTCTTGTTTCCTTTCTTGCCCAGCTTGTTACAATCGCAACCAATATACCCACAAAAGCAGCATATATTGCAGTACGACCTATTAATAATACTATTACAATGCTCGCTAAGGGTAGAAGACTATGCAAACTTTTTATTAAAACATCTCCTATTTTTGGGATATTTTCGATAGATGTATTTTTTAAATTCTGCTTACTGGCTTGCAAATTAACCATTACACTTAAACTAAAATAATAGAGCAGAGCGGGTAATAATGCAGCTTTAATAATATGAATATATGAGGTATTTAAAAAAGCAGCCATTATAAAGGCTACAGTGCCCATTACCGGTGGCATAATCATTCCGCCTGAGGAAGCTGCTGCCTCAACAGCACCAGCGAAAGAAGGTTTATAACCAACTTTCTTCATCAAAGGAATTGTGAAACTTCCTGTAGTAGCTACATTAGCCACAGAGCTTCCACTAATTGAACCCATCAAGCCACTTCCAATTACTGCTACCTGTGCTGGCCCCCCTTTCATTTTTCCAGCTAAAGCAAAAGCAATATTATTAAAATTCTTTGCTGCACCCGATATTTCTAAAAATGAACTAAAAAGAATAAACAGAAAGAGATAAGTAGCCGAAATATTCATGGTAATACCCCATATACCCTCTGAAGATAAATACATTCTATATAACAAGCGAGTAAGGCTTACTCCTCTAAATTTTAAAACTCCGGGAACATATGATCCGTAAAGAGCATAAAGTAAGAAAATTATTGAAATGATTGGAATCGAAATACCAATAACACGTCTTGAAAGTTCAAGTATAAGAATGATTATAATTGCAGCAAAGAAATAATCCCAATTATTTGCAATTGCCCCTGCTTCAGAAAATATTCGATACCGAAAAAACAGATACAAAGTACTGGAAACCCCTATTGCCACAAAAATTAAATCATAAAAAGGTATTTTATTGCTGCGAATTCTAGAAGAGATTGGGAAATAAAAAAATGCTAAAGTAAGTAAAAATAACAAATGCAATGAATTTCTTTCAATTTGTGGTATGAGAGCAAAAGTACTACCCCAAATTTGATATAATGACATTGTTATAGCTACAAAAGCAGCAATTTTAGAGTACCAACCAGTAAGCTGTCTTTTTTTCTCAATAAATGTAGTAATATTATTTTTATTTTTCTTCAAAAAAAACTCCTTACTTAATATTTTTCTTATTAATAGCTAGCTAGAAATTAATAAAAATTCTAGCTAGCTATTAATTACTAACCCTGTAGGTAATACTTTAGAAATGTTAAATATCTAAAGCAAGCCCATCTCCTTATAGAATTTAACTGCACCTGGATGTAATGGAATTGGCATTCCTTTAAGTGCATTTTCAATTAACATAGCTTCACATGAAGAGTGAACCATTATCATGTAGTCTAGATTATTAAAAAGAGTTTTTAATAATTTATATACCACTTCATCCGGAATATCAGCAGATATAGCCAGGATATTAGTATAGCAAGCAACAGGAATATCTTTATCTTGGCCCGGATAAGTTCCTGCTTTTATTGTATCTAGCCAAAAAGCCCCCGGTACTACTTCATTAAGCTTATCTATGTCTTCCTGAGTAAAGGAAAGAATTTGAACTTCTATATTTGGTGCTGCAAATAAACTAATTACAGCACTAACAGGAGGAGCCGCATCAAACTCCGCTCCATCAAGTAGTCCATTTCTTATCGCTTCAGCGGAAGGACTAAAACCTAAATTTTCCATTTTAATCTCAAGATTAAGAGCTTGGCTTATAGTGCGGAATGTTTGTTGTCCGCCTCCGCCAACTGGACCTGGTGAATAGTGTAAGCCATTGACATCCTTTACATTTCCTGTTTTTACCTTATCCTTTAATATTACATAATGAAGATAATTGGTAGAGAAAGATAACATACCACGTAAATTTTTTAATGGTTTGTCTTTATACATGTCAGTTCCGTTATAGACTTTATTCGCAAGTTGACCCTGCAGCATAGCTATTTCGACTTCACCAGAACGTAACATTTGAATATTCTCTGGACTCCCCGCAGAAGATTGCCCAGATACTCTAATACCCTCATCTCCAAGTTTTTCAGTCCAAAGATTTGACATTCCAATACCGACCGGATACCAAGTTCCCCCCATTGTAGCTGTGGCCAAAAACAAATCATATTCTTTTGCAACTGAACTGATTGAGAAACACCCCATAAGTAGAGCAATCAGTAAAAATGTATAAAAAACACAACTTTTCAGATTAATTTTCATTTTTTTAAACCTCCTTATTTTTTAATCTATTAACAACTACCTTTCCATTTTTCACCACTAATAAAATCTGTGAATGATCTTCAATTACAGAAATGTCATCTAAAGGATTTTTTCTCATTAATATCAAATCAGCTAATTTCCCCTCTTCAATGGTTCCTACTTTGTCTGCAATACCTAGAGCCTCTGCAGCATTATGCGTTCCAGCTTTTATTACTTCTAAAGGGGGAATGCCAGCTAAAGCCATTTGAGAAAATTCAATCGCGTTATTAGCGACCCTGGTCAGATTAAAAGCATCACTTCCTAAAGCTATTTTAACCCCAGCTTTATATGCTTTTTGTAAGCTTTCCCGATGTACTTTATAAGCACTTCGTCCTTTTTCAATAGAAGATTTTGGTGCCCCTGTTGCTTCCCCCTGTTTCAGGCAAGCTTCAGTCACACACAGAGTTGGAACAAGATAAACATTCCTTTTAAGCATCATTTTTATACATTCATCATCTAAGTATATCCCGTGTTCAATAGTATCTACACCTCCTTTCAATGCTATTTTTATTCCCTCAGTTCCTTCAGCATGAGCTGCAACCCGCTTCTCAAATGCATGAGCTTCGTCACATATTGCCTTTATTTCTTCTACGCGGTAGTTACGCCAACTAAGTTTATCCTCTGACATTATTCCACCACTAGAGTGGATTTTAATAAAATCAACACCTTCACCGACCCGCGCTCTTACTGCTTTAATACACTCTTCAACACCATCTGCTGGTGCTGGGCCTCCATCGCACAAGGACCATACTGGTATCTGAAGATCACCATGCCCAGCAGTCATACTAAGTTCCTGTCCACTACATAAGATCCTAGGACCAGGGATAATTCCCTTATTTATCGCATTTCTAAGATGGACATCCATAGACCCAGCTATATAACCATCACCCATTACTCTAACAGTTGTAAAACCATTTTCAAGCAATTGCCTGGCATTGTTTACAGCATGAAGAAGTTTCATTGGTTCCGCTGTTGTAAGGTGCCATAATTTTACTATAGTTGAGTCATTTAAAGAATATCCATGCAGGTGAATATGTGAGTCAATCAAACCCGGTAAAAGAAATTTACCATAAGCATCAATCACCTTAGTATCTTTACTTGACTCATCCTCGTTAAGTAAATTTGAACCTTCAGAAATGCCACAAATTAAATCATTGCAAATCTTAACAGTACAATTAGAAATTGGCTCTTTTCCAGAACCATCAATAACTGTTACTCCTTTTATAATTAAAATATTCTTATCCATACTCTAACTAACCCCCTTCATATAATTCTTGATCATTCAATTATCATTTGTTTTTTACATAACCTTTTCTCTTTTCTTTTTTAAGTAATTAGCTAAGATCTTATCGACATTACCTTCAATATCTCCTAGATTTTCTACCGGGAGACCTTGCTCTCTTAGTCTATCTGCATTTATACATTCTTAATTAGAGAGATACATTAATTTACATTAATTCTTCTATACTTTTCGTATTGATTTTATAGAATAAATAATCCTTGGCGCCCCTTTTAAGCTTGACTTTTTAATTTAAACTCAGCTAGGCAAAATCTATATCGCATTATATAATAATATGTTGTTTTTTGATGGACATCCATATCATTATGGATATTTATTTTCTATTTAAATAAATCACCATAAGCATCTGGACGGCGATCCCTCCAGAAAGGTATTCTCCGTCTGCCTTCTAAAACCTCTTCTAAATTAATCTCTACGGCAACGACTTCTTCTTTGTCACCAGAACCACAGATAAGAATATCACCTAGTGGATTAATAACCATGGATCGTCCTACATTCTCGCGATCCCCGTCAATACCTGCTTTATTTGGAATACAAACAAAAAAGCCATTTTCATAGGCACGGCTTTGAACAAACCTACCCCAGACCTTTATGCGATAATCCTGCCCGTAGGTAGCATAATTCGTTGGATTAAATATTATATCTGCACCTTTTAAACCAAGAATTCTGTATCCTTCTGGAAACATACGATCATAACAGATCTGCACACCAACCCTAACATTAAAGCTCCTTATGTAAAATACCGGGAACTCTAAGTCACCCGGAGTAAAATATAAACGCTCATAACTACCCGTTCCTCCCGGACGGTTACTGGGAAAATAAGCTGGAATATGAACTTTACGATATTTCCCAAGTATAGTACCATCTGTATCAAACACTAAAGCAGAGTTATAATATTTAATACCATTCTTTTCTGCATATGCGAGTATAAGAGACATATTATTTTTTTTAGCTTCTTTTATAAGAGGTTCGATTAACGGAGATGGTAGATCATCAAAGAGATAATCGTTATTTCGAATTAATTTTCTGCAAAAAAAGGGAGTCAAGCTGAGCTCCGTGGTACATACTATATTAACCTTTTTCCTTGCAGCTTCTTTCACTAAATTGACAAGTCTTTCAACTATGGCAGCTTTATCTTTATCCGCCGTTTCAGGTTCTACACATGTCGGACCAGATAGTTGAAGAGCTGCAACTTTAATTTTTTTTCTCATTCTCAGCCTCCACCAATCTCATAACTTATTTTAAACTTCTAGAAAACCACGAACAAGCCCGTTTTTTTCTGCCCTTTAACTAATAAATATTTGTTGGTGTCAAGAACTTGTAGGTACTTTTCTTACCTCAAAAAAATTATTTGATTTTAATTCACGTAAAGAAAAAAGGTCCTTATGAAATTTAATATAAAATAAATAATAATCTTACTAAGCTATTTTCTAAAATAAACATATCATCCTTTTTCTACCTTGCTTCAAGCAAATTTTACGTTAACCTACAGGAAAACCCGCGTAATTTTACCCTTTAAATTGATAAATCCAACCCAACCAATTATTTCTTTATATATTACTTGTGTGAGTAGGAGGTAGATAATTAATTTATCTATCTCCTACTCACACCACCGTACGTACCGTTCGGTATACAGCGGTTCACAAAGTATTACGGATTTCTCCGCGGAATTACTCTTTGATAAATTATACTTTTACTCCATATTTTATTGCAAATTCTTTATAAAGTTTGTCTAATTCTTTTTCTCTTTCTTCTGTTTCCTCGATTTTCATTTTTTTACAATCATAACCTAAAAGATCTTTGAAGGTATTATAGGCTTCATCAGTAAATACTACTGTCCCATCATCTTCTATTTTTTCTATACCATCATATTTTTGAGCTTCTTCGTTTATCTGAATGGCCTTTTTTCTGGATACCCCTTCTGGTAAAAAGATTTTTGCTCCTTCTCTATTTAATCGAACAGGGTAACCACCTACTAAACCCTCTGGCCCTGGAGCGTGAGTTATTTCATTTGTATCGTTCAAAACACCTAATATAACTCTTACAGCCGATGAAGCAACTACCCAGTTAATTTGATTTCCTGTAGTTCTTTTTGCTCGTTTAGGTATTTCTCTTGCTAATTCCCTTATATCAAAATCTTTAGTTACGTCTTTGTCTCCTACCATAATTTTAATATAATAAGGAGCATCTAAGCCAGTCCCAGTTCTACCTAAGTTATAACTACTATAATGACATCCAAATATATATACTCGAACACTTCTCATGGGAACATCTAAAATTTCACTTACTACTTTTCTCCAAGGTACAGTAATTAAATCTATATTACCAATTCCTACATTGGGCGCTAAACCTACTTTAGCTAATACAGGATTAACTAAATCTGGAAAGGATGAATTTACCACAAGGGAGCTTACTCCGGCTACTTTAACTGCCTGCATTAATTTATATACCAGTAATAAATGCATCGGAACCCAAGGTCCTAATCCACAAAAATCTTTATAAAGTTTTTTATGAACTTCTTTAGGAAGAGCGTCAATTACCCACCATGATTGTAGAGTAACAGCACTATAAATGATCCTTGGATTTACTTCTTTAATGGTTTCTGCAGTTTCCTCGATGTTATTTAAGTCAACTCTTCTAAATTCAATATTAGGATATAGATTTGCATAAGCAGCTCCCATTAGTGCAGTATTTGTTTTCCGAACCCCATAATCTTCATTAAAATCAGCAGTAACGATTTTGGTAATATTAGGAACTCGAGCAAGAAGTTCTAATGCAGTACCACCTAATTCGCCTAAACCCACAATCATTAAAGTATCATTTGTTTTATTCATAATCTATCAGGCCTCTTTTTAAATTTTCAAATTTATAATTTTTTATTTAGTATTTTTCATCATTATTATATCTTAATATTTTTATTAGCTAATTTCCCCTTAATTTAAAATATACATTCTGCTCTTTCTACATTAAAGTATAAATAACTATTATTAAAAAATTAAACTAAGGAGGCTTATTTATAGACTCAGTTACTACTTCTAGTACTCCAAGAATTAATTTTGCCATGTAATGTTCCATAAAACTCCTTCTAATTTATTTGTTTTTTACTAATGTAGTCTTTAAAAGTAAATACCCACTGACAAGCTCGTGTCATTTTAACTTTCGGGTTAACAAAATTATAATGTCCTTCCCTTTTGTGCTCTCCAGGTACCATAACTATGCTCTGTTAGTGATTTAGTTCTTTCCTCCGTTTTAGTCATTTTTCACTTTTCTCCTTTTAAGTCATACTGATTCTTAAGCCTTCCTAAAATAATAAATTACCTTTAGTGTAAGCTTAATTTATCTTTATTTAAGGAATTTTAGTTAAATTTTCAATTTATAGTCTTTTCTTTCGTAAAAGGAACTTATTCTTCTGTAAAATATCTTTCAGTAATTGTTTTATCTTCAGTAAAGAAGTTAACTATAGCCTTGCCTTGGGCCTTAATATCAGCATACTGGGATTCCTTCATACCACCAAATGGTAAATATGCAACAGGGGCAGGAATGCCAATATTTATCCCAATCATACCTGCTTCTACTTCCAGTTTAAACTTTCTTGCATAGTAGCCATTCTGGGTATATATAGAAGCACCATTACCATACTTATGATCATTTATAATCTTAATTGCATCATCTAAAGTATCTGCTTTAATTATCGCTACAACCGGCCCAAATATTTCAGTATCATGTATCTTCATTTTAGGTTTTACATCGGTAAATACCGTAGGGC
>Ga0210003_1002572_pt1 | contig 15201 bp, 15 predicted proteins | sample LantaG_FD_182804 | JGI IMG/M metagenome (GOLD analysis project Ga0210003, IMG submission 182804) | Deep subsurface microbial communities from Baltic Sea to uncover new lineages of life (NeLLi) - Landsort_02402 metaG (SPAdes) (version 2) | ecosystem: Environmental > Aquatic > Marine > Oceanic >... | reverse complement strand
GGGTGATCACTACAGGATGGCAACTCCGATGATGAGGGCGAAAGCGACATACGCGGCGACAACAACCAGCACTTCGGGCACGAAGCGCTCCGCCGCCAGCACCCGGCCGATGTCGATCCCGGTGACCAGGCCGATCAGCCGCACGCAGAGCGCCTGGCCCAGGAGTCCGAGGACGCCGAAGACCAGCGTTCCCAACAGTCCCTGGATGAGGTCGCCGGAGGATGAGTAGATGGTCAGGACAACGATCAGGGCGATGGACACCACCCCGGCGGCGGCGATCGCGGCCGCGTTCGGCCGACCGGCCATCACCAGCGTCCGCAGCGGCCCCGGTGTGGTCCAGTCGATGACGAAGAAGCCCAGCACCACCAGGGCCACCCCGACAATCGTGTACAGCGCGATGGCCGAAACGCCTTGGCCGACGGTCGACCAGTATCCGGGCTCCAAAGCGGCGGCCAGCATCACAACTCCCTCTCGTTTCATTTCTCAATGCGATGTGGAACAAAAGCTGAGATGTTGTCGGTGATCAGGCCGGGACTCTCGCGGATGCCCAGGCCGGCCGACTCGTCGCCGACGATCCATGCCCCCAAGCATGGATGCATGTCATCGAATCGCGGTAGCGGGTCGAACAACTGGTAGACATAGCCCTCCTCCCCGTAGACGCCGCCGGTCTCCATCTGATACTCGGGGACCGCGATGGTGATGTTGGAGCCTTCGCGGCCGAGTTTGGGTTTGCGCAGATAATCGATGAGCTCATTCGGTTCGTCGAGGTAGGTCGGTAGCAGGTTCGGGTGCCCGGGATACATCTGCCACAGCACCGCCAGGATCGCCTTATTGCTCAGCAGTGTCTTCCACAGCGGCTCCACCCACATGGTTTCGGGCAGGAGATCCACTGCGCGGCGGCCGAATTCGTCGTCGAGCACCCACTCCCACGGGTAGAGCTTGAACAGCGAAGAGATCGGCGCCTCCTCAAGATCGACGAAACGGTTGAGGTCACTGTCATAACCGAGTTGCTCGATCGCCAGGGCCACCGTGTTCAGTCCCGCTTCGGCCGCACACTCCTGCATGTAGGCCAGCGTCACGTTGTCCTCGCCCGTCATGTCGGCCGCCGACCACGTGAAATGAACTTCCTCACCGGCCAGTCGCAGCCGGATTTCCTGCCAGCGTTCAACCAGGCGTTCGTGCAGTGAGTTCCATTGGTCGTCCTCGGGGAAGAGGGCGGTTTTCCAATGCCACTGCAAAATCGCGGCCTCGAGCAACGTGGTCGGGGTGTCTGCGTTGTACTCCAGCAGGACCGGCGGGCGCTTGCCGTCGTAGCGCAGATCGAACCTGCCGTACACGTGCGGGTCGCTGCGCCGCCAGGACTTCGCGATGGGCTCCCAGCACCACTCCGGCAGCCCGAAGTCTGCGAACCGTTCCGTGAGCACCACCTGCTCGACCGCCTCCAGGCACATCGAGTGCAGGACCTCGACGCTGGCCTCCATGGACAGCACCTCGTCCATGTCGAACACGTAGTGCACAGACTCGTCCCAGTAGGGGCGAATCGAGCCGTCGGCGTAACGGGCGGGCTCATCGAAGCACAAGCCCTGGGCAGCGACGATCTGCTCCCAACCCGGCCGGGGAGCCCTGTGTTCCCGACGCATTCAGCCGCCCGCGCTGCCCACGCCGGAGGACCCGAAGCCGCCGCGACTGATCGACGAGCCAGATTTGGTCTTGGCGATGGTGCCGCGGGGCTGTGTCAGGCTCCCTCCGGTGGCGACGGTACCCACACCGCCGGCCGCACCGCCGTAGTAGTAGCGGTACGGCGCACCCGCAAAAATGAAAACGCCACCCACGCCCGCAGTCCCCGACCCGCAATAGCTGTCCGACACCACCACGTTGTTCTCATCCACACAGCTGGCCGTGACCTCAGGTCCGGCCTTGAACACCTGATAGCCCAGCGCCACCGCCCCGACCAGACCGGCCACGGCCACCGCCCCCATCAGGGCATTCCTGTTCTGGCTGCGTTTGCGCTCCGCGTTGGCGGCCTGCTCTGCGGCGAACCGCTCGGCGACTTCGCGCGCCTTGCGCGCCTTGTCCCGTGCCCGTGCCTCGGCGACGGTGGCAGGGCGCGGCCGGGTCACTCCCGGCTCCTGTGCGCGGATGGTCCCGCGAGTTGTCGACGCGACAGCACCGCTCGCGTCATCGGCATCGTCGGGAAGCGGTGGCTGCACCGCATCGCTATATGACTCGTTTTCCACGTCTTGCACCCCGGGCCTAGATTTTTCCTTCACGATACCCGTGGTGGGTTGATGCCCTCTGCTCCACCGACGCCACTGCCGGCGGATGGGTCGAGGACCGGTGAAACTAGGCCATCGGCAACCGGTGGGTGCCCTCAAGGTCGTCGAGGATGGCCTCCTGAGCGGCCGGGGGCAGGGTATGCAGAATCTCGCGCACCCGGGCCTGGCGACGGTGGACGGCCTGGCGATCCGGCATGCCCGGGGTGGCGACCAGTTGCGGCGGCACACCCGTGACTTCGTCGGCTCCGCCGTCGCTGTGACCGGCATCCATCATGGCCTGCTCTTCGGCCATCGTCGTCTCGTCCTTCTCCTCGGACATGCCGATCGGGCCCAGCCGGCGACCGTTGAGGAACTGCTTGACCACCGGCTCTTCACTGGTCAGCAGCACCTCGCGCGGGCCGAACATCACCAGGTGCTTGCGGAACAGCATCCCCATGTTGTCGGGCACTGTCCGGGCGATGTTGATGTTGTGGGTCACGATCAGGATCGTGGCGTCGATCTGGGCGTTGATGTCGATGAGCAACTGGCTCAGGTAGGCGGTACGCACCGGATCCAGGCCGGAGTCGGGCTCGTCGCACAGGATGATCTTCGGGTCGAGCACCAGCGAGCGGGCCAATCCGGCGCGCTTCTTCATGCCGCCGGAAATCTCGCCCGGGAACTTGTTCTCGTCACCGATCAAGCCCACCATTCCGAGCTTTTCCATGACGACGTCGCGGATCTCGCTTTCCTTCTTCTTGGTGTGCTCGCGCAACGGGAAGGCGGTGTTGTCGAAGATGTTCATCGACCCGAACAACGCACCATCCTGGAACATGACGCCGAATAGGGTGCGGATCTCGTAAAGCTCTTTGGACGAGCAGTCGATGATGTTGGTGCCGTCGACGATGATCTTGCCGCGTTCGGGGCGCAGCAGTCCGATGAGCGACTTCAGGAACACTGACTTGCCGGTACCGGAGGGCCCGAGTAGCACGCTGACCTCACCGGCCGGAACGTCGAGGGTGACGTCCTCCCAGATCTTCGCAGACCCGAATGATTTGGACAGTCCCTCGACCTGGATGCTGATGCCCACGCGCGATCCTTCCGCCAACACGATTCGCCACCGGACCTCGCCTGTGGTTTGAGTCACTGTAGCGCACCGGCAGTGGGCCTATTCACGTTTGACAACAAACGAAAATCCCCCGCGAACCAGTGGGTTCGCAGGGGATTTCGGCCCGGTTACCAGGCGTGGCACTTCCTACTTGACGGTGACCGTCGCGCCGGCGGCCTCGAGCTTGGCCTTGGCATCCTCGGCGGCTTCCTTGGTGGCCTTCTCGAGCAGCGCCTTGGGAGCGCCATCGACGAGGTCCTTGGCCTCCTTGAGGCCTAGACCGGAGACGATCTCGCGAACGACCTTGATCACGCCAATCTTCTTCTCGCCGGCACCTTCGAGGATGACGTCGAACTCGGTCTGCTCCTCGGCGGCCTCGGCAGCCGGGCCGCCGGCAGCGCCACCGGCGGCGGCGACGGCGACCGGCGCGGCCGCGGTGACCTCAAAGACCTCTTCGAACTTCTTCACGAACTCCGAGAGTTCGAGCAGGGTCATTTCCTTAAACGCGTCGAGCAGTTCGTCGGTGTTGAGCTTTGCCATGGTGATTCCTTCCAGTGAATGTTTGATGCGGTTGCTTTAAGCGGCGGTTTCGCCGGCCTTCTTCTCCTGCAGTGCGGCGGCGAGCCGAGCGAACTGCGACAGTGGTGCGTTGAACAGTCCGACCGCCTTGGCCTGGTTGCCCTTCATCGCGCCGGCCAACTTGGCCAGCAGCACCTCCCGCGACTCGAGATCGGCGATCTTCTCGACCTCGGCGACGGTCAGCGAGTGACCGTCCATGTAGCCGCCCTTGATGACGAGCGCCTTGTTGTCCTTGGCGAACTTCTTGAGCGCCTTGGCCGCGTCGACGGCCTCGCCGTTGATGAACGCGATCGCTGTCGGTCCGGCGAACAGGTCGTCGAGACCCTCGATCCCGGCGTCGGCCGCGGCACGCTTTATCAACGTGTTCTTGGCGACGGTGTAGGTGGCGACCCCGCCCAGTGAGCGGCGTAACTCCGCCAGGTTGGCCACCGTCAGACCGCGGTACTCGGTGATCACGGTGGCCGTCGAGGACTTGAACTGCTCAGAGATTTCGGCAACCGCGGTGACCTTGTCAGCCTTGGCCATGCCTGCCTCCTCGTGAATGGATGTGCGCCGGCCGGGCCTGGAAACGACGAACGCCCCGGCGCAGATGGCCGGGGCGTGAAAATACCGCGATGCGGCTGCCTCGTCCCCCTGCGTGGGCCGCCCGGGCATCTGATGAGCCGCTTGCGCGAAGAACAACAGACGAGTCCGGAACCTTCAACCACTTGCGTGGTGACCGACGGTCTTCGGTGGTACCGGGCAAGGGTAACGCGTGCGCGCCAGTCCCCCCAAATCCCGCCCCCTTCTCCCGCGCCCCTCCCGCGCCTTCCCGCTGCCCCTCCCGCGCCTTCCCGCGCCCCCTTCTCCCGCGAGCAGACGCAAACTCGCACGTTTGGCTCCCGAAACGTGCGAGTTTGCGTCTGCTCGGCGTCAGGAAGCCAGCGAGGCACGGTCCAGGTGGCCCCGTATGCGCTCGCATAGACGCGCTGGGTGGCGATGCACGTCGTCCACCACGATGGGGATGACGATCCATCCGACATCCTGCACACCGGCAAAGCGCTTCTTGTCCCGCAGCATTTCCGCGCGACCCGCATGCCAATCCACGCTTTCGTACTCGGCCGCCACCCGGACCTGAGGCCAGGCGAAATCCACCCGCCAGCATTCCCCGTGCCGACCGCGGATCAGATGCTGCAGTTCGGGGCGCGGCAGGCCGTGGTCAATCATCACCAGTCGAGCCTCGCTTTCCATCGCCGACTCGGCGCGGCCATCGGCCAGTGGGAGCAGGTTCCGCACGGTGACGATCCCGCGTCTGCCCCGGTGCCGGTCGATCGTCGCCGCAAGGTCGGCCGGCGAACACCATCCCGAGTGCAGTGCGGAATCAAGGGTGGCCAGCGCCCGTGGGCGTCGTACCTGCCGGGCTACCTCGACGGCCGTCCACCCGGGGGACGTTGCACGGCGACCGGTGACCAGTTGTAGCGGTGCACCTTCGCGTTGATGCACGACGAGTCCGCCGCCGGAACGCAACCGTGAACCCGGGTCCAGGACGTGAACCGCACCCGTGTCCTCGACGCCGAATCCGTACAGCGCCGCCGCGGTGTGCAAACACGCGACCGCGTGGCCGCCGATGAGAAGGTCCAGCGCCCGCAGCCGCATCAGCAGGTCGGGCTGCTCGACCGAGTAGACACCGCGCCATACCCGGATCAGTCGACCTCTGCGGACGGCGACGTCCAACTGTTGGCGGGTCATCACCGTCAGCAGGTCTGCGGTCGTGGCCACACCGTCGGCGCGCGAAATCATCTCGACGGCATCAGCGTTCATCTTGGCGAGCGTGGTCAGGATCCGACGGCTTCGGTAGCCACCCGTTGCGTAGTTGTGGACACCTCTTCAGCCCCCGCGAGGTTGTGGACACCTCTTCAGCCCCCGCGAGCAGACGCAAACTCGCACGTTTGGCGCCCGAAACGTGCGAGTTTGCGTCTGCTCGCGGCAGGGGGTGGGGGGAGGGGGTGCGCTAAGAGGGAGTGGCGCGCAGCAGGGCGGCGGCGCCGACGAGGCCGGCCTCTCCGCCCAGGGCGGCGCGGACCACCCGCAGGCCGGCGATGAAGTCCAGTCCGACGTAGCGGCGCAACGCTGTGTGCAGGGGGTCGAAGAGCACCGGGCCGGCTTGGGCTACGCCGCCGCCGATGACCACCAGGTCCAGATCGCAGACCGCCGCGACGGAGGCGATCATCGCCGCGATGGCCTCGGCGCCGCGATCGAAGGCCCGCAGGGCGACGGGATCGGCGGCGGCGGCGGCCTCGGCCAGAGCCTTGGCGTCGGTTCCGGTCCAGCCCTGTTCGCGGGCCCAGGCGGTGAGGTTCGGTCCACTGGCGATGGCCTCGACGCAGCCCTGTCCGCCGCACGCGCAGGGCGGTCCGTTCACGTCGACGACGACGTGCCCGACGTGCCCGGCGTTGCCGGTGCGTCCGCCGTAGGGCGCACCGTCGAGCACCAGGCCGCCGCCGATTCCGGTGGACACCACCATGCCGAGCAGGAACGCCGCGCCTTGGCCGGCGCCGCGCCAGTGTTCACCCAGTGCCATGCACAGTCCGTCGCCGGCCAGTCGCACCGGCACACCGGGAACCACCGCGCCCACCCGGTCGACGACGGGGAAGCCACGCCAGGCGCCGATGTTGACCGGGCTGATGGTGCCCTCGGCGGGACTGATCGGCCCGGCCGAGGAGATGCCCACCCCGCTGACCTCTCCCCCGGCGGCGGCCAGCGCGTCGGCGATGGTGCGCTCGGCGGCGGCCCACACCTCTTCGGGGTCGGTGCTGCGCGGGGTGGGTTGCCGATTGGTATGCAGCACAACACCATCGGCGTCGACGAGTCCGGCGGCGATCTTGGTGCCGCCGATATCCAGCGCCAGGGTTGGCCGGGTTAGCGGGGTGCTCATCAGTGCCGGTGGACGTTGTCGGGCTGACGCGGGTCGCCGGGGTGCTCATATCCGGGGGCCAGCCAGACCAGGGCGGCGCGGCGCTGGTCGAGCCAGATCCGGAAGGCGCGGCGGCGGGCCGCACCGCGCAGCATCGCCGCGATGGCCGCCTCAGGCTCGGGGTCGGCGGGGAACCGGTTCGGGTTGCGCCGGTGATAGTCGGCGACGACTGCCGCGTCGACGTCGATGTCGGCGGTGATGTGCGCGTACAGCGCCCGGGCCACCGGGTCGGCGAGTACCGCGGCGGCGACGCTGCCGATCTCCAGTCGCGCGGTCAGGTCGGGCAGCACGTCGGCCTCGGTCGGGGCGGAAGCGGCGGTGACGCCGACGGCGTTGGCCTGGTGAGCCACCACCCGTTCGGTCACCAGCAGTTGGGTCAGCCAGCGCCGCAGTTGGCGGCCTTCGCTGGTGTGCGGTCGCGGCAGGGCGGCGGCCTGCGGCGAGGCACGCAGGGCGGCCTCGCGGGCGTCGATCTCGTCGATGAGCAACGCGGCGCCGTCCACGGTGGCGGCCAGACTCATCGGACGTTCACCGCCGCCGACGAATCCGTCCCCTCATCAGATGGTTTAAGTGTCGATGGCAGCACTACAAGCCCGTAAACAGGCTTTTCGAAAGCCCTGGTTGCAGGCGCTGTGGCGGTGGATCTCCGATCATGGCGGCATAGCGTGCCATGTCTGCTTCGAGGAGGTCCTCGTCCCCGGGAGAGCGCGGCCTAGCGCCGAAGCGAACTAACGATATCGGCGCCCCAACCGCCTCGGTGATCCACTCGACCACATCACGCACCCGCACGGCCTGCCCCGTACCAAGGTTGACGACGGCATCATCGCTCGGTGGCGAGGCCGCGATCGCGCAAAGCCCTGCGCAGACGTCGTCGACATGGACGAAGTCGCGCCGCTGCAAGCCATCGGACAGATCGACGCTCTCACCGCGGTCGAGCGCGCCGACCAACGCCGGGAACAGGCGCTGCGGCGCTTCGCCGGGGCCATACACCCCAAATAGCCGCGCAATCGCGACAGACTGGTCTCTGCGGGCAGCGTAGGCCGATGAATAAAGCCCACTCGCCAGCTTGGCGATGCCATAAGCGGTTTTCGGCAAGCAACGATCCTGTTCGTGCAACCGGCCCGCGCGGCCGTATTCCGACATGCTTCCCGCCAAGACGAGGCGCGTGCCCTCGCCGGCTGCCGCCATCAGGTTCTGGATCATCGCAAGATCAGCCGCGATCACTTGAATACCGTGGGCGCGGGCAGCCGAAACCCCGGCAGCGGCAAGATGAAAGATGGTATCGGGGCGATCGCGCGTGACCGCATCGTGAAGCGAAACTCGATCGAGGAGGTCCACCCCAGGCCGACTCCAGGCGAATACTTCGACAACATCACATGCGCGCAAGTGGCCGACCAGCCGACGACCGATGAAGCCCGAGGCCCCAGTGACCGCGACGCGGCCCAACTCACGAAAACCTTTCGTCATGCTCTGTCGGCGACTGCCGCATCGTAAACAGCGATGAGGCATACGGCGACGCTTTCCCAGGTATACCGGGCCGCGATGACATCGGCTGCGCGGCGGCCCATTTCCGCCAGCGCTGCGTCATCAAGCGAAAGCAGCCGACGAAGCCCCTCTTCAAGTCCATCGACCGTTACCGGTACGACTACGCCAGCTCCCTCGTCGGCGACCTCCTGCATATGGCAGGTATCTGTGATGAGCAGCGCAATACCCGCGCTAGCCGCCTCGAGGAGGGCAATCGAAAATCCCTCTTGGTGCGAGGGCAGCGAGAAGATATCGGCAACCGTGAACACGATTCTCGCCGATGGGCCGGCCATCTCCGTTGTCAGGAGTATCGGCGCATCGCCCAAGGCCGCGATCTGGGCTCTCACTCGCGCCTCGAATTCGAGATCCTGCTCGATGGCAGCGGCAAACAAGCCGACTCCCGGAAACTCGCGATGCACACGCCCAAACGCCTCTACGAGCAGGTCGAGCCCTTTCTTGTGGTGAAGGCGACTGAAGTACAGGATCGTTCGCTTCCAGTCGCGCAGCGCCGGAAATTTTTCGAGCAACGCCTGTCGCGCTGCCGACGGATTGTCAATGTGCAACGGCGTGGCGCCATTGGGCACCAGCGCAACACGGCCAACAAGCCGCAATGTCGCAGCCTCGTCCGCCTCCTCCTGGGTGCCGTAGAGCAGCGTGTCGGCATGTTTGAGCATGGCACCGGTGCCGAAGAACATCCGGGCAATCCGCTTCTTGACCCGCGACTGGCGAAGCTCCCAGCGTACGAGCATCCCGTGGGGTGAAACCAATACCGGCTTGCCCGCCTTACGAAAGATCGTCGCGGCATCGGCCAGTCCGGTTTCCCAGACGCCGTGGACGTGAAGCAGGTCGAAGCGGTCAAGGTTAGATTCCACGAATTCGCTCAACTCGCGGCTTCGCCCGATCTGTCGCGGAAATCCGCGAGGAAAAATGTGGAGGGGGATCTGCTGCTCGGCCATCTCGGGCCAGGCTCCGCGAATGACGTCGATCTCCCTCACGTCCCCATTCGTGGCGAGCTCCTCCATCGTGGCGACCTCGACCTCACAGCCCGCATGCGCCAGCGCGACCGCGCTACCACTGACGACGCGCGGAGGGCCGCCTCTCCAGAAATGCATGCCGGAAAGAACGATCAGAACACGCATGGTCATCGGGATCTCAGCTCTCCTGGGCGACGGCCCAGGCAATCGACGAGGCGGCCGCATCGCGCGTGTAGGTGTCGATCTGATCTTCGGTTAAGTGACGAAGGTCTTGCGTGCCTTGCGACCAAGCGTTATACCAGCCGGCGGTCTCGGCAATCGTGCGCTCGAAGTCCCAAACCGGTTTCCAAGCGAGTTCACTCTCGGCCTTCTCGATATTCAGAGAGAGCGAAGTGGCCTCCATGGGAGCCGCGGCTTCCCGGAGATGTTCGGCCGAGCCTGCTCCCCAGTCCTTGACGAGTTCGTCTACCAACTGCTGGACATTGCGGATGTTGTTCTGGTCGGGACCGAAGTTCCAGCCCTGCGTCACCTCAGCACCGGCACTTAGCTGGTGCGCCAGCCACATGTAGCCGCTTAGCGGTTCCAGTACGTGTTGCCAGGGCCGCGTTGCCACGGGGTTGCGAATCCCGATCGGTTCCCCCTTCGTCAGTGCCGCGATGCAATCGGTGATGATCCGGTCCTCGGCCCAGTCACCGCCACCGATCACATTACCGGCACGCGCACTCGCCAGCCGGATCGGGCTTTCCGGAGCCGAAAAGTAGCTGCTTCGCCAGCAGTCAACGACCAACTCGACCGCGCCCTTACTCATCGAATACGGATCGTGACCTCCCAGTGGATCGGTTTCGCGATAGCCCTCGCGCCGGCCATCGTTGCGGTAGCACTTGTCGGAGGTGACCACGACAATGTCGCAGCGCCCACCCCAGGCTCGCACCGCTTCAAGCGTATTGGCCGTACCGATCACGTTGGTATCGAGCGTCGTCAGCGGCTCTCGATAGGACAAGCGCACCAGGGGTTGCGCCGCGAGGTGGAAGACGACGGCGGGTTGGACCTCTCGCACCAGCACAGCCATCGCCGCGGCATCACGAACGTCCCCGAAGCGGTGGTCGATGCAGTTTGCCACGCCGGTCAGCTCGAACAGCGAAGGCGTGGTGGGTATGTCGATGGAAAGGCCGGTTACATTGGCGCCCAACTTGGCAAGCCACAGGCTCATCCAGCTGCCCTTGAAACCGGTGTGGCCGGTCACGAGGATCCTGAGACCGTCGAATACGCCGCCAAACGCGGTCACCAGTTATGGGTCCAGGGCGCCGAGCCATTGGCCCACAAACCATTGAGATACTGCCAGTCGCGCAAGGTATCCATGCACTGCCAGAAGCCGTTGTGCCGAAAAAGCATCATCTCCCCGGCCTTGGCTGCTTCCTGCATCGGCCCGCGCTCGAGCATGACGTCATCGACGTCGCCCGACAGAAAGGCGTCCACGAAGGACTTCTTAACCACCATGAAGCCGCCGTTTACATAGCGGTCCGAAGCCATCGGCTTTTCGTTCATTTCACTGATCCTGTCGCCCTCAACGGTGAGTTCACCGAAGCGGCCCGAGGGAATCACGCCGGTCACCGTCATCATCCTGCCGTGCGCCTTGTGAAAAGTTATCAGTGCCTTCAGGTCGACGTCGGAGACACCGTCGCCATAAGTAAGCAGGAAGTCCTCGCCACCGATGTATCTGGCGATGCGCTTGACCCGCCCGGCGGTCATCGTGTCCTCGCCGGTTTCAGCGACCGTGACCGTCCAATCCTCTACGGACCCGGAATCGTGGAACTTGACCGGCGCGTGCGCGGCGGTCGAAATCGTCATATCGGCAAGCTGCGCGTGGTAATTGAGGAAATATTCCTTGATGGACCAACTAAGGTGACCAGCGCAGATTACAAAGCGGGTGAATCCGACGGCGCCGTACTGTTTCATAATGTGCCACATGATCGGGCGCCCCCCGATCTGCACCATCGGCTTGGGCATGGCATTTGCAGTTACTTCGCCTAGCCGCGTTCCCTTGCCCCCACAAAGTAATACCGCCTGCACAAGAACCCCTACCGACAAGAAAATACCACCCGGAAAAGCCTGGAGCGAAAATCTGTCCCGCGCCTCACGGTTTTGTCAAGGTTATCAGTGTCGGTACGGTAGGAAAGTGAGTAAGTTCGGGAGCCTTTCGTTCTTTCTCTGTGCAACCGCTGCAAACGTCCTTCTGCCCGACCGATGCAAACGTCGGATAGATGGCTGCGGGAAATTATGACGAAGCAGATTGACATGGCACTGTCTGCACTCGCTGTCGCAGCCTACCGGCCTACGCCGGCGCGTGACGCCGCACCGGGTTACCACATTAGTACCGCGTTCACAGACCAAGATTTTTCATCGGTAATCGAAGTCGGGGCCATGAAAGGGCAGTTCCCGAAGCATCGTGGGCCGGGGGCACGCCGGATCTGTTTCGAGGTGTTGCCAGGACCGAGCAGGAAATTACCCAGTCTTTCGGGAAATCCGGCGGAAATGGACCCCATAGCCCTCGGCGGCGATGACAGTAACGGTGAAATACACCTGGCACCACGGTTCTACATCTGTCGTTACGGCAGCGACGAAGTGCAGTCCGGCCTTCTCGATACCCGGGAGGCGCGATGACCTGCTCACGTCCGCCAACCGATTCGATCCGGGGAGAACGGGTGCTCGTCACGGGAGGATCGGGATTCATCGGCCGCGCCGTTTGCAGCCATCTGGCCGAGGCCGGGGCCGAGGTTCTGAACTACGACCTGAGGCCCTGGCAGGCTTCCGACCCCGGGCCCCTCACCGTGATCGGCGATATCGAAGATCCCTCCGCGCTTTCGGCGGCATGCCGCCGCCATGAGCCGTCTACTCTTATCCACCTTGCCGCGTTCGCATCGGTCACGGCGTCATCCCGTGATGATTTCTCAAGCATCTGGAACGGCACTCGGGTGGCTGCCGAGGCTTTCACCGCGGGGAATCGGCCGCACCGTTTCTTGAACGTCTCGACCCAACTCGTCATCCGACAGGGCCAGCAACCGACCGACCTGCGGGCCTATGACCCCTACACCACGTACGGAGAGGCTAAGGCCGAGGCCGAGGCATTGCTGCACTCGATGAAAAGGTCTTTCTCCGTCGTTCATGTCCGCCCGACCAATATTTGGGGACCCCACCACCCCTCCTACGCGGATTCGGTGATGCGCTACCTCGCCAAAGGTTGGTACCTGCACCCTGCAACGAACAAGCCGGTGGTCCGAACCTACGGTTACGTTGACAATTGCGCGAAGCAGATAATCAGCGCTGCGTTCTCGAGTGCATTGCCGGACAACGACATCCTCTACAGCGGTGACGCAGCGATTGACTCAGCCGAATTTATCGATGCCATGTCCCTCGGATTGCGAGGCAAGCCAGCACGGCGGTTTCCCCTCGGCCTGCTGCGATTAGCGGGAAACACGGGGACTCTTCTACGGCGATCAGGACTGCCATTCCCGTTGGACCGCGAACGCGTTATGCGGATGTCATCCGACTATGTCGTGCCACTTGACCCCGTCCGCGCGGTGATGGCCTTTCCCACCACCCCTTTTACCATCGGTATGCGACGAACGATCCTTTGGTATAAAGCCGGCGCAACCGCCGACTGGGAAACCTGAGACACGACGGGCGGCGCCGATTCGCCTGACGGAACCGAAACACCGGGTTATTACTTTTGGGAGGTCCGGCCGAATCGGCGACATCGCTCCGCCGGTGACACCGATGCCGGTCAAGGCGCTTCTTATTGCGGCGATGCGGGAGTGTTTGGGACTTCACGCGACCGCTACTGTCACCGCATGTGTGTAAAGCAAACGCCCGGCGCAGCCGACGCGAATTAGGGCCCACCAGGTACCTGGTGTGAGCCACGGTGGCGGAGTGACGTCAAAGTTCACATCGACAACGGAGCCAGCTTTGACGATAGCACCAAAAGAATTAGGGCTGATCCACTCCCACGTTCCCCACGGACTGATCAGGTGGGCCTCGACTGGGAGGTCAGCGCGGGCGCCGATGCCCACCGTAGCCGTTAGCCTGGCGGCGCCGCCACGTGCAACGACGACGTTGTGGGGGCTGGCGACCAGGCGAACCAGTTCCTCATCAGGGTCGCCGACAGTAATCACGCAGACGTCCTCGACGCTCTGCCGCCAGGCCGGTGGCACGTCACCGGCCAGGGTCAGTGCGGCGCGCAGCGGATAGTGCCCGGGTTCGGCATCTGCGGGCACGGTGACGACGAGGTCGTATTCGCGGTGTCCGCGGGCGGGCAGTTCAAACGCGATCTCGTCGCGGCCCGGATCCCAGCCGTCGGGGTAGCGCATCCGCACCGCCCCCGACAAAGTGGCGTCGCTGCAGTCGCTGGCCACGGTCATCCGCAGGGAAGCCGTCTCCCCGGCGGCGGCGGTGAGCGCTTCGGGGTGCAGGTGGGCGACGGCGGGCAGTCCGCCCAACGGTGCGGGCCCGCGGTTGTGCAGCCAGTAGCGGGCGTATAACGGTTGGGCGGCCTCGGCGTCGGGGGCCAGCGCCACCTCACCCGCGTCGATCAGCGGCATGGCCTCGAGTCGGGCGCCGAGTGTGGCGATCTGATAGCCGTGCAGTCGCAGTGGCGGGCCGCCGGTGGGCCGCGGCGCCTCCAGCAGGTCGGCGGCCACCACCTCAGAAAGTTCACCCACCGGGCTGGAGATCGTGACATCGGTTGGCGCGCCGGTGGTTTCGACCAGGCGCAGGGTGATTGAAGCGGAATCGACCTCGGCGGAGCTTCCGGTGGCCGTCGGGTTGCCGGCGACCTTGCACGCACCCAGTTGCACGGTGCGGGCCGGTTCCACCCGCAGCAAACAACCGTCGGCAGGCAGTTCACCGCCGCCCTCCCCGGCAAGGACGGCCAGGAGCGGATGATTGAATTCCGCACTGCGGGAACCCATCTCGACGGCCCGCCAGTCCCCGTCCCCGCACACCAGGGCGAAGTCGAAGGTATGACTCCAATGCTGGAGTTGGAAGTTGGATCCATCCGGTGCCGTGCGGGCCGGCGGGTCGATCCACACCCCGGACGGCCATCCGGTGCAGGAGCGCATCAGCGAGGCGTGCAGGGTGCCGTCGCGTTCGACGGCGAAGCCGGGTACGCCGCGGTTGATCAACGCGACGGTGCGCGACTCGAACGCCCCGCAGTCAGCGGCAACCCGTTGATCAACGACTATCTCGGCGTCGGCAAGGTCGGCCACCACCGCGTCGATATCGCCGACGACGATCAGCACCGGCAGGGCCCGCACCCCGCGAAGGTCGGCGTCGGGGATCCACACGGTGGCAAGGGAACTCGCGGCGGGAACAAAGACCCGCGCGGTACCAGTCGCGGCGAGTTGGCGGCGCACCTCCGACGCGTAGGCGGGGTCGGCGGCGGCCAGCACCGCCGCGGTGAACACGTTGGCCTCCGGGGTGCCGAGGGAGATGCGGGCATCGGGCAGGTTGGAGTCGACCTCGAGGTGGCCGTAGCGGGTGTGCTCGGCGGTGCCGAAGGTGGCGGTCACCCCGGCGCGCACCAGGGCGACCATCAGGTCGCGGGTCAGGTCCCCGGCGCCGGACTCGGCGGGCACGACGACTTCGGCCACCGACACCGCCCGGGTCGACTCCCCCACCCGGATCCGCGCCGCGGAGGACAGCCCGAACCAGCCGTTCGCGGGATTGTCCAGGGTCCACGGGTGCACGGCGGTGTCGACCGCGCGATCCTGCCCGCCGGAATGGTCGTGCATCAGGCCGAAGCCACGGCCCACCACA
>Ga0210003_1002569_pt1 | contig 15213 bp, 13 predicted proteins | sample LantaG_FD_182804 | JGI IMG/M metagenome (GOLD analysis project Ga0210003, IMG submission 182804) | Deep subsurface microbial communities from Baltic Sea to uncover new lineages of life (NeLLi) - Landsort_02402 metaG (SPAdes) (version 2) | ecosystem: Environmental > Aquatic > Marine > Oceanic >... | reverse complement strand
TCCAAGCAAGATTTTCTATTGAAAACATATATTTTTTAGCATAGAACCCATCTTCACCCTCAACAATGTTTGTTGAACCGTTAAAATTACCCCCGTGTCTTCCATTTGAATTTGGGTATATGTTTAAATTATATGCATTATCTAATACTGAACCTGTCGCCTCTGGTATATTTGCACTTCGGATTAGCCCCGTATTCTTCATTATATCCGACATATTCAAGTATGGTCTATCTTTTGTCCATACTCTACAATATTCAACACCACTTTCTTCACCTGTGTATTGGTCAATATACTTAATTGCTGAACTTCTAGACATTAATTTATCACCTTCCCTAAAAATTCTACTGGTTTGGTCAATTGCGTTTGCCACATGTGATCGTGAACCACCACCATCTGGCATTAAATCTAATAATTCCTGTGTTCTCGATAGTATTGAGCTACTTCTAAATACGAATTTGGTTGATAAACTTTCTTCTATATCAGAACTTTCACTACTATACTCATCATTATTTGCTCCAAGTTTATTTTGTGAATTTGTACTTAACCAAACTAAATTACCACCAACTTTTCCACCTGAACCGTAATTTTCAGAACTTTGGAATAATTCGGCTTGTGTCGCATCGAACATAAAACTAAGATACCACGGACCTCTAACCATATTATCGTCAAAGTCACCCATCGCATATTTCACATCCTCACCTCTATCATCACCTATATACGCAATTCCCGCAGGGGCATCTAAACCAAATAGTTTATTAACACCCATTGCTACATTATCAACAAAATTAAATATTTTTGATGTATTTTGTGATCTTGCACTTATTGTGTAATTAGGTGCGTACTTAGAATATGATAAATTCGTATATAATGCTTGTTTTGGACCTGACCCTGTATATTCTAAGAATAAATCAGAAGGTTTTCTTGTATATAATGGTCTTCTTTGTATTCCTATTAATGAACCAAGATTACCTGTTAAATCTTGAAAAAATCTTCCACCCTCGGTTTCCGCTTCAGGTCTTGTATTTAATATCGGATTTCTTGGGTTTGATAAGTAATCCCCTGGAATAGTTGTAAAAGGCCATTCTATACCCGTAACAGTACTTAAAAAGTCAATTGCTTTCCCAGGTAATGTTTTAGAAACTGTTACCTTAGTATTATATTCGATTAATGGTTCTCTTCCCGTTACAATATTTAATGCGGTTGACAAACTACCATTAAGAGCATCTATTAATCTAACTCGTCCAACGGTCGCCGCGTATAAATTCTGTTGTATCCTTGCGAATACAGGTCCATTCTCGTTATTCTTTATGTTATATGCTGCGAATTTAAATAATTGAGATTCAGTATCATAATTATCCGTAGCCATAATACTAATTAAAGTATAATTGCCAGGAACGAAATATGGATATAAATTTAAATTTGCTCTTCTTGGGATATCCCTTAGATATTCTGTTACCCAGTATTCTATTGGTTTAAAGATATTACTTGTTTGTGCCTGTAATAGTTCATTTTCACGATTTGTCGTTACATCCCCAGGGTCTACATTTGCATAATCATTTGTACCTTGAATAATATAATCTTGGTCATTAAATGTTTGTGGTCCGTTTGGAACATTTAATGTTTTGGCAATCATAAAATCCCTAAATCTTTTAGTTGTATTAAAATCTAAATAAGTCGGCATTATTTTCTTTTATAATAAATAGGTATATAGTGAATTTTATGCAAAGACATTACCATTATCTTGTAAAAATCTAATACTTTTTTCTATTTCTTCACATCTTTTGATAAAATCAAGCTCATCAACTAAGGATAAAGTGAACCATTCTCCACACTTTCTTGATGTTCCATAATTTCTATGTAGAACTTTTTCTATTTTTGATGATATATCTGTTTGGTAGGTTTCAATTATAATTAATTCAGCGGAATTTCCCGTCTGCAATTGTTTTAACCGTTGGTTAGGTTGTTTTGCTATCCCGATTTTATATGTATCGTCCTCGGTATTTTTTATTAAATAAACAAATCTCATTAATCATTGGTTCTTATTTGATTAGTGAAGGCTCTTGCAAGTTTCGCAGCTAATTCAGGGTCTTTTCTAATCGCTCTCATGATAGTATCAAAACTAACACCTCCAGTAATTTTAAGTTCAACCTCTTGTTTTGTTGATGTTGTTGTTGGGTTTTGTGCTGTTGTTGTGGTTGGTTCATTATCATCCTTAAACTTGTCAAGAAAATTCGCAAAATTATCACCTTTAACTTGTGATACAATATCTAACAAACCTTCTTGTGCCGTATCTATTACTCCTTTTGTCAACATCGCCGCCTCTTTTGGGTCAATACCAAGTACTTGTTGGAATATTTCTTCATCAAGGAATTGCCCTGCTTGTACCCTAGCGGTTGCCGCAAGATATGATATATCCCTATTTATATTTTCGATAAGATTAACTTGATGACGAGCAATTTCCATCGTATCCATTTTTTTAAATTGTTCTTTTTGTGATAACAGATGTTTTGCTTGTTCTTGTGTCATTGATTCTAATGCTACCTTAACATCATTTCCTCGTTCATCTTTTGTTTCAATAATCATTTTACCATCTTCCATTTGAGCGATGTTGGTAAGAAATTCCCTATCTTCATCTTCCAATATAAGACCTGTTGACATTAAATCTACTGCCGCGGATGTTCTTTGTGCTGACTGTACAGCCAAATTAGTTAAATCTTTCAAGTCCATACCTAATTCCTTTGACATAGCGTGAGCTCTTCTTAGGTCTGCCCCTACAATTTCAAATGCTCCTGATTCGTGATTAAAAGTAACTAAACTTTCTGCGGTTTCCGCTAATGCGTCCTGTAATCCTTCAACATTATTTGTTGCCATCCACATCATTCTAATTGGGTCGTTAAAGTCACCTAACGCACCACCAATAACCTGTAAATTTGCTGCTAATGATAATGCTTTTGTCGGATCCATAACATCTTCAGCTAATTTAAATGCATCATTTAAATCCATTCGTAATGCTTGTGCTTTTTGTATCATTCTTGATAATCCTTCAATTCCATTTTTAAATCCAAATTGATTTAATTTTTCAAGATTATCAACCATCGTTTTAACAGTTGTTTTTGCATTTAATCCAAGTTCTAATGAACTTTTTCCTGTTTTTTCAATCGCTTTCATAGCGTCACTTGCACCTCTTGATACCTTTTGGAATTCTTCTAATGAACCCACAGCATCACCAAATGAATCAAAGAACACCTTACTTTGCAGCGACATACTATTGATTGTTTCTTCACCTACTAACTTAAATCTACCTGCTTCTTGAACTAATTGCACCATACCTTTAGCAATTTCTTCAAATGGTATTGCTAATCTATTTGCATAAACTGATGCATTCATTATACTATCCCTAAACTCACGGGACATATCACCTGTTAGTGATGTTTGTTCATTAATTTGTTGTTGTAAATCTTTTTGTTGTTCATAATATGTTAATATTTGTGATAATCCTTTATCCGCCGCTTCCATTAACATACCTTGTAAACTCCTAATACTACCTGATTTAGAATCAAAAAATACATCCATAGCATCATTAAGATCTGTAAATTCAGCCGAATAACTTGATGCTTTTTTTACTTCTTGCGTTTGAAGAGCTTTTTTTAATACTTGTGGTAAACTCAAACCTTTAACGCTAGTACTACTTGATGATGAACTATCAATTGATCGATAAAAATTATATGCGGTTGAAGCTTCAGCGTGTGTACCACCAATATCTGCAATCCATTTCGCAATAAATTCGGTTTCTCTACCTCTACGGGCTAACCTTCCTAATTCATCCATATAATTTTACATTTACTTATAAATAGATTGTTATTAAGTTTCGTTTTCTTTTTCGTGTAAATGTTGGATAAAATATCTACGAATATATATAGGCATACTTCTAACATCTGAATATGAAAATCCACGCCTTACTAAAAATAATATTTCTGATAATTGAGTTTTTTTATAGTCCATAGAAAGGACGAAAAAACTCTACCCCGAAACCTACAATTGATGTGATTTTTTCTCCAGATGGGGCGATAACAGTTTGGGATAAGTCTAATCCAGGTTTATTTTCTGCAACATATTTTTTAAAATCTTGTGAATCTTTAATCGGCATTTTATCGTGTATAAACCCTCTAATACGCATCGGATCACGGTCATCATCAATTGATTTAATCATCATTTCCAATTCTTTTGACTTAACTGGGGGTACACCTTCAGATTTCCATTCCTTTTTTAATTTTTCGATTTCAAGTTCTTGTAACTTATTTAAAAATTTAAATGTTATTCTTTTTTTACTTTTTTGACAAAAATGTGAGTATTCCTGTTTATCGTCAGGTTCTAATGTAAATGGTTTTAATTTAATTACAGATAAATCGATATCTGTTTTAAATGTTCCATTTTCATCTAAATAATCATACCCGTCTTTTGGTTTTGGATCCTTGAGCATCACAGAATATTCGGACCCCCAAGCGGTATTTCTTAAAAAGATTAAAATTGCTTGTTTATCTTCTTCAACATATTCTTCAAAAGGTAAATCCTTATCTATTATTTTTCTTTTTAATAGTTCATCTATTGTTGAGTTTGATTGAATTAAGTTTTGTGCGGATAATACATCTTCATCCGCTGCGGTAAGATATGCTACCTTTACTGTTTTTTTTCCAATTGAATAATGAATACCTCTACTTGGTAATTCAACTACATCAAAAGCGATTGTTGGGTCAAATTGATTTTCTTCCATATATGAATTTTAATTAAAAATTATAATAAAGTAAATAGTTTATGTGTTATGCTCCCACCTAACATTTCCGCAATCATATATTCTATATATCTTCCTATCAAACATTATTTCTTTTTCTGTTTTATCTTTTGGGTATCCTTCTTTTATTAACACACTTTTTCTAAAATTAAATCTGTAATATCTATTATTATTAATTACATACCAATAATTAGGCGGTGATTGACTTTTTTTAATGAATCCTAATTTATTATACATACCTCCATCAAAAATTCTAATATCAGAATATGATATAACTTTTTCTGGTTTATATGTTTTCAAAAAATAACTAAATAACTTTCCCGCTCCACCAATTACATTAGTATTTAGTAAATTACAAAATCGATTTAACTCCCACTCATTTTTCTTACCACCCATTATTACCCTTCCTTTTGAAAATGTCATAACTGACACAAGATTATCATCATAAAATAACCCTAATTTAACTTTTGAATTAACCTTACCTTGAATATGGTTTTCATTTAAAAAAAGTTTACTTGTATCTGAATCAATCTCTTTTATTATACATTTTCTAGCGTAAAGTGTTTTTTTTATTTTGTTTAATTTGTTTTTTATTATTGATTTCACGATATTTTTTTTATATAACCATTCATCTTCGAAAATATGTATTAAATGTATTCCCTTTTCTTGACATTCTATTGTTTTATTTAAATGATAATCTGGGGTGACAAATAATTCATTATGCCAATATAACCCATTAAATTCTATTGCGAGGTTATTGTCAGGAATAAAGACATCTAATTCCTTTTTATTATCTAATATTGACCTATTAGATGTTGTATGATTTATTTGTAATTCATCTAAAAATTTCGACAACTCATCTTCATACCCACTTTTGTTTGCTTGACCTATTGAGTTACAACTTGTACATATAATATGATTTCGTTTATATCTTTCATATAATAATTGTTTTGTTATGTTAAACTCGTCACCACATAAATCACATTTTATTGTTACCATTAATTTTCCTATATCGATAAAATTAATTTCGGGGTACTTGGATTCAAACTCATATTTTATTTTATTTTTATATGAATTAGATTTTGAGTAGTTGTCTACATTATATTTTCTTTGGCAAGTTATTTTATATTCATCGTGATTATTATAATGTTTATCACCATACCTTTTTAATTTTGTTTGTTGGGATTTTTTGTGATTATTGTAATTTTCATCACCGTATTTTCTTAATTTTGTTTCTTTTTGTTTTTTAACAAAGTCCTTATGTTCTGGGTAAAAATCAATACCATATTTATGATTAAATGTTTTCTTTTGTCTTTTAATCATTTCGCCCTTGTTCGTATTAATACATTTTAATGAACAAAAATCACCATATGGTTTATCAAATCTATTATTAAATTTAATTTCTGAACCACAAGTACTACATATTGGTCTTTTTTTCATTTTATTAAAAAAGAACCATATTTTTTCTTTAAACGATAAATCTAACTTAATACCATCACAATAATTAATGATTTGACGGTATGTATCAGGATGATTTTTAGAAAACCATTGTTCTCGAGTTTTGTACCCCGATTTATTATTTGTAGTAAAAAAAGAAAAATCCATATATCTATTTTTACATAAATATACGGATTTTATTTTAGGTTGTCAAGGTTATACAAAAAAATTAATAAACATTATAAATGAATAGATATATCTTATTAAAAAATTAATAAACTTGTATACAACGATCCATTCGTAATGAAGCATCTATTGTTGCTAATGCATCATTATTGTAATCTAATTCTTTAAAGTCAAGTTTGCTTAAAAATGTTCCTTGTAATATCCATTTTTCCACAACAACTCCTGTTGGGTCAAGCATTTCAAGTTCAATATCTTTCTTATATCCTGCGGCGTATCCCATACGACCTGTTACTGATTCTGCGTGTAATCTAAACCATTCCATTAACGCCTGTGCGGCTGATGGACCGATTGGGTCACGGAATGTTACAGGGATTTCTTCCCATACAAATCTACCAGCAACATATGTTGAAGTATTTAAGAATGGAATTTCCACTGCGTTTATGGTTGCACTTGGTCTTTTTGCTGTCGTTACATACCATTCATTGATCCCTAAAGACGAAGGAAATCTAAGTATATATCTATTAACTCTTTTTGGTTCATATGGAACCGGCATTTTCATTAGTAAATCAGCCATTTGTTTATAATTTTAATTTTTTTGTGTTTATTTACTTTCTTATAAATATATGATAGTTGAAAAAAACATTTGGTCATTATGTTATGAAAAAGAATTATTTTTCATGAATTTGTATTATTTATTTGACTTTATCATGAATTTTCGTTATTTTTCACATACTAGTATTTAATTCTAGCATAAATTAATTAGATAATTATCACTATATTAAATAATTATATAAAATATACATATAAACTATACTAGATAAGATATAATTAATAATAATACATATAAACTATACTAGATAAGATATAATAATAATTCTAGTATAATACTAGAATAGAATTTTTCCCAAAACAAAAAAAAAGAGTGAACTTAGTCCACTCTTTTCGTTCCCACCATTATAATTTTATATGTTTTCGAAAGATGCACCTGTTGGTGTAATTATAAATTCAATATCAATGAATTCAAGAGCTCTTGTTGGTTTAACATAAATTTTACCTCTTAATGTATTACTATCATAATCCTCAGGATCATTTGATACTGTTACACGGAAGTCATATAAACCTCTTTCTTTCTTTATTGCTTCAAGAATAGGATTAACAAGTCTTAAAAATTCATTTCTAACTTGTTCATCATTCTGCTCAAATAGTAATCTTACGGATACCGCAGATATTAATTTTCTTGCTCTTAGTAATAATCTTCTTACATTAATTCTATCAAGTGCAGATTCTTTTACTTGTAAGGTTTTGTTACCCCAAATAATAGTACCTGTATCAGAAAATGTTGCAATTGGATTAATTCTATTCTTATATAGTAAGTCCCTTTCGTCAAGTGTTAGTTTCTTAAACGCCTTAATTGATGTTACAAGACCTCTTGAATAACCAGCGGACGCGAACCAAGGATAAGCTACATTATCGGTCAACGCAATATTCTTAACAACCTCACCTGTTGGTGGGATATATAATTGTGTTGAATTTTCTGTATCTCTTACTTGTATCCATGGCCAATATGTTGCTGAATAGTTAGTATCGAATGCGACTGTATCTAAATCATCAACAACTTCATCCGCAGTACTACGATTTGGTGAGTTGATAACATATAATGAGTCAGCTCTATCGTTTTCAATCATATCAACTGTTTCATCAACTAACGCACTATGGTCGAAGAAATTAATCCCCGGTGTTGCGAAAATGTTAATGTCAATTGCTTCTGGGTTTGAATATGTGTTAATACCTTGTAAATAAGCGTAGTAATCAGAATTTCCGGTACTAGGATTAAATACACCACCATTAGTTGTCCAACCAGAAACATAATTTTTCTTACCATAAACATATCCATCTTCAAAGGTTCTAATGTTTCTATATATGTCCCAACCATCAAATCCACCAGCAGGTACAAGAGTAAATTTACGATATTTACTATCTGTTAAGAAATTATCGTCACCACCTGTTTGACCTTCTAAATCATATTGTGTTGTTGTAAATTCATATCCAGTAATTGTAACACCCGTAATTGTTGCTGCATTTACTGATAAGTGGAAACCAAGAGTTGATTGTGTTGCTCCTGTACCTTTAAAACTGAATAAATCACTATCATAACCAGTAACTGAAGATATACCAAGACTTGTCCTTTTATATCTTTCTGTTTTTGCTGCTAATACAGGTTCACCTAATGATGTATATTCACCTGTTTCATCACCAGCAACATAATATTTAGTTTTATATTCAATTCCACCTAAAATAGATGAATCAATTAAGTCTGTTGTAAAACCTCTAAATCCCGCAGGAATTGCATCTGTTGGGTGGTCTTCAACTAATTCTAAGAAGATATATTTTGATTTTAATTCATAATCACCATCGACAGTACCAATTTTTCTTCCGATATATCCCGGTAATGATGTATCCATTGTACATCTACTGAATTTTTCTAATGCGACCATATTATCATCTGTATCGTAAAAATCTCTTACTATTACATCAAATTCAAGTTGGTCCATATCAATGTTTATTATTGATACTTTAACTTGCTTGTTTGCTGAATCACCATCCGCAATTGTATAGATTTTAAATAAATCATCAACAACACCACCTCGTACTTCTGATACTACCATTGGTGTTACTGGTGTGTCCCAATCTGTTAAGAAATCGTACTCAACATCGTGATAAACAACATCTGTACTTAATCCTGCTACTAAACCACTATCATATAATGAATTTAATAGATTAGGATATACCTCTTCGACATAAAGAGGAAAATCATCTTTATCTTTATCATAAACACCAACACCAAGAACTTTTGTTATATATTTTGTTGATGTTGTGTCTAAAGAACAAGTATATGTTTTTGATGTTCCATTATATTTTGTCATATTAACCGTAAATTCAGCTAATGGGTTTGATGAAAGACCTGTTGAAGAAATTGTGAATCCAGTATTTTCAGTTATCATTAATACTTGTGTTTGACCACTATAATGTCCTCTTGATCTTAATAGCGATACTACCATACCGTCATATTCATTTCTTTCAGAGGCATAAACAATTTGTGTTACGTCAAAACGGGTATTACCACTATCATAAACAAATAGGTAACCATATAGTTCACTTGTTCCATCGAAATAATTATTATACCAATTTTGATTTGTATACTCACCAATTGGTCCTGTTACTTCGTCCCCAGTTAAACTTGTTGTATATCCACTTGGGACTAATCCGATTGTAAACCAATCTTCATCACTATAAGGTACACTTGTATGTGTATTAACAACCCAATCAGTTACACTATCACCAGTTGTCGCTGTTTTTCCCGATAATACACTATAATATGTACTACCAGTAATACCTGTACTTGTTGGTATAAGTGTTCCACTAGTATCTGAATAAGTGTCACCACTATAACTTACCCCACCGATTGTTTTTAATCCAAATGATTTATTTGGTCTATATCCAGTTAATCCAAGAATTCTTGTTACAAATAATTGATTTGATTCTTGAAGATAAGATTTTGCTACGTATGAAAGCTCATATTTAGGATTACCATCACCATCTTTCATGGGATTTGTTGTACCAAAATATGTTCTAAATTCGTCAAAATCAGTCACTAAAACAGGTTCGAAAGCGGGTCCTTTTATGGTTTCCCCTACTAAACCTAGAGTTGTTACACCTACACTTTGTGCAACGAATGTTAAATCTTTTTCAGATGTATATACACCTGGAGATACGAATACTTTGTTTGATGTTGCCATTTAATATTAATTTTTAGTTTTTTTTATTCTTATCTTATAAATATCTAGTGTTTTAGCAAAGATTACCAAAATTATAAGTTAAAAGATAGTATTATGTCTATATTTATCTAAAAGGATAAATTGATATGGAAAACACATTTAAAAATGTAAAGATTAGTAAGAAACATCATAATACATTGAAAACATATTGTGATGATAAAGGTTTAAAAATTTATAGGGTAATCGAAAAATGGATTGATATGAATTGTAAACCAAAAAAAAAGGGGTTATATGACGAATAAAATTTAGTGAAAATAAGTTACACCAATAGTAGATCCAAGTAATGGTTCACCTAATAAAGTAATATCTGTTGTTGAACTTAAATAATATCCAGTATCCTCGGTTTCAATTAAACCATTTATTTCAAGATAAATTATACTATCAATAGGATTTCCTACCGAAAATGTTAGGGTTGAGCCATCAAATGTAAAAGTTTCGTGTGCAATATTAACTATTTGACCATATGAATTAATTAATGTAGCGTTAGTATATTCTCTTTTTGGATAATAAGCAACTAAAATTTCAGAATTATTTGGTGGTGGGGACGCGAATGTTATATTCGATGTATTAGTGATATGATAATAATTAACATCCCTTGTTTGAACATCACCATTTATTGTAACATAAAATATCGTACCAATAGGTTCACCAACACTAAATAATGTTTGTTCACCATCTCCCGTGAAATTTGTAACAGATATTCTAACACTTTTTTCTTGATAATATTTTTTAGTTGGGGAATCCATAATTTCATAAACCATAAGAGCTCGACTAATTGCTGGTTTAACCTCAAATTCTTCATCATCGATTAAAAAACCTAACATCATAAAGTTATATGTTTGGGTATAAAATCTACGACTATCTATCGAATCAATTGGTGAATTATCACTTATGTTTTCTAATATTATCGGTACATAGTGTCCTTTAATTATCGTATATGCTTGTCTTGATGAAAATTTTTGTAATACTATTTTATTAAATCTATTTAAATCCCTAATTTTGTTACAAACGATATGGATTTCATATGATATATCAACAGCAACAGGTTGTGGTATTTTATAAACATCAGCTCCAACCATATTTCCATTCCAAGTTTTTACTGTTTGATAATGGACTTGTCTTCTATCAGGTATTGTTCTTTGTAAAACAGGATTAGTACCTGGCTGTGGGTCGGGTTTTCTAACAACTGTAATGATAGGTAATTTAATATTATCATCATCATCGGTAAATTCCCAATTTGTCGCTAATTCACCCCATCTTTGTACGGTTAATATTCTATCATAAACAGGAATAGGTTCACCATCGGATATAACTTTAAAATTATCTTTAATAAAGTTTAACATTCCAAGGTCTAAATCGTCATGTAATATCGATTCGGGTAAATTAGTATCGTGTTTAGTTATGCTATCTAATAACTCTTGTCTTCTGTCAACTAATTCGTTTCCTTGATAAATTTGTATGTTATTTTTTCTTTTTGGTAATGACATTTTAAACTCCTCTAAATTCACCTTCCTGTACAATTGCACCGGTTATTGTTCTATATGATGGTTTATATCCAAAGTGTATGTGCCTATTATCAGATGTTATTTTTCCATCATTTGTTACTTGATAATATCTTAATTTTGTTTCAGATTCAGGATAACCGATATAATCACCATACTTTATATCAATACCTAATTCTTCTAAATGATTAATATAAACCGAAACTCTTATTTTTCCGGGTTCAAGGTATCTATTTATTCCACCTGTATATGATTTATTCTCAGGTTCTTCTACTCTTACAACACCATTAAATTCAACAGGTGGTAAGTATTTCATCTCATCTTTACCAACCTCAGCATATACTTCATCCCTTTCTGTTTTGATTCTATCTACTTGAAATAAAACAAGTTTCATATTTAAATCACCATGAAGGTATTCTTCACCCATTTGTATATGTAAATCAAAATCTTCCTGTTGGAAGAATTTATTCATTCGATTTATCGGTAATTTATTTTCCATATGTTAATAAATAGTAGAAAAGGGTATTTGATTATTTTAAATTTAATCGTTTATATGGAAATCCGGACATTTCTTGAAATGATTGTTTTACCATATCCATTTTTATATCAGGATTAATTATATCTTCCTTACCATCAAAAACACCATATACCCCTACAATAGTTTCGTGCAAGGGTTCTACTTTATTAAGATGTTTTATAATCTCTTCATTACTTTGAAATGGTTTAATCCCTTCCGCAGTACTTAGTGTTATATGTGGATTAGGATTTTTCGACGCTAGAAGGTCAACAAGTAAAACATCAACCCTATCATTAGTTAACCGACCTATTATGTTCATTTTAACTTCTTCACCAATCTGTAAATGTTCAATCGATTTTGGTTTAAATTCGATTGTTACATGATGGTAAAATTCATTTGGATGAACTGGTGGGTATTTTTCCATCAATTCTTCTTTGTTTACGAAGACTGCACTATATATTATTTTCATATTCTTAATACTTATATTAACTATAAATACTTTAATTATACATATAATTACCTTATATTTAATATATGGAAATCAAAATCTTAGAAATTGAAGCCAGAGAAATTTTAGAGTCGTATACAGGTGCGAACAATCAAATTTTAGAATGGCAATATAAATATAAAAATACCAAAAAATTTAAACTTGCTAGAACGCAAGCAAGTTACATTGTTGCTAATTACGAAAGAGAACCTAAAGTTGCTAGAAGATATGTAAATATCGTAAAAGGATTTGGTGATAGTTTAATGGAAAAAAAACGATTGGTTAAACCAGTTGAAAAAATATGGGTTGAAAAATTATTAACCGATACCGAAAAAGCATACCATGTTTGGGGGAAAGTAATAGATTCTGAAAAGCTACACGGCATATGGGTCCCAAAAGCCGCGTTAATTCCAGAAGAAAAAACATTAGATAGGGAAATTGATTATTCAAAATACGATGTAAGACCTCTTTACGAACATCAAAAAGAAGCTATTGAAAAGTTAATACCAAATGATAGGTTTATTCTTGCTGATGATATGGGGCTGGGGAAGACCACATCCGCTGTAATAGCATCATTGGAGCTGGACATTAAGAAAGTACTAATCGTTTGCCCAGCGTCCTTAAAAATTAACTGGGAACGAGAAATAGAGATATATTCAAGAAAAAAGATATTAATCGTTGAAGGAACTAAATGGGGTTCAACATTTGATTATTATATTATTAATTATGATATACTAAAAAATTTCCATACAACAGATAATACAGAAGATAGTGACGCTTATAAATTAATAATGAGAGAAAATTTTGACCTTGCGATTGTAGACGAAGCTCATTATATACAAAATTCAACCGCACAAAGAACAAAATTAATGAACGACATACTTGGTAAAATACCAAAAGTATGGTTATTAACTGGTACACCAATGACATCAAGACCTATTAATTATTATAATTTATTAAAAATTGTTCATTCACCATTAACATTAAATTGGCAAACTTATGTAAAAAGATATTGTCGAGGATATCAATTTAGGGTAAACGGAAGAAGAATATGGAACACAAGTGGTGCAAGTAATTTAGATGAACTAAGGGAAGGTACACGAAATGTTGTTTTAAGACGACTTAAAAATGATATTCTTGATTTACCTGAAAAAATCATATCACCAATATGGTTAGAATTAAATAGTTCATTTTATAATGATGAATATGAAGAATTTATAAGAATTACCGAAGAAGAAAAAGGTAATGAAAGTATGGCAATAACATTTAGTCGATTAATGAAAGTAAGACAAATAATTGCAATTGAAAAAGTCCCATATACTTGTGAATTAATTGATAAATTCCTTGACCAAGGTAAAAAAGTATTGGTTTTTACTAATTTTACTATGAGTTTAGAAATGATTCAAGAAAAATATGGTAATAAATGTGTTATTCTTGATGGTAGAATGAACAAAGACCAAAAACAACGAAGTGTTGATAGATTCCAAGACGAAAAGAAGATAAAATTAATGGTTGCTAATATTAAAGCAGGTGGTGTTGGTCATAATTTAACAGAAGCAGAAGGTGTGATAATGAATGATTTGTCGTTTGTGCCGTCTGACCATTCACAAGCAGAAGATAGAGCATATAGAATTGGACAAAAAAATAGTGTACTTGTATATTATCCTGTATTCGAAAATACAGTAGAAAAAATCATCTATAATATTTTACAAAAGAAAAAAGATGTTATTGAGCAAGTTATGGGTGATGGTGAATACTCTGAAAGTTTTTCAAAAGAGTTAATGAAGAATCTTTTTTAGTTCTTCCAACAACATTTTTTCTAAATCCTTATCATTAGGGTTTCCAATACACATTGTTAATTTTTTATTAGGAATGTATTTGACATAATTTTTGTTGCCATCTCTTACTAATTCAAAACCTACTGTATTTTCTCCGCAAAATTTTAAATATGATGTTATTATATCAGGTATATTATTCATTATTAATTATAAATTTCATTCCGTTAATTGTTGTTGTATTTTTTTGAAGTTTAGCGCCGTTGTAACTTATACCCATATTTCTTGCATAATTTGATAATGTCTGGCAATTTAAATAATCATTTCCAATTACTTCAAAAATTTGCACTAAATCAGGAGTATCTATCACTCCATTATGAATGCACTCAAATAGCCTTTCTCTTATTCTAACCGATTTATTAGGTGTTTCCATAGGTTCAATATTTTGAATTATGTTTATTACATGTTGTAGTGCATTAGCCCACGCTCTCATACGTCTTTTCAAATATGTCAGGTTTACAAGGGTATTTTTCACCATTCACACCTGTTATTATCCAATCACCGTCTTTACATTCCATAAACCCTTCCAATGTTTCAATTCCGTATTTGTAATAAGGTTTTGGGTCTTGGTAGTCAGTAAATTTCTTTTTAATAACCCCATCGGGAACACTTGAAGGCTCGATA
>Ga0210003_1002566_pt1 | contig 15226 bp, 17 predicted proteins | sample LantaG_FD_182804 | JGI IMG/M metagenome (GOLD analysis project Ga0210003, IMG submission 182804) | Deep subsurface microbial communities from Baltic Sea to uncover new lineages of life (NeLLi) - Landsort_02402 metaG (SPAdes) (version 2) | ecosystem: Environmental > Aquatic > Marine > Oceanic >... | reverse complement strand
GAAAAGCGCCTTTTTTTTCCCCTCCTGCTTCCCCCCCCCTCCCCCCCCCCCTGCCACAGCAGCAGCAAGCAACAGAACAAGACAAAAGATACAATAAGATTTCTTCTTCCGCAAAATCAGTCGTGCGTCATTCAGCAGCTTCCTCAAAACCCCCCTTTCCCTTGTATATCCGTGCGTGTAAAGACTGATTTCGGGGGTTCATGATGGAAAAAAAAATGTTGGCGACTTGCTCTCCCCCAACCCCTCTCTCTCTCTTGCCGCGAGGGAGGCAGAATGAGTAACACTAGACTGTCTAGAGGGAGCCAATTCCTGCCTTTTCTTGTTGTTTTACACGCGGAGCGACGAACGAAAGAGAAAGAAGAGGAAGAGTTCGAAAACGCTTTTCTCTCCGCTCTTCTCCTCCTCCTCCTTTTCCTCCTTTCCCTCTTCATCACCCAAGCCCGAGCACCCCGAGCCCCTCCGCCCAGCCCGCCTTCGACCCGGCCCCGACCCCCCTGCACATCCGGGGCTCCCTCACCCTGTCCGCGGGCGGGCCCGCCTTCGGCCTGTTGAGGCACAGCGGGCGCGCAGGGTCGTTGAAGGCCCCCGTGAAGGCCGTAGGGGTCGAGGGCGGGGAGCAGGAGGCGTCGAGCGTGCACGAGGCCCCGCAGTAAGGCACGGCGATCTCCCCCGTGGAGGACGGAGGCGGGGTGACGCTCTTCCCTCCTCGCCAGAGCCCGCACCGCAGGATGTGGAAGCAGCCGTTGGCCAGCCCGGGGCACCGCGCCAGCGCGCGCGCGATGCAGCTCATCCCCGGGCTCTTTAGCGAATCCGGATCGATCCGCTGCGCCCCTCTCAAAAACCCGTCCCACATCAGCGACCTGAAGTGGCGCCCGCCGCCGTAGCGAGCCCACTCGAAGACGGTGCCCTTGTACGAGGGCCCGACCAGGGCGTCGCGGGTGCGGTGGACGATGACGTTTTGTAAAGACGGCAGCGCGTTCTCCCGCGTGTTGCACCCGTCCCCTCTGTCGAGGCCCAGGGCCGTGCCCGCCAGCCTCTCCAGTCCCGTTCTTTTGGCCTGGTCGTCGTCGGCGCAGGCCGCGATTCCCGATCCCACCGCCAGGTAGCCCCAGTCCCTCGGAGGGGCATCGGCGACCACGTCTCCCTGGTACGAAAAACGGACGGTCTTGCTGCCGATTCGCTGGTTGTAGAACCTCTGGGACGCGTCGCCCCACATCACCCGCGGGCTCGAGAGCAGGTAGACCCCTCCCAGGCGGGACGAGGAGGACGAGGAGGAGGGATCGGAAGAGGAAGAAGAGCTTGAAGTCGGAGAGGTCCAGCGGAGGGCGCCGAGCGTCGCGAGCGAAGCGCCCATCGAGTGCCCCACGAACCAGACAGTGTGGTTGTTCGCGGACACCGCCCCGCTGGCCGCCAGGTCCGCGATGTGTTCCTCGATGCGGGGCATGAGGAGGGAGGTGGCCTTGTGGTAGCCGGCGTGCTGAGGGTTTTTGGGTGGTGAGAAGAGAAGAGAGGAGAAGAAAGTTTTTTTTTCGAGGTCAAGGTCGAGGTTGAGTGTTTTTTTTTCCCCTCCGTCCCTCTCTCTCTCTTCTTCCTTCCTCCACCTCTTCTCTTCTTCCTCTTACCACAAACACCTTCTCCCCGCTCTGCGCCCCGTAGAAGCTACCGGCCTCCACGGGGTACACCACCAGGTTGATGTGGTCGAAGTCCCTCCTGCTCATCGTGCCGCGGAAGAGGACGAAGACGTCGGTGGAGGTGTGCAGGACCAGGGCCTTGGCGAGTCCCGCCTCGACCTCGCCCTCCTGAGAGACCGGCGGCGGCGGCGGCGCTGCCGCCGCTGCCGCCGTCGTCGCCGCCGCGTTGACGTTCGAGTTGGAATTCACGCTGGATCCACCGCTCTGGGATTGGGTCAAGCCCCCCTGGGCCCTCGTGACGCTGCCTCCGCCGCCATTGAGCCCCAGCGCGGCCTTCTTGGCCTGAAGCCGCTTGCGGATGCCGGCGGCGAGCTCCGAGGCCGCCGAGGTGACATTGGCGACGAAGCGCGCGGGGGGGAACGAGAGGCCCATGGCCTGGATGCAGGCGTCGGCGTTGCCACGGTAGTTGTCGTACCTGGGGTTGGTTGGGAGGGAGAAGAAAGAGAAGAGAAGAAAAGATGAGGTGAGATTTTTTTGAAGTTTTTTTGACGAACAAAAATTCTACGGACGGAAAAAAAAAAGAAAAAAACACAATTCTTTTTTTCCTTACTGCGCGTCGTTGGTCGCAGGCAGAGGGAAATAAGGCAGTGACGCCAGGTACATCATCTGGTACGACTGCGGGTCCGGCGGCGTCGTCAGCGCCCCGGAGCTCGACACGAGCTGCGGGCTCCTTCCCAAAAAGGCCCCTCCGGCGCTCGGCCTCAGGAACAGCGCCGGCGAGTCCGGGTCCGCAGCGTCGCACGCCGGGGGGCTCGCGCTCATCGGCGGAGGGAACGCGTCGAGCCCCGTCCGCGCGCAGAACTCGTTGGGCTTGGACGAGTCCATCCCTTGCTCGTTGATCTCCGAGAAGGTGGTAGCGGCGACGACCTCGGCCCTCGCGGCCTCGGCGCGCGCCGAGGTGAAGCCCGCCGAGGCCGCGGCCCCGGCCGCCGCGCCGGCTGCCGCGTCGGCGACTATCCCACCGCCGCCGCCAGCAGCAGCAGAGGGAGCGGAAGAAGAAGATGAAGCGGGGGCGACGACAGCGGCGGGAGGCGGCGGAGGGATAAGGAGCGGGGCGGCGGCTCCCGTCGCTCCTGTTGCTGCAGAAGAAGAAGAGGAAGAAGAAGGAGAACGAGAAGAAGAACTCGCCGTTGCGTCCCCGCTCCCTTTTCTATCCTTTTCGCTCGAAGAAGCCGAAGACACGCTCGCGGTGGTTGCTGCCCGGAGCCACAGCCCTTCCTCCTCCGACAGGGCCTCTTCTTCTCCTCCTCTTTCTCCTTCGAACGCCGCCGCTCCCTCTGCCGTCTCCTCGAGCGCAACAAGCACCGAAGAAGACGACGAAGAAGAAGAATATGAAGAACGACGACGACGATCTCTAGCCTCTTGTCCTTCTCCCATCTCCATCTCCATCGCCATCCTGGTCGCCTCGAAGGCCAGCTCGGCCTGCGAGCGCGCCAGGGAGGCTGCGGCGGGATCCTCGGAGGCGAGCGACTGTTTTTTTTTTCGTTTTTGGGTGTCGTCGTTGTGGAGGTCGAAAAAGTTGAGTTCTTTGTCTAATTTCGAAACTCTCTCTTCAATGCCGACCTTTTATCATCCCGCGCCTCTTCTGTCCCCTTTTTCTCACCTCGTCGATCCAAGAGTGCACGCTCGCGTACGCCTCGTCGAGCTCGGAAGAGGCGCGCGAGGCCTGTTGGTCGTGTGTTTTTGGGGTGCGGAAGAGAAGAGAAGGAGTGAGTTGGGTGTGCCGTAACTGAAAAGAGAGAGAGGGAGGGAGCACAATCCGGAATTCTTCAGAGTCTCCTCCTTGGTCGTTCTTCTCTGACGCTCTTTTCTGACCAGAAAGAACGGAGGTCTGCACCGCTTTAGCTCTGACCGTGCACTCGGAACGAGAGAAAGAAGGCGACAAATGGAAGCGAGAGAGGCAGAAAGATTGGAGGCGACTACGAGCATGGCGCCGTTTTTTTTTGACACGGCTGCAGCCGCATTCCTTCGCCTCTCTTTCTCTCTTTCGCGCGCTCCGTCCCTACCAGCCCCGAAGCCACGAGAGCGACCGCGGCCAGAGCAGTGACCCTTCTTATCGTCCTCCTCATGCTGCAAGGAAGGAAAGAATTCGGAACCAGTAGATATCGGGTGCGCGAAAAGAAGAAGAATGCAAAACAAAATTGTGTTTTTTTTAGTTTTTCTTCTTCGTCGAATCGACGACGACGACGACCTTCTTCTTTTTCATTTCTTCTCTTCTTGCTTTCTTTTCACAACCTCGACCTCGCCGCCCCTTCGCCAGGCAGCACCCCTCGCTCCATGAACCCGTCGAACAGCGCGCCCCCGCCAGGTGGGAGCCTCACCACCACTTTCCCGGAGCTCCTCCCGCTCTGGAGCCACTCCACCGCCTCCGCGACGCTCTCTATCCCTTCGAACTTTCTCTGCGTCTTTCCTTCTCCATCTCTCCTTCCGCTCCCGTCGTCGACCCTCACCTGGAGCCTGCCGGCCTCCAGCTTCCGCTCCAGCGCGGCCAGGTGCCGGGGGGCCCTCGACAGGTGGTGCAGCAGGAAGAAGCCCGTGGCGGTCGCCCCACGCCACAGCAGCAGCTCGGGTAAACCCGCGCCGGCCGCTCCTGCTTTCCCCGTCTTCCAGGCCTCTCCCTGGTACTCCTGCATCATCCCGATGACGACGATGCGACCGGTCACGGGCCTCAGGGAGCGAGCGCAGGCGTCGAACATGGAGCCGCCGACGGACTCCCAGACGATGTCGACGCCCTGGAGGAGTTTTTTGTGAGAGGTGGGGAAGAGTTTTTTTTTGAGTTTTTTTTCCCTTTGCTTTCGTTTTCCAAATCTCTCTCTTCTTCTTTTCTCTCTTCTTCTTCTTCTTCTTCTTCTTCTTCTTCTTCTCACCTTTGGATACTCCCTCTTCAGCACCGCCCCGACGTCCTCGGCCTTATAGTCGATGACCCTCTCCGCTCCCAGGCCCCGCAGCATCGCAGCCTTGGCCGGGCCCCCACAGGTCGCGACGACGCGGCAGCCGGCAGCCTTGGCCAGCTGGACGACGAACTGACCGGTGCCGCCCGCGGCGGCCGTGACGACGATCACTTCCCCCCTGCGCGGCTTGCACGCCACCTCGAGGCCTATCGACGCCGTGAGCCCGCTGGTCAGCAGGGCCACCGAGGCCGCATCCGGATTGGTGACCCTGAAGCAGCGGTCAGCCCGGGCGAGGGAGAACTCGGAGAAGCCGTCGTAGCACAGCTCGGCCACCGCGTCGCCGACCCGGAAAGAACCCGACTCATGACTTTCTCCGTTTTCAGAACTCTCTGGGTCCGAGACCGCCGCGACGATACCCACGGCCTCGAAGCCGCAGGGGAACGGCGGCCTGGCGCCTTTGGAGCCCGGGATGGAGCTGTTGCTGCCCGAGGCGACCCCGGGGGCTGCCGCGTACCTCCCCGCCGCGAAGTTGACATCCGACGCATTGACGCCGGCGTAAGCCCGGCGCACGAGTAAAAAACCAGGAGGAGGTTTCAAACCTTTTATCGGCCTGTCAACGACCTCCGTCGCGGCCCGGAAGTCCGTGCCGGGCCTCTGGACGATGACGGCGCGGTTGGTCGAGGGGGGGAGGCTCCGGGCCCACGCGGCGCGGGCGAGAGAAGAGGAAGAAGGAGAGGGAGAAGAATTCGAGCTCGAGCTCGAGCTTTTGAGAGAAAACCGCCCCCCAGAGTCGACCAGGAATCCTCGAGGCATTTTCGCCTCCAGCAGCTTCCCGCTCACGTGCACCATCAGTGCGGTCCCCACGGCCCTCTCGTCCTCCCCCAAGGCCACCGCGGCGTCGGCCACGTCGTCCGTCGTCAGGAGCTGCGCGAGCTTCCCTCCCTTCTCGACGCCCGGCAGCAGGCCCGCGTCGGTGACTCCCGCGACCAAAGCAGTATCAACCTGCTCGGGGCATAGAGCAGTCAGCCGCGCGCCCGTGCCTTCGAGGATCCCGAGGGCGGCGGAGCGAACGAAGTGGATGAGGCCCCCCTTGGCCGCGGCGTAGACGGGTGCAGAGGGCATGGGGTAGAGCCCGCCGGCCGAAGCGACGACGACGATCGCCATCGCCGGCTTTTTTGTACTATTTTTCCGACTAGCTTTTGCCTCTTCGTTTACCTTTTCCCTCCTGGCCTCGCTCGCGGCGATCGTCACCCCCACGATCACGCTCCGCAGGTCGATGTCCAGCGTCGTCTGCCACTTGCCCTCCGAGTCTTCGAGCAAAGCTACCCTGTCTATGACGCCGGCGTTGAGTAAGACAAAGTCCGGCGCGGCACCCGCATGGCACGCGGCGTGTTCCGCGAAGAGCCGGTGCTGCGCGTCGTTGTCTCGGACGTCGCAGCGGGCCGAGGTGGCGCGCAGGCCCCGGGAGCGCAGGGAGGAGGCAACGCGCTCCGCTGCCTCGGCGTCGATGTCGGAGACCTGGGGTGGAAAGAGAAGAAGAAGAAAGAAAGGAGGAGGAGGAAAAGAAAGAGAGAGAGGAGGTCGAAGTTTTTGAGCGTCTGAAGCGAGAATGACAATTGAGTGGTCGCATCGCGTTTGTTTTCCGTCGTTTGAGCTTTATTCTCTCAGACGAATGCAGTCATGGTACACTCTCGCATGCCTCTACATGCTCAAAAGAGACAAAAAACCAAAAGACGTCTCGACGAGGAAGGAATTGGCCGAAACGATTTTCAATCAAGCCTCCTCTTCAACAGATTAATCTCTCATCCTTCCTTTCTCTCCTCACCGTCACGCTGTACCCGCGCTCGGCGAGCCGGGCCGCCGTCGCGGCGCCGATGCCAGCCCCGCCGCCCGTGACGAGGGCGCTGGGCATTTCGGAGGAGTGGGGGTAGGAAGAAGAGGGAGGACGCCGAGCGAGCGAGCGAGTTTTTTTCCTTCGTTCGTTCGAGAGTGTCATCATCGAGCTCGTTCTTTCACTTTTCCGAAATTCGTTTTTTTTGTTCTGTCGAACAGTTCGACTTTTTTCCACATCGCCCCTTCTTCCGGCGCTCTCGCCTTCTCAGCAGCAGATTCGAGAGAGAGCGAGATGTCCTCCGCAGGTCGCGTCGCGGTTCTCGCCCGTCACCTCGCCGGCGGGCGTGGCGAGGAGACGCTCGAGGCCTCCCCCACAGCCGCTTCCGCTTCCGCTCGCTCCTCGGCTCTGTCGCTGCCGCCGATCGACGCCGCAGCCATGGAGGCGGCCCTCGACGTCGACCCCGCCAAGCGCACCATGCGCCGCGAGGTCTACTCCCTGTTCGAGAACAGGCCCGACCTCATGCCGGCCTGTGTCGAGGGGATGCGGAAGGGTGAGAGATGGAGGAGAAGAAGAAGGAGAAGAGAGGAGGAGAAGAGAGAAGAAGCTGAGAGCTGAGCTGGAGAAGAAGGGCGCACGGATGTTTCGCATGCATGCCCTCGATGATGCACTTCGAGCTCGTCGTTTATCTCTTCCTGCACCTCTTTCGAACTCGCGACACCTCCGACGAGACGCTCCGTACTCGCTCGACATCGCCGGGAGTGTCGAATTGCGATAACGAGCGGACCAAGGCGTCGAAAAACGCGCGAAGAAAAAAGGCATTGAAAAAGAAAAAAACGGCCATACTGCTTTCGAAACCTTTTTCTCTCTCTCGGCGGCTCCCTCACCCTTTTTCACCCTCGACCTCTTCAACTCCCCAACCCCAACTCCAACCACCAGAGGAGCACCGCGCCCTGGTCCGCCGCATCCTCAAGACCATCCTCGATGCCGGGTACCACCCTGCGCGCCTCTACGAGACCGACCTCGTTACCTACTTCTTCCTGGGCGAGCTCTTGGCTCTCGTCGACCTCTCGACAACTGTGAAGACGGGCGTCCAGTATTCTCTCTGGGGTGGGTCCGTTTTATCTTTGGGGACGGAGAAGCACCGCCAGCGGTACTACGACGACATCGACGCGTTCAGGCTCCCGGGCTGCTTCGCTATGACGGAATTGGGCCACGGAAGCAACGTCGCCGGTTTGCAGACCGAGGCGGTGCTCGACGTCGCGACCGACGAGTGGGTGCTGACGACGCCCGACGACGGCGCCCTCAAGTGGTGGATCGGCAACGCCGCAGAGGACGGGCAGGCTGCGACGGTCTTCGCGAGGCTCAAGATCCCGACGCAGGGAGACAATTCGTCCGTGACAGACCACGGCGTTCATGCGTTTGTGGTCCCGATCCGCAACGGGCAGCCCGGACCGGGGAACACGCTCCCGGGCGTGGAGGTGCTCGACTGCGGGTACAAAGTGGGGCTTCAGGGCGTCGACAACGGGGCGCTGCGGTTCAGGGGGGCCCGCGTGCCTCGAGAGAACCTGCTCGACAGGTTCGCCCGCGTCGAGAAGGGAGGGGCTTACTCTTCGGATTTCTCTCCGGGCAAGCGCTTTGCCGCGACTCTTGGGGAGCTCACCGGGGGCCGCGTCGGCCTCTCTTGTTCCTCTCTTGCCGTTCTGAAAGGAGCGGTCACCATCGCCGTGCGTTATTCGGCTACGAGGACCCAGTTCGGTCCCCCGGGGGGAGCAGAGGTCGCCGTGCTCGACTACCCTTCCCAACAAGAAAAGCTCATGCCGCTGCTCGCGACCGCGTACGGCGCACACTTTGCTTCGCGCAAGCTCGCCAAGCTTTACGCCGACGTGAAGGCGGCTTCGAAGAAGGGGGGAGCGGGCGTGGACGAGGACGCGGCCGCGGACGTGCACTGCTTGTCTGGTAAGAGAGAGCGAGAAAGAGAGAAAGAGAAGGGAGAGAGAAGAAGAAGAGAGAGACGAAAGAGAGAGAGAAAAAAGAAAAAACCCCGACTTCGAAAAAAAAACTCAAAAAAAAACTTTTTCCTTCTCTCCTCCTCGCTCCCCCCTCCCTCCCTCCAACCCCATCCCACCCCACCCCACCCCCCCAGCCGGCCTCAAGGCCTACATCACCGCCTTCACCGCCAACGCCCTCTCCGTCTGCCGCGCCGCCTGCGGCGGCCACGGCTACGCCGCGGCCAACCGGATGGGCGCCTGGCGGAGCGACCACGACATCTTTCAAACATTCGAGGGAGACAACACCGTGCTGCTGCAGCAGGTGGCGGGGTTGCTGCTGAAGAGGTACGGCCAGAGGTTCCAGGGCGGGCCCCTGTCGGCCTCGACGGCCTACGTGCGTGCCTGGGCGGGCAGGGCCCTGCCCGCCAACCCGCTGCTGGCGCACGACACGGCCCCGAGGCACCTCCGAGACTCCGGGTTTCTGAGGCGCGCGCTGAGGCACCGGGTTCGCAGGCTGCTCGCCTCCGCCGCGGCCCGCCTCGCCAAGCACAGCCGCGGGCGCGGAGGCGCCTTCGCGGCCTGGAACAGGTGCGTGCCTCACCTGCTGCACCTGGCGAACGCGCACATCGAGAGCGTGATCTACGACGAGCTGGCCCTGGCGGCGGAGACGGCGAGCCCGGAAGGTAAAATAAGTTTTGTTTTTGGAGTTTTTTGGGGAGAGAGAAGAGAGGAAGAGAGAAAGACAAACGACGACGACGACGACGACGAAGAAGAAGAAGAAGAAAAACTCAACCTTTTTCTTCTATGACTTTCTCCCACCCACCACCACAGGAGGCGTCAAGCCCGCCCTCAAGGCCATGGCCGACGCCTTCGCCCTCCAGGCCATCGAGGCGGACGTCCTCTACCGCAACGACGACTACGTCGCCGCCGACAAGGCCAAAGCCATCTCGAAAGAACTGACGGCGCTGAGGCAGAGGCTGCGGAGCGCCGCGCTTCCCTTAGTGGAGGCCTTCGCGATACCCGATCACGTGTTGAGGGCTCCGATCGGGGTGAGCAGCGTGCTGACGGACCCGTACAGGGCGTACCTGCGGTCGACCGGGTTCGAAGGATAGGAAAAAGTTAATTAGTAAGGAATTTCCGTTTTTTTTTAGGGAAGGAAAAAAACTTTTGAGAGAGAACGAGACTTCTCTTTCGCGCCCTCTTGGCCGGGGGAGAGACTCCGTGTTTCCTCTCTCTTTCTATTTCCATCGATCACTTTTCATTTCTTTTCAAAAACTTATAATTCTTTTCGCTGCATTTGGCTGCACTAGGCAGCAGGAGGAAAGCGGGAGCAGGGCGTGTAATCCAAAAAACCATTTTAGAGTGACAAAAGGAGAGAGAGACAGAGCGAAGAGGTCGAAGCAGAAGGAAAAAAAAAACGACAGGAGGCGAATGGAACTTCGTCTTGATTCATAGCTTTCTCTTTTTCTTTTCTCTCTCTTCTCTTCCTCTTTTCCTCTTCCAAGCGCCCTCTCCGGCCCCGCCTCGCACACCAACTCGCACGACGGCAGACGAGAACGAGCCCCCTCTCCTTGCTGCTCCGATGGCCGCGCCAGCAGCCACGGCCTCGCAGCAGCTGCTGCGGGCCGCGTTCTCGCGCCGTGGGTTCCATCTGCCGGCCGACGACGCCGGCAGCCCCGTCGGCGCCAAGCTCGCGGCGCTGCTGACGAGCTCCGGCGACGCCGGCGCCGCCGCCTCGGTCGCCGGGTCGACCAAGGCCGCGGACGGGCTCGCGAGGCAGTTTGAGGCCTACGCGATGGCGACGTGAGTGTGGTTGGGATGGGAAATTGGCCCACATCAAGACGTCGTCGTCGACGCTCCAATCGCGCGATGATGAAATCATCATCGCCTTTTTTTCCGCCTGTCGCTCTCCCTGTTCTGCTGCTCTGATTCCTGTTTTCTCTGCCCCGATGGGGCCTCTGCGACACGGAGCTATCCGTGAACGCGAACAATTGCATCAGCACTCGCTCTACAAAGGACAATTCGCTCACAAATTCACCCTCTTCTCCCTCTCCTTTCTTCTCGTTCGCATCAAAAACAATTTCGAAAAAAAACAAACAAAATCAAATTCCCCTCTCTCAAAACAGCGGCATCGCCCCCTCGGAGCTGACCCCCGCGCTCGTCGAGGCCTTCGAGAGGGAGGCCCGTGCCTCGGCGGTCACCAAGAGGAGCGCTCAGAACGCCGTGGGCGGAGGGCTGAGCTGGGACGAGTGAGTTTTTTCGAATTGGCGATGGAAGGAAGAGGAGAGCGCGCTTCGAAGAAGAGCAAACGGAAAAAAACGAACTTGAAACTCATCCAAACCTCTCCCCTTCTCTTCACACACGCCCCCAAAAATCAAACAGCGCCGCCGACGCCCTAGCCGACGGCACCAACGTCCGCCTCCCGCGCATGGGTGGAGGAGCGAGCCAGAAGAGCGGGAAGACCCGGGCCGCCGCCGCGGCCTCCGTGAGGGCGACAGTTGCTCCCGCCGTCGCCGCTTCGCCCGCGGCGAAGGCAGCAGCGGCAGCTTCTCCCGGCGCCGCCGCTCTTGCCTCTCCCGGCGCGGGAGCAGCAGCAGCCACCACCCCGTCCCACACGGGCCCCAGGCGCCAGGCCTCCCCGGGCTCGGCCTTCGCCCGGAGGGAGCGGAAGGGGGAGGTCGTCGCCTCCCTCAGGCCGGAGATCGAGCTCCCCTCCGCGGGCGAGGCCGAGAAGAAGACGAAGCTCGCTCCTTCTTCGATGGAGATCGACGGAGACGAGGAAGCCGAGGCCGCCGCCTCCGCCGCCGCGGCTCTCGAGGACCTCCCACGCCTCGCCGCCGTCGTCGAGCTGCTGACGCGCGCCCCTCCCCCGGACGCGAAGGTGCTCACGGACTCTCTGTCCGACCGCGCAGCATTTTTAGAGGCGAGGGTCGAGCGCTTTGCCGCCGCGTTCGAGAAGGCTGCAGCTGCAGCCGCTTCGAGCTCTCTCCCCGCCTCCACCGCCATGAATGATGATGATGAGGAGGACCAGGAGGCCCCACTGGGCTCGGCGCCGCTGGCCCCCGTGGGCGTCGCGCGCCAGACCGCGCGCGGGGTCTTCGTCGGCCGCGTCGTCGACTCAGGAAGCTCCGATTCTTCTTCTTCGTTGGCTCCTTCTGCTCCTTCCGACGCCGCCGACACCGCAGCCCCGCCGCCGCGCCTCGACCTCCACTCTGCCTCGCTCGAGGGGTCTGCCTCCCTCTCGGGCGGGCGCAGGGCCAGGCTCGACGTCTCGGCGCTGCAGCACCGCTGGAGGCTCTTCCCCGGACAGGTCGTCGCCGTCGTCGGCGCCTGCCCCGCGGGCCACACGCTGGTCGCGTCGGCGCTCCTCCCTTCGGCGCCCCCGCCGAAGGCCCCCGTGAAGGCGAACGAGGGTGGGAGTTTGGGCCTGAAGGTCGTGGCCGCCGCGGGGCCCTTCACGGCCCCCGGGGACGTGGCGTTCGAGGCCCTCGACGCGGTCCTCGCCCTCGCTGCCGGCAACGGCGGCAACGGAGACGGAGAAGGTGCTTCTTCTTCGTCGTCGAGCTCTTCGGCGGCCGACGCTGTCATCCTCGTCGGCCCCTTCGTCGACGAGAGGCACCCCTCTGTCTGCTCGGGCTCGCTCGACGTCTCGTTCGACGAGCTGTTCGAGCGGGAGGTGATCTCCAGGATCGCCGAGTGGAGCTCGAACTTCGGCAAAAGCAAGAAGGGCAACAAGAACAACAACCGACCTCCGCCGCCGGTCGTGCTGCTCCCGTCGCCGCGCGACGTCGCCGCCGGAGCGCTCACCTCGGCCTTCCCGGCCAAGGCTTTGGCCCTCCCCCGCGGCACCCCGTCCAACATCGTGGCCCTGCCCAACCCTGCCACTTTCAGGATCGGGGGGCTTGTTTTCGGGGCGACGGGGCATGACGTCTTGAGGGACCTCTCGGCGTCGCAGGCGGCCGGCGGCCTCGGCAACGGGAGTAGCAATGGCGGAAGCAACGAAGGAGCAAACGCAAACCCTTCCTCTTCGTCTTCTTCTTCTACTCTTCCCGGCGTCGCCCCCAAGGACCGGATGGCGGGCCTGGCCGGCGCCCTGCTCGAGCAGGGCTGCTTCTACCCGCTGTACCCGCCGGCGAGGGGCAGCATGCTCGACTCCCGCCTGGCGCTCGGAAGCGGCGGAGGCGGCGGCGGAAACGGAGGCGGAAACGCTCCTTCGACCTCTTCCGGAGCTCCTTCTTTTTCTTCCGCTGCCTCGAGGCCCTCCGCTTCTCCTCCATACCCGGGCCTGGCCATGCCCTTCTCCCCGGACGTGCTCCTGCTCCCCTCGGACCTGGCCCCCTTCGCCCGCGTCGCGACGGCCGAGGCACCGCCGGCGCTCAGGGTCGACGAGAGCGGGGAGCTTGTGGTCGCCGCCACCGCCGCCGCTGGAGCTGGAGCTCCTTCGTCGTCGTCGTCGCCTTCCGCTTCCTCCGCCGTGCCGCCACCGCAGCCCGGCGTCGAGGCAGTCGCCGTCAACCCCGGGCGCGCGGTCACGGGCGGCGGGGGGGGCGGGACCGCGGCGGTGGTGATCCTGGGAGCGAGGAAGCAAGGAGCAGGGAAAGAAGACGACGATCTCGCTTCGAGGTGCCGCGTCGACATCGTTCGGCTCTAGATTCAAATCGTTTTTTTATGTTTTTCCGTTATTCGGGAGAGAGAGAGAGGCACACAGAGAGAGATAGAGGGGCTCGGCCGGCCCGGGAATATAAAAGTCGGGGGGTGAGAGAAGAGACAAAAGAAAAAAAGGAATGCAAAAAAATCAATAAAAGGTTAAGAATTACAGTTTTTTCCCTCTCTTCTTCTTCGTCTCTTCTCTCTCTTCATCTCTCTCTTTCTTCATTGCCCCTCCGCGGAGCGCTCGTGCGTGTTGTAGTTGAGCAGCCTCTCGATGAGGTCGACGTGCGTCATGAGCATGCGGCGGCAGCAGTAGCGCTGCAGGCCCAGCGCGTCGAGGGCGTCGCTAAGGGGGGGGTGGGGAGTTTGTGGAAGGGAGGTCGAGGTTTTGAGGAAGAGAGAGAGGTTGAGCGCCGAGTTTTGGTTCTCAAAGCAAGCCGTCGTCGCTCTCTCTCGCAGCGTTGTCATCTTCGATCTTCGCTATCTCTTTATTCATCTTCTTGTTCTCATTCTCTCTTACCTCTCGCTGTACTCGGCCTGCAGGAGCTCGAGGTAGGTGTCCCACTTGTTGCCGATGACCTTGAAGTGGAATTGGAAAGAAAGAGAGAGTGGAGAGAGAAGAGCGAGGTGAGAGATTGAAGTCGTCGAGCGTCGAGCGGCAAACGGCGGCGGCCGAATGGATTGCTCTTGTTCACGCTCTCTCTCTCTCTCTCTCTCTCTCTCTCTCTCTCTCTCTCTCTCTCTCTCTCTCTCTCTCTCTCGGTTCCTCTCTCGCTCTCGCTTCGCCACGCCGCACGGGCCTTCAACGCACCTTCCCGCAGGTGAAGCAGCGCACGGGGATGATCATCGCTGCTGAGGAGGAAAAAACAACAAAAAAGAAAAGAGAGGAAGTTCAAAAAGTGGTCTTGAGCTCAAAGGTCGTAGAAAATTTCTCTTCTTCGCCTTCACTCTTTTCTCTCTCCCCTCCATCGCCGGCCATCCCTTCCATCAAAAGGAGGAGGTCGTTTGCGTTCGAGCCGCGAGAAGAAAGGCTTCAAGGGATCGATCTCCTTAGCTATTCATTCGTGATCGCGCGCTCCTCCTCTCCGAGTTTCAAAGCTCAAGCGGACGAGAGAGAGACCGGCAGAGCGACAGAGCATCATCGAGCGGACGCCGCCGCCTCTTGCCCTCGCTGTTTTTTCTTCGACCTCGACCTCGCCTTCCCTCCTCCTTCCGTTTTTTAAAAAACCATGGCCGGCGGCGGCAGCGGAGGACCCCCGCCTCCACCTCCACCTCCCCCCGTCGACGCCGCGGGGCGCCGCCGCGCCTACTCCAGCTCCGAAGCTCCTCCGTCGTCGGCGGCGACGTCGAATCCTTCTGCGGCTGCCGCGGCGGGGCTGCGAATCCGCTCCTCGACGACGACGGTCACCGCCGGCGACCGCATCCCGCGCACCAACTCCAGGCCCAACTTCAACTTCGACCCCGACGACCTGGAAAGAGATGCAGTGCCCACCTCTGTTCCTTCTGCCTCTGGAGGAGAAGGGGGATCGAGGCGGGGGAGCCACGGCACCGCGGGAGTCTCAGCCTCGACAAGGACGACGACGACGACTGCTGCGGCGGCGACGACGACCGCGGCGGCGACGGCGACCGCCGCCGCGGCGGGGGCCACGACAGCGGCCTCCAACTGGTCAACGGCCTCCACGGTCTCTTCCGACGACGACACGGGCGGCGGGTTCTTCGCAGGTGAGGGTCAAAAATTAGTTCCAGAAAGAGAGAGAGAGAGAGAGAGAGCGAAGAAAGAAAGAAAAAGAAAAACCTCATTTTCTCGACCTCGTTTCTTTTCTCTTCATCCCTCTTTAAAAAAACGGGAAAACCCAGCCGACCACGGCGGCGGCCTCCACGGCCTCCACAGCGTCGCGTCCGTCGTCGACGCCCTCTCCTGGGCCCCGGACAAGGGCCGGGGCAGAGAGCACGCCGAGCGGGAGCGGGCCCTGAGGCCATCGCTCGTCGAGGGAGGGGCGCGCGCCGGAGAGTCGCGGGTCGCCTTCGCCGGCGGCTGGCGCCTCCAGCTACACGCCTGGGTGCGCGACTTCTTCATCTCGGCCCTCAACACCAGCCTGTGGGCCCTGCTGGTCGGCGTGGCCGTGGTCTACCTGTTGATCTTCTTCGTGTTCGCCGGGATCTGGTGGCTCC
>Ga0210003_1002565_pt1 | contig 15232 bp, 13 predicted proteins | sample LantaG_FD_182804 | JGI IMG/M metagenome (GOLD analysis project Ga0210003, IMG submission 182804) | Deep subsurface microbial communities from Baltic Sea to uncover new lineages of life (NeLLi) - Landsort_02402 metaG (SPAdes) (version 2) | ecosystem: Environmental > Aquatic > Marine > Oceanic >... | reverse complement strand
CCCTCCCCCCCCCAAAAAGTGGTGGAAATAAAAAGTACAAAAAAACTTCCTCTCCTCTCACCAGACAGCGACGACTTGCACCCGGCCATGTCCCTCCCGATGATGAAGTGCGTGCACCCGTAATTCTTCCTGATCGCCATGTGCTGCACCGCCTCCCTGGGACCGGCCATGTGCATCGAGTAGGGCAGGTACGCCCACCGCAGCCTCGGGTTGCCGACCTCCTCCTTCAGGACCTCGTAGGTGCGCACTCGGGCCTCTCCCGGGATGTCATCGTCCTGCGTCGGGCCCACGGTGGGGTGCACGAGGCAGACCGCTCCCTTGGAGACGTTCGGCGCGTCCAGAGCGCGCGTGAAGAGCTCGTAGTGAGCGCGGTGGATGGGGTTGCGGCACTGGAACGCGAGCACGTCCTCGCCGACGGGCAGCGCCGCCCGCACCTCGGCCGGGCTCGCGCAGGGGAACGCGCGCTTGGGGAGCGCGAGGCCCTTGACCTCGCCCCCCAGGTAGTACCTGCCGCGCTCCATCGCGATCATCTGCACGGCCGGGTGCTCGATCGACGTGGTCCCGTAGCACTGCCTCGCCTCGACGGGCTTGTCCGGCGCCCACTTGCTCGAGACGTCGAGCGTCGCGAGCTCCTGCCCCCTGTACGTCAGGAGCAGGACGTCGCCCTCCTTGATGGACTCGTCATCGGTGTCGAGGACGACGGGGAGGCCGAAGAGGAGGCCGTCGGGGAGGCGCATGGTCTGGACCACCGCGGTGTACTCGCGCTCGTCCATGAAGCCCCTGAGCGGGGAGAACCCGCCGACGACGAGCAGCTCGACGTCGCACGCGCCGCGGTCTGAGAGCTCGACGGTCTTGGTGGCCCGGGCCCTCGCGGCCTCCTTGGCAGCGTCGTCCTTGAGCATGAGGTCGACGAGGGCGTCGCCGTTGCCGTGCGGGGGGATGAGGGCGGTGCGGGTGGCGGTGGGAGCAGCGGAGGCGCTGTGTTTTGAGAGAGCGAGAGAGGGTTGGAGAGGTTTGGAGGGAGGGAGAGAGAGAGATAAGAAGAAAAAGAAGAAGAAGAAGAAGAAGAAGAGGGAAGAAGAGGTCGAGAAGAGAGCGTCGAACTTTTTCTCCGTCGTCGCTGCACCTCTTTTCGATCCCGCATCCGTCGCTCCGTGGCTGCCGCATTTCGCAATCGCATCGCCATCTGCGGCGACAACGCGACATCTTTCGAGCCCTTCTGGAGGAGAAAGAGAAGGAAAACAAACACGGAGAAGAATGGGCGAATTGGGGAGAAGCGAGCTAGCGAAGAAGAAAGAAGCAAAAAAAAACTAGGGAGGCGGCCAGAAGAGAGCGTCTCTCCTCCTGGAATTCGACACTCGCTAGCGGGCCAACTGAGCCCAGCAATCACTCACCGCGTAGCGACAGAAGAGATGCGGCGTCCCGCCGAAGAGGAGGAGGAGGCGGAGCGGACCGAGGCAGCAGCTGCGAGGCGGGCGAGCGGGGAAGAAGAGCCAGATGCGATCTTCTTCGACGGCATCGTCGACGTCGGCATCGCGGTCGCGGAGGAGGCGAGGGCGCGGCGGGCCGCGTTGGTGCGTGCGGCGGCAGGCGCGGCGGCGACCGTCGACGCGGTGAGGACCCTCGACATGGAGGCCATGGCGGCAGAGAAGAAGAGTTTGATGGCGAGGGGAAAAGGGAAAAGAGGAAGGAGAAGAGGAAAAAGAAAAGTGAAAAAAGAGAGAGTGCTAACGCTGCTCGACGCTGCCCTTGCCTCAAAAAATCAAAACAACTCGAAGAAAAGAAAAAAAACTCGACGCGTGTCGAAATCGAAAGAAGAAAATGACGGCCGCCGAGCCCTCCCCAGCCCTGGCAGCGCTCCTGCGCGGCCCGGGGCGCCGCCTCGTCTCCCAGCCCGACGGAAGGCTCAAGTGCTCGCTCACGGGGCACGTGATGAAGGCGGACGAGGCCGTCGTCTCTGCGCATGTCAGGTGAGAGAGAAGAAAGACTCGTTTTCTCTTTTCAATTTTCTCGAATCGGGACTAGCTGCTTCTAGTGGCCTCGATAAGAGCGACAGGAGCTTCCTCAAGGAAAAAAATGAGTTGAAGAGAAGGGCAATTGAAGCGAAAAGTCAAGCCAAGCAAAATGAAGCATCGCAAAAGCAGGCCGCCGCCGCCGCCTCGAATTCATCTTCCTCAACCTCCTCGACCTCGACCTCGACCTCCCTAAACTAATACTCTCCTCAGCGGCGCCAAGTACACCCGCCGCGCCGCCGACGCCGACGAGTGCGAGCAGCTCGCCGCCTCCTCCGGGGAGCCCCCGCTGCTGACCAAGTCGAGGAACTTCGAGGGGAAGTGGTACTGCTCGCTGACGTGCCACATCATCAGCGCGACGCCGGCGGCGCTCCGGAGGCACCTCGAGGGGAAGAAGCTCTCCGTCGCGAGGGCGCTGGCGGCGAAGGGCGAGCACGAGACCGTTCCCGAGCCGGATCTCGAGGAAGAAGAAGAAGAAGAAGAAGAAGAAGAAGAAGAAGAAGAGGAAGAGGAAGAGGAAGAAGAAGAAGAAGAAGCAGAGGGGCCAGAGGAGGAGATGGAGGCGTCGGGAGCGGAGGCGGCAGAGGCCAGCGGCAGCGGGCGAGCGCGAAAGGCCGCTGAGGGAGCAGCAGCGGCAGCAGCCGCAAAAGGGAAGAAGCAAAAGAGCAAGAAAGCCTTGGCCGCTGCTGCTCCTCCCAAGACCCCCGACGAGACCAAGGGAAAGGGGTCCCGGGCCCAGGACGCGAGCAGGCCGAGCAGGCCCAAGCGCGCGCGGAGGGCGGCGGCGTGAGGGGGGAAAGGGAGAAGAGCGAGCGGGGGAGAGAGAGGGTGAAAAAAGGATGAAAAATTAGAAAACCAAAAAAAAAACAGACCTCTCATCTCTCATCTCTCTCGCTCTCCACCTTTCACGATGGCCGCCGAACCGGTAGAGTTCACGCGCGGCTCACTGGGCGCCGCCGACACGCGCGGGCTCTCGCTCGTCGAGCGCCACGCCGAGGCGCGAGCGCGGGCTCTCGAAGAAGAGACGCTGGCGAGGCTGCATGCGATCTTCAGCTCTGGGTCTTCGCCGAAGGTGCCCCTGTCCGTGCTCGCGCTCGCGGCCTCCGCCGCCCCGGGCTCCGACGCGCGCGAGGCCGAGGCGATCGTCAGGGAGTTTTTGGCGGACAAGGGCAGGGAGCTGGATAAGCTTTTCAAGACGAGGGATGATGGCGGCGACGGAGCGAAGAAGACGAAGCCGTCGACTTCGTCGAGCTACGACGACGGGAGCAGCAGCGACGAAGACCGCAAGGGCCGCCACCGCCGCTCCAAGCACAAGAAGGACTCCAAAAAGCACAGCAAGAGGCACAGCAAGAAGAGCAAGAAGGAAGACAAGAAGAGCAAGAAGAAGAAGCGGCGACGGAGCAGCGACAGCGACAGCGGCAGCGACACCGACGGGAGCGGCGGCGGCGGCGAGAAAAGGGCCAAAAAGGCCGCAGCAGCAGCGACAGCGACGGCAGCAAAGCCGCCGACGACGGCAGCCCTGACCTCCCAGTACGGCTCCCACGGCCTCCTCCGCGCCGAGAACCCCCACGACGCCGAGCTCAAGCGCTCCGAGTTCTTCAGCTGGTGCTCGGAGGTCAAAAAGGTGGCCAGCATGGAAGCGCTGGCCAAGTGGGAGGAGACCGAGCTCTGGAAGACTTTTGTCGAGGACTTCAACACCGCCACGCTGCCCTCGAGGAAGTACTACGATTTGGCGGCGTGGCAGCAGGAGAGGGAGAAGGAGGAGGCGAGGAAGAGGAGGAAAGGGGAAGGAGGGGAGGCCCCAGTCAGCGCCGCCGACGACGAGGCTGCGCGGCGCGCCGAGGCGAGGAAGCGGCGCGAGGACGAGGCCGCCGAGAGGCTCAAGGAGGCGTACAACGCGCTCAAGTACTCGGACGCGGGCAAGAAGGAGGACATGAAGAGACAGGAGCTGCTGCGGATCGAGCTGCAAGTGGCGGCGAGGACGGGGGACACGGAGAAGGTGGCGCGGCTGCAGAAGCTGCTGGCTCCGGACCCAAAGTGAATGTTTTTTGTCTTCTCTCTCCCTGTTTGTTTGCAAAAAAAAAAAACGAACTCCAGCACGAACAAAAACAAACTTCTCTTTCTCTCTCATTGGTCTCATTGAATCCCACTTTTTTTTACCTCTCTCTCTCTCTCTCTCTTGCGAAGGCCCTGTTTGGTGGATTGGTTGTTTTTGTTGTTGTTGTTGTTCGGGGGGAAAAAGCGTGCAAAAGCAAAAAGCAGCTCTCTTCGACCCGCGCGGCGGCGAACGACGAACGATGATGACGACGGCGAGATCGCAGCGGCAGAATCGGCAGCATCAGCAGCGTCAGAAGCAGCAGCAGCAACAGAACGAGAAGAAGAAGGTCGGAAGCACGGCAGCGTCGGGAAGCAGCAGCACGAGAAGAAAGAGCAGCAAAAAGAAAAAGCAGTGCAGCCGGGCGGCGCCACGTGCTCGCGCTCGCTCTTTTTTTTCTCTCTCTCTCTTTTATTGAAGAAGAAGACGACGACGACAAATGGAGGCGGTTTATTTATAATATCTGTGACATCAGAAAGAGAGAGAGATGGGGGGGAGGGAGAGAAGAGAAAGAGAATCCACGCGGGGGGCAGCGGAAAGGTGCAGAGGCAGCAGCAGCGGTCGGGGCTCGCTCGCGCGCTCGCAAGTTTTTTTTCTCTTTTCTCTCTTCTCCCTCTCTTCTTCTCTTTGTCGCAGTAGGAGCAAAAGAAGCGTCGCGTCACCTAGCGGCCTCCGTAGCCGCCGCCGCCTCCCTGTTGCTGCTGTCCGTAGCCACCGCCGCCGCTGTAGCTGTTGGGGAGAGAAACGAAGGTTAAACAAGTGAGAGAGGGAAGGAAGGGTGAGAAGAAGAGGACGAAACGATGACCACAACCAACGGCCGAGAACGCAAAAAACGAAAATCAAAAGGAGTTTTCTGGACTCACCCGCCACCGCCTCCTCCCTGGTAGTAGCCTCCTCCGCTTCCACCATAGTAACTGTTGCGGGCAAAGAAAAGTAAAGAAGAAAGAAAAAAGGGGAAACAACGGCGCAAGTTAGCGGGAAAAAGGAAAAATAATGGGTTCGAATCATTGTTTTTAAGTTTTTCGCGTGCAGACTCGTTTTTTTTCGCTTTTCGCTGTGCACCAAGGAGAGAACGGGAAATAAGATAAACTCACCCGCCGCCGCCGCCCTGCTGGCCATAGCCACCGCCACCGCCCTGCTGACCGTAGCCGCCACCGCTGTTTTGTGGGTGTAGAGTTTGGAAGAGATTAAAGGGAAAATCGATCATGAGCACAACACGTGTCGGTCGCTGTCTTTTCTCTTCTCCTCATCTTTCCCATCTCTTTTCGCAACCAAAACTCACCCTCCGTAGCCGCCACCGCCCTGGTAGCCGCCACCGCCCTGCTGGTAGCCGCCGCCTCCGTAGCCGCCGCCGCCCTGCTGGTAGCCGCCGCCGCCGTAGCTGTTTTTGTGTGCGAGCGAGGGAGAGATAGAGAGATAAGTGAGGAAGAAGAGGAAAGCTTTGGCCGAGAAAGAACATTTTTTTTAAAGAAGGGGCTAGAAGAAAAAGGACGAAAACTCACCCTCCACCTCCGCCGTAGCCGCCGCCGCCGCCTCCGTAGCGGTCGCCGCCGCCGCCGCCATAGTGGCCGCGGTCGCCTCCTCCTCCGTAACCTGTTTTTATTTACGAGAATGGAAAGAGGAAGAGAAAGAGAAAGAGAATGAGAGAGAGCCCTTTTTTCCCCGCCATCGCCGTTTCGTCGCTCCCTCGTTCCCCGTCCCTCTCCCCGAAAAAAAAAAACACCTCGCTTCGCACCTCCGCGGTCGCCGTAGCCCCCGCGCCCCCCGCCCCTGCCGCCGCCGCCGCCACCCTGCTGGTCCCTCTCCAGCCTGCGGACGATCCCCATGAAGAACCCCGCCTTGGACCGCACGCTCTCCAGGTTGGCCTGCGCGAACTTGTCGACGGCCTCCTCGGCGAGCCTCGGCCCGAGGTCCCCCAGCGCGCGCGAGAGCCTGCGGTCGACGTCGCCGCTGGAGATGCGCCCCTCGGCGACCATCTCCTGGAGCTTGCGCCCGACGTGGTGGAAGTCGCGCTTCTCGGCGAGGTGCGCGATGGCGTCGCCGTCGTCCCCGCCGCCGCGGCCGCCGTCGGCGTCGCCGAGCCGGCGGATGATGCCGAGCAGGAAGCCCGACTTGTTGGTCACGCGCGCGAGCGACGACTCGCGGAGGCGCTGCACGGCCAGGTCGGCGCTCTCCTGAGGGAGCGCCGCGAGCGCGTCGTGCGCCGCGGCGTCGATGTCGCCCTCGCGGAGGTAGCCCTCGGAGACCAGGTTCTCGAGGTTGGTCTTCCAGTCGATCGGGGCCGGCTTGTCGTCCTTCTTGGGCTCGGGTCTCTTCTCCTCGGCGGCCGGGGCTTCCTTGGCGTCGTCGTCCTTGGGGTTGGAGCGGGAGCGGGAGCGATCGGCGCCGTCGCGGCCGTCGGCGTTGGAGCGCGAGCGGGAGCGGGAGCGCTCTGTGGTTTTTGGTTAAGTTGGGGGGAGAGAGGGAGAGAGGAGACTGAGCAAAAAAACGATCGCGGACGACGACGTTGAACGGCGGAGAAAAAACTTCTTTTACTTCTATCAGAACAGGCAGTTTCTTTTCTTACCTTCGCGCTCGTCGCCGCTGGCGTCGGGCCTGTTGTTGTGAGATGGCGAAAGAAATGAGAGAGAACGAGGCAAGGTGAGCAAGAGAGCAAGAGAGAGAGAGAAAGAGGTGCCATTCGACGGCGGCCGCCAGAGAAGATTTCGACGTCAAGCCATCATCGTTTTGGTTCTCGTTTGCTCTTCTTTCTCTGCCTTTCGCGCCGCAACGGAGCAGCGGCAGGCGGGGACGAGCAGAGCACTCACTTGGGGGGCGAGCCCTCCTTGTCAGACATCGTGGAGAAGAGAGGGTGTTGAGAGAAGATGGAGAGAGGGGAAGAAGATTGAAAGAGAAGTGAGAAAAAAAAATGGAGGGGAGCGCTGGAGCGACATCAGAACTCGGGAAAAACCATCGGCGAGAGCCAAGAGCGTCGGTGTCGTCCGCATTGCTCGTAGTCTCTCGCCGGGCTTCCCCGTTTTCTCTTTCCTCACTTCTGTTAGCACCAGAGCGAAGGTATCGAAGCTTCCTCTCTCTCTCTCTCTCTTAACGGTAAGATAGGCAGACTAGGTGCTTGCGTGATGAAACTACGGAGCGTCTCCGTTGGCTAGCTCCCGGCGGCTCGTCGTCGGCGGCGGCTCATGCCTTTTTTTCAAAAAAAAAAAACTCAAAGCGGCGGGCAGAGACGAATCGGCTCCCTCTACCGACGGCGTCTCGAAAAAGAGCGTCATTCTGTGAGGATGAATCGCCGCAGGAATCGAATACTTATAAACTAACTTCCGAGCCCGCTTTTTTTTTTTTTGAAAGTCCCCATCAAAACTTCTTCTCGACGACGCTCCCTCGACCTCGACCTCGACCTCGACCTCGACCTCGACCTCGACTTTATTTTAACTCTTCCGCTCACGAAACGTCCAACCTCTCCTCTCCTTTCAACGCCAACAGAGAAAGGAACTATCGAACGCTTCGAGATGAGGTAGATATATAAAAAAACTGCGAAAAAGGTGCGTTGAAAGCGGGCGAAGAATTTGAGAAAACAAAGCGAGCGAGAGAGAAAAACAAAAACTCCAAAAAAACAAAACCGCTCTTTTTAGAGGCGTTCCCCGACTGGCCGGCGCAATTCACAAACGATGCGCACCCCGGGACTTCTTGATGCAGATCTATGGCGTTCGAAGGGGGGGATTGTGCTCGCGTGCTTGCAGCCCCGGCAGCGGGCGCGCGCGCGCGCTCCCCCTTTGCGCCGTCGCTCTCGCGTCGATTTCCGAGGGACCGCGCTCGGCGTCGAAGTTTTTACTATCTTAATGCCTTTCGGGGGGTAAGGGGGGCGGAGAGCAGCGTGCGGCTCTTTTTCACGTAAAGGGAGTCGGTTGCGCTTGCCAGATTTTAAACCAGCAGAGGAGCTGCAAACGAAAAATTGAGTTTTTCGAAACTCTTTTCCAAAAACGGCCCACCGCTGACCTGTCTCGCTGGTACACTTTTTGAAACTTCGATTTTGAAACTTCAAAACACACAGAGCGGCATCAGCTTCATCTCTCGTGACGGAGAAGAGAGAGCGCGACGGAAAAAAAGGGAGGCAAGTATCTTTTTCGTTTTTTCGTCGTTTGGAGGTCGAGAAGAAGAAGAGAGAAAAAAACACGAAATTGAACAAGCACGCTATCTACCCCGGACGGCCCTTTCGCCTTTCTTTCCCGCCTCTCTTTCTCTCTCTCCCCTGGGAGAGGGAGATAAGAAGAGGAGAGGGTAAGAGCTTCAGTGGCATTGATTATGCCGTCCCTGTTACGCGTGCGAGAACCGAGCCCCGCGCTTCGCTGCGCGCCAGGGCGGCTAACGTGTTGCGGCCCATTTGATAATTTCGTTGAGTTTTCTGGCGCCGTGTCAACTCTGCCCTGACATTTTTTTTCTGTGTTTCTTTCAAAACAAAAAAAGACAGGTCCTGTTCTCCCTCTTCTGCGGCTGCTTGATTGTTTCGAGATGGATTGACGAGCGATTTTTCTCAAGGTGCGTTTTTTTCTCTCCCCAGTTCGGGTTGTTTGCTCTTCGAAAGAAGGAAAATTTCAACTACTAGCCTTCTTGCCACGGCCGGCGGAGGCCCCCTCTTAATTGAGGACCAGGGCCGCTGACACCTGCTGCTCACAGTCGCGCTGAGATCGAGGAAGGGTTTGTTCTCTCCCGCTTCTGCCTTCCATGATAGGAAGCCGGCATTCGCTTTTTATTATCCGTGCGATGCCCGGTGCCATTTTACTCGGCGATCACATTTTTTTCGATGTTTTCGTTCATTTTTCTTTGAGAGAGGGACCAAAAGATCTCACGCGCTTCTCCTTCTTTTCATCCGAGAAACGCAGGATCCCAACGACGATAGCATCTTCTTCGCGGCTCGAAGAAAAGGTGAGTAAGAAGAAGAGAGGGAGAAAGAGAAAGAGAAAGAGAGAGAGAGAGAGCTCCGTCCCCCACTACAAAAAAACTCGGCTTGCTCTTCTTTGCTCGGTGAAGACTGCTTAAAAACGTTAGGAAGTGCCGTCTGACCTGAGTGATTGACAGCACATAAAAGCGAATAATAATATTGCTGGGGACTTACACTCCCCGGTGCCTGAGAGCAGAGCAGTTTTGAAGTCTTGAGTTTGTTTCCCCTTTCCCCTTTCCCCTTTCCTGCGGCGACGGCGACGACAGCGGCGAAAAGCGAAAAGGAAAAAAAAAGACCCGACGACGAAAAAACCGAAAAGTCGATCGACGAAAAGAAGCAAGGATTAAACGACATCTGTCAATCCACTGACCATACGCGCGGCGCTAAAAGTGGCGACCTCACACTCGCCATGTTCGCGCGATATGATGTCTAAAATTTGTTTTAACCTCTAAGAAGTAATGAGCTCTTTGAGTCGGCTTCGCGCTTTTTCTTCTTCGGGTCTTTTTTTTTTCTGCCGCCGCCGCCGCCGACGTCAACCTTTTTTTCTTTTCCCCATCTTCTCTATTTTTCCTTCCTCCCCCTCTTTTCCCCTTGGGCCAGTGACGAATAACCTCAATCACAAATGGAATTACCGTCCGATTTTCTAATGAGGATGCAACTGCTGATACCGGAGGCCTTGTTCTTTCGGAGCTTTTGTTTTGAGCGGGCCGAGCAAAAACAGCGGGCAACGAACGGCAGCCACTTTTTCCCGTCCTCTCTTTCCCCCCTTCTTCGTCAACAGCAGTTGCTTTTTATGGGAATGACGATCAATAATTAGATGGGCTAGCGGGGAGCGGGGGGGTAAACTCCCTTTCTCCCCGTGCGCAAAACAATCAGGCTAATATTAATCCATTCAGCTTCTGACCCACACGACAACATTTTCATCCTCGAGAGGGTTTCATCTTGTGCGGCGTCCCTTTTCGCTCACGATTCCCCTCTTTTCTCCTTCCAATTCGTTTACAGGTCGAGAAGCGACGGCTCCTTGGGGACCTCCGTCCGCTTCTAATGTACAACAAAAGGTAAAGAGCCCGGGTGTCGAGAGAGAGAGAGAGGGAGTTTTTCATCGTCGCTTTTTTTTTGCCCCCCCTCTCCATTTCCGGCCGGCCTTTTGCATTTTTCCTTCCCCTCCCCTCGATATCGAGGAGCTTCGCGGCCTGCGCGTCTGCGCGCCCGAGCTCCTTTCTTCCCGGGGAGGGCGTGGCCTGCTTTTTCAGGAAGGGGGGGCGCACAGCAAAGGCGCCGTTGAGTCGGCCGCAAGAGAAAAGACGTTTTTGCTTTTCCCTGACTGCGGCCGAATTTTGGCTCACGACATTTTTCTTTGTTCTCTATTTCTTTTTTTGACAAACGCAGGTCTTTTTTCTTCTCTTTCTCTCTCCGTGACTTGACACACGAGCATAGCGCTCGCGAAGAGAAAGAGTAGGAGAGTAGCAAACGGTGAGAAACGAGTTGGAGAGAGTTTTTTGTTGAGGTTCGGTGGCGAGATAAGAAGACCCCCCCCCTCTTCCCTTCTTCTCTTCTTCTCTCTTTTCTTCTCTAGACACACGCAAGCCGCACAAACAAACCCTGCTGTCGCGTTGGGAGATGACGAGCCTTTCCCCTCTGATCGAAGCTGATTAGAAAATTGCTTATAAAGGCGCGGGAAATTCTTTTTCCCGTGCCGACCTAAATCCTTTGAGTCCCTCTTTGTTCCGGCAAAGAGGGAACAAAGGTACTCAAGCCAGAAATTCCGATCCCCTCGACAAGCAAAACGCGCTGCGCGTGTGTTTCGCAAAAGCAGAGAAAATGAAGACGAAGACGAAGAAGAGAAGATGAGAAACGTTAAGCGCTCCTCGGTGGTCCGAAAGAGAAAAAGAGAAACCTCGAGCCCGAGACCGTGATGAGCGAGCGAAACAAAGCAAAACGGAGGAAAAACAGTTTTCAGATGACGACAACAACTATAGATGACGAGTCCGAGGCCGGAGTTGCTCGCGGGGGGGGATGGTCTGCCGTTTATCGGCGTTCTGCCGTGGCGGGCGTACCCTCCCCGCACTATGGGCGCCGTGCTGAAGAGCGAAGCAACGAGGCATTTGTCTGATGATTCGAAGTTTTTCCACTTTTTCTTTTTCGTTTCTTTTATCCCTCGCTCTCACTTCAATTTCTCTCTCGCGCGCCGCCCCCGCTCACCACTCTCACTCGCGCATTCACTCATTCAATCGACAGGAAGAAGCGCGGCTGTGACTCTGTAACAAGAAACGAAAACGTTCAAAACACTGCTATACCAAAAACTGAAATAAGAGGGAGAGAAGAGGTCTAGGTCGAGACTAAATCGTCGACACAAAATCCATCGCGAGAGAAGCAAACTCTCTTCCTCTTTTCTCTCCTTCTTTGTCTTCTCTCCTTAAAAGCGTTTCGTTCGCCATGCTGGAAGCCGTGAGTGAATGAAACGCCAGGCTCGCGAGCCGTGGTGGCTTTTCCACCACCGACTGGAATCGCGCGCGCGTCGTGTGGAGAGAAAGTGAAAAAAAAACTCTTTTTTTGCTTCTCCGGCGTCGTCAATCGATCGAACTCCACTCGCGCTTCTCATCCTTCCCGCCGCCACAGCGCCTTCGAAGCACGTCGCTCGCGCCCTCTTCTTCCTCCTAGACCTAGCTTAAACCGACACGCTTGCGATCCACTGCGACTTTTGAATCCAAACGCACAGGAAGAAAGCGGAAAACGAGGGGAGAAGATATAGACTCGCTTGCCTTTGACTGACAGTTGAGAGAGGAGGCGCGCTTTTTTTTTTTCTTCTTCTTTCTCAACCTCGTCCTCTCTTCTCAACCTCTTCTTCTTCTTTCCTCCTCCTTCCCCTCCAAAACAAAAAAACACCACCAAAACAGAAGAGCCCCGACTCCACCCTCATTAAGACCAAGCCTCGCGTCGAGTCGAACCGCGTCGTCGTCACGGGCGGAGCGGGCTTTGTCGGCTCCCACCTCTGCACCTACCTCGTCGAGCGCGGCGACCACGTCATCTGCCTCGACAACTTCTTCACGGGCTCCAAGGACAACATCGCGCACTTGATCAACAAGCCCAACTTCGAGCTGATCCGCCACGACGTCGTCGAGAAGATCCTGCTCGAGGTCGACCAGGTCTACCACCTGGCCTGCCCGGCCAGCCCCGTCCACTACAAGTACAACCCGATCAAGACGATCAAGACGAGCTTTCTGGGGACGATGAACATGCTGGGCCTGGCCAAGGTGCATTTTTTTGTTTCCCTCGACTTTCTGGGGAGCTCCTGTCGCTCTCTTTCTCTTTCTCTTTTGCTGCTATGCTCTTGGATCTGAGCGTGTGCGCGCGTGCGGTTCCGAGAGGTGCAGAATTGGGTTCCTTTGTTTCTTCTCCCTCTTTCGTTCACTCACTTTTCTCTTTTTGCTCTCTGTTCTTCTTTCCCCCCAAAAAACTTCACCCCCAACATCAGCGCACCCGCGCCCGCTTCCTCCTCACCTCCACCTCCGAGGTCTACGGCGACCCGCTCGAGCACCCGCAGACGGAGTCCTACTGGGGCAACGTCAACCCGATCGGCGAGCGCTCCTGCTACGACGAGGGCAAGCGCGCGGCCGAGTGTCTGACCTTCGACTACCGCCGCGAGCACGGGCTCGACGTGCGCGTGTGCCGCATCTTCAACACCTACGGCCCGCGCATGGCGCTCGACGACGGGCGCGTGGTGAGCAACTTCGTGGCGCAGGCGCTGACGGGCCAGCCGATGACGGTGTACGGCGACGGGCAGCAGACGCGATCGTTCCAGTACGTTTCCGATCTCATCGCCGGGATGGTCGCCGTGATGGAAGGTACGAGAGATATTTTGGTTTTTTTGTTTGTCTTTTGAGAGGGTTTTTTTTTCAGGTTCATGTGGTTTCTGGGGGTGTGTTTTTTCATTCCTGCTGCTGGAGATGCACTCGCGGGGGGTGTCGAGGTCTCGGCGGGAAAGGTCCCTCTTATTCAAAACTATTTGAATAAGAGGGATAACTCACTGTTTTTTTTTTCCTTCCGACCTCAACTCTTTTCAAAACAAAATACAAAAAACCGCCACCGCCACAAAACCAGGCGAGGAGACCGGCCCCTTCAACATCGGCAACCCGGTCGAGTTCACCATGCTCGAGCTCGCGCAGGTCGTCAAGGAGGTCGTCAACCCGCGCGCCGAGATCGTCTTCCGCGAGAACACTGCCGACGACCCGTCGCGACGCAAGCCCGACATCTCGAAAGCCAAGGCCGCGCTCGGCTGGGAGCCCACGGTGCCGCTGCGGGAGGGGCTCAAGTTCATGGTCAAGGACTTTGCGGCGAGGCTGCGGGTCGAGGTGCCCGAGGGGGCGCAGGTGGCTTGAGAGAGGAGAGAAGAGAGAGAGAGAGGTGGAGCGGGAAGAGAGGAAGAGCGATCGAGACCGAGGGTGGGCCGAGGCTTTTGTTTGTGGGAGCTCTTTCTCTTCTCTTTTTTTCTTTTTTAATCGTATGTGAATCCTCTCGATTGGGATTATAGTAAGGAACGCGCCCTTTTCCAAAAAAAATAGATGACATAATTCGAGGAAGAGGCCCGGTCGGAGGATGAGTTTGAGAGAGAGAAGAAGAGAGAGAGAGGGAGAGAAAAGAGAAAAGCAGAGGGTCGAAAGAAAGATGCGACGTCACTTTTCTCTCTCTTTTGCTCTCCTCGATCGAGGCGAAAAGCATTAGAAAAAAAAAAACAATCATGCCGCCCTTTTTCGACGTGGAGCCGCCCTCGCACGGCTACGAGCCCCGGGTCATCGAAGGGTTCTTCGGTCCCGCCACGCTCTCCGGCAGGGGCTTCTTCTTCAAGGGCCGCGACGCGGCCGCCCTGGGCGAGGATCCCAGCGTCTCACCGCCCCAGCCGAACGTTCTGGGCGGGCGCGTCGACCTCTCGGCCGTCGCCAGGGGCCCCACGCACCTCAAGGTGACGGCCTCCGCGACCGACGCGTCGTGGGCCGACATCAAGGCGAGCAAGGGCTGGTCCGACAAGCCCACGGACGTGATCGTGACGGCAGAAGCGGGCAACGCGGACGGTAAGGGAAATGAGGATGATCATAGGAAAAAAAAAGGCGCCGACGGAGCGCCGACGATTGATGACGATGAAAAAGAAGAACTCACCCTCTTCCCGTTTCCTTCCTCCCCCAAAAACACCCACACCACAGACGCCACCACCTACCTCGTCGGCTTCGACTTTGGCAATTCCAGCCCCATCGCCCGCGTCTCGCGCCCGAAAAAGCAAAAGCGCATCGTCAGCGGCGCCGTGGCCTCCAAGGCGCTCTCCGCGCTGGCCGGAGGAGACGACTCGATAAACTCACGCGCGCTGGGCGGCTCCGCGACGTGGTTCGGCAGGGGCAACCATGTGCGCCTCGAGGGCGAGGCCGGCCTCTTCGGCGGGCGCGCGGTCGGATGGGGCACCTACACGCTCAACGATGAGGCGGACCAGGTCAACTCGACCGCGATCAACCTCGTCGAGCGCGAGCGCGGCTTCGTGATCTCGCCGTTTACCGCGGCGACGGCGGTCGCGGCGGCCGGGGTCGAGGCCGAGTTTGGCGGAAGGGGAGGGGGAGACGCTTCTTCTTCCTCCTCCTCCTCCTCCGGAGGGCGCTGGAAGGGGGCCGTGGCCTTTGACTTCAACAAGTTCGCCCCGTACCTGGCGGTCGCGAGGGAGACGGCCCGCGTGCCCGGGTGGCTGAGGACGTTCGCGCCGCCCGCGACGAGCGGCAAGGGGCTCGTCGGCGGCGCCGGGCGTCGCGCCCGCGGCGACTCGGACGGCGACGGCGACGAGTCCGACGGCGGAGGAGGCGCGAGGATCGCGGTGCACCTCTCTCCTGCTGACCGCGTCGCGATGCTAACGCTGGAGCTCGGCGGCGGAGGAAAAGGCGGAGGGAGGAACGGAGGAGGCGGCCTCGGCGGCGTCGCCGTCGGCGGCGGGGGCAACGCGCTCTCGCTGCCGGCGCCGCTCAAGGCCTTTGTCCGCGCCCGCACGGACGGGAAAGGGTTTGTGAGGGGCCAGGGCCTCCGCGGGGTGCTCGCCGGCCTGTCCGGCGGGGTCATCCTCAACCACACGGTTGAGATTTGAAATGAGGACTGTTGAGAGAGAGAGAGAGAGAGAGAGAGAGAGAGAGAGAGAGAGAGAGAGAAAAGAAGAGAGAG
>Ga0210003_1002564_pt1 | contig 15235 bp, 10 predicted proteins | sample LantaG_FD_182804 | JGI IMG/M metagenome (GOLD analysis project Ga0210003, IMG submission 182804) | Deep subsurface microbial communities from Baltic Sea to uncover new lineages of life (NeLLi) - Landsort_02402 metaG (SPAdes) (version 2) | ecosystem: Environmental > Aquatic > Marine > Oceanic >... | reverse complement strand
CGAAGGCGGACGTGGCAATCTCAGGCCTTCGCAGAATTGAGATTGCTTCGCTTCGCTCGCAATGACACCCATCAATTGGTCTGCGACAGAGCACTAGATTTCTAAAAAGAAACTGTCACTTTTTGTCATTCCCGCGAAAGCGGGAATCCAGTCTTTCGGCCTATGGATTCCGCATCAAGTGCGGAATGACACATTAGAAAAGTGAAACTTATTTAATGGAAACGGCACTAGCCAACGCCGTAGGATGACACAGCAAATTAGGCCAAGTCGCTTTCCTCCAATGAATCGAAATCATCCAGCTCATCCAGCTCATCCATCTCATCCAGCTTATCCAGCTCTGCGAATGTATCAATGCCTTCGACCTTTGAGTTACCTGTTGACGTGTCTTCTTGTGGCGACTTTTTCATAGCCGAGCTGGGCATATTGATGTTCTTAGGCTGACCGTCAATCTGGAATGCGAACGTTAAAGGCCCTACTTTGATATAGTCACCTGCTTTAATCACCGCTTCATCTACGCGCTTACCGTTAAGGTATGTGCCGTTACGCGAGTCAAGGTCACGAATTTTCAGCACCCCTTGGTGATGGTTTAGCTGGCAGTGTCTTCTGGAAACCGACATTAACGGAACATAAAAATCGCAATTAGAACGTCGGCCGATTACCGTAACGCTGCTCGGCAAACGGTAAATCTTCTGCGAGCCGCTCTTTTTGAATACGACCAAATTTATGTCCACACTGCTTGCATCCTTATTGATTTAAGCCTCGCCGCGACTGTTTTAGCGCTCACATCTTGCAATAAATCGCAAAACGCGAGTCTTATTATATACACAAAAGTGGCACATAACAACTGATAAATGGCAGCCCATCGGATGGTAAAGAATATTGATAGAACTTCCCGGTCGGGTTAAAGTTGCGTAACTTCACCCTAATTCGAAACTTACGAAAGTTACAAGCTATTTACCGTATCGCAGGTGCTGTTTGACGTACCGTTTGCCTAATTTGTTAACCGGCGTTCTTAGCTGATGACTTTTGGAGCCGCCGACTTGACAATTTCGCTTGAACAGCTATATTTGTAAGGGGCCTCATTTTGTAGGTTCCCGAACGCGGGAAAAGTGCGTTTGGTGTCCCGGTAGTGCGTCGCAAAGCGAGGTCCCGGGCAAATACAAGGGACAGGTATATCGGATAGATATATGGCACAAGTGAAACTGCCCGACGGCAGCACATTAGAGATTACCGACCATACAACTGCAAAACAATTGGCAGAGCAAATAGGACCGGCCCTGGCAAAAGCCGCCGTGGCAGCGAAACTAAATGGGCAATTGGTGGATTTATCCACTCCTGTCACAGCAGACGCAGCCGTGCAAATCATTACCCTCAAGGATGACGAAGGTCTTGAAATTATGCGGCATAGCTGCGCTCACATAATGGCCGAGGCGATATGCACTATCTGGCCCGATGCAAAGCTCGTTTATGGGCCCATCATCGAAGATGGTTTTTATTATGATATCGACCTTGACGAATCTATTCGCCCCGCTGACTTCGAACGCATAGAAGAAAAGATGCGCGAAATAGTTAAAGTCGACAAGCCCTTCATTCGAAGCGAGATGACCAGGGCTGAGGCCCTGGGAAAATTGGCCGGCGACAAATACAAAACCGACAATATAAAGCACGCCGACAGTGACATCATCAGTTTTTATTCGCACGCAGACGGCTTCGAGGATTTGTGTCGCGGCCCCCATTTGCCCAGTACCGGCAAAATCGGAAGCTTCAAAGTTATGTCCGTAGCCGGCGCTTATTGGCACGGCGACCCAACGCAAAAAATGCTCCAGCGAGTTTACGGAACCGCCTGGCCAACAAAAAAAGAGCTTGATGAGCACCTGCAGAGATTGGAGGAAGCAAAAAAGCGAGACCACCGCGTCCTGGGGAAACAGTTGGATTTATTCAGTTTCAACGAGGCCGGCCCAGGCTTCGCTTTCATCCACGCCAAAGGAATGATTATTTGGAACGAAATAGTGAACTTCTGGCGAAGCGTTCACGATAAATACGGCTATCAGGAAATACAGACACCCATTATTCTCAACGAAGAACTCTGGCACAAAAGCGGCCATTGGGACAACTACAAAGAGAATATGTACTTTACCAGTTTCGACGAGGCCGACTATGCAATAAAACCGATGAATTGTCCCGGCGGCTGTTTGGTCTATAAAACCCGACAGCACTCATATCGAGAATTTCCGATACGCGTCGCCGAGCTTGGACTTGTCCATCGACACGAAGCCAGCGGCGTTATGCATGGCCTTTTCAGAGTAAGGCAGTTCACCCAGGATGATGCACATATCTTCTGCACACCGGACCAGATAGAATCCGAAATTATTGGAGTAATTGAGCTTACTTTCGAGATATACAGGGCCTTTGGTTTTGAGGATTTCCGTATCGAACTCTCCACAAAACCCGAAAAGCATATAGGTTCGGACGAAATCTGGGATGTTGCTACAAATGCCCTCAAAGGCGCCCTCTCACACAAAAACATCGAATACAAAATCAATCCCGGTGACGGTGCATTTTACGGCCCCAAGATTGATTTTCACGTAAGAGATTGCCTCAAGCGCTCTTGGCAGCTCGGAACAATTCAGCTCGATTTTTCAATGCCCCAGCGCTTCGGATTGGTCTATACCGACAGAGACAACACTGACAAAACTCCCGTTATGATTCACAGAGCAATCTTGGGCTCTTTTGAGCGCTTCATCGGCATTCTTATAGAGCACTACGGCGGAAATTTCCCGCTCTGGCTATCGCCCCAGCACGTAAGAGTTCTGCCTATAAGCGAAAAAAGCAACGATTATGCCCGAACCGTCAACGCTAAACTAAAAGATGCCCGCTTACGTTGCGCTGTCGACTTCTCGGACGAAAAAATAAATGCCAAAATTGCCAAAGCCCACAGCGAAAAGCTCCCTTATATGCTCGTCGTAGGCCCTAAAGAGGCCCGGTCGAATACCGTTAACGTAAGAATCCGAGGCGAAAAGGAGAACAAAACGGTAAGAATTGACGGATTTATCACTATTGCAAAACGAAAAATTGCCGATAAAATAATGGATTTAGCGTTTGAAGTTGATAATTGATTATATAAGCAGGGAGATGGGCGAAAAACGTAGAACAATAGCGTAAAATTCAAAGTAAAATAATCATTTTGGAAAGGTAAGGTGGTGCACAATCGCTAAACAAAATTTAAGGATAAACGAAAGAATCCGAGCCGATACAGTTCGGTTAATCGATGAATCAAACAATCAGATAGGAATATTAGAAAGATATGAGGCAATCGCCAGAGCACGCGAGGCCGGTTTAGACCTCGTCGAAGTCGCACCAACGAGCGAACCCCCGGTCTGCCGTATAATGGATTACGGCAAATGGCTGTACCAGCAAAAACGAAAGATTCGCGACGCACATAAGAAACACCAACACCACGCCGGCACACTCAAGGAAATTAGGCTTCGTCCGGAAACCGACCAGCACGACCTTGACACCAAGTTAGGTCACGCTCGTGAATTCTTGCAGAAAGGACAAAAGGTACAATTCACCGTTTTCTTCCGCGGACGTCAGATGCTGCACAAGGAGCATGGCTATGCAATACTCGACCGCGTCATTGAATCGTTGCAGGATATCTCTAAGGTCGAGCAGCCGGGCAGAATGACCGGCCGCCGGATGAAGCTATTGCTCGTACCGAAATAATAAGCGGAGCAGCAATCCACTTCCTATTTTGGTACGCCTGTTAGAAGTCCGCCGCAGGCGGACGGAGTCCGAAGGCGTCCTTGGCTTTCATAATCCTTTGTTGAATAGAAGTTTAATTTCATTTTGGCTTTTCGGAAATTGGGTTTGTTTTCACCAAGTTTCCAATTGGCAATATTTTCATAATCCACGGTTATTAAAGAGGTTAAGTTCATTTGAGCATCCAGTAAATTGGCTTTGTTTTGCATATTTACTTATAGCGTATAGCGTATGGCGTACAGCGTATAGCGTATGGCGTACAGCGTATAGCGTATGGCGTCTCGTTTAGCGTGCAGCGTACAGCGTATAGTGTATTGGTTATTCACCATCGACTATTCACCATTCATTAACGATAAAATTTGACTTGGGCCTGCTACCCTGATGCCCTTGCTCTTAATTCTCTTATGCTTTTCTTCACCTGAATCCTGTTTTTCTGATACCCTGCGTCCTGATCACCTGATTCCCTGATGGCCTTACGAACTTATACCCTTCATTCCTGTTGGTATTATACCATACTTCTACCAAAAGTTCAACGATTATCAAACAAAAATAACAAAAAAAACGCCAAAAAAGCACTTTTTTTGGCTGGCTTTACCCCGTAAGATGATTTCCCTCTATCTCACCGGGGCCACAACTTATCCATACCCCCAAACCGCCAGATACGAGTCACGAGCGACGAGCGACGAATTCTTTGACGGCAAGTGCGGGTTCTTGTTTATTGAATGATTCCGCGTGTGCAAACAAGTCCCTGAGGGACAAATTGCACACACTACCCGGCTAGTTTATATAATACTTTTTAATAAGTTCAGCTAACTGGCGATCTACCGAATTGAAAAAGTTTATTACTTCTTTCCTTGACATTACGTGACAAATAATACCATGGCATTTACTTTCTGAAATATATTCTGGAGGGATCAAAGACTCTTCACTTGTCGTGATATAGATTGCCTCTACTTTCTTATACCTATTAGTGATATCCCAACCGTATGTTTCAGATGCCACTCTACATCTATCCTCAAAGTGACGTTTAATTTCTATTTTGTTCTCCTCCTCTGAAAGGTTTCTACCTTTGCATTCCAGAAGTAGGCATGTCTTTTCTCCATCAATAGCTACAACATCTATTTCAAAATCTTCGCCAGTCAATCCTGATTTAATTTTTTTTTGAAGAGTTGTCGAATATTCTGGGCGATAAGCCAAAGATGTCATGACTTCAAACAAGTCCCCTTTAATGTTTCCAAATATTCCATCTTTTTCCACTGAAGACTCGGATATACTAAGAGCCTTTTCAATAGAATCTAAATTCTGCGAGTCATCTCCTAAAACGATAGCTTTATACAATTTCAATAATTCTTGAATATTTCGTCCCCATACCTCCTTGTATGTTAAAGGTGCAACACCATGCTTTCTTAGCATGTCCAATGCTCCGCGTTTGTAACTCATGGCCAAGGCCAATGGGAACACTCTTATTTTCCTCCACTTTAGTGTCACTGTTTTCAAACGCTCAAGAAGTGCTTTGGTATCGTCCTCGGTAAAAGGACGGAAAGCAATAACATCGATAACGGCAAATGCTTGTATCATTTTCCCCTTTGAATATACTTCGGTAGATTTGGTACATGGCCCCAAATATACTGGTGCCATAAAATCCCAACATGTGGTGTTAAATTCGACAGTCTCGGTCTCTGAACACCTTACATTATAACTTTTTTTCCCAACTATGTAGATGTTTTGCACCCAGTTAACAAAATCCTTTAGTAAAGCTTGTTCTAATTTTAAGAACTTGGTAAATGCCCCCAATTTAATTTGCGTAGTCCCAAATCCTTTACCGATCTTATATATATCAGTATATCCGCCCATCTTCTCAATAAGACCTAGTTCCAACAACTGTGCTATGACATTAACAAGCCGAATTCTTTTGCCTGTTGTGTAATGTGCTTCGTTGGGAACAACACCAGATGACTTGGCGATCTGCCCAGATGTGATATATCCCTTATTGTTGAGTAACATCTTATACACACGGTGAAACGCGGGTTTCTTTGGCAGGATTTTTTTGACAGCTTTTGCATATTTCTGTATCGTATGGCTTTCAAGGTAGTATAAATAGCTCTTATCAAATCTCACAGGGTATGTTGATAAGATATCACCGCATTTAACAGCCCTTTGAATCTGCTTGCGTGCGGTACTATGGGAACTTGTGGCTTTTTGGGACACCAATTTGCCTGCCAGTACATCTGAAGCCAGAGGCCCATGGTTCTTGAGTATTTCCACTATCTTAGGCATAAAAAGTATCCCTGTCACACAGCACATAGTAAAACTAACCAAACCTTAATCATAGAAGGCTTTTGTTTTTTTTCAACGTTTTTTTTGTTTTTCCTTTTATAGGTGTAAACCACGGCTCATACTTAAGTTAAATGAAATATTATTCCATAATCGACATCACCTTCATACGAATTAAACTATGTGGCGTTTGTCACATACTTAATATCAAAATCAAGTCTACTACTAAAGTGTGCGGATTTCCTTGTGTTGACGGGAAATGCGGGTTTTGGTTTTTTGAATTATTCCGCGTGTGCAAACAAGTTGCACACCCTACCCGGCTTCTTAGTTTACAGAAACCAAGAAAACTAATTAAGAAAACCAGTGCGAAACAATGCAGGTGATGATTAGTTACACAGGATCAAAGAGTTCCTTGCTTAATTTGCTTGGTAAGTCCTCAAATTCATCTTTGTCCACAATCACAACCTCCCTTGGAAAACCGTCCAGTTTTTTTGCAACAACTTTGATGTACCCATGATTTGTGAGATCTCTTTCACGTAAATCTATCCGTGCTGATGCAATAAAACCGAGATCTCTGCAGTAACCTTGTAATCTACTTGCCAGGTTGATACAATATCCTATATACTCTGTACGCGCCGAATACTTGTAATAAATCTTATGTACAGACCCAGAAGCTATTCCGAATCTAATCTTCCTTGGAAGGCCTACAACAGGAACATCTTCTGAACAGGAATCTACTAACTTTCCAAAATCATCTTTTATGTGCCACAATCTATTTATGAAATAAAGAATACTTTGTTTCTTCTTTTCTTTTTCTCCACGATTGAAAGACCATATATATAGAGCTCCATCACCGAGAAATTTGACATGAGTTGGAGCCAAAAATGGAGGCATGTCATTTTTGGACCAGAAACCCTTTCCCCCAAAAATAGAAATTGATACCGCGGCAAAGACTCTGTTTAGATATTTGGTGACGTATTCGTGAACATCTGGTTGGCTAAAAAATCTTGAAAACCCTTCTAGGTCGAAAATTAAGACAAGAGCATCTTTCGCAATGCTGGCTTGAGTCTTGAAGATCAACTTGGGAACTTGTGAATGTTCTTTCGCCATTATTATAATTCCTCAATCAACTTAATCGAGTTTGTATTCAACCTTAAAAATATATTACCAATATCCATCTTATCTGCTCTAATTACTCTCAATCTCTTAAACAAAATATCAAACCACACAATAACCCAAACCCGCAATTCCCGCCAAAACAGATTAGCGCATAAGTCAAAAGTGCACAAGTCGCAAGCTAAGCTGACTGTCGATTCGCTGAAGTTCTCCGCTCACGGGTGCATCACGCCTTTAGCGACAGAAAATAACACAAAAGAAGGAAAAAGTCAAAGGAAAAATCAATATATTCCATCCAAGGACGGCCGGATCCGGATATGAGTTGAGCTTTAATCCTTCCACTTGATTAGCTCAGGGTGAATATCCTGTACAATCGCATTTTCCGGCTTTATTCGGACGTTCAGACTTTGGCTGCCGTACCCTTCCACCTCAAGAGAATGCTTGTAATATGTTATGTCACCCCGCCTGTGGGTTAATTCCATAGGCAGTATTTTATAGGCGCTGTCCTGGTCGTACATATAGAAAAGTTCAACTCTGAAGAGCTCCGGCGAAGCCTCGTCGAATTGAACACCACACTCTACTTCCACATTCCTGCCTTCGGTCAGGCAGTCTTCCTTTTCTGTATTCGTCGAGAAAGATGTTATCTTTATCTTATCCCAGTGCTTTGAGAGCTCTTTTTCTTTTCGAACAGCTTGTTTGAGCAGTTGATAATTGTCGTCTGAGATGCGTGCCGAATCCTTCATTGCGGGTATGTAGGATTTTTCGAGGTAATCGCAAAGCATCCTGTTCATATTGAAATCCTGGCAAACGGAACTTATCGAATCTTTCATCATTGCCACCCATGCCTCAGGGATATCCGTATCATTGCGACTGTAGTATAGTTCGGTTATCTCGTTTTCCAGGAGGTCGTACAACTGATTTGCGTCAGCAGTTTCCTCCAAATCCGGCTTGTTGTATCGTGTGCCCGCAGTTACTGCCCAGCCGTTTCTGCCGTTGTAACCTTCCAGCCACCATCCTTCAAGCGTGCTGAGGTGCAGGACCCCATTCATTGCGGCTTTCATACCGCTGGTTCCACTGGCCTCCATATCCCGTGCAGGATTATTCAACCAGACATCTGCGCCCCAACAAAGATGCCGCGCTATATTCATATCGTAATTTTCCAGGAAAATCACTCTGTCTTCTACGTTGTATTCCCTCGCGAAATCGATTATTTGTTTGATCAACAGTTTGCTTTGCCGGTCTGCGGGATGAGCTTTTCCGGCAAAAATCATTTGTACGGGTTTTGCCGGGTTGGTAAGGATCTTTCCAAGCCGTTCCTTATCCTTAAGAATCAGAGTCGGTCTTTTATAAGAGGCAAAACGTCTGGCAAAAACTATGGTCAGAAAGTCAGTATTGAGCGAGAGGTTTACGTTGGGTTTTTTGTTGTGGGAATATTCGCCGATAAGTGAAGACTGTTGGTTGAACCGCCTTCTTATGAAATTAATTAAATCTCTCTTGTTTCTGCGGTGTTCTTCCCATAACTCCTCATCAGGAATATTATAAACATTTTTCCAGACATCTTCTCCCTTTCCGCAGTGCACATAATGGGGCCTCAGGTAGCGGTTAAACATATCAGTGAAGGGCTGGCTTATCCAGGATGTATGTACGCCATTGGTGATAGGTATTATTGGGATTTCCGCAACCGGTCTTTCCGGGAAAACAGCCGCCCACATCTTCCGGGACATTTCAGCGTGCTGGTTTGAGACACCGTTAACATATCGTGAGAACTGCATTGCAAAAGCCGGCAGCCAAAAAACATCGCTGCTGCCATTTACATATCCCAGTCGCAGGATTGTATCAAGCCCGAGACCAATCTCTTTGACACTCGGCTGCAGATACCTTTTGACTAAGTCGGTATCGAAATTTTCATTGCCTGCTATAACCGGTGTATGTGTAGTAAATACGGTTGAGGTTCTTATAATAGACTTTGCTTCGGCAAATGAAAATTTTCTGTCTATCATTAAATCACGCAATCTGCCTATGATGGCGAAAGCGGAATGCCCCTCGTTAAAGTGATAGATTCGGGCATTGATTCCCAGAAGCTCCAGTGCCTTGATTCCCCCAAACCCCAGAACCAGTTCCTGCTGTATCCTTTTTTCCCTGTCGCCGGCATAAAGCTCATTAGTGATGTCGCGCAGATGAGGAGGATTATCTTCGATGTCTGTGTCGAGCAATACCAATTTGGATTTGCCAACATCGATTTTCCACAGCTTAACTTTCACATCCTCATCCAGGAGCTTCACGTTAATGTGAGCCCAGTTCCCCTGTGAATCATGCAGTTCTATAACAGGGATGAGATGATTCTCAAATTTACTGAACACCTCCTGCTGATGTCCATTCATATCTATATGCTGGGTGAAATAGCCGAATCTGTAAAGTAAACCAATACCAACGACAGGCAGGCCCAAATCTGAAGCACCTTTTAGAAAATCTCCGGCTAAAACGCCTAATCCTCCCGCATACGTGTGTATGGATTCGTGGAGTCCGAATTCCATCGAAAAGTATGCGACCGCATCATTTTGTCCAAAATTACATTCGCCGGAATATTCGTTCTTGAAAGTACCGGCATATTGGAGGTAATTTTGGAATTTTTCCCATACCTTTTCAAGCTCGCTCAGAAATCCTTCGTCGCCGGACAAATCGTTCAGCCTTTCTTTGCTGAGGCTGTGCAAGAGTTCTAATGGATTATGATTGACCTCTCTAAAGACTCGAGCGTCTACGCGATAGAACAGGTCTATTGCATCGTAATTCCAGGTAGACCACAGATTAAAAGCCAACTCATATAAATGCTGTAAATTCTCCGGGTAGCTCGGATACACAAAAATGCTTTTGAAGACCATACCACCAACCCTTTCTATATTCCCTTATCGTTTCTTGCGACAGACGCAGCTTCGGAATGACCGGTTTTCTGCAACGTTAAACAATTTTGTTCCCAAAATCACCGATTATGGAAAAGCTCTGGTTTGGCCCGCAGCAACCCGTTCCCAACCGGTCATTGATAAGCCTACAAAAGCCGCTCTATCAAATCTTTCCTCGTCACTTTCTAATATTCGGTTAATTTCGGAGAGTACTTGATTTTGTCTTGCGCGGATTGCAAAAAAGACCTGAATGAGAAATGTAAAGGGATTCCGACTTCAATCGACAATGGAAAATCGGCAACGGCTACGTGATACCCATAGCCATAGTACGTTTGACTAAATCGGCTGCGTTGTGGGCGTCAAGTTTGCGCATAAGACGGTTGCGATGATACTCGACTGTTCGCCGCGTTCGGCAAAGTATTCGCCCTATCTCCTTGTTAGTCTTGCCGGAAACAATCAATTTCAGAATTTCCGCTTCACGCCTGGTCAGAAGCTGGCTTGTCTCAATTCTGTTCTTAACCAGGGTATCTTCCAGAAATTTGTCTGTCATCGGAAATTCATCTGTCTTGGGCAGCTTCACGCTGGGGGCACACGAATGGCCTGCATCCAAATGCCTCCGCTCTACCGCCGAACCTGAATCGTTCTCTTCTGCTGACCCAGCACTCGGTCTTATTAATAATCCCGGATTCTCAGCCATCGCTCTATTAAGCTTAACTATCCTCAGTTAACCTGCGTTCGGGCAGGAACTCCCGAAGCAGAATAAGTCGGGACAACAAAACGCTATAACGCTGAAGAATAGTACCGGCTGTCCCTTTAATTAGTTGGCTTCTGATATGGCCTCTAAGTTTTACCTGGCAGCGGTACTATTCTGCAGCGCTCTTAAGTACCATCTGTCCCTTACCAACGGCTGCTCGGCTCTGACAGGGCCTTGACATTTTCGCCCGGACAGAGGTACGTTCGACAACTGACATTTAGGCTCTTGCCTACTCTTTTCAGGACAATGAGCAATAAAGACGTCATTTCAGTAAAGACGAGCTTCAACTATAACACTCGCATCATTTGAGAAATAATTAAGATGGAAGTATTCTTGTTTAGAATGGTTTTTTCCTTAGAGGAGCCAGTGATTGGCTGGTAGGCGCCCCGCCCAGCAGGCAGCCGCAATTTATTCGCATTTAGAACGACATCTAAATTTTAAAGCACGACACACAACATCAGCCAAATAAACACTTCCTTACAACTGTGTAAATCGTTATGGAGGGTAGAGAACGGAGCTTAAGAAGTTTTTAGGGAAAAAGATTTAAAGCTATAAACCACGTCCGTCTTTCCTGTGAGCCTACCAAGAGGACAGCCCAACAGACCGCCTATATTGCTTGAAAACTCGAAATACTGAAACAGCATTTATCAGTATCAATAATAAAGGAAGCGGGCAAAGATCCTCTCTGCCCGCCTGTGTTCCCCCAGCATTCTGTTTTTCCCCCCCTATTTTGTGCCGTACTATTTAATCGTCATTTCAGTCAAAATGCGGGCATCAGAAATGTTCTTGTTAATACCAGTATTGGCTGTGTGAAAACTGAGTTCTCCACCGGATTTGGTGTCTAAAAAGCCTCGAGAGATATAGCCTAACCACACTCAACAGATACGATACCTGTCAAAACCTTTTGGACCAGCCCTGCCAGCGTATAAGAGCCAGTGCGCGCGCACGAAACATGCTCGCCCGGCGCTCGCCTGATTCTCCGCCAGTGTTACAAGTCCTTTTTAACATTAATGTAACATCTCTTTCACTAACAACTTAGAAAAGCCCGTATTTGAATTATAGCTTTGCTGTCCGATAACGAAAGACTTTTGGTGCAAAGACGTTAAAAAAACCTGCCAATAGCCACTTTATAAGATAAAATTATTGCTTATGGGAAATGCGGGATTAATCAATCACCAATAATCAATGCAGCAATTTTATCACAACAAAACCACCAATCAAGAATATTATGAAAGCAAGCGAGGACCAATTGAAATATTTTTCAATTACCGGCATGTTCGCCTTGCCCTTCCAGCCCACCGGGCCCGCTGTGATAAGAAGCCTCACTGACCGACTCACTGTTGATGCGATAAAAAATCCGATAAGATTTATTTCGGTAACGCTGGCAGCTATAGCACAAAGCTTGTTCGGCAGTGGGGTAAAGTCGCAGGTAAAAACAATCTCGAAAAAACTGGTGAGAACTCTTACGAATTAACCTATAATAATTGTGAAATAGTTCCTGTAACTGAGAAGTTATGAATTGTTTTACAGCCAAATAAAGATTTAGCTGATTGTGAACCATATTATGCATAAACATTATGGTTAAAATACAAAGATGAAAAGTAAAATTTTGATATTTCTAAAAGGTTTCTTAATGGGAGTTTGTGATTTAATACCCGGTATTTCGGGGGGTACGGTTGCGTTCATAACCGGAATTTACAGTCGATTAATAGATGCGGTGAAAAGTTTCTCTCCTAAACTGTTTTATGATATTTTTACATATCCAATTCATAGAAGACGAGACAGTTTAAAAGAAGGCATTAAAAAATTAGACTTGCTTTTTCTGTTGGTGCTGATGCTGGGGATTGGCAGCGCTCTTTTAGCCGGGTCAAGAATCATCAAGTTCTTGTTGGAAGATTATTACGCATATACTTTATCTTTTTTCATTGGGTTGATTTTGGCGTCTTCAAAAGTAATCTTTAGCCATATTCAAAACCACAACATAAAGAATATTTCATTTGGCCTTCTGGGTTTTATGTTGGGACTCGCCCTTTGTATACTTGTGCCTTTAACTGTAACTCCCACTTTAGGATATGTTTTTCTTGGGGGTTTTTTCGCGGTTAGCGCTATGTTTTTACCGGGTATTTCAGGCGCTTTTATATTATTAATTATGGGTCTGTATGAGTTTATGATTAATGTTTTGAATGATATTCGAAATAATATAAGTTATTTTTTACTATTTATTACAGGTGCTTTATTAGGAGCTTTTTGTATTTCCAGAATTATATCATTTCTCTTTAAGAAAAACAAGTGTAAGACACTTTATGTACTTCTTGGGCTTGTAATCGGAGCTTTAAGCACCCCCTTAAAGAAAATTCTTCAAACTGGCTCTTTTCAAATATCAAATGTTTTTATTATGGTCTTTTGGCTCCTGTTGGGCGCATTATTAGTAGTTCTTGTCACGATTTATGGAAAAGCTTATGAGCGGAAACTGCAAATTAATGTTGTAGAAAAAGAAACTAAGAATAATTAAGGAATAAGAAAATACATATACTTTTTTCAACCAACTTTTTGGCAGTTGAACCAAAAGCAAGGGTTAATCTATTATAATGTCAACGAACAAGTTTAGTATCTGTTGAGTCACGAGACACGAGCGACGAGTCACGAACAATTATGACCAACAAAAAACAGATTACCACCGTTAGCGACGGATTATTGATACGAGCCCCTGCCAAAATCAACCTCAGTCTCTTGATAGCAGGCAGACGCCCCAACGGCTTTCACGAAATAGAAACGATAATGGCTAAGGTGGACTTCTTCGATGATATCCTCATACAACAGAACCAAAAAGCAGGCATCGAACTCATCTGCAAAGGCCCATACAAGGTACCCCAGGGAAAGGAAAACCTTGTCTATAAAGCCTGTGAAATGCTTCTGGCCAGTTGCGGCTCAGAGGCTGACCTTAAAATCACCCTGACAAAGAATGTTCCCGCCGGGGCAGGATTAGGCTCGGCGAGCAGCGATGCCGCGGCCGCACTTATCGGCGTCAACCAATTCCTGCAACTGGGTCTCGACAAAGAGAGGCTTGGCGAATTGGCAGCAACATTAGGCAGTGATGTGCCTTTCTTTTTGGATGGGCCGGTGGCGCTGTGCACCGGCAGAGGTGAAAAAATTAAAGAATTGAACGAAAATTTTGATTTCCTGGTCTTACTAATCCTGCCGGATGTAAATGTTTCTACAAAAAAGGTTTACGCTAATTACAAACATAACCCGGCCCTCTACGAAAAGCTCAAGGGTGAAATAAACGGCCTTGTTCAAAAAAACAGGATTGATTTGGCTTCGAAAATGTGCACAAATATGCTGGAAACAAGCTGTTTCAGTTTATATGAAGGACTTGCTGCGTTGAAAGCCAAGACTGAACCGTTAGGTATCGGGCCTCTGTGCCTGAGCGGCAGCGGTTCAGCTATGTTTTGTATTATAGACAGAACAGAACAAGAAAGGGCCAAAGAATACAAACGCAAACTTGAAGAAAAGCTTGGTTGCAAAAGCATTATCGTGAGGAACAATAGATGGTGAACTTTTAAGCGAGGCGAACAATATGGAAATCAGTGAAGTAAGAGTCAAATTAGTGGACAACAAAGACGACAGGTTAAAAGCTTTTTGCTCAGTGACGATGGACAACGAGTTTGTGGTTCGCGACATCAAGGTAATTGAAGGTACGGGTGGTTATTTCGTAGCTATGCCCTCCAGAAAGATGAGCGACCATTGCGACAAATGCGGAAGCAAAAACCATCTCAGAGCCAAATTCTGCAATAACTGTGGAGCGGCTCTTTCAGAAAACCGGGCGAAGAAAGATATGAAAGGCAGAATGAAGCTGCATGCCGATATCGCCCATCCTATCAACGCAGAATGCAGGCGAAAAATTCAGGAAAAAGTTATATCCGCCTTCGAGGAAGAGATGGAAAAATCAAAACAGCCGGGTTATAAACCGGTCGAAATGGACGAGCCGGACGACGAGGTCCCTGAGATAGTCTCGTAGTTAACGGGACGCCATTTTGCAAAAAGACGGCAAAATAGGAACCCGAAGACAAATAAAGCCGGATGCAAACCCCTTGCCGACCAGGCACCGTCAGTAGCGGGTTTTGATTCAAGCTAAATGGGCGGTCTTGACGGTAAGAGAGGCAGGCGCTTAAGTATTAACAGCCCCCTTCGTGCTCTTATTCTTTTGTTGTAAGGTCTTCAAGAACTTTATCGAGAGCAATATCCAATCGTTCATTGAGATTGTATTTACCTTCGGTAAGCTGCTGGCGGACGTCAAGAATTTTCTCCTTGCGAACCTCCGGCAGCAAAGCAATCTTTTTTAACACCTGACCAATTGGAGTAGTATTGATATTTTCAAGAATCTGCTCCATAAGCAAATCCTCATCCGCAGCCGAGTTTTCTTCATCGATAGAAT
>Ga0210003_1002562_pt1 | contig 15236 bp, 25 predicted proteins | sample LantaG_FD_182804 | JGI IMG/M metagenome (GOLD analysis project Ga0210003, IMG submission 182804) | Deep subsurface microbial communities from Baltic Sea to uncover new lineages of life (NeLLi) - Landsort_02402 metaG (SPAdes) (version 2) | ecosystem: Environmental > Aquatic > Marine > Oceanic >... | reverse complement strand
TCTTCAATGTTTACTTGTCGTGAGACACTCTTAAACATTACTTTTTTCACCGCTGCAACAAGTTTCTCATTCTTTAGAAACTCCGCAACTAATTTTCTTTCCTCATCTGTGAGGTTATATGTTTTTTCTACCATATATTAGTTTGATTAACTTGTAATATTTCCTCCTGCTCCTACCGCTTCACTTCTTTGAAGTTGTTCGGTTTGTAACTGTGGAGTGTTTGAAGGCTGTGCTGTTACTTGCTCAATTGAGGCAAGCTTTTCTGGTGAGAATCCTGCTGTCTGCATGATTTCTGAGAAGATTCTCGATAGCTTAGGGTCAGTCAATACGTTTGGATTCTGAGATACTGTAGTTAAGATGTTAGATAGTGTCTCCAAGTATACTGATTTAACTTTGTTTTCGTTTGTGATAAGAAGGTCTAGTTGGTATTCAATACCATCGTAGTATCCCTTTGGAACTGCGATACCTCTCTTGTTACCTGTCTTCTGAATGAACTCTAGTGCCTGTGACTGGAATTGCTGAACCATCTCTGGTGAGACTACCTTTCCTCCAAGGATAGCGTCTTTGATGTTCTTGTTTACGTTGTATGTAGAGAATGACTTATCTATGATAGCTAGCTCCTCTGCTGAGAAGTCTGATACTAGAACATGCTCTTGGCTTACTCGGCTCTTTAGATAAGGTAATACCCAATCTCTATAAAGCTCTTCGATGAATAGTCCCTTTCGCTCTCTAATGTAATCAAACTGTGAGTTAGCTTCTTGGTTAAGGATTGCTCCTAGTCTGTAAGGTGTTCCTGATGGAAGTGACTCTCCTGTAGCTGCAGCATAAGTTGATGTAACTCGCTCTGCTTGTGTATCCCATTGGCTTACTAGGTTTCTAAACTCTGGTAGGCTTGACGGAACTGTAGATAGTTGTGTAATCTGGTTTCCTTTGTTGTCTAGGATAGTACCGTTATCTATTCCTGTAAGGATATTCTTTACTGCTCCCTTACCTGTTTGCTGGAAGATAATCTTACCTGCTAACTCCATAACCTTCTTCTCTTCGTTTACTGCTTTATTGGTCCAAATCTGGCTTTGTTCTGTATCTTCAACGACACCGATTCCTAGTGCTCTTCCTGATAGTTCTTCTCGTGAGAAATACTTGTATGGTAGTTCCTTTTGCTTTCCTGCGAATAGTGTTACTCCTGAATACTCTGTATCACCTTGTTGGTCTGTAGTTGAGTTCACTCCTGCAATAACGTGCATTTGTTTTACGAACTTGCTCTCGTCTCCATCTTCGTTCAAGTAGGTCTCTGGCATGTCTCCGTGGACTTCCCACACTTCAATATAGTCTCCTTGTGTCTCTACTGTTCCATCCTCATAAGCGTTAGCCTTTGAGTCGTCTGCTGTCTTGATGGCTTCATCAATGTTGTCCCACTTACCTTCCATAGCTTTAAGCTGCGCTGGTGTGTAGAAGTGTCGCTCCATGATAACTCCTGACTCAATGTCTGACTGGTCTGTAACCAAATCTCTCCAAGGTATCACGTGTAACTCTAGTAGTCCTTTGTTCATTATCTTCTTTACTACTGCACCACCATATTTAGATGCTGTAAAGCCTAGCTTGTTTAGGAATACTCCGAACTTAGTCTTCTTCATCCATAGCTTATTCTCCTTTGAGAACAACATTGCTTTCACGCTGTTGTCTATGTCATCTACAGAAATCTGTATGTCCTTAGTGTCAAGGTCTGTTGCTCTTGTCTCTACAAGAACTCTTGACTTGTTAATGTTATAAAATGCTTTCTCGATTCCTTGTGAATCAATCATTCCTGTCTCGAAACGGGAATTGTAATACAGCTCAATTGTGTTGAGTTGTTTGTGTTGGTTGAAATCATAACCATCTGTTATCTTGATTTCCTGTGTTTTGTAATCTTCTTGATATTCTTTTACTAATTGAAATATGTTCATTGCCATGAACCGCAAATGTGTGATTATTATACCACAGACCTAGCTACCTTGCATAGTTCTGGGTGTTCCTTTCCTCTATCTCTATCCTCTCTTTAATGTCTTCATAGCTCTCCCTATGAGGTGCTTGTGCTAACTGTTGTTGATAAGCTAACGAGTCTAGTATGTCATCGTGTAATCCTCTGGGGAATGTTCTCATTTCGTCTAACAGGTCGTTACACTCATCTTCAAAGAACACAATGGACTTTGTCTCATACCTTGCAATCAAACCTCTTATACGGGTCTCCTTAGCAGTTTGGTTGTGGTGTAGCTCTACGATAGGTAGGAATGTATTACGCTTCCTCTGCTCGTCATTAAGGAATGGCTGTATAGCCTGTAGGAAGATTGTCTTCTCAATACCTATCTTCTCTGGCTTATACCTGTGATACATAGTGAATAGGAAGTCTATAAGCTCTGCTGGATTGTATTTAGCTCTCCATGCCTTGACATGCCACCTGTTCTCGTGGTCTACAAAGTTAACTGTTATCCCTGTGAAGTCAGCGTGTGAACTCTTTGATACAGCGGTATCGATTGATATAAAACATCTGGTCATCTTCCTCTCTATCTCTGCCATGTTAGTAAAGGTCTGATATTCTTTCTTGAACTCTGTTGTCTCCTCGTCAATAGGTTGGTTCATCATCTCTGCTGCGAATACTACTGAACCTAGCTGTCGCTTCTTATCTTCAATACTTACCTTACCTGTTAGCTCTGCTGTGTGGTCATCAATAGCATACTTCTGTCCCCATGTAGGTGTGCTGTCTTCTGTCATAACAGGAACCATTCTTAGCTTTAGTTTGTGGTCTTCCTTAGCACGGTTGATTAGTGTCTGTATTGAACCTGCCTCTGTGATGTAGTTTCCAAGATAGATAACCCAAGCGTTAGGTGCAAGTCCAGCCAACAACTCATTGATATGCTTGATAACCTGCTCTGTGTAGGCTTTAGAGTCCTTAGTCTTATTAGTTTCGAAGTCATCAAGTAGGAAGAAGTCAGGTCTCTGGTCTCTGTGTATTCGCCCTCGGACTGATTCTTGAGTAGAGTGAGCTTCAACACGCACACCATTGTTAGTAATGAAGTTAGATACTCTCTTGATAGTTGTCTCGTCTGCATTTCTCTTGGCGTTATATAGCTGTCCATAGTCTGCAACCAATCTCTTATTAGACTGAAGAGTTGTTACTACGTCAAATAGGATACGCTCTGAGTTCTCTTTATCAAAGGAGTCGGTGTTTATATAGTTTCGCTTCTTGAATACAATACACCATGTAATAAAAGCCTTTGAAACAGAAGTCTTAGCACTCTCTCTGAACATAATCCATGCTATCTCCCTATACTTGCCCTCCTCCATGTCTTTGAGGTCTTGAAACATCTCATAGTGGAATGGTGCAAAAGGATAGTGGATATACTCTGTGAAGTAGTATGCAAAGAATAGAGAAAAGTCGTGCTCACATAGGAAGGCACGCTCATCTCTTGTCCCGTCTATTACTTTTTGTAGAGCTTCTTTGTTCATGTTATCTTTGAATCATCTCAACCTCCCACAAGTCTTGTATTTTCATAACCATGCTCCCAAAAGCTGGTGAACTTCCCTTCTTCCCAAGACCACTTTGAAAGTTTATGCGACCATTTGGTATAAATAACTTTCCCCCGCCAACGGAATTATGAAACCTCTGTGTTGTCAGAAATTCTATAGGGAACAGTATGTATATTTCGTTGTTAGCTTTCTTGTAAGTTTCCCACGCTTTTGCCATAAACTTATGTTTTATTGTAAAGGGTGGATTTATCCAAATTCTCTTGTATTGTGTCCAATCTTTTGTAAGCCCATCTGTTTCTATTGTGTCATAATTCTCTATACCAAATTCCTCAGCCTTTTCTCTTGTGGTTGCTGGGTCATAGTCAAATTCTCCAAACTTAGAAACAAATTCCTTGGGTGTGTAGTATTCATTATCTTTTGTGAATTGCACATTTGCTTTTGCCATATTACTGAATCATCTTTAGTAGTTGAGCTTTCTGTTCCTCTGTTAGACCTGAGTCTTTAGTATCTACCTCAGCTTCTATCTTTTGCGTAGGCATACCATCAAAGTAATTCCACATAAGCTTCAACATCTGAGAATCACCATCAACTATAGCTTTCTCTAATACCTTTTCAACAAGTAAGGCTTCTTTAGTCTTCTCCCCATCCTCTGATAGAACCATTAAAGCTTCCCTTACCTTAGTCGTAAAGTTCTTTACACCCTTTGGTCTACCGTTAGGATTTAATACTCCTGACTTAACTGTCCCATCTGGGTTTCTTTCCACTTTTTCTCCAATAGTTTCTGGCATATATACTAACTATACCACATTATTACTCTCCTGTCTTGGTTGCTTTGTATGTTATCTGTACTTGTCTTGCTCTTGCTTCCCTTAGGGTTTCATATGTTCCCATAGGTTTAGCGTGCTTCTGTGAGAAGACTGTAAACTCTCTAGCTCCTGTTCTCTTAACGTAGCTCATTATTTCTCAAAAATGTAAATGTCCTTAGTTGTTACTTCTCCTTCTAATGGCATTACTATTAACTCTTTGAACTTACCAAACATGCTTTTCTTGTTCATCTTTCTTGGATTAACGTGTGGTGCTAGTGCTGGTAGTTTCTCGAACCCTCCCATCTGTGATACTACTAGGTTCTTCTTGTGTGCTTTCTTTAGATACTTTGCAAGCTTTTCGTAGTCTTCATCCTCTATGATGTGGAATAGAACATCCATACATATCACTAAGTCTGCCTTCTCGTTCTGCCAATCAAATACTTCAAACTCTGCTCCTTTATGTAGTAACTTGTTTGTAGCTATGATTTGAGGTGAGATGTCCAGCCCTTTATACTTTACTCCTGGTATCTTTGGAAGCAGTATAGAACCGAAGTTAAAGTCTCCACAACCTACGTCTAGTATTGTTTTAATGTTGTTCTTCTTTACTAGGTCTACTATGATGTCTATCTTGTCGCTAACCTCTTTACCATAAGAACCAGCTCCACTGTTTCCTCCTAAGTAATAACGCTTTTCCCAGTATTCCTTTTCGTATTTTAATAGATTGTTGTTTGATGATTCCATGTGTCTCCTTCTTTGTTAAATTTAATATCTAATCCGACCGCATCTTTAGGCTCTAGCCATGTCTTTGTCTCTGGTTGGTAGTGTTTACATGGGACACTGAAGTCTGCGAGTATTCTGTGCCCGTCCCTTACTAGGTTATACATAGACATAACGTCTGGTCCTAGGTTCTTTGGGTGTCCAACCACTGTATATGTATTATTATACACTACATCTGTCTTTGCTACCCAACAATACCATCCACAAGCATCTACATACTCTGTGCCTATTTGGTTCTTTAGAGTTCTTCTACCAATGATTTCTCCATCCTTTTCCTCTAACATGCAAAGCCCCATGTGTTTACTTACTGACCTTGATACCTCTATCCCTGTGGCTATTTCAGCTCTGTTGTTTATAACGTGGTTTATAAGCTTATTATATGCGTCTGGTTCTACCAATGTATCGTCTTCTGTCATAAATATGTACGGTGTTGGGTATATCTCTTTGATGTTGTTGATGATAGTCTTGATATTGTTTGATATGTGCATACCTCTTTCTTCAAAAGATGAGCTTGAGGCTAGGTTTGGTTGTCCTGTTACGAACATTCTTTTAAGACCAAAGTCTGTAATGTCGTTAGTTAGTCCCTTAACCTTTTCAACAAGGGCTTCGTTGTCTGTATCTATGTAAATGAACCAAGAGAATTTCTTTCTGTTTATGTCTAGTTGTTTAATGTTCTCTATGTATTCTTCTAGGACTGTATCTCTTGAGATTAGTGTAATTAGAGTGGTATCCATCGGTCCTGGATGGCTTCTCTTATGCTTAGTGTCTATGTATTCACACATCTTCTTAACATCTTTCTTTATTCCATCCCCTTGCCACATTCCCTTATCATGTATTCTGTAATCCCATAGAACCTTTCTAACGTGCTTGCCTTTTCTATTTGCAAAAGCTAATGAGTACCATCTATCAGCATCTTGACAACATGTAAGGTTCGTGTCCCACTCTGGGTCAATGCTTGCTCTTGTCATTAGGACTGAGTTTGCCATTGGGTAGAATCTAGCGAAGGCGTTATCGTATTCTAGTGTAGCTAACCCAAGTCTTTGTTTGTCTAGCCCGAAGTCTGGGTGGTTAAATCTTGGATATGTAAAGTCTATACTCTCATCAAAAGCTCCATGTAGCTCACTTAGTAGGTTTGTGTAGGGTATATCATCTCCATCAAAGTAAAGAATAAAGTCCCCTTTTGCGTATTTCCTACCAAAGTTTCGTGATTGTGGTGCGTTTCTAAAGTCCACCTCAAACACAGACACTTCAGGATAAACCCTTCTTAGGTATTCCGCAGAGCCATCATCACAAGCATCACAAACAGCAATCACTTCATACTTCTCCTTTGTATCTTGAGACATAAAGCCACCAATACAGTCTTCTATGAAGTGTTTCTGGTTATGGAATGTTGTGATTACGCTTATCATAGATATTTCTTTTTAAACTCATTTACGCTTATTAGGTTAAGCATGTTTACCCTGTCTTCTTCTAGGTATTTGTAGTCTAGGAACTTAGCTAGTCTAAATGGTTTCTGGTGTCCCTTTTGGATTATTCCGCAACCCCAATCAGTATCAACAACATCCATAGTTACGTCCTCTCGTCTACTTCGCACAGCCATCCATGCTTTCCATGTGTCTCCAGTCCAAACCTCCTTGTCTCCCATAGGGATTGTTTGCATTTCATAACTTGTTGGTGAACAATCATGTACAACGATTGTTCCTCCATCATTCAAGAACTTTAATGAGTTCTCAATATCTTTAAGTGCTTGGTCTGCATGGTGTAATCCATCTACGAATATAATGTCAAACTTGTTTGTTAGCTGGGTAAAGAATTGGTCTGATGTAGTTATATACTCTGCCTCTGATAGGTGGTCTGGGTCTACTCCAATCTTAAACGGTATTTCTATATGGTCGAAGTTCATATGCTTCCTATGAACACCTATCTCTAGGTATGACTTGTAGTTATTCTTTTTAATCAGGTCGTTGATTATCTCTGTATGCTTCATATCTCCTGTAGACTTAATAATCTTCTTCTTTGTCTTTACTGGTTCTATTTTGTTTACAGCAGAAAGTTGTTGGTCATGTGAAGGATTCCAGTTATTCGCTCCGTGTAGTTCGTCTTTTTCGTTCTGAACAGATGTTCTAGCTGTCTTATAGTAGTTAGCCATCTCTTTGTTAGGTGCTTGCTCTGGTAGATACCAACCTAAGTGGTGAGCCTCAAGAACCCTAAGACTTGAGTGCCATCTATCCCTGTCAATTGGATAACCCCAACCGCCTTTCTTTGAAGACCACATAGAAAAGGTAAAGTCAATAGGGGCTTCATACCCCTGATACTGTTCACCGTCATAGTTAATCATAAGTGGTTTCTCAGAGAACTGTTGCTCCCATGCTATAGCGTTGCCCTTCTTTGGGTACCAGTCTGGTAGGTCATCTAGTTTAAGTGCAAAACCAACATGGTCATAACCATAGTCCTCTATCACACTCTTAAATATATCCAAGAAGTTGAATGGTGTATCTGGTAGTGGGCTTATGTCTGGGTCTGAAACACAGTAGTGCTTGTATTGTTTATGTATTTCCCTGTTAAGAAATTCCTCAACATTCTTTTTCATGTTATTCTCCTTACACTTAATAACCTTTACATTCTTGAAAGGATTGTTCTTGTAAAAGTCTAGGAGTGGCTTATATGTTGAGCCATTATCTACAATATAAACAGGATTTGATTCTGTCTTAAAGTTCCACCAATTGATTAGATTGATTGTGTAGTAAAGTTGATTGTAATTACTAATTATTAAGGGTACTGTGGTCTTCATAAAATTGTTTTGGATAATACTTATTAAATTCGACTATATCGTGCTTCTTCCATACGCTTCCATACGCTTGTTCGTATAGTGGGTCGTTTGGTGCCTTTTGGTTGTCTCTATGGACATGCTCAAAGATAATTTCTTTCATGTATGCAAATCCACCGTCTACATCTGGTCTATTTAAGTAGTTTCCTGTGTGCATCCATCCCAGGTCTACCATAGTGTGCCAGAGTGTTGGTATTCCTATGTAGCCAAGTTTCTTTAAAAGTTCTGATGTGAATACTGTATGAGTTGCCAGCTTATGTCCTTGTAGTAAATCGTTTGGATAGATTAGACTGTATTTTCCTAGCTCGTTTAACTTATCTATAACAAGTTGCTCCCAGTTCGTTGTCTTTAGTATAATGTCATCCCCTATAAAGGCAACATATTTACATTCTTTTAGTACCTGAGGCAGTGCGTTGTTCATCTTTGGGACTGTTGGCATATAAGATTGTCTTATAACGGTAAACTCTCTTGGTATATAAACATTGTCATAGGTGTCATCATCTGTATCTATAATCACATAGACCCTTGACTTGCCTGTCGTTAGTCCACTCCAATGAGCATGAAATCTCGTAAGGTTATACGGTCTTCGCCTAACTGGTAAAATTATCCCTATTATGTCTTTCATATGATTTCTCTAACATCAACCACATTACTAATTATTGCAGTCTGTCTCTTATAACGCTTATAAAAATTCTTATACTTAAATGTGTTAATTATAGCATGGTGGTCATATACATTATCTTGCAAGAAGTCATGTATAACCATAATCTGACACTTGTCTTTGAATCTTTCTATGTCCACCTTTCTCCTTAGTGCTGGTGAGTGGTCTACAAAAACAACACCGTATTCACCAACGATTCTATCCCAATCGTCTATGTGAATTATTCGGTGTAGGTCTGTCTGTAGGTCCTTAAACTGTTCTATCCATTCTTTATCCTCATCTACAGTAACAAGTAATCTCCCTTGAGCCTTGCATATTTCGTGGAGTATAGTGGTGCTATAGTGACCAGAACCAAGCTCTAGTACCGCACCAGTAGTATTCATAACAGCACACACAAGTGGAGCTTGATGTGTTGCCCAGCCACTCATTGTGTCTGATAAATCCGCCATTATTTCTTTTTCTTATCTTCCTTTGGAGCTTCTGCTCTTGCTTGTAATTCACCGTAAACCATTTGTAGTTGTTGGCTAAGTGCTTCTAGTTGGTTCTTTAGGTCGAACCCTGCTGCTTTTAGTTCTTCTACTGTAAAGTCTTTTATTTGTTTATTCATAATATATATTATACCTTATTTTTATAATGCTGCTAATATCCAAGCTCCTGCAAATACTATTGCTAGTACCATGAAGACTAGTGCGTAGTCTGTCCAGTCTACTGCTTCATACTTTTGTACTTCTTCGTCTATTACTCTTTCTTTTCGTTTTATTGAGTTCATATTTATATTAATTAATTGATATATTATTAGTATATACCAATCATATATATAAGCAACTATTTAACTGTGGATAACTCTGATTCCATTTTTTCCCTTGTAGCTTCACGTGTCCATTCAGCTCCATTGGGTTTACTACTAATGTATTCCGCTACTATCACATCCTCATGGTAGAGGCGTTTCTTTAGCTCTAATCTTTTATTGTCTCGTTCTACTGTTCTCATAATGTATCGTTATCTATTAACCATTCTTGCTCTAGTTTTCTTTTAAGCTCGTCTTCCATGCCTTCGGTGTCTTCTCGGAGCTTTCTTGAGTTGTATAAAACATCACTCAGAAATTCTTGTGCGAAGTCTTTATCCAGTTCTTTTAAGAAGTCGTATTTCTTAATCAGGATTGCTCTTAGAGTTCTTTTCCTGTTTTGGACAAGCTGTGCCTCTGGGTGAGCCTTGTATAGATTGTTTCTTGTTACTCTCCAGAATTCTGTGTTGTGTTTTTTACGTTTCATTATTTGTGATAGCTATATCCAAAGACGTCTGTAGTATCTGGGAGTGGCACACCTGTTTCCAGTGATATGTCAGCCAGATAGTTCGCAAACTCTCCTATGGTTAAGCCTGGTGTTGATTTTTTAATGCGGACTTTAGCTCCAAAGACTTCCTGTATTCCAAGGGTCAAAAACTTTCCTTTTGCCCATTCGTGGACTTCATTTGGAGTGTAGCCCTTTTCTTCTGCTATTAGTGTTATATACATCCAATAGTAGTTGTTTTGTTGTCCCGACCTTTTGCTTTTCTTTTCCTCTAGTGAAAGCATAACCTCCTTATCTTCAAATTGAGATAGGTATCTCTCGAACATCTCTTTGTGGGTATCTGACTTAAAAGCCATTCGCCCGTTCTTTATTTGAATGTGAAAGGTTGATATTTTCATAAATCTATTTTATGCACAGTGACAAGGTAAGTAACATCAGGGTCTTCTCCACAAACAGTGAAGCTGTCCTCAACGTCTGGTATATCTCTGTGACATACATAATCACCTGTGAGAATGTTGTTTTCAGGTTTTTCTAGACCATCAATCATTTCCTCGATTATCTTCTGTGACTCTTTCATATTAGAAAGGAATCTCGTCTGAGTTAGTTGGAAAGGCTTCGTCTAGTGATTGTGTTGGTGCTGGGATGCCCTCCTCATCAATACTAATTGAAGCTGACTTAATCTTTCCCTCTTCGATCTTGAACCACATTGCTCCAAATGACTTCCATCTCTCACCTTGTGAGCCGTCTTTCTTTGTGTAAGATTCTTTAATAACATTTCCCTCACCATCTTTCTTGTAAAGTTTAAAGTCTGGTTGGTTTTCTTTCTCCTTGTAGTTGTTTTTTGTTGCTATCAATTTCATTGTTAAAATGGGGTCTCCCCGTTATTTATTAATTCTTGCGACTTATCATTGCAGAGTTTGAGTAATTGTACCGTGAGCTCTCGCCCTGCAATGGTTCTTCTGTTAATTTGTCTTGTTACCTTTACTGCTTCTTCTACATGGTCAACATGGTCTAGCTTCTTGCAATCATCTAGAGCCATCTTTACCTTGCTAGTATAGTCCATGCTTCTCTGCTGGACTGGCTTTCTTTGTTTGATCTCCTGCTGCGTCTGTATCTTTGTCAGTTACAAGACCTAAAGCTCCAGCTAAGGCGTAACGTCTCAAGTAAGAGATCGCAGAACCTAACACCTGAAAGTCGTTCATTTTTGCTAGTGACACGTCTTGTGGTATGTCAAACACGCTTTCTAATGATTCACCGCTTTCTATGTGAAAGATTACAGTTAGTAATGAACTCCCTTGTCCTACTTGAGTAAACCCCAGACCGTGCTTTTTCATGAGTGGATTTATCACCTCAAGTATTCTAGGTAGCTTTGTGTATGTATAACCATACCCCTCTGTTTCGTTATGTATTACTGGAACTTCTTGTTGGAAGCTCGCTAGTGCTTTGTATAGATTTTTCATATTAGAAATCGCTTGTTTGGTATTTAACTCGACCTGTGTCCTCTTCTTCCTTTGAAGTGAAAGCATTTGGATAAACTGGAACTGTAAACGTATTCTCGTTTATAACTTTCTCTAATTCATCTGCCCACTTTTTTACTGTGTCTGAAATCATATTATTTTTCGTTAACTAGTAAAGATTCTTCGTGGTCACACCAGTAGTCTGGATGTATTCCACTTTCTGTCATGTGGGTTTCAAACCCTTCACGACTTGAGAATCCTTCGAACTCTCCATCTTCGTTATATCCTGGTGGTATATTGCTCATATTATTTGGCAAGGTTTGTTAGCTCCCTTACATTTATTAGTATATACTAATGATATATATAGTCAAGACCATTTCTCCCCATATGTGGATAACTCAACATCCAGTAAACAACGGTTATTTTTAAAGGGTCTAAAAGAGATTAGCTCTGCTTCTGTGAATGATTCCTGCATTTGTAAAAGATTCTCTAGTATCTGAGAAGGTCTCTCCATTCTTCTGATTCCTCTTCTTATTAGGGTGTTTGTTCTGTCACCGTAATATCTGTATCTAGTTTTGTTCATCTTTAAGTAAGTTATGTAAGTAACCTTGAGTGTTGAATTGTAATGCGTTAAGTTCTTTTTCTAAATCTACAATGTGACCTTTCTCATCTTTAGCCTCGTAACCTCTATGAAGCATCCAAATCTTGTGGAAGTGTCGCCACATACTTTTCATATAAGCATCGGTAGGTATTCCTTTCTGCCAGTTATCTGAGTCTCTCATCTTTCCGTCATTCTGTATTCTATGCTGGTGCATGTATCTTCCATAACTCTCTACTACTAACGGACAATAGAAACCTTCGTAATCGGGTTTATTCTCGTCATTATCTCTTGTTGCTCCTGTGTTAAACTTTCTCATATCTTAACTATATACCATTACTATATATTGTCTAGTTTAGGTGTGGATAAGATTCTAGCTTCTGCGATCTTTATGTATTCTTCATCTAGTTCTATTCCTATGAAGTCAAAGTCTTCTAGCTTACAAGCTTTTCCTGTTGAGCCTGAACCCATGAAACAATCCAAAACTATCCCTTTTCTCCATCTTCTAGCTTCTCCACATTTCTGACACGCCCCGATACTTTTATCATCTTCTGACAGTGAGGGCATTGTATTGGTTTTACTTTTGGCTTCGGCAGTTTGTCGTGTACCTGTTTCATCATCACTTGTAAGTTCTCCACTCGGTTGTCCGTCTTCATTCCGTTTATGTGATGTACTACTTCGTTCTCCTCCAAGTATCTCCCTAGATGTTTCTCCATCACTAGTCTGTGTTCCATTATGTACCCGTATGCTTTCGTCTTTGGGTGTTCTGGCATCAGAATCATTTTGTAACCCTTGCTCGTCATTGTGAATGGTTTTCTTTTTTGTTTCCCCGTCCATACTGCTGAGCATTTCCTGTTGCAAAAACTCCTCGGTCTGTCCCTCCTGTCCTTGCCCAGTATTATTTTGTCGCATTGTTTGCACTTCTTTTGGTTTTGTTTCATACCCCAAGTCTAGCACATTGTCGCAATTAGGGCAATAGGGTACTTGTTTTGGTGTTACTAGTCTTACTAGGTATTGCATTAGTTTTGTTGGTTTAACTGTCGGGTGATTGTTTTTTTGTATTGAATCTTGGAATCCTCCATCAAAATTCTTATCTCCTGTTCCATTAGCAGACCTCATTTGCGTTAGTTTCACTTTGTCTTCCATATCCTCCAACCCCTCATTCCTATCTTTCTTTGAGGCTTTGGCGGTATAAAAATATCTAGCCTTATCTCCTAGTCCTTCTGTAGCCTCATCACTACCGTCATGTATGAAGTTTGCTGGGAATCTGCCTTGAACTATTTCTTTCTTGCCTTTCCACTCTTGCTTACCGCCTTTTGATATAGCCATTAAATCGCCCCCTTCATATTGTGGATTTTCTCTTTCCTCCGTTCCCACCCTACACCCATCTATATTTATTCCTCCTGTGCCCCATTCCAATACATTCTTTGCAATAGTCTTTTCTGATAGAGGTTTACGGGCAACTACAATAGGTTCGTGTGCAGGTTTTAGTGCTGTACCCCAGCCTTCGTATTTCTTGGCTTCTTCGGTAACTGCTTCATCAGATAATTTATCAAACTCCAATTTATTTCTATTTTGTGTTCCATGTTTTACATTATCTTTACCATGACCAGTAATCTTTACTGTTCCAACTACTTCACGCTTTGCACCTAATGTTTTATCAACCGCCTTGCCTATATTATGAGATTTAGGAAATCCTGAACCATATACCCACATAATCTGGTCACGGATTTCAAACCCTGCATCTTCAATATTTACTGCCATTCTGTGGTAGGTTCTACTTCCCGCAAAAGATAGTAGGTGTCCTCCTGGTTTTAATACTCTCATAGCCTCTTTCCATAATTCAACACTAGGAACATCATAATCCCATTTCTTTCCCATAAAGGATAGACCGTATGGAGGGTCGCAGACGATACTGTCCACACTATTTTCTGGTAGTTCTTTTAGCTTAATCAAGCTGTCTCCTTGTATTATTTTCATATTATCCTTGCCACAATATCCCTGATAACATTTACTGTTACAGCATTTCCGCATTGTTTATATCTTTGAGTGTCTGACATGTCTACGTTAGTCCAGTTGTCTGGGAAGCCTTGTAGTCTTTCACATTCTGTTGGTGTTAGTCTTCTAACTTTAGGGTCATCAACAATAAACAAGCTCTTTGATATATCCTCTCTCATACTTGCACATAAAGTTGGACTGATTGGTTCTTTTCTTATTCTTAACCCTTCATCATATCTGTAGTCAGCAACTAGTGTTTTATCTGTGTAAGTAATTTTTGTGTCTTCTCCTCCGAAAGGAAATACTTCTGGTCTACTTGTTCCTCTAAGATGTCCGATAATGAACACTCTTTCCCTGTTCTGTGGGACTCCATGATTTTTGCTGTTAAGCACTTGCCATTGACAGTCATACCCCAATTCATCAAGCGTGGAGATGATGGTAGTAAATGTATTCCCTTTGTCGTGAGATAGAAGCCCCTTAACGTTCTCAAGGAGCAAAAGGCGTGGCTGTTTTTCCCTAACAATCCTAGCGATTTCAAAGAACATAGTCCCTCTTGTATCATCGAATCCTCCACGCTTTCCAGCGATAGAGAATGATTGGCAAGGAAATCCTCCGACCAAGAGGTCAAAGTCTGGTAATTCTTTTTCGTTGATTTTTGTGATGTCTCCATATTCTTTATGTTCTGGGAAGTGATGTTTATAAACTTTTGTTGCGTACTTGTCGATTTCTGAGAAACCAATACATAGTGGTCTTTCGTTAGAGAGGTTGTTATTGCGTTCACTAGTTGGTCTTTCCTCGGCAATAACTTCTTTCCCCTCCTTGGGCTGTAATCTCTGTCCTTCGTCTCCCTTCGTATTCTCTTCGCCTCCTCTGTTCTCACTTCGGTCAGCATTACATATTTCATAAGCTTGTTTGATTCCTAATTCGAAGCCACCGACTCCGCTAAATAGTGATAAGTATTTCATATATATATTATATCAAGTTATAGCTAATACTGTATGTGGATAACTACTGTATCTAATTTCTCTAAATTAAAGAAAAGAAAGAACAAGTAAACAAGTCCTTAGAAGAAAGTAAAAGAAAGAAAAGAAAAGCCCCCCTAGGAAAACAACTTCCAAAAGGTATCCCATAGGACCATTCAGTGTAGATACTTCTCTATATTAAAACAAAAGACCCCAAGCGAGTTGCTTAAGGTCTACAGTGAGAACCTTCCCTAAAGAGGGTGCTCGTGTGGAGTCTTTTGTCCACTGTAGTTTTAAGCATGTTTATTATACCATAGATTAAAAAGAAGTGCTGTGAAAAACTATTTAAATCCGTAT
>Ga0210003_1002561_pt1 | contig 15236 bp, 14 predicted proteins | sample LantaG_FD_182804 | JGI IMG/M metagenome (GOLD analysis project Ga0210003, IMG submission 182804) | Deep subsurface microbial communities from Baltic Sea to uncover new lineages of life (NeLLi) - Landsort_02402 metaG (SPAdes) (version 2) | ecosystem: Environmental > Aquatic > Marine > Oceanic >... | reverse complement strand
TTGATGTATACACGTTTCCAGGAAACCCTCCACTATTATCATTATACTAAAGATCTACTTACTGCTTACTTAATGAAACTCTACCAACAAGGAGAAAAAACGATAAATATTTATGGTACAGGTCAACTGGCTGAAATCACTTACTATGCCGGAATAGATACTCCCTTAAAACTAAATGCTATTATAAGTGACGACCCATCCAAGGAAAAATTCTTAGGCCAACAGACCATTTCTATAGAAAATTTTCTATCTCAATATTCTAACCATAATAATCTCTCCAACAAAAAAATAATTATTCTTTCTACCGATAACTCAGAAAAATTAACCAAAGAAATAAATAAACATAAAAATATCCAAAAATATATCAAAATAATTGATATAGAAACTATCCTAAAAACTATCGATTGAGATTCACAATCTATATTTTTCTTAACTAAATACTAACGACTAACGACTAAATACTTTTTAGACTGGCCGACTGTACTTGTATTTATTCTCGACTGGCCGACTGGTAGACCGGGTGACCGGAAGACTGAATTGACCGGTAAACTAAAATAGACCGGCAAACCAGCTGATTGGGTGACCGGTAGGCTGGAAAATTAATTTAGATCGGAGGAATGAAATATATGAAAATTACTGTAATCGGTGCAGGATATGTGGGCTTAACTACTACTATAGGTTTTGCAGAATTAGGAAATGAAATTATGTGCGTTGATAAATTGCCCCCAAAAATAGATAAATTATCTAAGGGGATTTCTCCTATCTTTGAACCAGGATTACCCGAGATGCTCCAAAAACACATAAAACAAAATAAAATTCATTTTACCGACAAAATAGAAGATGGTATTACTTTTAGCGACATAATCTTCTTATGTGTAGGTACACCCCAGAATGACGACGGAAAAGCAGACTTATCCCAGATAGAGGAAGCTTCAAAAGATATAGCTAAGCATATGAAAAGTTATAAACTAATAATTGAAAAGTCAACTGTTCCGGTAAATACACACCAGTGGGTTAAAAAGGTGATAAAAAGATATGCAAAGAAGAACATAGAATTTGATGTAGCCTCTAATCCGGAATTTTTAAAAGAAGGTTCAGCAGTATATGATTTTATGAATCCGGATAGAATAGTAGTAGGCGTAGAAAGTAATAGAGCTAAAGAAATTCTTGAAAAGCTTTATAAACCATTCAAAGAAAAAGCAATTCCTCTAATTGTTACCACTCCAGCTGCAGCAGAACTTATAAAGCATGCCTCCAATTCTTTTCTGGCAATGAAGATTTCATATATTAATATGGTTTCTGAGTTATGCGAAAAAGTTGGTGCAAATATAAATATGGTGGCAGAAGGGATGGGATATGATAAGAGGATAGGTAGAGCATTTCTCCAAGCTGGAATAGGTTATGGTGGCTCCTGTTTTCCAAAAGATGTTAAAGCCTTTATAAAGATAGCAGAGGAACAGGGTGTAGATTTTAAACTTTTAGAAGAAGTAGAGAAGATAAATTTAAGCAGAAGAATGAAATTTTTAAAAAAGATAAAAGAGGCTTTATGGATAATTAAAGATAAGGATATCGCCCTCTGGGGGCTTGCTTTTAAACCAGATACAGATGATATAAGAGAAGCTCCATCAATAGATATAGTAAGAGAGCTTGAAAAATCTGGTGCAAATTTAAGGCTTTATGATCCCCAGGCAATGGAAAACTTTAAACATGCATTTCCCGATAGTGAGCACGTAAGATATTTTAATGATAAATATGAAGCTCTGATAAAGACAGAAGCATTAATAATTATCACCGAATGGGATGAGTTTGCCAAAGCTAATTTAAATAAAATAAAAGATAATATGAAACTACCTATAATTATTGATGGAAGAAATATTTACCCACCTCAAATTATGAAAGAAAAAGGATTTGAATACTACAGTATCGGAAGAGAAAAAATTAATAACGGAGAGGTTTGGAAATGAAAAAAGTATTGATAACTGGTGCAGCAGGTTTTATAGGAAGCCATTTATGTGATAGATTTATAAAAGAAGGATTTTATGTAATAGGTATGGATAGTTTTCTTACCGGAACTCCGGATAATATAGCCCATCTGATGGGCAACGAGAGATTTAAATTTATAAAATATGATGTAACCAATTTTATCTATATTCCTGATGAAATAGATATAATTTTGCATTTTGCCTGTCCCGCCTCACCTATAGATTATCTTAATCATCCTATTCATACTATGAAAGTAGACTCTCTTGGAACTATAAATACCCTGGGATTAACAAAGGCCAAAAAAGCAAGATATATCTTTGCCTCTACTTCTGAAATTTATGGTGATTCTAAGGTTAATCCTCAGCCAGAAACTTATTGGGGTAATGTAAATCCTATAGGGCCAAGGAGTGTATACGACGAGGCAAAGAGGTTTTCCGAAGCTCTAACTATGGCTTATTATAGAAAACATAAAATTGATACAAGAATTGTAAGAATATTTAATACTTATGGTCCGAGAATGAGAATGAATGATGGCCGGGTGGTACCCAATTTTATAACTCAGGCTTTAAAGAATGAACCTATTACGGTTTATGGTGATGGGACACAAACAAGAAGTTTTTGCTATATAGATGATCTAGTAGAAGGAATTTTTAGAATGGCTACTATAGATAAATTAAACGGAGAAGTTAGCAATTTAGGGAATCCTGAAGAATATAAGATAATAGATTTTGCACAAATTATAAAAGAATTGACTAATTCTAAATCTTCAATTATTTTCAAAGATTTGCCCCAGGATGACCCGAAGCAAAGAAAGCCAGATATAACAAAAGCAAAAAAAATTCTTAAGTGGAAACCAAATCTGGAATTAAAAGAGGGTCTCAAAAAAACAATAATTTGGTTTAAAGATAAAATAGATTTAAATTAAAATAAAAGTAAAAAATATTCTTTTAATTTTTAAAAGAGACGAACCTATCGAGGAGTAACTTATGATTTTAATAACTGGTGGTGCAGGTTATATAAGTACTTGGTGAAAGAAAACTTCATAGAAAAAATATATTAAAAAGTAATTTTTTACAATTTATTTTTATTAATTTTAAGAAGTAAAAAGAGAAAGTGATTTAATTTCTAAATAATGAGGATGAATATAAAACGGACTCAATAAATATCTCTCACTACAAGAAAGAGATTAAGAGCACTGCAAAATATATACGGAGTATTTTATGGCTAGTATAATTAAAAATTTTACCTCACTTTTCATGGCACATATTATTAATTTATTTCTTGGTTTTGTTGGGGTAACTTATCTTGCAAGAGTACTTAATCCAACCTTTTTTGGCAAATTGAGCTTTGTAACGGCAATAATTTCCTACTTTGCATTAGTTAGTGACCCAGGTTTGACTACCGTTGGAGTACGTGAGATTGCGCGAAATAAAAAAGCTATGAAAAATTATTTAATTACAATTTTACCTTTAAGAGTAGTTTTTACATTTTTAGCATTTGGATTTCTTGTTATTCTTACAATTAATTCAGTGGTATTATTTGAAAATAAAAAACTTATTCTACTATATGGGATGACTTTATTTCCTTCGATATTTTTGTTAGATTGGGTGTATAGGGGCCTTGAAAATATGTGGCCAATTGGTATTGCAGAAATTATTAGAAGCTTTATATATATAGGCAGTATTTTGTTTTTAATAAAAGGTCCCATGGATATATGGAAAGTACCAATAATAATATTGGCATCTTTATTGGCGAAAGTGTTATATTTATGGATAAATTTAAGAAAAATTAATGAACAAAAAAAATTAAATATTCTTAGCTTAATCAGAGAATTTTTTTTAAACAAAATAAGGACCGAATTAATTAATTTCTGGAAAAATAATAATGGAAAATCGTCTCTTCTTAGATCGGCCTTTCCTTTATTCATTTCCGGCATCGCGATTACTATTTATACAAGAGCAGATATGATAATGTTAGGTTTCATGCGGTCTGCTGAGGAAGTAGGCTTTTACGCAGTTGCATACAAAATACAATTTCTATTATTAGGTTTTTATGGAATCTTTGTCAACATTCTTTACCCTGTAGTCGCTCGATTATTAAGTGACAATAAATCTAATTCTAAGGTAAAACTTATATTATTGACAAAATATTCTTTTATATTGGGTATAGTTAATTTTATAATAGTATTTTTTGGAGCTAATACTATCATTAGATTGATTTTTGGCCAGGCATATATCTTTAGTGTTTTGCCTTTAGAAATTCTTATCTGGCAAATTCTTTTTGCTTATCTAAATATAGTACCAGCGCTTTGTCTTCTGTCAATTCAGACAAGAGAATATTCAATAGGAACTTGGATAGGGGCTATTATAAATATTATTTTAAATTTGTTTCTTATACCAAAATTTGGTATTAATGGTGCAGCGCTTGCTACTGCTTTCTCAGAATGTATAATCTTAATATATATGACTTCCAAAGTTAAGAAATACTTTATTGGGAATTCAGGATTAATGGAATTGTTAAAGATCATAGTAATTGGTTTTGGTGCTATAATTATTGGAGTTTTTATGCATCGTATAGATTTAGTAGATATTATCATTACATTAGTACTATTTTTAATGCCATTGGTTTTATTGGGTGTTGTTAAAAAAGAGGAGCTGAAATATATATTGAAAGGCAAGGTAAAAGAATCATGAAAAAAAAAGTGGAAAATACATGGAAACAAATTTGGGAAGAAAATAAAAATGATATTCCATCTACTAACCCAATGGCTTTAGAGATAGGAAATGATATCCTTAAATGGATAGATAATTTGGAAGAAAGAAGTAGCTTAGAAGTTGGCAGTGGAACAGGGATTATTTCAGCACTTTTAGTTAATTATGGTTTTAAAGTAACATTACTTGATATAAGTGAGACTGCTATAAAAATTTCTAAGGATGTTTTCATTAAAAATAAAATTAATGGAGATTTTATTTTAGGCAATCTTTTCAATATGCCATTTAAAGATAATACTTTTGATTTAGTTTGGAATGCTGGAGTTTTAGAGCATTTTGAGGGACAAGAACAGATTGCTGCCCTTCGAGAAATGGCAAGAGTTACAAAACCAGGCGGAATGCTAATTACTTATAATCCTTATTATAGAGCTATTTTCTATAGAATTGGTAAATGGTGGGCAGAAAGGTTTGGTAAATGGGAATTTGGTCCTGAAATCCCTGTGAAATCTTTGAAAAATAAAGGAAATTTAACGGGCCTAGTATTTATAAAAGAATATCCCATTTGTGCTAAAGAACAATTAGGATTTCTTGATAGATATATCTTTAAAGGGATGGGCAAAATTATACGATATACTACCGGTTGGGTTCCGGAACAATTTTGGATGCAATTATTTGGTGGGTATCTTCTTGCAAGTGTATTTAGAAAATCAGAAAATATTACTTCAAAATGAATTAAAATTATTAGGAGTTCAATTTTGTTTAAATTAGCTGCGCATTTATTGGTAAAAAATGAAGAGGATATTATAAAGGAATGCCTGGATCATTTAGCTCTTTTTTGCGATTATATTTTTGTTCTTGATAATGGATCTACCGATAAAACATACGAAATTTGTAAGAAGCATAATTGTGTTACATATGTTGAAAAAAAGGATGTAGTATATAGTGACACCTTAAGACAAATTTTAGTAGAAAAAAGTAAAAAATATCTAACCAATGAGGATTGGTTATTAGAAGTTAGTGCTGACCATTTTTTTGATTCCAATCCTCGTTTAGACATAAAGAAGGCAATTAATGAGGGTGCAAACATAATAACTTATCACGTAGCGCAATTTTATTTTACCGATTTAGACCTTAATTCTAAATCAAATGAAAAGTTAATACAAAATCGTTTGCAATATTATGCAATTAATTATCATGATTTTCCCGTAGCTTTTCAGAATCAACCAAATTTAAAATATACATCTGAGGTGACAGAATGGCCAGAATTAAATAGGATAAAAATTGCAAGTTTTCATCCTATTCTAAAACATTATCAATTTCGATCAGTTGAGCAGATTAAGAAAAGATTAAGTTTAAGATTTAACCAGCGCGAGAGAGGTTTTAAAGGGTTTAAGCATTATCGTAGTAAAGATTGGCAACGATATGTCTTTGATCATAATCAACTCAATAAATTTTGTGGTATATGGAAATGGAATAAACAACCGTCATTAGATAAACTTCTTGGAATAAAACAGAAAGCATTATTAAAATTTCTTTCTGCAATTAAGAAAAAATTTATTTATTAAAACAAGCACATTATATAAGGAGAAATAATAATGAGCATACTTCTTTCAGTTATTATTCCTACATATAACAGAAAAGATTCTTTATCTAAATGTCTATATGCTCTTACAAATCAACATACTAAAATAAAATATGAAGTATTAATTATTGATGATGGTTCTACAGATAATACTGATGAGGTGATTAAAAAATGGGAGAAAAATACTCATTTTAAATTGAGATATTTCAGACAAGAGAATAAAGGTCCGGCATCAGCTAGAAATATTGGAATAAAACAGGCAAGAGGAGATATCCTTCTTTTTATAGGTGATGATATTATCGCTACTCCTAGTTTAATAGAACAACATATGGTATTCCATTGTAAATATCCTGAAGAAAATGTAGCTATGTTAGGGTATGTTACATGGTCTTCTGAGATTAAAGTTACACCTTTTATGTATTGGCTCGAACATGGGGGTCCACAATTTCAATATTATAAATTTAGACATCAGGAGAAAGTAAAGGCTTTTTGGACATGTAATATTTCTTTAAAACGAGAATTTATGATTAAAGAAGGGACATTTGATGAAGATTTTATATATGCGGCATATGAAGATACAGAATTAGGTTATAGATTACAAAAAAAGGGATTGCAAATAATTTATAATAAAAATGCTACTGCATATCATTATCATTCAACAAACATTGAGAAATATTGTTATCGACAAAAACTTATTGGTAAAAGCTTTATAATTTTGCATAAAAAATATCCTGAAATTTTTAGAATGCCGTTAGAAGATAATGTTTTTAAAAAAAATATTTGGACTATCTTTAAATTAGTGGTGCCTTATTTAAAAAAAATTGCAATAATATTAGATCGTAAAAATATAAGACTTCCCAATATTTTATATAAAATTATTATGTATTATTATTATGAAAACGGCATTCAGGAAAAATAAAAATATTATTTTATTTTCATTTAAAATTGGAATATATTTTAAAAATAATAAAAATTATTTTAATAAGGAGCGAAAATATGAAAGGTATAATCTTAGCCGGTGGGGCAGGGACCAGACTCAATCCCTTAACTAAAGCAATAAGCAAACAGTTAATTCCTGTTTATGATAAACCAATGATATATTACCCTTTATCTACTCTGATGCTAGCGGGGATTAAAGATATTTTGATCATCTCTACTCCTCAGGATCTGCCTAAATTTATGGAGCTTTTTGGAGATGGCCAAGAAATTGGCCTAAATATTTCCTATCAAGAACAGCTCAAACCGGAGGGGATTGCCCAGGCTTTTATTATTGGAGAGGATTTTATTGGGAAAGATTCAGTATGTTTGATATTAGGGGATAATATATTTTATGGTCATAGCCTGTCTTTAACATTACAGAGAATGGCAAATCTTAAAAGTGGAGCCTGTATCTTTGGCTATTGGGTTTCAGACCCTCAAAGATATGGAATTGTCAAATTTAATCAAAAGAATGAAGTTATAAGTATTGAGGAAAAACCTCAACATCCCAAATCAAATTATGCCGTACCTGGCTTGTATTTTTATGATAATGTGGTAGTAGATATTGCTAAAAATTTAAAACCTTCAGCTCGAGGGGAGTTAGAAATAACCGATGTAAATTTAAAATATCTAAAGCAAGGTGATTTAAAGGTAGAACTTTTGGGCCGGGGTTATGCCTGGCTGGACACTGGCACTCCGGATAGTCTACTTGATGCCTCTAATTACATTGCTACTATGGAGAGAAGACAGGGGTTAAAGATTGGCTGTATAGAAGAGGTGGCTTTCAGGATGGGATATATAGATACTAAACAATTCGAAAAGATAATTAACCAATCACCAGAGAATGAATATAAAAAATATTTGAAGATAATCTTAAAAGAACATAAAAATAGGGGTAGAGATGATAATGGATTTTAAAGAAGGGGAAATTAAAGGGGTAGTAATAGAGAAATTAATTAAATTTTCTGACGAGAGAGGTTTTTTGGTAGAGACCTTTAGAATAGATAATTTGCCGGATAATTTGCAGCCGGTGATGAGCTATGTTTCTTATACGAAACCAGGAATAACCCGAGGACCTCATGAACATAACAGGCAGACCGATATATTTTGTTTTATCGGCCCGGGCAATTTTAAGGTTAAGCTTTGGGACAATCGAAAAGAAAGTGATAATTATGGAAATTGCCTGGAAGTAATTGGGGGAAAAGATAATCCTATCAGGGTGATTGTTCCTCCTGGGGTAGTTCATGGTTATAAAAATATTTCAGAAGGAGTAGACGGGATGGTGTTAAATTATCCCGATAAATTGTATCGAGGTTGGGATAAGAAAGAAGAAGTTGATGAGATAAGGCATGAAGATAAAGAAGATAAATTTTATTTAGATTTTATTAAAGAGGAAAAATAATCTATGATCTGGCTTATCGGAAATAAAGGAATGCTGGGAAGTGATGTAGAAAAATTATTGAAAGTACGAAGTCTTACTTATTGGGCAAGTGATAGGGAAGTTGATATTATTGATTATAAAGCGCTGGAGAAATTTGGAAAAGATAAGAAGATTAAATGGATAATCAATTGTTCGGGATATACTAAAGTAGATAAGGCAGAAGAAGAAATAGACGAGGTCTTAAGGATAAACCAAGATGGAGTGAGAAATATTGCTTTATTTTCAGCAAATAGACAGATTAGATTAATTCATATTTCTACTGACTATGTCTTTGATGGCCGGCAAAAGGCGGGTGCAGTTGCTTACGAAGAAGATGATAAAACTAGTCCTATAAATATATATGGTAAGAGTAAATTGGCGGGGGAAGAAGAAATAAAAAATATATTAGAGGAATATTTTATCATCCGTACGGCCTGGCTTTATGGAGTACAGGGGAATAATTTTGTCTATACTATGTTAAGATTATTTAAGGAAAAAGATTTGGTAAAGGTAGTAGATGACCAGTGGGGGTCTCCAACTTATTCCGTTGATTTAGCGGGAGCTATTTTGAAGATAATAGAGGATAATTTTATTAATTATGGTATATATCATTTTACCAATGAAGGGGTTACCAATTGGTATGAATTTGCTCGGACTATTTATAAAAAAGCTAAAAGATTAGGATTGATTGAAGGAAATAAAAAAATAGAGATACAACCTATAAAGACTGGGGATTATCCTACGGCAGCCAGGAGGCCAAGATATTCAGTTTTATCTAAAGATAAGATAAAGAAAGAATTTAATTTAAAGCTTAGAAACTGGGATGAAGCCTTAGAAGATTTTTTAGTATCTTTAAAGGAAGAAAAATAAGATTTGAAAAGTAGGGTGGAGAAATGATAAGAAGATTAGAGAATATTTTAGTAACTGGCGGAGCTGGTTTTATTGGCTCAAATTTTGTCCATTTTATTTTTAATAAAACTAAATTTAACGGTAGAATAATCAATGTAGATAAACTAACCTATGCCGGAAATTTAGAGAATCTACAAGAGATAGAAGATAAAATTGGAGGAAAAAGATATTTCTTTGAAAGAGCAGATATAGGTGATTTTGAGAGAATGAAAAGTATATTCAGTGAGTATGATATTGACACTGTTGTGCACTTTGCGGCCGAATCTCATGTTGATCGTTCAATATTCGGACCAAAAGATTTTATTCAAACCAATATAATGGGTACTTTCAATTTATTAGAAGTTGCTAGAGAAGTATGGAAAAAAGAAGATTATAGTCAATTATTATTTCACCAAATCAGTACCGATGAAGTTTATGGCTCAGTCGAAGAAGGTAAATATTTTTTTGAAAATACGGCATACCAACCCAATAGTCCTTATTCTGCCTCCAAGGCTTCTTCAGACCATTTAGTAAGAGCTTATTATAAAACCTATGGATTACCTGCTACCATCTCTAATTGTTCTAATAATTATGGTCCTTATCAATTTCCGGAGAAGTTGATTCCCCTGATGATATTAAATATTTTGGAAGAAAAGAATTTACCTGTATATGGTGATGGAAAAAATGTGCGGGATTGGTTATATGTAGAAGACCACTGCTCTGCTATTTGGAAGATATTAAATAAGGGAGAGGTTGGTGAGACCTATAATATCGGCGGAGAAAACGAATGGGAAAATATCAAGCTAGTTAATTTCCTTTGTGAGAAGATAGCGAAGATAAAGGGGAAAGATAAAGATTATTATAAAAAACTGATTACCTTTGTCAAAGATAGACTCGGACATGATAGAAGATATGCTATAAAATGTGATAAGATAAAAAATGAACTGGGTTGGCAGAGGCAATTTAATTTTGAAGAAGGCTTAGATACCACCATCAAATGGTATCTGAATCATCAGGATTGGGTAGATAGAAGCGGGAAATATAGGGAGTGGTTGGAGAAAAATTACAATGCGAGATAAAAGTAGAAGATTAAAAAATACAGAAAACTAACAATGGGAAATAAAATATAATTTAATAATTCTTTTTAAATAGGTAGAGTGAAATTTTTATGAAGGTAAAAGATTCAAAAAAAATAAAAAAAGAAGAAAGAATAAAATGGCCAAAAGTGGCTATAATTATTCTTAATTGGAATGGATGGGAAGATACAATAGAATGTTTAGAAGGTGTATTTAGAAATACCTATCAAAATTATCAAGTAATAGTTGTGGATAATGGTTCAACAGATGGTTCAATAGAAAAAATAAAAGCTTGGGCAGAAGGTAAACAGGAAGTTTTGACCCCCGAGCCTTCATATCCTTTATATCACCTATCTCACCCACCTGTTAAAAAGCCTATACCTTATATTTACTACACTCGTGAAGAAACGGAAAAAGGCGGAAATATTAAATTAGAACAAAGAGAAACAAAGGAATGGCAAGAACAAAGAAAGTCGAATAGTAAAGATAATAATAAAGAGTTAGAGCCCACATCTTCATATCCTTTAATCTTTATTCAAACAGGTGAAAATCTTGGCTTTGCTGGTGGAAATAATGTTGGAATGAGATATGTAATAGCAAAAGATGAAATTGATTATGTATGGTTATTAAATAATGATACCGCGATTTTAAATAATACACTAAAAAAACTAATTAAAGCTATGGATACTAATCTACAATTTGAAGTAGTTACTCCTCGAATATATTATTATTACGATATTAACCGTATTTGGCACTCTGGAGGAAATCTTACAATCACTGGAAGTAGGCATTATTTTGATTTAAATCGTGTTTTGCGAACACCGGAAACTGACACCTCTATTAATAAAATAACGTTTATATCAGGTTGTGCCCTGCTAATTCATAGAAATATTCTTGAGAAATGTGGTTTTCTTTCGGAAGATTTTTTTATTGGCGAAGAGGATTATGAATTTAGTTTAAGAATGAAAAAATGTCGGGTTAAAATGGCGTGCATTAAAAATGCTTATATTTACCATAAAATTAGTCGAAGTTCTCAAAAACTTTTCAAAGAAAAAATAAATTCTTCTTTTATTTATCATCTAAATCGTTTTATACATCTCAAACATTGCTATCCTTATTTTTACTGGCATTTGTGGCGTATAGGAGCTTTATGTTATATTTTATTTATTTTTTATTTTAAGTACCATGTTAATAAAAAATATTTATATCGTTATTGTAAAAAATTAATTAGGTATTCTAATAAATATGATAAGGTTACTAAAGAAATTATTTTTCGTGCTAAAGAAGAGGATTTTAAGTAAATGGAAAACATTTTTCTTCTAATAATAATTACATTAGTCAGTTTTGCTTTAAGTTTAATCGAATATAAAGAATATAGAAGCATATTAACTCCTTTTAATGTTTTAATGTGGCCTTTTTTGTTAATAATATTATATGTAAATTTATTTGCAATTTATAGAGGCTATTTTCCTGTGACAATAAAGAGTATTTTTTTTGTTGGATTAAATGCATTAGTATTTTGGTTGATGGGGCAAAATGTTTGGTTATGTATACGCCCAAAAAAAAATATAAGGGATCTCCCTGAACGGTTTAAGACATTTATTGTAAAAAATCGAACCCCTCTATTGTTTATACTTTGGATTGCTATATTGGCCAGCATAATTCAATTCGTTCAAGTTGTTGCAAAAATAGGAATTAAGGGTATTGGTGAAGAAATATTTGGAGAAACATATGGACAGGGTATATTGGGTCATTTAACCATATTGGGCTATCCTAGTTTTATGTTATTGTCATCTTCATGTTTTATTATTAGAGATAAAATCGTAGAATTATCCATATTACTTATGGGAATAGTTCTATTGATAAGTCAAGTAAAATATCGTTTAATCTTGCCAGTATTAGCTATATTTTATTTTGTAGTCTTTTTAAAAATAATGAAAAAAAAATCAATTGTTAAGCACTTATACATAGCTGCTTTATTAATAATTGTAGTATTTTTTTTATCATATTTTATTAATTTTAGCGCGAGAAGTGGATGGGAAAGTGCCTTAAAATCAACGAATTTTATCGCTGAAAATGCAGAATGCTATTTAATTGGAGGACCTATAGCTTTAGGTGTTATTTTGGATCTTTATGAGTATAGTTCATCATGGAAAGCTATATTTCAAGTCCCAATAATTATATATAGATGGCTTAGTGGTTCACACAATTTTTCTATTTCAAGTGAAAAGGGGAAGGAAATAGGTTATATATCAGTTGGAGATAAAAAAATGACCAATGTTGATACAATGTTTGGCACAATATATAGATGTATTGGATTTCAGGGTTCAATATTATTCATGTTAGTATTAGGGATTTTAGTATATGTAATTTTTAATTTGGCTTTGAAAAGGAAAACAATTATATTAATTCTTTTAAGTTCTTGGTTATTATCCATTTTAACCTTCTGTAGTTTTTTTGGTTATTATTTTGGTCTACTTTTGATTTTCGAGGTTTCTTTTGATATTATCTTTATTTTCTTTTTAGTATTAGTGTATCAATCTTTTAATACCCAGTTTGTAAAAGTTAAGAGGCCTTTGAAGGAGGATTAATTATAGTTATAAAAAAAGTATGTTTTTTTGCAAGGGTAAAAGATAAAAGACTTTTAAGTTTAATTTAATGGTATAAAAATGATATTGCAATTTTAAAAGATCTTAAATATGAAGTAGTTATTGCAACTAAATTTAGAGAAATTCATTGGGATTGTGATTTATATTGTTCCTGGTGGTATATTACTATCATATTCCCTTTAATTAAGGCAAAGTTACGGCATAAACCTCTGGTGATTTTAGGCGGGGGTCTGAAAGGTGGTAGGAGAAGCGGTGGCTTTATTATTTGATCCATATAATACAAAAGAGATAACAGAAGCTATGTATAAAGTTTTAACAGATAAAAAAATGAAAAATGAGCTAATACAGAAAGGTTTTAAATGTATAAAATATTTTTCTTAGGAAAAGGCAGCAAAGGAAACTTTAAATATTTATATTAATTTGAATTGTAAAATACCCTATATAAATTTGCGATAACTTGATTCAGGAGGATAAATATATGGATATAAAAAAAATATTTTTTGAACATAAGGAATTAGTTGATCATATTTTAGAAAGTAATTTTTTAGAAGAAGTTAAAAAATTAGGAAATATTTGTATTAAAGCATTAAAAGATGATAAAAAGATAATTTTTATGGGCAACGGGGGCAGCGCAGCAGATTGTCAACACTTGGCTGCTGAGATTGTTGGTAGGTTTATCAAAAATAGAAAAGCATTGCCTGCTATTGCATTTACTACTGATACATCTATCCTTACTTCAATAGGCAATGATTTTGGATTTGAAGAAATTTTTACTAGACAGATAGAAGCTTTAGCTATTTCAGGAGATGTTGTGATTGGAATTTCAACCTCCGGGAATAGTATGAATATAATAAATGGTATTCTGATTGCTAAAGAGAAAAAAGCTATTACTGTTTGTTTTTCTGGAAAAAGTGGTGGGTAAATTAATAATTTTTTTTATCATAATAGTAATAATATCAATATTAATTTCTCCATGGTGGAATTTTGGTTTATATATGGAACGTTTTATTAAAGGGCGTGAAATTTCATCCGATAATATTAGAATAAGTCAACATCAAGATTTAATGCAAGGCTTTGCGAATGTTCCGATTTTAGGTAGTGGTTTTGGTAAAGGAGTAACCGAAAGTAGATACAGCAGTAGAGGCTCATGGCGTTATGAATTGACTTATTCAAAAAATTTATACAACACAGGATTATTGGGAATTATTATTTATTTTGGATGTATAATTTGGATATATATAGTAGGCTTTAAACTATCAATGAGAGATAAAACAAAAGACCCTACAATGATTAGCTTATTAGTTGGAATGAGTGGTTTATTAATTGCAAATGCAGTTAATCCTTATAATTCTAGTTATGATCTAATGTGGTTCATTTTTTTACCAATTGCTTATATTAATTTAAAATTACAAAAAAACAATAATTGAAAACAGAATGTATTACAATTAATAAATTAATATTGCATGAAAGAAATGTATATTAACTAATAAACTATATAAATTTTTACAATAATAATTTCTTTTCATGAGATTATAATAATAGGAAAAAAATATAATACAAAGGATAGGAATTGGGACAAAATGATAGAAGATTTTTATCTTTTTTGGAAGATTAAAGTATATAGTATATACTAGAAGAAAAAGAAAAATTTTGTAGAAAGAATTGGAAAACATTTTAATGTCTTGTGAAGCGCGAGTTATAAGATCAAAGAGGAATGATGGCGAGAAAATATGAGTTTAGATAAAAATATTACAAAGACAAAAGAAATAAACAAAACAAAAAATAAAGGTAGACAAAAATGTCCAAAAGTAGCAATTGTTATTCTTAATTGGAATGGATGGAAAGACACAATAGAATGTTTAGAAAGCGTTTTTAAAAATACTTATCTTAATTATCAAGTAATAGTTGTTGATAATGGTTCAACTGATGGTTCAATAGAGAAAATAAAAGCTTGGGCAGACGGAAAAAAAGAAGTTTTAACACCTGAAT
>Ga0210003_1002559_pt1 | contig 15238 bp, 22 predicted proteins | sample LantaG_FD_182804 | JGI IMG/M metagenome (GOLD analysis project Ga0210003, IMG submission 182804) | Deep subsurface microbial communities from Baltic Sea to uncover new lineages of life (NeLLi) - Landsort_02402 metaG (SPAdes) (version 2) | ecosystem: Environmental > Aquatic > Marine > Oceanic >... | reverse complement strand
CCTATGGGGCTAAAAGTCTTCTGTATTATGATACAACTATTTCTAAACTAATTGTTTATGACGGTACTGGTTGGAAAGACTATGCCGGTGCTAGTGTATAAAAGGAGGATAAGTGAATAAGAAAGTTTTAGTAGGTGATCTTGTAAATGGCAGACCTGTACATTTTCCATGGGTACCAGGTGACACACTGATTGATCCAGATGGAAATGTTTTAGGCTCGTCTTTTGGCTTTTTCAATAACATTTTTGCATCAGTGCTATTTAAGAATGAAATACCAACACCAACCACCACACTAACAGATAGTTCTGCTGGTGCACTGCAAACAGCAATTACCGCTGCCAGCGCAGGAGATATTATTCTGATTGATGTTGATGCTACATATACCCCTATTCAGATTCCAGCATCAAAACCACTAGCTATATTTGTAAATACTGGTAGAAGTGTTGATATAGATGCTACTGGCGTAGCATACGGTATTCTATTCAAGGCAGGAGCAGAGAACATTATTATTCAAGGCATAGAAGTACATAACCAACAAGGCAGTAACACACCTGGCTGTACTGATAATGCTGGCGGTATCTGTCAAGAAGCAGGAATTGTCAAAAATGTCTTGCTGAAGGATATAGATGTTTATGATTGCGACGAAGCTGGCATCCAGTTTCAGAGAATGACTGCTGTTACTCTGAGTCCAACAGGCCCAGAAGATCTTTCCAGAAACCTTTATGTGGTAAACTGTTATTGCTATAACTGCTCGCGGGTTGACAGCACAGAGAATGGCGCGATCGCCTTTTACGACTGCCGAGATGTGTTTGTTATGGGTAACAGATGTACAACTAGTCTCAGAGGCGTAATGTGCAGTAATGTGGTAAATGGATATGTGCAAGGTAATAAATGCTACAGTAACAAATATGAAGGCATCAAATTTGACACAGTAGTATCTACTCAGTACCCAAGCTCAACAGGAACAGTCTGTGACAACATTGTTTATGGCAATGGAACTGTAACTCCTGTTGCTGGTATCAGGGCTGATGATATGTCAGGTATTGTTGTGATGAATAACACAGTATATAATGATGCTGGTGATGGTATTATGATTGAAGATGACAGTGATAGCACACTTGTCATCAACAACATAGTGCATAGTTGCGCCGGAACAGGCATTCTAACTGAAAACAGTGTTGACCGAATCCTGGTTCTAAACAATATCAGCTATAACAATACCACAGCAGACTATTCATTAGGAACAGGAACCCCTGCTTCCATATCCAATCTTACGGTAGACCCACAGCTGGTAAATCCAGGAAGCGGTGATTTCAGACCATCTGACACATCACCTGCTTACTTCTCTGGCTATGAAAATCAAGTTATAGGAACAACAATGTACTCTTGGTCTTGGGAAAACATGTGGGGAGCTAACTTAGTTAGACTCTCAGTGATTGCCAAACAATGGCTCAGAGACATGTTCTTTGACAGGACTGAAAGAAGTGGTGTTGCTTCTTTTGCTGCAAATACATCATTAGCTATTACATTCAGATATGATCTACCTTCAGCTGATTATCGTGTAATGCTTCAACCGTTATTTGATACTACAGCTGCTGGAGCATTCTGGGTAACCAGCAAAACAGCTTCAGGATTTACAATTAACTTTACTAATGCCGCAACCGGAGATGTAGACTGGTTTGTTGAGAGCATGGGATTAAGTTAATAAATTAATGAAAGTCGTAGAAACACAATAAATATCAAGTAATGGAGGATTCATTTCAATGAATAACACAGTAAGCAGAAGATTAAAATTTAACACATCATCGGGTACACTGACGATAGATGAAAAAAGACCTTTCCGTATTAATGAAATTAAAATTCTGACAGATGCTACAACACGTAAGCAGACTAAGCTTACTGCTAAGCATGATGGAGCAACTACAAGTTTTGAAACAAGTGCTAACTTTGATGGCTCTTATGTCTTTAATCAACTGGACGAAGTAACTTTCATAAAAGAATCTATTATCACCGTTTGGGTGTCCCAAGCTGCTTCTATTAGTGGACAGTTTGACCAGATTAAAATTTATGCTGAAGTTGAATATCTAGACAACATTTTAGAATACGTGCTAGACGAAGCTAAAGAGGGTTTAATCATCACTACAGTTTAACGTATATACTCTTAGGAGGGTTACTTAGTTATGACTGATTTAATGACAACAGATATTGCCATGCAAGAAAAGTTTTGGGTGGAGATTCAACACTTTAAGAAAACAGAAAATTGGGGTGACTGGACAAAAGTCAGTGCAGCATTAATTTATGCGCTAGACCAATTTAGAAAGTATGTTGGAAAATCTGTGATTGTACATAATGCTTATTCCGACTCAGGACATTCTGAAAACTCTAATCACTACTTAGGCTTAGCTGTTGACATTCATGTAAAAGGCATGCATGTATTAGATCAATTTATAGCAGCCACACGGTTTGACGTATTCAATGGTATTGGTATTTACCCTCACTGGAACAATGCTGGTTTACATTTAGACCTTAGGCCTTACGAAAGTAGACTTGACCCTGAAGCCAGATGGTTAGCAATTACTAAAAATAACAAACAAATATACATAGAACTAAATGCAGCAAACATCAAGAAGTACGTAATATAAACAAAGCTAAAAAGAGAGGTTATTTGGAATGCCGAATGAACTAATAAATGAACACCCTAAAACAGTAGAAGAAAGCTTAGGGTATATTAAAGGCGTTCTACAGTCAATCCTTATACAGGTAGATAAACTGGAACTACAACTAAGCACTATTGGTCAATTCAAAGAATCGCAGGCTGTAGTCAACTCTGTAATTACAAATGAAATTAAAGCTCTAGAAGAAAAAGTGGAAACACTTAAAAAACAACTTGCTACCCTAGAAGATGAATTCTGGGACCAAATAGAAAAAAGAGATAAACTATTTGCAGCACAAGCTAAAGAAATAAAAGAAAATGAAGATATTATTACTGCCTACCAGAAGTTTGGCAATTTCTTCAAAAAGAATGCTACGACATTGTTTATTGGTTTTTGCGCAGTTATAATGAGTGTGTGGGGAAAAGAAGCAGGTATGTATCTATTAGGTATTATAAAGAAATTCCTTACTCTAGCATTAGTTGGAGGGCCGTAACTATGACAACAATACTATTCGTCGAGAGTGACGATATCCTTCGAAATGCTATACATCGAGCTTTTAAGGCAGAATGTAATATTAAAGTAACATTAGTTATGGATACTAAACAAGCAAAAGAAGTATTAGACGAGCAATTCTTCGATTTGTTAGTAATTGATACTGTGTTAAAATATGACGATACTGATGGTATAACATTTCTCAAAAACATTCGAAAAGAAGGGATCTACATTCCAGCATGTTTTTACACACCTTTATCACAAGAAGATGTATCTGAACAGATGATGGGATATAATTGTTTAACTGTGATTTCAAATCAAATAGACCCTGAAGGTTTAGTTAAAATTGTAAAGGACATGCTATACATTTCAGGAGAAGATGGACAGGTAAAACTTGATGAGTTAGAGGAACTTGCACAGTCCTTAGAAACTAAGGTGAAAAAGTTTTCTAAACAAGCTCGAAACATAAATTGTATTTAGAGGTTAGTAAAGCCCACTATTATAAGAGGTTATGATGAAACAAGTGTTTGTTGGCGGAGATACGGCTACAGATACGCAATTAAGAGAAGAGGTGGCACAGCTTGAGTTTAACAATTTAAAACTAATATTCCCTACTAGAGGTAAAGTATTAACTGAAGCCATTTATGAAGATATGTACACAATGATGACATCGGACGTGATAGTTATCATTTCAAATAGTGATCCTGTCTCAGCTTGGGAAGGCAGGTTACTTCAACGTCTTTCAAAGCTAGCAGTAAAGCAGTTTGTCTCAACTGCTGATGCACGGCGCTATCTAATAGGACTTGACAGGAACACGACTACTAAGTAGAATACTGCTTAACTTTTTCTTAATAATCAAGAGGATGGTATTACAATGAAAAGAAAGTTCAAAGTATTCCTAGGCGGAGCTACAGGAGAGGGCAACGAATGGAGAGAAGCACTTAAAAAAGCAAAGTTTGAAAATCTTGAATTGTTTGATCCTTACAAAGAGGATTGGGATCCAGGAAAGGACATCTATAGAGAACTTAAAGAAATGCTTCGTTCGGACCTCGCTATATTTTACAAAGGAGGAATAGGAACCAAAAACGAGATTGAGATCGCTGAGCTTGCCAGAAACTCTATAGTCAAGCGTTTCAACGATCTAACTGAATTGAAAAGGTTTCTAACTGCTCTAAATCGTGCTATCGATAAAAGTAGTTAGTAAGGAGTGTAAATGAATCAATCTGATAGTAATGACTTCGTAATTAACTTACAGTTAAGGCGGTTACATGTCAAGTAAAGCTGTAAAACCAAAAAACAATAGTGCACGAAGATATACGTTATCAGAAGAAGAAGCAAAGCTATTGTTGCATTTCAGAGAAACAGGAACTATCCTTCCTCAGTTCTTGCTAAAGTCTGATATTAATGCTGCAAAGATAAGAAACAAGGCTAAAGAATTAAACATGAAGTATAAGGAAGCTGTAAATGAGCTAACTAATGCTTCACAAAGAATCGACTTATTGTGTGAACTTAAAGATGTCAAACCCGGAGAGATTAAGATTGCACCTAAAGGCGGAGTAGAATCAGAATCGGTTGCAGTAGCCGTTGCGTCTGATTGGCATGTAGAAGAAAGAGTAGATGCTGAAACAGTTAATCATCTAAATGAGTTTAACCCTGACATTGCTAAAAGAAGAATCAGACGATTTTTTCAAAAGATTGTTTTTCTTACAGAACTAAGTAGGGGTGGAACAAAAATTGAAACTTTGATACTTGCATTACTTGGAGACCTGATTTCAGGTTTTATCCATGAAGAAGGTATGGAAAGTAACTACATGGCACCACTTCCCGCTATTAGGCTCTTACAAGGAGAGTTGATAGCAGGTATAAACTTTTTAAAGGAATACGGCGGGTTTGAAAGAATCTACATTCCTTGTAGTTTTGGTAATCACGGTAGAACTACAAAAAAGACTAGATATGGTACAGCCGCTGATAATTCTTACGAACAGCACATGTACTTTACTTTAAAGAATTTGTATGAGAATGATCCTGTGGTTGAATTTAAGATCGACAGCAGCTATTTAACTTATGTTACTGTTTTCGACAAATATGTATTAAGATTCCATCACGGAGATTCTATCAGATATGCTGGAGGCATAGGTGGTATTACTATTCCAGTCAATAAAGCAATTGCACAATGGAATAAAAGTAGAACCGCTTATCTAGACGTATTTGGTCATTACCATCAAATGCTTGATGGTGGCAAGTTTATTAGCAATGGCTCGATAATTGGTTTCAATGCTTATGCACTTGGAATTAAAGCGAGTTACGAAGAACCTAAACAAGCTTTCTTTCTTGTTGACAAGAACAGAGGAAAGACAGCAGTACATCCTATATTTGTAGAGATTAAGAATTTCTTAGAAGGAGAATGACATGATACTTAAACGAACTAATTTCCTTTCACTTAACAAATGTGATAAAACAGGCTACATCTATGTTTCTGAGTCTTGGACTGATGATAGAAAAGTAGCTGTGCTTCCCTTTATGAGTGGAGGTAAATACTTAGTTCGTTTTGAGAAGATTCCTTGTTGGGATTTAAATTCTTTACAGTTGTGTAGTTTAACAGGTTCAGCTGAAAAAGGGATTGACTTTAAAAGGGCGGCTGTTGCTGAGATACAGGAAGAGACAGGGTATTTAGTCACAGCACAAGATCTAATAGAACTAGGAACGGCGCGCCCTTCTAAATTCATTTCGTCTGTTTATCATCTTTACGGTGTATGCTTAGATGGTAAAGAGCACGGTGAAGAAAATCCAGACGATGACTTGGAAGCGCAAGCTCACTGGAGTTGGGCTTCTGCTAACAAACTAATTGAATCTGAAGATCCTTTATTAGCACTAATGTTCTTAAGACTAGTTAACGTCACACGCAAGGGGTAACATGTTTTTTAATATCAAAGTAAAAGAGAACGGTCCACTTCTTCATATTTACCATGTCAGAATGTCTGACAGGTTGATACTTGAGAAGCTTTTCTCTAAAAAAGTGCGGTACTTCTTTAAATTTAAGAAGTCAAGCTGGATGTTCCCTTATTACTATATCCCTAAAGCATTAGCATTTGAACTTGCTTATCTGTTTTATGGAGCATATAAAACAACTAAAAAAAGAAGATTCAAAAATGCTGTAAAAAACATTATAGAAGGAACTTGGCTAAAAGAGGCATTAGCTCCTAAAAGCGTTGCACTAAATGAAGCAGTTCTTTCTAAGGAAGTAGTCTTTACACTCAAACCTTATCAAAAGGATTTCCTTAAGCATTATTTTGAAAGTAAACAATCACGACATCTTAATGGTATGTTCTTAGCTTTTGAACAGGGGCTCGGTAAAACAGCAACAGCCATTGCATTGTCTACTTTAATAAATCCTAAACAAACTATTATCATTTGCCCTAACAGTTTAAGAGGAGTTTGGTATGGAGAGTTAGGAAAAGTATTAACAAGGTATGCTAAGAACCCGCAGCTTCGCGAAGATGAAGTTTTTGCTAGAGGACTTAATACATCAGTCGATCCTAAGACTGCTAGGTTTGTAATCGTCAATTTTGAATCTTTAGGTACTGTCATGCCTCTACTAGATAAAGGTATCTCCAAATATCTTATTGTTGATGAGAGTCATTCTTTAAAAGAGCTTAAATCAGCAAGGACTAAACAAGTCATGAAGCTTCTAAAGACTTATAATTGTGTAGATGTAGTGCTTCAATCAGGCACACCTATTAAAGGCAAACCACATGAACTACTTCCTATACTCGTAATGCTAGATAAACAGTTTGATGATGTAACATTAAAGTTTTACCAAAAGGTTATTAACACCGAGGACGAGGATCTACTAAACGTATATAGAATGCGTTTCCTCTATCTTGCTTTTAGAAAGACTAAATTTGAAGTTAAGAAAGTTCTTAATCTGCCTCCGAAGGAAGAACATGATCTAATTCTTAAACTAAAAAGGGGCCCACGTTACGAAATTTCTGCTATAAAACAAGAAATGCAGAAATACATAAAAGAGTTCATGGAACAAGAGGAGCCTAATATACAAGAGTATCAGGATACTGTTGATGCGCTAGTTAAGCAATATAGAGGAAAATATCAATACTTAACTAAATTCTATGATAAGTATATGGCTGTAGTTAAAGCAATGAGAGCAGGAGATATCATTCCTGACGAAGATCGTGAGTTTAAAAAGATCTACGAAAAGAAACTACTACAAGTTATGCCAACAGAAGATAGACAGACTTTTAGAAAGTTAGCAGGAATGGCTAATAACTTGTATGCTTCTGCTCTTGGAAAAGCTATTGGTAATGTATACATGGCACGTTATAGAGAAATGGTAATAGACATAGCAGCCGAAAGTATACCATTACTCGAAAGAGTTTACGACACGTCAATTACTAAAAAGATAGTTATTCTAGCATCCTATCCTGAAGCTGTTAATGAATGTGCTACGCAACTTCAAAAGAAAGGTTTTAAAACTGTAACGATTACAGGAGCTACTGCTGATAGGGATAGAATTATTAATTTAGAGAAATTTGCACAAGACGATGAAATTCAATTCCTAGTTGGAACACTTGAGATACTAATGGTCGGGTTTACCTTAGTTGAGTCTGATAGTTTAGTATTTCTTAATCAGCCTTGGCGATGGGTAGACAAGCGACAGGGTGAAGACAGGATACATAGAATCGGGCAAGTTAATGTAGCTCGTATTTATACTATAAGATTACAACATGCTGAAAGAACGTTGTCTTCAAGAAATAATGAAATAGTAAAGAAGAGTAGAAAAATATTTACTCAAATTATTGGACCTGAGGAAGGAGAAGGCGAGAAGCCTGATACTATTGTACAATTCAGAAAGGATTAAGGAACTATAACAGGTTTGGAGGATGTATGTATTATGCTCGTATTAAAACCTTGACAGATGCACTTCTTACTTTAAAGGAAGAAAACAAAAACTTGAAAGCTATGGTAGAAGAACAAAAAACGAGTTAGCAAAGTTAAAAGATGAAAATGAGGAAATGGAGAGTACTCATTCATAAGAGGAATTTTTATGCCAAGAAATGATATAAACTTAAATGTTAGTTCAGAGGGTGAAGACTTTTTTGAAGGGTCTGCCTCACAAGAGTCTGTACTGTACTACCTTAATCAGATAGATATAAAAGAATCTGGTTTTTATGCACAAGACTTAGTTATGGAAGATGCTCAATTTCTTCCCGATACTTTACACATGTTAGATGAGCATGGATTTTTTGTACCTGAACAAGGCACGCTATTTGTGCTTCCTATTAAGCAGCAGGTAATTTTCATTAGTACAATCTTTGAGCTTTTGCTAAATATTATGCCGCAATTCTTTGATAGTGAAATAACAAAAGAAAACATAAAAGAGTTATTTGATTATACTAAAGAGCATAATGAAAAAGCGCACGAGTTCTTAATTGTACAACCTTTAGGGGCTATTAAACAATTTTTAACACTTGAAAAATCACCCTAACTACACTTTTATTCCAGAAATTAGCGCTTTTGCTTTCTGTAGAAAAGACAAATGCAGTAAATTAGCGGGTAAACTTTGTTTTCAGATTGAGTGCAGGCCTAATACTTTCAGCAGTTGGAATGATCTCCAACTATCAAATGCATTGTTCTTAACAAATCAAATCGAAGGTTCCTTCGAAGACTACAAAACAAACCTTGTCGAACACATTAAAGAAAATTATCACGAAAGACTGCCTTGCCTACTTAATTTTAAAGTTCCTTGAGTATATACACATATGAGGAAAAATAGTCAACTCGAGCATATCCCTAGTTTCCTTGTTGATACCCAATATGGTATAGCTCAAGAATTTTGGGTAAAGAATGAAAGAATGGATACCTTAAAGAAGTTAATGTATCGATCAATAATGAAACGAGCTATTGTTCGTGATGACAGATTTCTTAAAAAATTTAGCTCTCTCACACAAATAGATCCACACTTGTTAATGTTGACTTTTTCAAGAAAAATAGCAATAGCAAACTATCCTAAATTCAACCAGAAACTTCAAAGGCACTTCAGCAAATGACCAACCCCTGCATCGCTTTTTGCACGTCTGACTGGCATATTGGCGAACGCAGTAATGAGGCATTGCAGAAGGATATTATTTGGGTAAAAGGCATAATTGGTTTTAAACCTCGTCCATGTTTTGATATATTACATTTTCCGTTAATACCAAAGTTCTACCCTAGACTAATAACTAAAGATGTTGTAGCAGTACAACCAATGAAGCGTCCACAAATGATGGCTCCTTCACATTCCTTAGATGATGCTGATGTAATAATGAAAAAACTTATTCAAGGAATGGGCGTTCCTCTTAAGTATTTAGGAATGGCAGATTTAAAGTTTGATAGCAATGTTGATAAGTATATGTTCGGGAAACCACCTAAACAAAAAAGAGGTAACTAATGGCACAACATATAACACCTGGTGTATACTCAACCATTACTGACATGACTTCTTATGGAAAGGGTATACCTTATTTATCTGAAGAAGGTTGGCTTTTTCAGAGACAGGATTTAGTTAATGACAACCCTTTCACGGGGTTTGAAGCAATGTTTGAGCCTGTGCGTAAATCATTCTCTGTAGGATCTATATCTGGTCCAATACTCGAATGTGTCAAGGATGCGGAATTACTTCGAGTTGTATTTCTTAAAAGGGTAGAGGAGATTCGTATTGGATTTTGAACTTGATTTTATGAACCTATATAGACGCAAGGGCGTACGTGTAGGTTCAACTACCGAAGAATTTGATCGTAGGGTATATATGTTCAAATGCAGATACACATCAACACTTGATTATATTAATCGAGCATTACAAAAGTATACAAACTCTTTCTTGTTTGCAACAGGTACAAAGTTCACAACACATTTGTATGTTTTTGCTAAAAAACCTGGTGAATCAAAATAATTAAAATAAAAGTTGACTTCACAGAGTTTTTACTATAAAATGTTTCATTGTAATTTAATATGACTAAAAAAGAACAAACCCTTTATAATCAGTTAACGAGTATTTCGAATCAAATATACCGTGATACAGAATATGCAACTTCATCGTTTATGCATACACAGGCAGGAAGTGTAGCATGGTATATGCTCACACCAGAAGGACAGAAGGAAGTATACAGTTTCCCTTCATTATTTTTCGGGAAGCGATACTCTACTAAGAAAGTGCCTCGTGGTCTATATAGAAAGGAGGTGAATGCAGCGCATACTATAGACTATCTGCACTCTTTTGGAAGAATTACGCAAACCTCAGACATTAATTCTCAGGTAGAGGAAACAAAGGACACTCTTACCAACGGGCAATTACTTGGCTGGGCATAATCTAAGCAAGGAAGGTAAGTAAGAACATGAGAAACGTAATTATTTTTGCTCTCGTAATGACAATGTCATTTTGTAGCTTTGCTGCAGTCAATGACAACACAACAATTTCTTTTGATGTAAGAACAAGGTTTAATGATTACAGCTGGGATACTCCTGCTGTTGATCAGCTTAACAATGACAACCATTTTGAAAACCTTATTGGTTTAAATCTTGATGGTAGTGTAGCTGACGGGATGACTTTTCATCTCAGACTAGAAAAGTTCGGATACTTTAATTCTACTGGCGGCGACTGGGGAATGGGTAGAGGTGTATTGAGTCAGAATGATACAGACACCAGAACTTATCTAGCGTATGTAGAAGCCCAAGATTTCTTTGGTTGGGCAGATTATATGAGAGTCGGGAGACAGTCTCTCCAGATTGGTACTTTTATTGACGGCATGGCTGATGGTCTTGTATTCAAGAAAGATGTTCCTGAATGGAGCAAAGCTGTATTTCATTTTGGTGGAGTAGCACTTGATGGCGCTGACGCAGACCTTAACAATGACAACGATGGACTTAGTGCATGGTTTGTTGATTGCCAGCTAGAAATTACTGAAGACCTGATGGGTGATTTTTATTATGTTAATAGTAAAAACCCTTTTGCAAGTGTAACAACCGCTAACCTTAACAGAGCACAAGCCGCTATGATGGACGGGTTTGCTGGCCAGTATGGTTGGGCGGGTTTTGGACTTACTTATGATGGTCTGCCTGATGTAGTACTTTACGGAGAGGCTGTACTTTCCAAATGGGAACACAGTCTTCGTGTTGATGGCGACGAAAGAGATGGAGATACTGCTTTGGTTCTTGGTGCTACATGGAAAGCAGCTGATAAGTTAGTTGTTGGAAGTAAATACATGAATGTCGAAGATTATTTCTTCGCTCCAACAAATGCTGCTGGTAATAACATTTTTGATACAGATACTTATCTGAATGATGATGTTGAACTGTGGAATGTTGCTGGTTACAGATATGATTTTAATAGCTGGGTGACATCACTTGATTACCAACTTACAGACAAAGTAGCTCTTACTGGTATTTATGAAACTGTCAATGATAATAGAACAGTCGTTGTTGATGACGATAGAGCTATTTTCACTGGAAAAGTTGCTTACCAGTACAACGACAATGCTAAGATTACACTTTCAGCAAGACACGTTGACGTTGCTGAAAACACTACTACAGCCGTAGTTAGCAGAATTGCTAATGGTGCTGCTATTTATGGAAACGCAGGCGGAGCCAATACAGGCGCTGCTGGTGAAGTAAATGTTGACGACGTTAACACTTACAGACTGGAACTTTCTATTAACTTCTAATTCTCAAACGAATCGGGAGAAAGGGAGAAAGCCTCGTAGCAATACGGGGCTTTTTCTTTTCCCATAAGATAAAGGTGTTTGAAAAATAGCATAATAATATACAACAGAAGAGGTGAAGTAACACAACCGCATGCTTGCATAAACTTACAGCATCGTGTGAAACTAAAGATCTTCACTGTAGGGAATTGTTTTGAACTTAATGATAGAATGGGTTACAAACAATAACCCACCATTCGTTGATTAATTTGATTCTGCAATGAGCGCAGTATTGATTATTTTCTGAAATATTCATTATCGAACTTTCGTACTCTTCACCACATTTCTTGCAGACGTAATCATACAATTTGTTCCGAACGTAGATACTCATCTAGTGTGTCTTGATCATATCCAACAAGTGTATCCAGGTCAGCAAACAACGGTGCTAAAGCTGTTCGTCTCATATTGTAAAACATCAGAGTTGATACTTTCCTAATCTCAGGTAACGCGCTTTGCGTACAACGCAATCTCACAAAGCTGCGAAGGCTTCTAAAGTTATAAGTTACCATCAAATTACAAAGATAAGCTTCAGGTAAGGCATACTTTAATACATCATTTGCTATAGTTGGGTCCTTTTGTAAGATATTAACCAACTCCTTCATCGTTTTCTCAACTAACGCGTCAACCTTTTCATTTCCTGTTTGATGTACCATTTCTGTAAGATTAGTTTTTTTATTTTTAAGAAGCTTTTTTAAAGTATATCGAGTACTCTCGACAGAGTACCCGATTCCTATTCTATGTCTCACAAATTCCTGTAAACAAGCTCTTGACATTCCTTGCACTTCAAATATAATGCAACTATGTTCTAAAGTTGATTCATGTCCTTTATCGATTACACTTCTAACTAATTTTAAATCGTTCTTACCCCAAGCTGACTTAACAGGAGACGAATCTTTCTTGTCACTACTGCTATGACACAGCCTAATAGCATCAATTATAGACAAGTAACCAGAACAATCTTTAAGTATTACTTTCATAAATTAAACAACTAACCCACTTTTCCTAGCATCAGCTTTTATCTGTTCGAGTGTTCGAGTATCTTCGCCGCCCTCAACCTTTGCTTCAGCTGATTTAAGTTCCTGCAATACTTGCATATAAATGGACTTCATACCAGCACCCATTGCAGTTGTTACATACATCATATGCTGCTTTTGAATGGTAACATCCTCTTCTACCCCTACAACCCATTGTGAAGGAATAAGTGAGCCCGACCTCGGATCAGGTGTAAATACAATTACAGGTTCCGTTACTTTAAATTCTTCGCCACCATCTAATCCTTGAAACATTACCATTTCACCAGATACCAATTTTGCTAAGTAAACAGTAGGTTGTGTCATTACGTACTCCTTAAATGAAATTTTAGAACTGACTCCTCTTAATATCTAATAACTCTTCACAGCGCTCTTTTCCGAGTGCATTAAACAAACTCGGAAGCTTTCCTCCAGGCATATCTAAATAATTCTCTGAAATAGCTTTTTCTATCATTGCATCAAACTCTTCACATCTTTCAAATTCAAAGCACTCTTCTAACCCTAATTTCTGAATCTCTCTACACTCAGAGTACCAACCAATATCTTTCCAGTTGTAGTAACGATAGAATTCTTTTCTAATTTTTATCGAAGAATCATTTTTAGCTTTTAAATCTGACCAATACCTACTTCTATGATATTCAAAACGTATTCTCCAATCTTCGTCGTCTCTAGCATATTTATCATCAAAACCATTATGCTCGTAATAAGCATAACGAATATCAAAATCAAAATCAATTCGCGCTTCCCCATCTTCCCAATCTGTCGCCATATAATATAACGACCTAAGTTTAGCATTATCAGCATACTTCCACAACTTATCAAACTCCAACCTTATGCTGTCATCATTAATACCTAACATACTCACCTCCTCCTTTTACTTTAGGTTTAACATTACTACGAATGTTTTAAAGTATGACTAGAGGTACTGTTCAGTGGATGAGTATATCTAAACTGTTGCTTGTTGCCAGCTTCGGTAGGTATAGCCCTACCGAGTCTGTTTACCTTCTTTGTTCATAGCACTCACGCTTGAAGAAGATAAATAGTTGTGTATAGTAAACACCTAGTTTCAGTCACTAGGTTGTTGCCTTTTAAGGCTTATTTGAAAATAGATCAGCCCATTCTCTGTTATCAAAGTTAACTGCAGTGATATTCAACGCACCGTCAAGTGTTATTGTTCCTAGAATGATATGCCTAGTAGCATCATAACCACCTATTGACGGAACAACTAATATTTTAGCATAAGGTGCTGGTAATTTCTTTTCAAATACGTAATCAAGCACAATGTAACTTTCTCCAACACCTGCATTTGTATCAACATCCATGCTCATTGTAAAGTTATTCTTAAAGTAAATAACTACATAGTCTTTAATTACTACGCCTTTAGTGACATCAAGACTTTTTGAATCATCTACATTTATCGAGAAATCGAAACCGGAACATACTCCTCTACCTGTAGAAGCAATTGCAGCTGTAAGTGCTGAAATTATATCAGAGTCTACAGGAGCATAAGGATCTATTGAACGTTGCTGTAAACCTACCCAGCCGATTGACATAATTTACTCCTCTACCTTTTCTAATCTTTCAGTAAGGTCATTTATCTGTACCTGTTGTTCTTTTATAGCTTCAATTAGTAATGCAACCACTGGTCCATACTGAAGTGACCAGTATTCACCTTTTTTACCAACAACCTCTGGAATAACTTCATCTACTTCCTGTGCAATCAAACCTATCTGATTTCCTTGAGGATGATTTTCAGATTCTATCCATTCAAAACATACACCTTTAAGTCTTTCAACTTTAGAAAGTGCATCTCCTATCGGAATAACATTTTTCTTGAGTCTGGCATCAGAATCATTCTCCCACCCAGAACTTCCACCAGCATCACCATTTACCCAAAGTGTTCTAGTAGGCGTTAAGGAGTTAACACCGAGCCTACCGCCCATAACTGACATAGTGTTATTTTGAGAAAGTGTTTGTGCAGTTGGAGCTAAACCAACAATAACCGAATAGTTACCACTTACTGTTCCGCAAGCACCTAATGCTGTAGTTACAGGACCTGAAGCTGTTGAACTAGTTCCCATAGCTACTGATGCTAAGCCTGATGCAACAGACTGGCAACCTTGAGCCAACGAGTAGCCACCTGATGCTATTGTATGATAGTTCATAGCAAATGCGGCACTACCAGAAGCAACTGCGCAATTATTAAATGCAGCAGAAGTTCCACCGGTAGCACAAGCAAAATAACCAGCTGCAAAATCTCCATGGTATGCAGCGCCTTTCCCTGCGCAAGATCCTCTACCAAATGCCGCAG
>Ga0210003_1002558_pt1 | contig 15244 bp, 8 predicted proteins | sample LantaG_FD_182804 | JGI IMG/M metagenome (GOLD analysis project Ga0210003, IMG submission 182804) | Deep subsurface microbial communities from Baltic Sea to uncover new lineages of life (NeLLi) - Landsort_02402 metaG (SPAdes) (version 2) | ecosystem: Environmental > Aquatic > Marine > Oceanic >... | reverse complement strand
TTAGGGGGAGGGGTTGCCCGTGTGATCTCGCCGGCCTTGCAAGCGAGCGAGAGGCAGGATCGCAATCCGGGGGGGCACTGCATGTGGCATAAAAGCCCCCTGCGCCAGCTGGGGGACTGCGATGTGGCCCACCAATCGGATACGGGGCGGCTCAAGCGGGGTGGCAGGCGGGGCGGCCTTTGTTCCCGCAGTCCCCGGGCTCGCGCCCGGGGCTTCTATGGGTCAGGGGGAGGGGTTGCCCGTGGCGATCTCGCCGGCCTTGCAAGCGAGCGAGAGGCAGGATGCCGAAGCGAGCTTGCACGGAGTGAGCGAAGGGCAGGATGCCCGGAGCGAACGTCCGGCGAGATCACACGGGCAACCCCGACCCACCCAGGAGGTGGCATCGTGGCGATCTCGCCGGCCTTGCAAGCGAGCGAGAGGCAGGATGCCGAAGCGAGCTTGTACGGAGTGAGCGAAGGGCAGGATGCCCGGAGCGAACGTCCGGCGAGATCACACGGGCAACCCCGACCCACCCAGGAGGTGGCCTCGTGGCGATCTCGCCGGCCTTGCAAGCGAGCGAGAGGCAGGATGCCGAAGCGAGCTTGTACGGAGTGAGCGAAGGGCAGGATGCAGTCCCCGGGCTTGCGCCCTGGGGCTTTTATGCGGGAGAGGGTCAGGGGGAGGGGTTGCCCGTGTGATCTCGCTGGCCTTGCAAGCGAGCGAGAGGCAGGATGCCGAAGCGAGCTTGCACGGAGTGAGCGCAGGGCAGGATGCCCGGAGCGAACGTCCGGCGAGATCACACGGGCAACCCCGACCCACGCAAGAGGTTGCATCAAGTGCTATCGAGCCGGCCTTGCAAGCGAGCGAGAGGCAGGATGCCGAAGCGAGCTTGCACGGAGTGAGCGCAGGGCAGGATGCCCGGAGCGAACGTCCGGCGAGATAACACGGGCAACCCCGACCCACCCAGGGGGTGGCACTACCTGGGCGCTGGGCGGGGTGGCATTCATTCCCAGAGTCCCCGGGCTCGCGCCCGGGGCTTTTATGAATCTCGGCGGGATTTGGATAGACTCTTCCCCGCTGGCGATCGTCGTCGCCGGGTTGCGGCGGGATGATTCCTTACCCCACTGGAGCGAGAACTGATTATGCGTTGGCAGGGCAGGCGGGAGAGCAGGAACGTCGAGGACCGGCGGAGCGTCGGCCAGCAGGTGGTGGTGGGAGGCGGGCTCCTCACGCTCGCGATCATGGTGGCGGCGATCGCGTTTCCCGATCTCGTGCCCGTGCTCAAGCTCTTCGAGGCCGCCCCCGCGGCCCGGCAGGCGGCGCCGGCCAAGCCCGTCGACGATGAGATTGGCAAGTTCATCCGCACGGTCGTGGCCGACAACGAGGACGTGTGGACGAAGATCTTTCCCCAGGCTTTCAGCCGACGGTTCACCCCCGCCCAACTCGTGATGTTTACCGGCCGCGTGCAGAGCGGCTGTGGCATCGCCGACGCCGGCGCGGGCCCCTTCTACTGCCCGCTCGACAAGAAGGTTTACATCGACCCGATCTTCTACGAAGACCTCAAGCGGCGGTTTGGCGCCTCCGGCGAGTTTGCCCATGCCTACGTGATCGCCCACGAGTTCGGCCACCATATCCAGAACCAACTCGGCATCAGCCAGCGGGTGCAGGCGCTCCAGGGCCGTGTCTCCCAGGCCGACTACAACAAGGCGTCGGTTCGGCTCGAGCTTCAGGCCGACTTCCTCGCGGGCGTGTGGGCCCACCACATGGCTCGCTACGAAGGCATTCTCGACGAGAAGGACATCCGCGATGCCGTCAACGCCGCCGCCGCGATCGGCGATGACCGGATCCAGAAGACGACTCAGGGCTACATCCAGCCGGAGAAGTTCACCCACGGAACGAGCGAGCAGCGGGTGCGGTGGTTTATGTACGGCCTGCAGAAGGGCGACCCATCGCTCCTCGAATACGCGTTCGAAGTGGATACGCCCTGAGCGAGATCCGGTAATACTAACTCGATGCACATTCTTCTCACCGGCGCGACAGGCTATGTCGGCGGCGTCTTGCTCGCGGAGCTCGAACGGCGAGGACACTCCGTCCGCTGCCTCGCCCGGCGACCCGCGAAACTCATCGGCAAGACCGGCCCACACACCGAGGTGATGGCGGGCGACGCGGCCGATGCCGAAGATCTCGCCCGAGCCTGTGCCGGCATCGACACGGCCTATTGGATGGTCCACTCGATGGAGAGCGGTGTGGATTTCGAGCGGGCCGACCGTCTGGCCGCCGAGCTGTTCGCCGCCGCCACGAAGGCCGCAGGCGTCAAGCGGATCATCTACCTCGGCGGCCTCGGCGCCGACGACGACCGGCTCTCGGCCCATCTCCGCAGCCGCCACGAGGTAGGGGCGATTCTCCGGGCGGCTGGGCTCGACGTGGTCGAGTTCCGGGCGTCAATCGTCGTGGGGGCCGGCAGCTTTTCGTTTGACCTGGTCCGCACGCTCGTCGAGCGGCTGCCCGTCATGATTTGTCCGGCCTGGCTCGCCACCCCCACCCAGCCGATCGCGATCACCGATGTCGTCGCCTACCTCGCCGCTGCGGCCGACCTGCCTCCCGGGCCGCCGCGGATCTTCGAGATTGGCGGGCCAGACAAGGTGTCGTACGGCGGCATCATGCAGGAGTATGCCCGGCAGCGGGGCCTGAGAAGGCTCATGATCCCCGTGCCGGTGCTCACGCCGCGGCTCTCGAGCCTGTGGCTCAAGCTCGTGACGCCGCGGTATTCGAAGGTGGGACGAAAGCTGATCGACGGGCTCAAGAACCCGACCGTGGTCACCAACGACCTGGCAGCGCGGGAGTTTGCAATCCGGCCCCGCGACCTCGCCACGGCCGTTCGTGAGGCGGGCGAGCAGGAGGACGGCGAGTTTGCCGGCAAGCGTTGGGCCGACTTCGCCGACGCCGAGGATCTGCCCCATCGCTATGGCGGCGTCTCCGAGGGCTCGCGGCTGGTAGACAGCCGGCACCGGGTCGTGGCCGTCTCCCCGCGCCAGGCCTTCGCGGCGATCGAGCGGATCGGGGGAAAGCACGGCTGGTATGCCGCCAACTGGCTGTGGACGCTCCGCGGCTGGCTCGACCGGCTGATGGGCGGTCCGGGCATGTGCCGCGGCCGCCACGATCCCGATCGGCTCCGCACGGGCGACACGCTCGACTGCTGGCGGGTCGAGATCTGCGACCCGCCCCGACGGCTGCGGCTGGCGGCCGAGATGAAGATGCCGGGCCGGGGCTGGCTCGAGTTCGAGGTGGTGCCCCGCGACGGCGAGGTCACGATCCACCAGACGGCGGTGTTTGATCCCCACGGCCTCGGCGGCCTCGTCTACTGGTACGCGATCTGGCCGCTCCACGAGTTTGTCTTCCGGCGGATGGTCGCCGGCATCGCCCGCCAAGCCAAGCGGGAAGAGAACGAACAAGCGGGCTGATTCCGCTGGTGTTCGGGACGCAACCGATCCGACAGCGAGGCAGGCTTTGGGCCCGCCGAACGGGTCGGATCGCCTAAGAAAACTCCTCGAGAGTACTCCGCCGCAGGTCGAGCGTGCAGGCGTAGTCGGGATTGTGTTCCTCGGGGGGCGGTGAAAACGGGCCCGGGGTATGACCGGTCGCGAAGAACCTGGCCACCCGGCGGCTCTCTGCCTCGAGCGTGTTGACCGGCCGGGTCTCGAAAGACCGGCCGCCCGGATGGACGACATGCCAGGTGCAGCCGCCGAGGCTGCGGCCGTTCCAGCAATCGACAACGTCAAACACCAGCGGCGAGTGGACCGGAATCATCGGATGGAGGCAGTTGGCCGGCTGCCAGGCGCGAAACCGCACCCCCGCCACAAACTCCCCCGGCACGCCGGTAGACACCAGCGGCACCCGGCGGCCATTGCAGGCGATCGCATGCCGGCCCGGCACGAGGCCCGCCGCCTTCACCTCGACCCGCTCGAGCGAGCTATCCACCATCCGGGCCGTGGCCCCGGCCACCGACTGCTCGCCAAGCACATGCCACGGCTCGAGCGCCGTGCGGAGTTCGAGCCGCACCCCGTCGTGGGTCACCGTGCCGAGCCGCGGAAAACGGAACTCGGCGAAGCTCTCGAACCACTCCCGCTCGAAGCCGAATCCCGCCCTCCGCAGGTCGTCCACCACCGCCGCAAAATCCTGCATCACGAAGTGCGGCAGCATGAACCGGTCATGGAGCGCCGTGCCCCAGCGGACGAGCCCGCCGCCACCCACCGCCGGCAGGCTCCGCGGCTCCCGCCACAGCCAGGCCACAAGCCCCCGCACGACGAGCTGGGCCGCGAGCCCCATCCGCACGTGCGGGGCCATCTCGAAACCACGGAGCTCGACCAGGCCGCGGCGGCCGCCGGCCGAATCGGGCGACCAGAGCTTGTCGATGCAGAACTCGGCCCGGTGGGTGTTGCCGGTGAGATCGGTGAGGATGTTGCGGAACACGCGGTCGGTAAACCAGGGGAGCACGCAGCGAGCCGGTTTGCCCGGATCGCAAACCTGGGCCGACTCCTGCCGCTGGGCCCACTCTTGTTTTTCAGACTGGGTTCTGTCCGACCGATGCCGGCCACCGCTGCCCCCCGCACCGGCCAGCTGCTCCAGAGCGATCTCGAGTTCGTAGAGGCTCTCGTGCCGGGCCTCGTCGATCCGCGGCGCCTGGCTGGTTGGCCCGATGAACCGGCCAGCGAATAGATACGAGAGCGCGGGATGATTGTTGAAGTAGGCCACAAGCCCGCCGAGCAGGGCCGGCTGGCGAAGGAACGGGCTATCGGCCGGGCGGGACCCACCGAGGACGACGTGGTCGCCGCCACCGGTGCCGGTGTGAAGACCATCGAGCTCGAACTTCTCCGCACACAGCCGGCTCGCGCGGGCCTCGGCGGCGAGCGTCTCCCGCAGGCTGACGAGCTCCCGCCAGGACGCCACCGGCGGAACGTTGACCTCGATAACGCCCGGATCGGGCGTGACATGCAGCCGGCCGAGGCGGGGATCGTACGGGGGCGGATAGCCCTCAAACACGACGCTCGAGCCGCACGCCGCCGCCACACGCTCAACCGCCGCCACGAGGTCGAGCCAGTCGCCAGCCGCCGGACCGGGGGCGTGCGGGTCGCGGGCCTCCTCGGGAAGCGGATCGAGCGGGGGCATGAAGACATGGAGCCGGCCGGCCCGCTTTTCGACAACGACCGCGGTGCGGACGATCCCCCGGCCCGCGGCGAGCTCCTCATCGCTCGGCCAGGGCAGGCTTCCCATCGGCAACCGCAGGCCGGCCGGCGAGTCGCCCGGAATAAGCGGCACCCTGCCCTCCGGCATCGGCCAGCCACTTGTCCGCCAGCGGTCCGCCGGGCCAAGGCGAAACCGCATCAGCGGCAGCACGAAGGCGGCCGGGGTTTCGGTGTCGATAACGCGTTCGTCGAGCGGATTGACCGGAGCCACCTCGTGAGCCGGCATCACGGCGGCCGGATCGAGGCCGAGCGACGTGGCGAGCTGACCGAGAAATTCGCTCCCGCCAGCGGCAGCTCCGCCGCGGGCTCTCGCCGCAGGCTCATCTGCCGCCCCGGCCTCGCCGCTCGGCGTTGCGGCCGGCGGCGGATCATCGGCGATGAGTTCGCGTCGCTTCCAGATCGGCTCGCCGTCATGCCGCCAGATCACGTCGAGCGTCCACCGCGGCAGCGGCTCGCCCGGATACCACTTCCCCTGCCCCTCGAGAAGCAGGCCGCCCGGAGCAAGCCGGTCAAGCAGCCGGCGGGCGAGATTGCCGGCCCGGCGCCGCTTGTCGAGCCCGAGCGCAGCGGTGTTCCATTCGGGGGCATCGAAGTCGTCAACCGAGACGAACGTGGGCTCACCCCCCATCGTGAGCCGCACGTCACCGGCCACAAGCGCCGCGTCGACGTCGTCTCCAACGGCCAGGATCCGCCCCCACTGCGTGTCGGTGAAGGGCCTGGTCGTGCGCGGGCTCTCGGCCAGCCGCGTCAGCCGCATCTCGAAACCAAACTCGGTCCTGCAGGGGTCGACCGCGCCTGTCACCGGGGCGGCGCTGGCCGGATCGGGCGTGGCCGCCAGGGGCAGATGCCCTTCGGCGGTGAGCAGGCCGCTCGTCGGATCGAAGCCCACCCAGCCTGCCCCCGGCAGGTAGACCTCGGTCCAGGCATGCAGATCGGTGAAGTCGGCAGCCGGGCCCGGCGGGCCATCGAGAGGCTTTGTGTCCGGGGCGAGCTGGATCAGGTAGCCCGAGCAGAACCGGGCCGCGAGCCCCAGCCGGCGGGCGACCGCCGCGAGCAGCCAGGCGGAATCGCGGCAGCTGCCCGTTCCCTGGCGAAGCGTGTCTTCGGGCGTCTGCACACCCGGCTCCATTCGAATCACGTACCGGACTCGGTCATACACCGCCCGGTTCAGGGCCACGAGCAGGTCGATTGTGCGAGGGTCGGCCGCGGCCAGGCTCGCCCGGCGGAAGTCGGCGAGAAAGCCGGCGACCAGCGGGCCGCCGGTGATCTCGGGAGTGGCCCGGTAGGGGGCCAGTTCGGCGGCGAGCACCGGATCGTACGTGAAGGGAAACGTCTCGACTTCGGGCTCGAGAAAGAAGTCGAAGGCGTTGATTGCCACGAGCTCGGCGACGAGATCGACCTCAAGCACGAGCTTCCGGGTGGGCTCGGGAAAGACCAGTCGGGCCACATGGTTGCCCTGCGGATCCTGCTGCCAGTTGAGGAAGTGACCGGCGGGCTCGACCGTGAGCGAGTAGCCGGTCACCCGCGTGCGGCAGTGGGGCGCCGGCCGCAGCCTGACGGAATGGGCCGCCAGCCGCACCTCCCGGTCGAAGCGATACTCAGTGCGGTGATGGAGGGCGATGCGGATGGCCATGGGTCAGCTGCTGGCCTCCGCCGGCCGGCCGACCGGCCGAATCGCGAAGAAGGTGTCGTGGATCGCTTCGCTGGCCCGGTTGAGCCGTTGCTGAAAGCCGTCGACAAAGCCGTGGAGCCCGCCGGTCCCGGCGAGCACCTCGTCGATCGCCCCGTAGTCGAGCTTCGCCCGCAGCCGGCCAAGCTGTTGCTCCGCGGGATTCGTGTAGGCCCCCTTCGACCCTCCCGTGATCGCCAGGAGCGACTCCTCGGCCTTGATGAGGCAGAAATGCATCGCCCGGGGAAAGAACCGGTCGAACACGAGAAACTCAGCCACGTTCCGCCGCGAGACCGCGCCGTACTGCTTGCGATACATCTCGAGGGCGCTAGCGCTCTCAAGCACGGCCGACCATTGCACCGCATCCGCGCCCGGCAGTTCGCCGGCCACGACGCCGTTCTTGGGAGCGAAAGCCGCCGGCTTAAAATAATGTTCAACATCGAGCACGCGGCTGGTCTTGTCGGCCCGCTCGACAAGCCGCCCCAGCCGGCCGAAATGCCAGCCCTCGCCATGCGACATCGTGGCGTCGGCCACGCCGGTGATCAGTTGGCTCGACCGCTTCAACTCGTCGAGAAACTCCCGCGGGTGGAGCCAGCCGCCATACCGCTGGGCCGCCGACTGGACGTAGAGGTGAACCTTGTTGATCTCCTCCCACATCGGCGAACTGATCATGTCGCGGACGGTGCGGGCATTCTCCCGGGCGGCGTGGAGGCAGCTGGCGATCGAGTTGGCATTGGCGGGATCGAAGGCCAGAAATGAGATCACGCTTGCCTGATCGGCGGCGGCGTGGCGTTCCCAGAAGTCGGCCTCGTCACCAAACGCGCAGACCAGCGCGTTCCAGAGCCGGCCATGGCTGATCGTCCCCTCGAGCGCAAGATCGAGCGCCGTCTCGACCGAGCGAGCCACGTTCTCGGCCCGCTCGATCTGGCGGTTCATCCAGTAGACGCTTTCGGCCACCCGTGAGAGCATCGGCTCGTCACCTTCCCGTGTGAACGACCCACGTGTCCTTGCTGCCACCCCCCTGCGAGGAGTTGACGACCAGCGATCCCTTCACGAGCGCCACCCGCGTCAGCCCCCCGGGGAGCACGTAAATCTCCTCGCCGTAGAGGATGAACGGACGCAGATCGACATGGCGGCCCTCGAGCGAGTCGCCCACCACCGTGGGCACCCGCGAGAGGGCGAGCATCGGCTGGGCGATGTAGTTGCGGGGGTTGGCCCGGATCCGGTCGCGGCACTCGGCGAGCTCGGCCTGCGAGGCCCGGGGCCCGAGCACAATCCCGTAACCCCCCGACTCGTTGGCCGGCTTGACCACCATCTCGGCGAGGTTCGCGAGCACGTGGTCGCACTCAGTCGGCTGGCCGCACACCCACGTGGGGACGTTGGGGATGATCGGATCCTCGCCCAGGTAGTAGCGGATGATCTGGGGCACGTAGGCGTAGACCGCCTTGTCGTCGGCGATCCCGGTGCCAGGAGCGTTGACCAGGGCCACGTTGCCTTTGCGGTATGCACCCATCAGACCCGGCACCCCGACGAGCGAGTCTGCGCGGAAGGCCAACGGGTCGATAAAGTCGTCGTCGATCCGGCGGTAGATCACATCCACCCGCTCGAGGCCCCGGGTGGTCCGCATGAAGACAACGTCGTCGACGACCACGAGGTCGGAGCCCTGCACGAGCTCGACGCCCATCTGCCGGGCCAGGAAGCTGTGCTCGAAGTAGGCCGAGTTGTAGATGCCCGGCGTGAGCACGACCACGGTCGGGTCGCGGGCCTGCCTGGGGGCGACATACTCAAGCATCGCCAGGAGCTTCTCGGGGTAGTCCTCGACCGGACTGATTCGCTGCCCCTCGAAAAGCTGGGGGAAGGTCCGCTTCATGACCTCGCGGTTCTCGAGCACATAGGACACACCCGAGGGGGTGCGGAGGTTGTCCTCGAGCACATACATCACCCCGTCACCGCCACGCACCAGATCGGTGCCCGTGATGTGGCACCAGATCCCCCGGGGCGGAGAGAGGCCGGCGCACGGGCCGCGGAAACAGATGCCGGAGTCGACGAGCCAGTCGGGCACGACCTTGTCGGCCACGATCTGCCGCTTGTTGTAGACGTCGTCGATGAACAGGTTGAGGGCCCGGATCCGCTGGGTGAGGCCCCGCTCGATCACGCTCCACTCGCCGGCATCGATCACGCGGGGCACGATGTCGAAGGGCCAGATCTTCTCAGTCCCGGCCTCGTGTCCGTACACGTTGAAGGTGATGCCCATGGTGAGCAGCGCCTTGTCGGCGGCCCGCTGCCGCTCGGCGAGTTCGCCGTTGGTAAAGCCTCCCAGCCGGCGCACGAGCAGTTCGGCACCGGGGCGGGGGGCGAGCTGCTCATTGAACAGCTCGTCGTGAAAGCCCTCGGTCTGATAGGCCTCGAGGTCCATGGCGGCACACTGGGGTCCGGCCGGTAAGCCGGGGGCTGGAGGGATCCCACGGTTTCGGTCCGCCTCCGCATACCGTAGGAAGCAGGTAACGTACCCGACCCGACGCGGCGACGGAATGCCCCATGCTCAGCCGCGGGTGCCGACGAGATCGTCAAGCAGCCGGGTGAGCTCCTCCGCCTGCACCGGCATCTGCACGATTCGGCGGCGGCCGTCGCACCGGGCGGTGCTCGCCAGGTCGGCATGCCTGCTGCCGGCCAGGAGGATCGCCGGCACCTCGGCGAGAAAGGGATCCGTGGTGAGCGTGTTGAAGGCATCCACCGCCGCCCTGCCGAGCGAGTGGGTGCTGACCACGAGACAGTCGGCCGGCGGCGGGGTGGTCGCGAACCGGGCCAGGGCCCGCTGGGGATTTTCGGTGATCAGGACGCGGTAGCCGAGCTTGAGGAAGAACTCCCGCAACGCCTGCTGGGCTTTCTCTCCTGCCTCAACGAGCATCACGCTACCCCGCTGAGTGGCGGTGGTTGTGGCACTGGCCGGCGCGGCGGTCTCGGCTCCTGTCACCCGAGCCAGCACCCCCTCCGCCCGGCGCCGCACGTCGCTGGCCGTCTGCCACCGCTCGAGGGGATCGAGCGACATCATCCGGCCCACGAAGTCGACGACCTCTTTCGGCAGCCCAGGGCATCGCTGGCCGAGCGACAGAACCTCGGTATACCGCCGCGGGTCGGCCCGCTCGGTGCGGTCGCGGGTATCCTTGAGGGGCGAGACGCCCGCGATCGTCATGTAGGCGATCGTGCCGAGGAAATAGATATCGCTGCGGACAGGGTCGTCTTTCATCCCGGTCAGCTTCTCGAGCGCCGCGTAGTCGATCGTGCGGGGCTGGTCGATTCGTCCGAGGGCGCCGTCACCCGACTCGTCTACCCCGGCGAGACCGAAGTCGACGAGTTTCGCCTGGCCGGTTGACGAGACGATCACGTTGGAGGCCTTCAAGTCGCGGTGGGTCACGCCCCGGCGATGGGCATATTCCAGGCCGGCGGAAAGCTGGTGGATGAGGTCGAGCGCCTTGGGGAGGTCAACCGCCCCACGGATCTTGACGAGTTCCCGCAGCGTCTGCCCTTCGACAAACTCCATCGTGATGTAGCTGACGCCATGCTCTTCCCCCACGTCGTCGATGGCCACGATGTTGGGATGCCGCAGCAGGTGGCCCATCTGCCCCTCGTGCCGGAAGGCCCGGCACTTGTCGGGGTCGTTCGAGTAGCGGCTGCGGAGCACCTTGACGGCGAGGACGGCGCCCGTGTCGCGGTGGATCGCCCGATACACCCGGGCAAACGACCCGGCCCCGATCTGATAGAGCAGCTTTGCGCGGCCGTACCCATAGCCCCGCCGCTCCCCCTTGAGGAGCCGCTCGAGCTGGAAGCCGGTGAGTTCCTCCCGTCGCACAAGCGCCTGGCCAAGCTCCTCCGGACTCGCCCCCGGACCGACCTCCTGCACCGCTTGGGAGAGCGGTACGGCCGGCACGAGATCGAGTTCGGTGAGAAGGTGGGCCAGGCTGTCGGCAGTGGAGGGTTTCATGGGGCAGAACGATCGGACACCCGCCCGGAATAAACCCGGGGCGGTATGAGGATTCGGTGAGCGTTCTCTTAAGGAGTACCGTTTTTTGCCGGGCCGTGCGAATCGGAATTCCAATTTTTGGCCCTGGAATCTGCCGGTTCGCTATCCCCCCCAAAACCTCTGGAGCCCGCCTGGCCGCGGCTGCTACAAGCACGCCGCCTGCAGTCATGCCGGCACCCCCCCATGCCTCAACCCCTCGTCACCCACCGGTCAGCGGCCGCGGCAGCCCTCGTTGGGCTCGTGCTGGGAGCAGTCATTCTATCCGGCTATTCCATAGCCGGAACCATCGAGGATGGCTTCGAGACCGAACAATCGACCTGGCGGCTGGCCTCGTCCGGACCGGGCCTGCGGCTGGTGGCCCACGGCCGCTCGCCAGAGAATCCACACCGCGGCGGGGCCTGCGAGCGGTTTGTCGTGGCATCCTCGACCGCCGCCACGATCGTGCTCGAGACACCGCTGGGGCCCGCCGCCGTGATCGATGAGGTTGCGGCATCGCTCTGGGTGCGGGCCAGCCGGCCCGACGTCCGGCTGGCCCTGCGGGTGCTGCTGCCAGACTGCCGGTCGGACCGCACGGGAGAACCGGTCGAGCTGCTCGTGCCGGGAAGCTCGTCCCAGGACGCCGGCCGCTGGGAGCAGCTCGCCGTCAGCGACGTTCGCCGGAGCCTCGAAAAGCAGCTTCCGGCCCTGCGTCTCGAGCACGGCTCCCACGTGTCGCTCACCAACGCGATCATCACCGCGGTGGTGCTCGACGCGGCGGCCACACCGGGCAACAACGAGTTTGCCATCGACGACCTGATGGTGACGGGCGTTGTGCCGGTCGTGACACGTCATGACCCGCAGGTGCGGCCGGCCGCGGCCGTCATGGCGGCACCAGACCCAGCCGCAGGCCTCGCCCGGGGCGTGCTCGAGGTTGATGGCCGCCCGTTCTTTGTGCGTTCGATCGACTGGAACGGCGAGGCGTTCGGCTTCCTCGCCGAGCAGGGCTTCAATTGCGTGCGGCTCGCCGGGCCGGCAGCCGCCGACCAGCTCGCCGCGGCCCGGGAGGCCGACCTGTGGCTCATCTGCCCGCCGCCGCCGCTCCCCGACGTCGACCTGCGGGAGCCCGAACGGGTGCCGATGCTCCGCAACTGGGACCGCGTGCTGGCCTGGGACCTGGGCGCGGGCCTGTCGGAGGATGGTGTCGCCGAACTGGCCGAACTCGGTCGCCGCATCCGGGCCTGCGATCCCCGCCCGGGCCGGCCGCTGATCGGGTCGGCCGATTCCGGGCTGCGGGCAGTCTCACGGCACGTTGACATGCTCGTGGCCCGGCGAACCGTGCTCGGCACGAGCCTCGAACTGGTCGATTGGCTCGAATGGCTCAGGCAGCGGCCGCGGCTGGCACGCCCTGGCACGCCATTTCTCACCACGCTTGCGACCGAGATCGACCCGGCCACCGCCCGCCAGGCCGCTGCGCTTGCGGGCGTCGGCGGTCGCGGCCTGGCCATCGATCCGGAGAGCCTGTCGCTGGCCTCGTTCTCGGCGGTGGCGGGAGGCATGCGGGGAATCCTGTTCACGTCGGCTCGACGGCTCGACGGCGACGATGCGGAATCCCGGCTGCGGGCTGCGGCCGTTCGCGAGGCAAACCTCCGGCTCAAACTGCTCGAACCATGGGGGGCGGCCGGCCGGTTCGCCACGCGGGCCAGGACGAGTAGCCCCGAGGTGCAGGCCTTTGTGATGGAGACCGCACGAGCCCGGCTCGTGCTGGCCTGGCGGTGTGTGCAGGGCTCGCAGGTCGTGGCCCGGCGATACGAAGGGGCGGATCTGCCGGGCGAAGACCTGCCGCTGTCGGTTCTCGTGCCGGGAGTGCCGGAAGCACACCGCGCCTGGGAGGTCGCCCCAGGGGGACTGCGACCGATGCGGCAGCAGCGGGTAACCGGCGGGGTGTCGGTGACGTTTGACTCCTTCGCCTCGCAAGGCATGATCCTGCTCAGCGGCGAGCCGGCGGTGACGGCACACATGCAGACGCAGCTTCAAGCCCAGGTGCCGGCCGAGGTTGCCTCGACCCGCGCCCTGGCGGCCCATGGCCTCGCCGCGGCGGCCGACCTGGTTGGCCGGCTGCCGGCGGTGGCCTTCAGCGGACCGCCCCCTGTCGCCACCGTCCCGATGCTCACCGAGGCCGGCCGGCTGGCCGCCGCCGGAGAGTCGCTCGTGGCGGCCGACCCGATCCGGGCGTTGGGACCGCTTCGCAAGGCGGCCGCGATCACCGGCCAGTTCGAGCGACGCGTCTGGGAAAATGCGGTCAAGGCCGAGGGTTCGATGATGGCCAATCCGCTCGTGGCCAGCGACGCCGCGCTCGGGGAAGCCTGGCAATTTATCGCTGCCCGCACCACGACTGTCGCGGGAGAGGAACTGCTCGCCGGCGGCGACATGGAACGGATCGAATCGCTCGCCGGCGACGGCTGGCGGCACTTCGCCCGTACTGATCCCGACATCGTCACCTCCGTCGAGGTGCTCCACTCGCAGGCCGCCTCGGGGCGGGGCTGCCTCAAGCTCGCGGCCCGGGCAAAGGCGCCTGAGGAGTCGCCGATTGTTGTGGAGACACCGCCGCTCTGGATCACCACGCCTCCCGTGGCCGCGCCGGCCGGCAAGCTTCTCGAGATTTCGGCGCAGGTGTGGGTGCCGTCGCCGATCACCGGCAGCGTTGACGGGCTGCTCGTGTTCGATTCACTCGGCGGCCCGGCGCTTGCGGAGCGGGTGGGGGCCACCGCCGGCTGGCGACGGATGACGCTCTATCGGATCGTGCCGCCGGAGGCCGCGGGCGAGCCGCTCGTCGTGACCTTCGCGCTCTCCGGGCTCGGCGAGGCGCGGATTGACGACGTGAGCGTTCGGGTGCTCGAGCGGGCCGGAGCGGGAACGCCCACCACGCTCGTTTCGACGGGAGGCGAGCCGGGTGGCGAACCAGCCGCGGGTTCATTCCCCTCGCCGGCCGATCTGCTCACGCCGCGGCCAGCCCAGCCGGCCACCGCTCCGGCAACCCAGCCCGCAGCCCCGCCGCCCACCGCGGCAGCAGCCCAGCCAGCCACCGCTCCAGCCACCGCCTGGCCGGGCACGAATCTCGGCTGGCCCAAACTCCTCGGTGGCTCGGCCAACGAGCCCCCTCCAGGCCCCGGTGGGGGCACAATCGACCCGTTCAAGCGGGCCCGTGGGAGTTAACCGCGGCGGGCGGGTCAGTGCGATCCGCTGGTTTAGCCGCGGGCGGCACGGGCTCGGGCGTCGCACTCCTTGAGGCGGCAGACGCACTCTTGAAAAAGAGCCCGTTCGTCGAGGGCCGCCACCTCCGCGGCCGTGACCACGGACCCAAACTCCATCCGAATTCTTCCTGGCCGGGGAAACCGCCGCCAGCGTGGCCAGCACTCGAAGGCCCCCACGATCGCCACGGTCACGACCGGCACCGCCGCCCGCTTCGCCAACAACGCAAAGCCCGGCTTGCATTCACCGAGCTGGCCGTCGGTCGTGCGGGAGCCCTCGGGAAACACCGTCACCGCCCGGCCCGCCTCGAGCCTGCCGATCACCGCCTTCATCGCCGCCACCATCGAGGCGTTGCGATCGATCGGAACCGCATCGAGGGCCGTGATCACCGCGGCAAAGGGCTTGAAGCGAAACAGCGAACTGCGAGCCAGGCTCGAGAGCCGCCGGTTCGAGGCGAGCCCCAGGAGGAGCGGATCGAGATGGCTCTGATGGCTCGAGAGCACAAGCAGGCCTCCCTCCGCCGGCAGCGGCTCGGCGAACCGGACACGAACCCCGAACAACGCCACACCGAGCGTGCGGGAGAGCAGCCACAAAACTCCGTAGAGCACCTGGCCGAACGGGGAATGCCTCCTCGGCACCTCCGCCAATCGATCTTCGCGAGCCCGCTTTGCGGTTGTCATCGTCGCCGCTCCTCGACGAGTCGCACGAGCCGGTCCACGACCTCCGCCGCCGAGAGCCCGTCGGTCTCGAGGATCACCGCGTCGTCCGCGGGCCGCATGGCACCCACGGGCCGGTTGCGATCCCCCTCGTCCCGGCGGGCCTGGGCTTGGAGCACGTCCTCCACCGACATGGCCACCCCCCGGGCTTGCTCCTCGCGTTGGCGGCGGCGGGCCCGCTCCTCCGGCGAGGCGGTGAGGTAGACCTTGAGTTCGGCCAGCGGGAAGACCACCGAACCCTGGTCACGTCCCTCCGTGACAAGGTCGAGACCCGCGGCCAGCCGCCGCTGAATCCGCTTCATCGCCTCGCGAACCGGCGGGGAGTCGGCCACGGGCCGCGTTGCCTGCGTGACCCGCTCGGTGCGAATCTCGCCCGACACGTCGCGGC
>Ga0210003_1002557_pt1 | contig 15247 bp, 11 predicted proteins | sample LantaG_FD_182804 | JGI IMG/M metagenome (GOLD analysis project Ga0210003, IMG submission 182804) | Deep subsurface microbial communities from Baltic Sea to uncover new lineages of life (NeLLi) - Landsort_02402 metaG (SPAdes) (version 2) | ecosystem: Environmental > Aquatic > Marine > Oceanic >... | reverse complement strand
TGTTCTGCTGAATTCCATACTCGACGCACGCCATTCCGGACGTGAGCACGCCCGTGATGGCTCGTCCGCGGAGCAGCGCCTGGAAGGACCGATAGAACTCGATGGGATCACTCATGAAGCCCGCAACTCCCGCATGAACGGGCCGCGCCCGGTTTACTGCTTGACTCCACTGCTGTCGTATTTGGTGATGAAGAAGTCGTGGGTGCTATCCGGTTGCATCGTATTGCCATACAGTCCACCTGACGTATATCCGGCGACATAGACATTGTCGTTGGTGTCAGTCACAACAGCGGTGCCAACCGTTTCCTTATTCGCCACACCCAGTTGCTTGGTACCAACCCACGACGACACGGCGGCCGCGTTCACCTATCTTTCGCGGCCTGGGTGACGATTCCTGCTCCCGATAGATTGCCATGAGTCTATCGCGGCCCTCGTTTGGTTCACGCTACCGGTAGGGGTGGAGGTGCCGGTCACATCAGAGCTGCTCAATACGCCCGTCAAACCGACCTGCGATCCTGGCCGCGCCAGGCCACGGTACACTGGCTTTCATGCAATCAGGGGCGTCTTCCAGTCTGCCGCCGGTTCTCCTGCCACTCCTCTGGGATGTGGACTCTGGGGCGATCGACCTCGACGCCCACCGATCTTTTCTGATCGGCCGCATTCTCTCAGCGGGCCCGCTCGAGTCGATTCGTTGGGCTCGGCAAACCTACGGCGACGACGTGATTCGAGAATGGATCGTGGTCCATGAGGGCCGGCAACTCTCCAGCCCGCAGATCCGACTCTGGGAGACTCTGATCGGGCTGCCCGCCGAGGCCGTGGCCGCCTGGCTCGCGGTGCCGGAGCGCAGGATCTGGGAAGGCCGGGTCACGCCACCTTCGCAGGATTCCGCTGATGCTGCTCTCAACCGAGAAAACGGCCAGACTCGGGGTGAAGAATAAGCGGCCTTCAGCGGCAAGGGACGAAGCCTACGTGCTCAAAGTCCTTTACGAACGGGCCGCCCGGATCTTTGCTCATGTTTGGCCAAGGGCCGCGCGGGCCACGGCCACGCACGCCTGCAAGTCAGCGATCGGATCCTGGGGATTCTCTTCGTATTCGATCGAGAGGGCTCCGTCGGCAGGGAATCCCACGGCCACGAGCGCCTCCATCACAGCCGGGATGTCGAGGTGTCCTTTGCCGAGGATCACGCCCTTCGTCTTGTCCTGCATCTCGGCAAAGTCCTTGAGATGAATCCCGTAGAGGCGGCCCTTGAGGAGCCGGATCACCTCGGTAGGCCGCTCGCCCGAGCGGATGAAGTGGCCGAGATCGGCACAGGCCCCGATCCGCTCGTCATGCTTTTCGACGGCGCTGAGCACATCGAGGGCCTTGTTGTAGCGGTGGGTCGGCCCATGGTTATGGATCGCGACCCGGATGTCGAACTCCTTGACGAGTTCATCGAGGCTCGCAAACGAGTCGGGGTCGGGATCAGCCGCAAGCGTCTTGATGCCGGCCGCCTTGGCGAAGCTGAAGAGCTTGCGGTTGGCCGCGGCGTCGTTCGTGAACCGGTTCACGCCGTGGGCTGAGATCACGAGGCCCCGCTTGGCCAGCTTCTTCTGCATGGCGGCGATCGCCGTAGCGTCGTCGGTGATCGGGAACATGCCGGGATAAAACTCGACCTGCGTGAGCCCGAGGGCCTTGGCATGATCGAGGGCCTGATCGACCGGAAACCCGCGGAGCGAGTAGAGTTGGATGCCAAGGGTGAGCGGCAGCGGATCCCTGGCGGCCGCCGAACGGGCGATCGCGGCCGACCCGCAGGCAACGGCGGAAGCGGCGAGAAACCTGCGACGGCTGGTCACTGACATGCGAATGATCTCCGGTTGGGCTGACGGGTAACAAGACGCACCGCCGGGGCCGGTGAATTGATCAGGATACCTTGTCTGCGGGCGGCGGCGGAGTGTCTGGTGCTCGCGTGGTAAAATGCCCTCGCGGCTCAAAGCCCTTTCCACGTGCAAACTCGCATGACAACCACCCGGTCAACCCCGCCCTCGCTCGCCGTCCACTGCCGGGCGATCGCCGAACGCGCCCGGCGGGCTGCCATTGATCTGGCCGGGATTCCGGGGGCCCGACGGGCCGCCGCCCTGCGAGCCGCCGCGGCGAAGATCCGGGCTGACGCCACCGCGATCCTCGCAGCCAATGCACAGGACGTGGCCGCCGCCCCCGGCTACGGCCTCACACCGGCCGCCACTGACCGGCTCCTGCTCGACGCAGCCCGCCTCGAGGCAATCGCCGCGGGTGTCGAGGCGGTGGCCGCCCTGCCCGACCCGGTTGGCGAGGTGCTCGAGGAGACCACCCGGCCCAACGGCCTTGTCGTCCGCAAGGTCCGCGTGCCGCTGGGGGTCGTGTTCTTTATTTATGAATCGCGGCCGAATGTCACCGCCGACGCCGCGGCCGTGGCCGTGGCCTCCGGCAACGCGATCATCCTCCGCGGCGGCAAGGAGGCGGCCTGGTCGAGCGGCCGGATCGTGGCAAGCGTGCGGGCGGCCCTCGTCGAGACCGGGCTGCCGGAAGACTGCGTGCAGCTGGTGGACCTGCCCGACCGCGAGGCCGTCGGCGAGTTTCTCGCGCTCGACGACCTGATCGATATCGCCATCCCCCGCGGCGGCGAGGGGCTCATCCGCCGCGTCTGTGCCGAGGCCCGGATGCCCGTGCTCAAGCACTTCTCCGGCAACTGCCACATCTACGTCGACCGGGCCGCCGACCTCGCCATGGCCGAGGCGATCACCGTCAACGCCAAGTGCCAGCGGATGGGTGTCTGTAACGCCGCCGAGTCGCTGCTTGTGCACCGCGACGTCGCGGAGCGGTTTCTGCCGGCCGTCGCGGCTCGTCTTGCCAGCCATGGCGTCGAGATCGTGGGAGACGAGCCGACGCGACGACTCGTGCCGGCAGCCGGCCCGGCCACCGAGGCCGACTGGAACACCGAGTTTCTCGGGCCCAAAATCTCGGTGGCGGTCGTCGACTCACTCGACTCCGCCATCGACCACGTCAACCGCCACGGCTCACGACACACCGACGCGATCGTGACGGCCGATCCGGCTGCAGCCGAGCGGTTCACGGCCCGGGTCGACACAGCCGTGGCAATCGTCAACGCGAGCACCCGGTTCAACGACGGCGGAGAGCTCGGCCTGGGCGCCGAAATCGGGATCTCGACCGACAAACTCCACGCCCGCGGCCCCTGCGGCATCAAGGAGCTCACAACCTATAAATACGTGGTCCGCGGCACGGGCCAGGTGCGAGGGTGAGTAGCACACATGACTTTATTCATCCGTTTTGGGTGCCGCGTGGCGCTCGCTTTCATCTGGATCACCATGCCCATCTCCCCTGCCGCCGACATCACCGCCGAGCCCGCTGATCCCCACCTCTGGCTCGAGGAGGTGGCCGGCGAGAAGCAGCTCGACTGGGTGAAGGCCCGCAACGCCGAGGCGGTGGCAACGCTCGCCACAGGCGCTGACTTCAAGGATCTCGAGGCCCGCCTGCTCGCGATCCTCGACTCGCGGGAGAAGATTCCCTACGTCTCGCGGATCGGCGACCGCTACTACAACTTCTGGCGAGACGCCGCCCATCCCCGCGGCCTCTGGCGACGAACGACCCTCGAGCAGTACCGCACGCCTGAGCCGGCCTGGGAGACCGTGCTCGACCTCGACGCCTTGGCCACGGCCGAAGCGGAGAATTGGGTCTGGCACGGGGCGAGCGTGTACGAGCCCGAAGACCGGCTCTGCCTCGTAAAGCTTTCCCGGGGCGGCGCCGATGCCGACGTCGTGCGTGAGTTTGATCTGGAGACAAGGCAGTTTGTGGACGGCGGCTTCACGCTGCCCGAGGCGAAGAGCCGCGTCGCCTGGCGAAACCGCGACAGCCTGTTCGTGGCCACCGACTTCGGTCCCGGCACGCTCACCACATCGGGCTATCCGCGAACGGTCCGCGTGTGGGCCCGTGGCACTCCGCTGGCCGCGGCACCGCTTGTGTACGCAGGACAACCCGACGACATGTCGGTGACAGGCTGGCACGATCCCACGCCCGGCTTCGAGCGCGACTTCATCTCCCGCCAAATCACATTCTGGACCAACGAGTTCTTCCTGCGGCGGGATGACAGGCTCGTGCTGATCGACAAGCCCGCCGACGCCAACGCCGGCGTCCACCGGGAGTGGCTGTTTCTGGAGCTCCGCTCACCCTGGACGGTGGGCGACACGACCTACGCCGCCGGCAGCTTACTGGCGACGAATTTCGAGCGGTTTCTGGCCGGTGATCGCCAGCTCGACGTGCTCTTCGAGCCCGCCGAACGGACATCGCTCGTCGCCTATTCCCCCACCCGCAACCATGTTCTGCTCACGACGCTCGACCAGGTTCGCAGCCGGTTGTTTGTGCTCAGCCACCGCGACGGGGCCTGGCACCGCGTGCCGTTGCCGGGGGTGCCAGCGGTGGCCACGGCGAGCGCCGCGGCCGTCGACGAGCTCGACGGAGACGACTACTTCCTCACCACCGCCACGCCGCTCGAGCCGACGACGCTCAGCCTGGGCACCGTCGGCGAGGATGGCGGTGCGGAGCCCACCCGGCTCAAGCGGTCGCCGGTGTTTTTCGACACGGCCGGCCTCGTCGTTTCCCAGCATGAGGCGACGAGCGCCGACGGCACCCGGATCCCCTACTTCCAGATCGCCCCGGCCAACCTCCCCGCCGACGGCAGCACGCCGACCCTGCTCTATGGGTATGGCGGCTTCGAGATCCCGCTGGTGCCCGGCTACGACCCGCTGGCCGGCATCGCCTGGCTCGAGCGGGGCCGGGCCTACGTGATTGCCAACATCCGCGGCGGTGGGGAGTTTGGTCCGGCCTGGCATCAGGCGGCCCTCAAGCAAAACCGGCCGAGAGCCTACGAGGATTTCGCGGCGGTGGCCGAGGACCTCATCGCCCGGAAGGTTACCTCCCCTCGGCGGCTCGGCATCAAGGGGGGCAGCAACGGCGGCCTGCTCGTGGGCAACATGTATGCCCGCCGCCCGGAACTCTTCGGAGCGGTCGACTGCCAAGTGCCGCTCCTCGACATGCGGCGGTTCAACAAGCTCCTCGCCGGGGCCAGTTGGATGGGGGAATACGGCAATCCCGACCTGCCCGAGGAGTGGGCCTTCATCAGGACCTTCTCGCCGTATCACATGGTCGCCACCGATCGCGAGTATCCGCCGCTCTTGATCACGACCTCGACCAGAGACGACCGCGTCCACCCGGCCCACGCCCGCAAGCTGGCCGCCCGGCTGCTCGAGTACGGCAAGCGGGTGCTCTCCTACGAGAACATCGAGGGGGGTCACGGCGGGGCCGCCAACAACCGTCAGAAGGCCTTCATGGACGCCCTCGCCTGGACGTTCCTGGACCAGGAACTGGGGGGAAAGTAACGGCATCAGTGGCCAGCACGCGGAAGTCTTCCAAGCCCCGGCCGCGCATGGGCTTGGCTCTCGGAACCTCGTGCCGGGCGTCATGGCCCTCCTGCCGCCCGGCAGCGGTCGCTACAGTATTTCACGGCATCCCAGCAGCGGGCCCACTTTCGCCGCCATTCGAAGGGACGGCCACAGGCAACGCAGAGCTTCGTGGGCTTCGGGCCGCGGCCCCTGGCAAGGCCTCCGGTGGCCCCGGTTTTCACGGCGGGTTTTCGGCGACGTGGCATCGGCGTTTATCATGCCTCCCCCGCCGCTTCGCTGTCGAATCGCAGCGGCCCCTTCGCCCACACACCGGAGACTCTTCCAGCATGACCGCCAAGCAGCTCGAAAAACTCGTCATCATCGGCAGCGGCCCGGCCGGCTGGTCGGCGGCCACCTACGCCGCCCGGGCCCAGCTCGAGCCGCTCGTTTTCGAAGGGGCGATCACGGAGAAGAACCGGATGGCCGGCACGCTGCCGCTCGGCCAGCTCGCCCTCACAAGCGAGGTGGAAAACTACGCCGGCTTCCCCGCCGGCAATCTGGGTGCCTTCCTCGACTCGGCCCTCCCCTCGGAGCGGCGCACGATGATGGGGCCACACGAGGGGCAGGGCGTGACCGGCCCCGAGCTCATGGAACTCATGCGGCAGCAGGCCGTGAACTTCGGCACCCGGGTCATCACCGACGACATCACGAAGGTCGACTTCTCGAGCCGCCCGTTCAAGCTCTTTCCCGCCGAGGGGGGTGTGATTGAAGCGAAGTGCGTGATCGTGGCCGCCGGGGCGAGCGCCAACTGGCTCGGCCTGCCGAGCGAGGAGGCCTTCAAAAACAGGGGCGTCAGCGCCTGTGCCGTCTGCGACGGGGCCCTGCCGCGGTTCCGCAACAAGCCGTTGGTCGTTGTCGGTGGCGGCGACTCGGCAGTCGAGGAGGCGACGTATCTGACGAAGTTTGCGAGTACCGTCCACCTCATCCACCGCCGCAACGAGCTGCGGGCGTCGAAGATCATGGCCCAGCGGGCGCTCGACAGCCCGAAGATCAAGATCCACTTCGACTCGGCACTTGCCGAGGTGCTCGGCGACGACACGAGCGGCGTGACGGGCGTGCGGCTGGAAAGCACGACCGGCGGGCCGGAGCAGACGCTCGCTGCGGTGGGTGTTTTTCTGGCGATCGGCCACACGCCGAACACCGGCTTCCTCGACGGTCAGCTCGCGCTCACCAACAAGCGATACATCGTGTGGACACAGCACTTCCGCACCGCCACCAGCGTCGAGGGGGTGTTTGCGGCCGGCGACGTGGCCGACGACTACTACCGGCAGGCGATCTCGGCGGCCGGCACGGGCTGCATGTCGGCCCTCGACGCCGAGCGGTGGTTGGCCGGCCAGGGAGAGCATTGACAGCCGCCGCCCCCGAGGGTGGCGGGTAGACTTTTCTTCCATGTCGCACCGCAAACCCACGATCGGCATCCTCACGGGCGGCGGCGACTGCCCCGGCCTCAACGCCGTGATCCGGGCCGCCACGAAGACAGCCGAGCGGCTCGGCTATGGCTGCATCGGCTTCCTCAAAGGATATGAGGGACTCGTCGATCCGGTGAGCTACATGCCGCTCGATTCGCGGCTGACAGCCGACATCCTCTTAAAGGGCGGCACGATCCTCGGATCAAGCAACCAGGGCCGGTTCACGGCGCTCGTCGGCGAGGGGGAGCGGGTGCAGATCGATCCGGCCCTGCTCGAGCGGGTCGCCGTCACGCTCCGGCAGCTCGGCGTCGTGGGGCTCATCTGCGTCGGTGGTGACGGGTCGCTGGCGATCGCGCAGCAGCTCCACGAGCACGGCATCCCGGTGGTGGGCGTGCCCAAGACGATCGACAACGACCTCGGCGCCACCGCCTTCACCTTCGGCTTCGATTCAGCCGTGGCCACGGCCACCGATGCGCTCGACCGACTCCACACCACCGGCGCCAGCCACGAGCGGGTGATGGTTCTCGAGGTGATGGGCCGCCATGCCGGCTGGATCGCCCTCCACGCGGGCATCGCCGGCGGCGGCGACGTCATCCTCCTGCCCGAAATTCCTTGGACGTTCGAGGGTGTCTGCCGCAAGGTTCTCGAGCGGGAGGCGGAGGGCAAGCGGTTCACGCTCGTGGTGGCCGCCGAGGGGGCGGTGCTGCCCGGCGGTGGAACCGTCCACGACGCCAATCAGCCAGACGGGCAGCGGCAGGTGCGGCTTGGGGGGATCGGCGAGATCGTGGCCCGCGAGGTGGCGTCTCGGCTGGGCCGCGACGTCCGCACCGTCGTGCTCGGTCATCTCCAGCGCGGAGGCACACCCACCGCCTTCGATCGGATGCTGGCCACCGAGTTTGGCGCCCATGCCGTGCGGCTCGTCCACGAGGGCCGGTTCGGTGAGACGGTCTGCTACCGGCCGCCTGATATCGAGAGCGTGCCGATCGCCGAGGCGATCCTCAACCTCTCCACGGTCGACCCGCGGGGGTCGGCGGTGCAGGCGGCGCGGGCCCTCGGCATCGGGTTCGGCGATGAGACCGATGGCTGCGAACCCTTTGCAGACGGCCGGGGGGCGCGAGCCCGTCATCTCGGCGGGGGCATTGCCTGAGGGCCCTGGTCATGCTCTGTTACCGGCTTGCCGCGGCGTCGATGGGATCGCGGCCGCTGCGGGAGGAACCCCATTGATCATGCACCGGCCGGCTCTCACGACCAGCGGTCGCCTCCTGTCAGCGATCTTGTCGCTCGTCGTTGTCCTGCCGCTTCGAGCTGCCGAGCCCGCACCGGAGGCGGCGGCCTGGCGGATCGGGATTGAGGCCGGCCCAGTAGACCGCTCGAATCTTCCGATCCACACCCTGCTCCAGGTGCCCGACGCACTCGCCGACGGTGACGTGAAGGTGACCCTGGCCGACGGCAGCCAGGTGGATGGGCAACTCGGCGACCCCGGGCTGCTCGGGCCCGCGAAACCGGCGGCCGGCAGGGTGCCCCGCGAACTGGTTTTTGTCCTGCCCAGGCTTCCGGCCGGTGAGGGCTTGGAGGTCACCGCGGAGATTGCGCCCCGGGCGGAGTCGGACAAGGCGGCCCGGCTTCGCTGGGCAGCCGAACCTGGCGGAGCCTCGCTGATGCTCGCGGGCAAGCCGCTCCTGCGGTACGAGATGTCCGCCTACGACGCCTCCGACGAGGCCGCCCGTGTGGCGAGCTACAAACCGTTCCATCACGTGTTCGATCCGGCCACCGGCATCCGCCTCACCAAAGGGCCCGGCGGCCAGTACACGCACCATCGCGGGATTTTCTTCGGCTACAACCGGATCGCCCACGGTGAGGGCAAGCAGCAGAACAGCGATTGCTGGCACTGCACGGGGAAGAGTCGGCAGGAGCATCGGGAAACGCTCCTCGAGCTGGCCGGCCCGGTGGCCGCGCGGCAACGGGTGGCGATCGAATGGATCGGCAGTGGCGGTAGCAACCTGCTCGACGAGGTGCGGGAGATCGAGGTCGTGCCGATGGCGGGAGGCACGGTGATCGACTTTGCCAGCCAGATCACCGCCACCACACCCATCTCGCTCGACGGCGACCCGCAGCATGCCGGCGTTCACTTCCGCGCGTCAAACGAGGTGCATGAATCGACCACGGGCCAGACCTACTACCTCCGGCCGGATGGCAAGGCCGAGCCGGGTGAGTTCCGCAACTGGCCCCAGGACAAGACCTATGTCGACGCTCCCTGGCACGCCGCGAGTTTTGTCGTCGGGGGGCAGCGATACACTGTGCTGCGGGCGAACCGGCCGGCGAACCCGGGCCAAGCCCGAATGAGCGAACGTGACTATGCCCGCTTCGGCTCCTACTTCGCCCATGAGCTCGAGCCGGGCAAGCCGCTCGAGCTCGGCTACCGGTTCTGGGTGCAGCCAGGCGAATTGACGGTCGCTGAGGCGACGCGAATCGCGGCCGACTACGCCAGTCCGGCCCGCACGACGGCCACGCGGCTCGAACCGGCGGCCCGCTGAACACTTATTTCTGGATCTCGACAATAGAGAGAGAGGACACTGCCATGGCGGAGGCCGATACCAAGGGAAACAGTCCCCAAGCGGCGGGCAGGATTGCGAGCGTGATGCAGGAGACGCGGGTGTTTCCCCCCTCGGCCGACTTCTCGGCCCGGTCCCGAATCGGATCGCTCGAGGAATACCAGCGGCTCTACGACGCTGCGGCCGCCGACCCCGAGGCCTTCTGGGACGAGCGGGCCCGAGCGCTCCCCTGGATGACGCCCTACACCAAGGTTCTCGATTGGCAGCCCCCGCACGCCACCTGGTTCACCGGTGGTCGCACGAACGCCTCGGCAGCCTGCCTCGACGCCCAGATCGCCGCCGGCCGCGGCGACAAGCCGGCGATCGTCTGGATCGGGGAGCCGACGGGTGACCGGCGGACGCTGACCTACCGGGAACTCCACGCCGAGGTCTGCCGCTTCGCCGCCGGCCTCGACACGCTCGGCATCAAGACCGGCGACGTGGTCTCGATCTACATGCCGATGACACCCGAGCTCGTGATCGCGATGTTGGCATGTGCCCGCATCGGTGCGGTTCACTCGGTGATCTTCGGCGGCTTCTCGAGCGAGGCAATCGCCGACCGCAACCACGACGCCGCCGCCGTGGCGGTGATCACCGCAGACGGCGGCTGGCGGCGGGGATCACAGCTGCCCCTCAAGAAAAATGTCGATGAGGCGCTCGCCTCGCCGAGCCATCCCGCCACGACTGTGAAGCATGTGATCGTGCTCAAGCGAACGGGCCAGGCGGTCACAATGCAGCCGGGCCGCGACATCTGGTGGCACGATCTCGTCGCCGGCATGCCCGCCGACATGCCACCGAAGCCGCTCGACTCCGAGACGCCTCTCTTCATCCTCTATACGAGCGGCTCGACCGGAAAGCCGAAGGGCATCAAGCACTCGACGGCTGGCTACGTGCTCTGGGCCAAGACGACCACCGAGTGGGTGTTCGATCTCCGCGAAGACGACCTCTTCTGGTGCACGGCCGACTGCGGCTGGATCACGGGCCACAGCTACGTGACCTACGGCCCGCTGGCCGCCGGTGCCAGCGTGCTTATCTACGAGGGGGCGCCCAACGCCCCCCACGAGGGCCGGTTCTGGGAGATCATCGAGCAGGAGAAACCGACAATCTTCTACACCGCCCCCACGGCGATCCGCTCGTTCATGAAATGGGGGATGCAGCACATCGAGGGGCGTGACCTCTCGAGCCTGCGGCTCCTGGGGAGCGTCGGCGAGGGCATCAATCCTGAGGCCTGGATCTGGTACCACGAGGTGATCGGCGGGAAGCGGTGCCCGATCGTCGATACCTGGTGGCAGACCGAGACCGGCGGGATCATGATGAGTCCGCTGCCCGGCTGCACGCCCACGAAGCCTGGCAGCTGCACGCTGCCGCTGCCCGGCGTGGTGCCCGAGATCGTCGACGCTGCCGGCGATCCGGTCGAGCCGGGCGAGGGGGGCTGGCTGGTGATGCGGAAGCCGTGGCCGGGAATGCTCCGCGGCATCTGGGGCAACGACGAGCGGTTTGTCGAGGCCTACTGGTCGAAGGTGCCGGGCAAGTACCTGGCCGGCGACAACGCCCGTCAGGACGCCGACGGCTACTACTGGATCATGGGGCGGATCGACGATGTGCTCAACGTGGCCGGCCACCGGCTCTCGACGATCGAGGTCGAAAGCGCCCTTGTAAGCCATCCGGCCGTGGCCGAGGCGGCCGCAGTGGGCCGGCCGCACGAGGTGAAGGGGGAGGCGATCGCGGTGTTCGTGACGCTCCTCGCCGGCGAGCCGGGCAAGGAGCTCAAGGACGCCCTCCGCAAGCACGTTCGTCATCAGATCGGTGCGCTCGCGGCCCCCGACGACATTCACTTTGCCGCCAGCCTCCCCAAGACCCGCAGCGGCAAGATCATGAGGCGGCTCCTCCGCGACATCGCGGCCGGCCGCGAGACCGTGGGCGACACGACGACCCTCGAGGACTACACCGTCTTGGCCCAGCTCCGCGGCAACGAGGAGTGAGCCCGGGTGGGATGGAGGGCGGGGTGGTGTGGAGCGCGGGTGGGAGTGAGCTCGGGTGGGATGGAGGGCGGGGTGGTGTGGAGCGCGGGGTGGCCTTTGGTCCCGCAGTCCCCGGGCTCGCGCCCGGGGCTTTTATGGGGCAGGGAAAGCGATCGCAGGAGTGTGGTCGCGATCCCGTGCGTCGCGATCCCGTGCGGCCAATCCCGTGCGTCATAAAAGCCCCCTGCGCGAGCTGGGGGACTGTGACGCGGCGCACCATTTGGTCACGACTGGTCACGAGCTCGGCCGAAGCTCAACTCCTACCGGCCGCTCGTGGTGGGAGCGGCGTGGGTAGCGGGCACGACGCCCGAAGACGCCGGGGCCCGGGCCTGCCGGGTGCCAGACCGCGGCCGGGCCAGTTCATCGGCGTCGGTCTTCGAGAACGTGCCGGGGAGCCCAGCGGGCGTGCGGCCGGCGGCTGTCGGAGGCGACTGGCTTGTGCCTGTGAGGAAGTTGTCGATCGTCGCTGCTTCCCGGAGGTGGGTGAAGTGGCGGGCCATCTCGATCCGCTGCTTCTTTTCGAAGATGTCGTCGTAGAGTTCGTCGCGGACCTCCGGAAACGACACCGCGGCCGGCTCGGTGAAGGCCTCGCAGAGGATCACCATGAACCGGTCGGCGATCTGCACAACGCCGGAGAGTTCGCCAGGCTTGAGCCCGAACACCTCACGCTCGAGTGTCGGCTGCCCGCCGTACCGCTGGATCGGCGGCACTTCCCCCCGCAGAGCCCTGGTGGTCGGATCGACCGAGTAGGTCTCCGCCAGCGCCCCAACCGCCTCGGGTGATGGGTTCTTGCGGGCGAGCTGCCAGACTTCCTGAGCCCGCCGCTGGTTGTCGAGCACGATGATCCGGCACCGGGCCCGCGGGCCAAAGGTGGCCTGGTAGGCCTTGTCGAGGTCGTCCGTGCTTACCGGTACCCCCCCCACGAGCTTCTTGAGCGCCACGGTCGGCCAGACCACGTCTTCTATGTAGTGCCGCATCGGCACCTTCTCCTCGCGGGTAACTCGCGCGAGCCAGGCTGCCACGTCGGGCGAGCCATCGGGCTGCTGGAATCCCATCGACGTCGCGGCCCGGGCCACTTCCGTGTCGAGGTCGGCCTGCACCACGGCCTGCTGCTGCCGCGTGAGCGCCTGCCCGACGAGCGTGCGGGTGATGAGGATCTCGATCACGTCCCGACCGTATCGCTCGATGGCCACACTGCGAACCTCTTCGAGTGTGATCGGCTGTCCGTTTACAACCGCCGCCACACCCGGCTGGGCCGCGGAGCGGGCCGGGTCATTGAGCACGTTCTCGACGCGGCTCTTCTCCTGCAGGGCCCGGAACACGTCGTTGGAGGCCTCGCGGCTCTTTCGCTCGCGGATCTCCTCGGCCAGGCGGGGCTGGACCTCCTCGAGGCTCGTGTCGGCAGCCGGCAGCCGGCCTTCGCACTTGATGACGATGAACTGGTCGGCCACCTGCACCACCTCCGAGATCCGCCCCGGCTCGAGGGCGAAGGCGGCCCGGTCAAATGCCGGCTCGCCAGAGTGGAGCCGGATCGGCTGCACCCAGCCATTGGCGCTCGCGCTGCCGACGTCGACCGAGTGCTGGCGTGCCAGGCTACCGAATTCGTCAGCCGCAGCGATTGCCTTGACCCGCAGGATTTCGGCCTCGGCCCGCGTGCGAGACACAATGATCCTGGCCTTCACGGCCGGCCCGAACTGCTTTTCGAATGCCTCCCGAATCTCGGCCTCGGTCGGCTCGCCGGCACCCCGGGCGAGGGCCCGCAGGGCGAGCATCGGCCAGACGATGTCGGAGGCGTATTGTTCTGGGGAGATGCCCCGCTCCTTCTCGATGAGCTCGAGCCACTTCTGCCGCGGAACACTAAACCGCTTGGCGAGGGATTCAATCTCGGCATCGACATGCTCACGGGTAAGCGTCAGACCCGCCGCCTGGCAGGCCTGCTCGATGATCCGCCGATTGACGAGCGTCTCGAGGACAGCCGTGCCGTGACGCGAGAGACATTCCGCGGCCAGTTCGGCAGTTGTGATTTCAGCGCCGTTGACAAGCGCCATCGGCCGCGCTCCCGGGGGCTGCGGGCTGGCCGCAGACTCGGGCGTCGCAACCGGCTGCGGCGGCTTCGCGTCGGCGGCGACGGAGCCGGTCCAGGTCCGCCACACCACCGCAAAGCCGATGATGACGGCTGCCGCAGTCAGTTCCCGCCCATACCGCCACCAAGCGTCAGTCCGACCGTCCATGGATGCCCTCCTGAGTAGTGGCGGGGAGATAGGGAATCCACTGGCACAGGGCAAGGGGAGCCGGCGCTGGGTGACCGCGGCGGGACGCACCTGCTAGGCTTCCGGGCTCGCAGTGCCACAAAACCAATTCCTTCTGATAGCCGTTCATGTCCCAGCCAGCCCCGTCTTCCCAGCCTTCCAATCAGCGTCCCGTGTGCCTCGAGATCCTGGGGCTGCTGCCGCCGGTAACGCTCGAGGACGTCAAGCAGGCCTATCTCGTGCGGGCCCGCGAGAGCCATCCCGACCGGGGCGGCAGCCAGGAAGAGTTTGTGCGGGTTCAGCAGGCCTTCGAGGACGCCACCGAGTTCGTGAAGTTCAAGGCCAGCAAGCTCGAGTGGCTGGCCTCGAAGATCGACGCCTACGCCGAGCAGCAGGAGGTGGTGAGCGAGGCGATTGAGCGGGGAGGCAGCGTGGAGATGGAGGAGACCGACTGGCTGCGGAAGTCGTTCGGCGATGACTTCGGCCACGTGGCCGATAAGCTCGTGGCCGTGCGGCTCCCGGCCGCGGCAGCCGATGATGTGTTCTGCATCCTGCTCGGATTCCGAGCTGAGTCACTCAAGGATCTCGCCACGCTCGACCTCGCCGGCGGCAGCCTCACCGACGAGGGGCTCCTCCAGCTCAAGTCTCTCAAGAACCTCCGTCACCTCGACCTCCGGGGCACGCAGGTCGGGAAGCTGGCCGCCGAGGTCCCGGGCTGGTTCGAGCGGCTCGAGTTTTTGGGCCTCCCCAAGGGCTCGCTGGGGATGCTCGCCCGCCTCGCCATGCCCCGCCGCATCAAGCTCGAGCTCGGCGACGGGTAAGGACGGCGAGTCCGAGCTGGCCGATGCCATCTCGCTACCCATTCCCTTCGGGCATCCGGGCCCTCCCATGAACCGCGGGATCTGCCCGCCATACAAGCCCCCGGCGCGAGCCGGGGGACTGTGACGTGACAACGGGCCACGCGCCGCCACGCAAACTCAGCGCCGACCATCTGGCGGCATGGCCAACGGGATTGTTTTTGGGCCGCAGTCCCCGGGCTTGCGCCACGGGGCTTCTATAGGTCCCGTCCCCGGGCTTGCGCCCTGGGGCTTCTATGGATCCCGTCCCCGGGCATTCCGGCCTGGGATCACTCCGGAAACAGCCGCGTCGAGAGGTATCGCTCGCCAAGGTCGGGAAGCACCACCACCACGAGCTGGCCGGCATGCTCCGGGCGGCGAGCCACCTGGATGGCACCCCAGGCGGCGGCCCCGCAGCTGATTCCGCACATCAGTCCTTCCCGCTTGGCCATCTCGCGGGTGGTCTCCATCGCGTCCTCGTCATCGACCTTCACCACCTCGTCGATCACGTCGAGGTTGAGGATGTCGGGGATGAAGCCGGCTCCGATTCCCTGGAGCGTATGCCGGCCTGGCCTGATCGGCTGGCCGGCAAGCTTCTGGGAGATCACCGGGCTATTGGCCGGCTCGACCGCCACGACCTTGATCCCGGGCTTGCGGCTCTTGAGCGCCT
>Ga0210003_1002555_pt1 | contig 15256 bp, 16 predicted proteins | sample LantaG_FD_182804 | JGI IMG/M metagenome (GOLD analysis project Ga0210003, IMG submission 182804) | Deep subsurface microbial communities from Baltic Sea to uncover new lineages of life (NeLLi) - Landsort_02402 metaG (SPAdes) (version 2) | ecosystem: Environmental > Aquatic > Marine > Oceanic >... | reverse complement strand
CTCCCGTCGCGCCTCTCAGGCGGCTTCCGAGAACAGAAAATATCGCCTGTTGCTTCCCTGATAAAATTTGAGACAAAAAAAAGACCTGACTTTTCGTCAGGTCTTTTTTTTATGTGTTTTACTCTAGTAAAGTAGCTTAAGAATGATAGAAACTTCGATACTTGTTAATCTTCACATTTCTCATAAGATTATAGTCACGAAATCATTTATGGTTCCAACCTGCCTTTAAAAAATTTTAATGTATTGATATATTCCGACCGTAATGGCATATCTCTATCATTCAAATCTATTGTCCTTGACACCTTCGACTATTATATGTATATATTCACAAACCTGAAGGCGGATATAAAGGAGTGTCATGAAAAGACTTACATTTATTTCTCTGATTCTGATTTCAATTATGCTGATGGCGCCGGGCTGTTCCGAGACAAAAATGCGTAACAGCGACAACCCGATTGTCACCATCGAGACGGATTATGGGAAGATGGTTTTTGAGCTTTATCGCGATGTCGCCCCGGCGCATGTCGATTCCTTCCTGGCCCGGGCCGACGAGGGTTTCTATGACAGCCTGCTCTTTTTCCGGGTAATTCAGGATTTCATGATTCAGTCCGGCGATCCGCAAAATAACGGCACTGGCGGGGCCGGGTATAATCTGAACGCCGAGTTCAATGAGCTGCTCCATGTCGAGGGGACCCTTTCGATGGCCCGCGGTTATTCGGAAAATTCCGCCGGAACCCAGTTTTTTGTCTGCCTGGCGCGCAACCCCAAGACGGAATATCTGGACGGCAAGTATACCGTTTTCGGACAGTTACTTGAGGGATTCGAAACCCTGCAGAAAATCGGCGTGGTTCCGGTTGAGGCCCAGTCCCACGGGGAAATCTCCCGCCCGAAAGAGCCGGTTTATATGATAAAGGCTTATCGTTCGGATATTAACGGAAACCCCCGTTAAGCGGCAACGTATAAATTATAGGCATCGATAAGGCGGAGAACAACAACTTTGCCTTTAGGTTATTTCACCGGAACATGAGTTATTAATTTCGGTTTAAACATAATATGAGCGCTCGCAATATAGTTATTCTTGGGTCCACCGGTTCAATCGGCCGTTCGACCCTGACCGTCCTCGACCAACACCCCGGCCGATATAAAATTATCGCCCTGGCGGCTTATTCCAACCTGGAGTTGTTGCTGGAACAGTATCGGCGCTATAAACCGGAATACCTGTGCCTGGTCGATGAGGCCCGGGGCCGGGAACTGGCCGCTCTTTTAAAAGACGAACCCGTCCGGGTAGTGGTAGGGGAAGAAGCGCTGGTCAGCCTGGCGGCTCTTGACGATGCCAATGTCATCCTCAACGCCGTCGTGGGCGCGGCCGGTCTGAAAGCTTCTTTGGAAACGGTCAAGCGGGGCAAGGACCTCGCCCTGGCCAACAAGGAATCGCTGGTTTCCGGCGGGCCTTTATTTTCTCCCCTGGCGAAGAAAACCAAAGCCCGGATTCTGCCGGTTGATTCGGAACATTCCGCCGTCTGGCAGGCTCTCACGGCCGGCAAAAAAGAGGAAATAAGGAATATAATTTTGACCGCTTCCGGCGGCCCTTTCAGGGATTATCCGGCCGATAAATTTGAGACCATCACCCCCGAACAGGCCCTGGCCCACCCGACCTGGAAAATGGGCCCGAAAATCACTATCGATTCGGCCACCCTGGTCAATAAGGGACTGGAAATAATCGAGGCGGTGGTGCTTTTCCAGATGCCGGCAGAGAAAATAAAAGTTGTTATTCATCCCCAATCGGTTATACATTCTATGGTGGAGTATATTGATTCGTCGGTTATGGCGCAGTTGTCCCGGCCGGATATGTGCCTGCCGATAACTTTCGCCCTGTTCTGGCCGGACCGGGTGGAGTCGCCTTTCGGTCAGATTGACTGGGAGGCTCTGGGTCCGCTGACCTTTGAAAAACCGAACACAAACCGGTTTCCGGCATTGGATATCGCTTACCGGGTGGCCGCCCGGGGGGGCACGGCGCCGGCAATATTTAATGCCGCCAACGAGGTCGCGGTCAGCGCTTTTTTGAATAAAACGGTAAAATTCACGGATATTACCGATATGATAGATATGACCTTAAATAAAATGGAAATAATCGCCGAACCGGGGCTGGAGGATATTCTCGACGCCGACCGTCGGGCCCGAGAAATCTGTTCGGCTGTTTTGGAGAAAAAAGAATGTTAACTGCTGTCGCTTTTATATTTGTACTGGGTGTATTGATTTTTATTCATGAACTGGGCCATTTTTTGATGGCCAAAAAAGTCGGGATCAGGGTTGATAAATTCTCGCTCGGCTTCCCGCCCAATATCCTTTCCAAAAAAGTCGGGGAGACCACCTACTGTCTCGGTCTTATCCCGCTGGGCGGCTATGTGAAAATGGCCGGGGAAAATCCCGATGAAGAGCTGACCGGCGATGAGGGAGAGTTCATGTCGAAGACGGTCAGACAACGGGCGGCGGTGGTTATCGCCGGACCGTTCATGAATTATGTCCTCGCGGTTTTCCTCCTGATAGTGCTCTTTTTCTTCCGGGGCCATCCCGTCAGCGACCCCGACCGGGTACTGGTGGGGACGGTTACGGAAGAGGGGCCGGCCGAAGCCGCCGGGCTGCTGGCCGATGACCGGATTATCGCGGTCGACGGCGAGGCTGTTAACGACATGGAGACCCTCCGCGAGTTTATCTCTATCAAGGTGTCCGAGCCGATCATGCTGACCTGGGTACACGAAAGCGACACCATCACCAGGGAAATTGTCACCGAACCCACCGAGGTTATGCAGATGGACGGAAGTACGGACACGGTGGGGATAATCGGTTTCTATGAAAAAAACTGGATAGCCGACCGTTATGATATGTTGTCCGCCGTCAAGCAGGGGTTCACCACGACCCATTTCTGGGTATACGAAACCGGCAAGGTGGTGGTCAGCCTGGTCACTGGCAAGTTTTCCATGAAAATGATTGGCGGTCCGGTGTTTATCGCCAAGGCTTCGGGCGAGGCCGCCCGCAAGGGAATTTACTATCTCTTTTCCCTGATGGCCCTGCTGTCGATTAACCTGGCGGTGCTCAATGTCCTGCCGATTCCGATTCTCGACGGCGGCCACCTGGTTTTTCTGGCCTTTGAAAAAATCAAGGGTTCGCCGCTGTCGATCAAAACCCGGGCTATCGCCCAGCAGGTGGGACTATTGCTTCTGTTGCTGGTTATCGTGATGGTAACTTATAACGATATCCTGAGACTTTTTTAAATGTTGCCGTAAGGTCGCGACGAATTCGACGGGGCTTTATTTGAAACATTTATTGAAAATATAAGTAGAATATTTGAAAGGACTTAAACAACCGGTTGACGGTTTAACATCTTGGTGAAAGTGGAAAAATGGCAGTTGCTGAAACTATCTGGGATAATGTAAAACAGATTTTTGTGGCCGTCGTACTGGCCCTCATAATCAAGACCTCCATTGTCGAAGCCTACAAAATCCCGACCTCGTCGATGGAAGATACCCTCCTGGTCGGCGATTTCCTGCTGGCCAATAAATTTATCTACGGCGCCCGCGTCCCGCTGGTAAACTGGCGCCTGCCCGCTATCCGGGAGCCCGAGCGCGGCGATGTCATTATTTTCACCTTCCCCGGCGACGGTGTTACCAAGTATATCAAACGGTGCATCGGCCTGCCCGGCGACACGATCGAGGTCAAAGACAAGGTCCTGTATATCAACCGGGAAGAATTCCCCTTGCCGGAACACGCCAAGTTTGTCGATACCAATATGCAAGGGGACCAGAATATCAAACCCCGTGGGTTCGGGGGGATGAACAGCCGGGATAATTTCGGCCCCTATGTGGTGCCACCCAACAGCTATTTCATGATGGGGGATAACCGCGATAATTCTTATGACTCCCGCTTCTGGAATTCCGTCCCCCAGGATTTAATAATGGGCGAGGCGATTATGATACACTGGTCCTGGGATGATGAACAATATCAATCGCCGGAAGTTTCTGTCTCCGACCCCCTGTCGGTACCCAGGCTGTTTATATATAATGCCGTGCATTTCGCCCAGAAAGTGCGCTGGGTGCGATTATTTCACCTGATTTCTTAAATGTCCGTTTTAACTTATTTCGATGTGAGGGAATATTGATGTCTTCGTTAAAAACCTGCGTTAAAAATTTTACGACCCGATCGGTTTTCATTTTAAGCCTGTTGATCTTGTTCGCGGTTTCCGTTCAGGCCGGACCGGTGGTGGAAATACCCAACCATGAGTTCAACTTCGGCAAGACCGTCCAGCACGTCGGCCTGACCCATACCTTCTGGGTAAAATCGGTCGGTGATGACACCCTGCGCATCACCAAAATCGTTCCCGGCTGCGGCTGCACCAAAGCGCCTATCGGTGACTCCGTACTCGCCCCCGGGGACAGCACCCGCCTTGATATAACGCTCTCAACCGGCAGTTACCGGGGCTATGTCTCAAAAAAACCGTATCTCCTGACCAACGTCGGCGAGGAAAAGGTATATGTCAAAATCCACGCCCAGGTTTTCCCCAATCCCGAGGATATCGGCCCCATTAAGATTTATCCTCTGGCGGTGGATATATCAAAGGTCGAGGAAAATGTGGAACGCACCGAGGGCCGCTTTCATATCCAGAATTTGCAGGACCGGGATTTCGAAATCGGACTGGAAAACGTCTCCGACAACAACTTCGATGTCAAGTTGCCCAAAAAAGTAAAAGCCGGCGAGACTATCGACGGTATCATTACCGTACATGAGGACGCCCTGGACAAGGTCTTTTTCGAATCGATAACCTTCCGCATTGATGACAACGAAATGTCCACCTTCTCCATCGCGGTCGGCCGGCGTTTGATTTACAAGGAAAAACCCAACGCTCCGCAGGGATCGGCTGTTGACCGGTAAAATACGGTAAAGATAATAAACAGCTCCCCGGTTTAATCGAAGCGGGGAGTTTTTTTTAATTTGATTTGAACCGCTTTGTATTTTAATTAATGACCATGTATAAACTGAGCGCGGTAAATCTGGGCAAACGTTTCGGGACTCGGAAAGTTTTCAACGATATCTCGTTCGAACTGGAAACCGGCCGGACGCTGGCGGTGGTCGGCCCCAACGGTTCCGGCAAAACCACCCTGTTGTTGACTCTTTTAGGCGGCTATCACCCCAGCCGGGGGGAGATTGTCTTTTATGAAAACGACCAGAAACTGACCCCCGACACGGTCCGCGACAAAACCGCCCTGGTGGCCCCCTATCTGAATCTCTATGACAGCCTGACCGCCGAGGAAAATTTGGTTTTCTTCACGGCTGTTTCCGGCGGCAGTGTCACCGGCAAGGAGCTTAACAGTCTTTTCGAGCGGGTTGGCCTGGCGGGCCGGGCCGATGACCCGGTCGGGTCGTATTCCTCCGGGATGAAACAGCGGCTCAAATACGCCGCCGCCATTCTGAAAAAACCGGAATTTCTTTTTCTCGACGAACCGACCTCGAATCTCGACGACGACGGCAAGAAAATAGTGTTTGATATAATAGAGGAATTCAAGCAGAAAAGTATTGTGGTAATCGCCACCAATGAAGCGGAGGAGCGGAATTTTGCCGAACAAATCTGCCGGGTTGACCAGTAGAGCGCTGTCGGTGTATTCGAAAGACATGCGCGTCGAGCTGCGCAGCAAGTACGCCTTCAACGCCATCCTCATGTTCGGCATAACGTCACTGGCGGTCGTTTCCTTTACGTTGGGCCAGACTGGTTTGTCGCCGCGTCTTCTGGCGGCCCTGTTCTGGATAATCATGTTTTTCGCCGCCATGGCCGGGCTGGCGCAGGCTTTTATCCGCGAGGAAGAAGCCGGCACCGTCCTGGCGCTCAAACTCTCCGCCGACCCGACCGCCGTTTACCTGGGCAAGCTGTTTTTCAACTTCTCGTTGATGGCGCTCATCTCGGCCGTTATCACGCCGGTCTTTTTTATTTTCACCGATGCCCCGGTGGACAATATCCTGCTCTTTGTGCTGGTGCTCATTCTCGGCGTAATCGGCCTGTGCGCGGCCACCACTATCGTGGCGGCCATCATCTCCAAAGCGAGCGTCAAAGGAGCGCTGTTCGCTGTGCTGTCGTTCCCGATCCTGTTCGTGCTGTTATTGCTTTTAGTCAACGCCTCGGCCAAAGTGCTCGAAGGCGCGACCCCGGGCGGCATCGGCACCGAACTGCAGGGGCTTATCGCATATTCCGGGGTGATGATTACCGCTTCGCTGATGCTGTTTAAATTCGTCTGGCAGGAATGAAAATTTGAACTTAATTTGACGGATACCGTTTTGTATATTATTGAAACGTACTGAAATATTTTTTGAGATTTTAATATTATGTGGTGGAAAGTTATTTTATTTGTGGGTCTGGCGGCGGTTATCGTCTTCAGTTTCATAACCCCCGCGCCCCAGCAGGTTATCGGCGAGGCCAGCCGGATATTTTATTATCACATCCCCATGGCCTGGATCGCGGTGCTGGCGTTCGCTATGGCCATGGTCTATTCTGTCCGCTATTTGAGGTCGAAGAAATTCATCGAGGACATCCGCGCCCGTAGCGCCGCCGCGCTGGGATTGTTGTTCAGTATCCTGGCCACTATCTCCGGCTCGATTTTCGCCAAAATCTCCTGGGGTTCGTTCTGGAACTGGGACCCGCGCGAGACCTCGATTTTTATCCTGCTTTTAATCTACGGCGCCTATTTCGCCCTGCGCGGGGCGGTAGCCGTCGAGGAAAAGCGCGCCTCGCTTTCGGCCGTGTACGCTGTGTTCGCTTTCGTGACCGTGCCTTTTTTAGTGTTTGTCGTGCCCCGCATGGCGCCCTCGCTGCACCCGAACGACTCGGTTATCGACGCCGACCTGCAATTCACCATGGGCGCGAGCGTACGGATTATTTTCTTTAGCTCCCTGGCGCTTTTCACCGTAATGTATTTGTGGATATTCAACCTGACCTGCCGGGTCGGGGCTTTGTATAGAAAAATTATCGAGGAGGAAGATATATAATGGACGGCAACTATATCGCCTTGTTTGTCACGCTCGTCATCTGGGTCGGCATCTTTCTGTTTCTGAACAGTCTCGACAAGCGCGTCAAAAAGCTGGAGAAACATCAGTAATGAACGTCAGGATTATAATCGGGCTGGTCGTTATCGCCGTGCTGGTCATCTGGGGGGCGACCGCCTTTTTCGAGACGACCGTGCAATACGTTTCGCTGGAGCAGGCGATGACAAGCGAGCGCACGGTGCAGGTGCTGGGCAGGATTGATTTAGACCGCACCGTGTACAACGCCGATTCCTCGCGGCTGGAGCTGACCGTCTATGACGACACCGCTTCAAGCCCGGTCGGGGCGCGGACGTTGAAAGCCGTCTATTACGGGGTGGTGCCGGGGAATTTCGACCAGGCGACCTCGGTGGTGTTGAAGGGCAAGCCCGACGACAGCGGCGTGTTCGTGGCCGAGCAGATGCTGGTCAAATGTCCCTCGAAATACCAGGGCCAATCCGCCGAAGAATACCGGGACCTGAAACAGCACCAGGGCGGGGTGTAATTATATTATCCGTTATTTAAGAATAGTTTTTATGGGTGGCCCACCTCTTTAGAGGTGGGTTTTTTTATTAAGTTGTTAGGGTGTTATATCAAATCCCACCGCTAAAGCAGTGGGCCACCCATCGGAATCAACGTCATTGCGAGGCGCGACCGCGCCGTGGCAATCTGATAAAGATTTGTAAGACAGGTATTTAAGCGACCCGTCTTTTTTGTGTTTCTATATATTATCTTGATAAATATGATTGACAAACTTACCTTATAATATATATATTCAATTATAATCTGGGAGAGCATATCTCTTAATATGATAATATATATAGTCGAATATAATTCCGATTTGAGACATTTAATAGAATATGGGAGGATCATATGTCAAAATGGGTAGAAAAATTTCAAAATCACCCTTTCCATGATCAATTCAAGATATTAGTAGTTCTTGTAGACGATATTATAAACATCCTTGAAAACGATCAGAATTCTACGACAGATGAGATAGAAGGCACTTCTAGGTTAAAACAAATCTATGACATTGTAAAATTGAAATTAAGAAATGTTGAGCCTTCTTTAGTACCGAGTAAATATTTTGATAGCTTTGTCAAAATAGTAAATGATCAAATAAATTATTTAAATACTTTTAATTCAACTAGAAATGTTAGTTATATAAATAATTCTAATGATCAAGCGGATGAATTATTAAGGCAGGTGATGTTATTTTACTCACCTATATCAGTCGATGATATTGATAAGGTGCACGATGCTGTTATTAGGTTCCGTCAATCAACAGGACAATTGTTAAGAAATATAAAGGATGAGAAAAAAAGTTTAGAGTTAGAAATTAATGAACTTTCAAAGAACGTCTCTAAGGTTGAAGGTGAAATAAAATCACAAAAAAATATTATCGATAATACTATTACAAATTTTCAAAAGAATTTCTCTGATAGTGAAACTAATAGAAGTAACCAATTCACAAGCAAATTAGAACTTTTCAATTCTAAATTTGAAGTAACAGAATCGAAAAGGAAAGAGGAATTTGAAGCTGCTTTTTCATCACTAATGGAAAAATTTCAGGTTGATACAAGTGAAGCACTAATTAGAATGGAAAAACAAATTTCCGAGTCTAGAGAAAGCTTAAAAACATATGATAATCATATGCAAGATGTGATAAATAAATATTTCGAAGATTTAGAAAAATATAAGGAACAAGCACAAAATATCGTGCATGTAATTGGAAATACCGGTATGGTGGGTGGTTACCAAAAGGTAGCAAATGAAGAAAAAAGAATTACTATTATTTGGAATATTGCAACTGTTATTGCAATGTGTAGCTTGATAGGTTTTGCTGTATTTGCTTACTTGTCTACATTCGATAAAGATGCAAGTTGGATTATGTATGGAGGTAGAGCTTTTGTGGCCGTTGCATGTGGTATTTTAGCAGCATATGCAGCACAACAGGCAAATAAACATAATGAAGTTGAGAGATATAATCGTAGAATGGAACTTGAGCTAGCTTCTATAGACCCATATTTAGTCAATCTTCCGGAAGAATTACAAAACGATGTTAAGAAGGCGCTTGCCGAAAGAATGTTTGGTCAAAAAAGAGATGCAGTAAAAAAAATAAAAAATGATACAACTGGTACTTTGCAGGATGTAATCAAACAATTCGTAGAATCGTTAGTTGAGAGTTTGAAAAAATAATTGAAGAAAATCATTTTAATGTAATGTCGGGTCATGTTCGAGCTTTCGATTCAAACACAACCCGACACTTGTTTTTATATTCTATTCACCGGCGCTGTCGTCGTCAATCGTTCGTTCAAGGTTAATCTGGACCGCCCGCTCGCCGTCGGGAGTGGTCGAGGTCGTGACCTCGGCGACATGGAACCCCCGCATCGCCAACTGCTCCAGAATCTCTTCCGAGATTTGCTCGTCGGATTTCCCGTCAGAGTCAATCCATATCTCGGCTTTCTCCCCGCTGGTCAACTTTTCCTTCAGGGCGGCATATAAACTGCCGGTGACATCGCGCATTTTCAACACCACCTGCGGCTTGGCGTCGGTACCGGTCAGGGTTAGGAACAGCACCCCCGCCTTTCTGGCGGCGTCCTTGTCCGGCAAACCCGAAATCTTGAACTCCCCGAATATAGTTGAATCGCCCGCGGCGAAATCTCCACTGGTGACCACATTTGATTCTGTATATTTTATACGAAATCTATTGAAATACGCCGATATAAAATGTAAAGCAAATGTCGGGTCATTCGCCACGGTGAACCTTCGGCGGACAGGACCCGACGCAACTTTTGATCGGAACGAGTGAAAATTGATAGTTCTGTCAGGTCTTGGTTCCCGCTGAAAGCGGGAAGTGTGACCTGACAGCTAAAAAAGATGAGGAAAAAAGTTACCATATACGCGTCACTGGTCCTGATCCTGGCCGTCGTCACGCTCCTGGCGGCGGTGATGCCGTTCGACCCGGCGATGGGGCTGGTCGAGGTGAAGGTCAAAATCGACGGCCGCGTTACCGGTCGGTTCGGAATCGACACCGGCGCCGACCATCTGTATATCGACCGGGCTTTTGCCGAGAAAAACAATCTGCCCATCTTCGATGAAATGTCCGGACGGCAGATAAAGGGTATCGAGGGCACCAGCAAAGGCTGTTACGCCCAGTTGCGGTCGCTTGAAATCGGCAACGAGCGGCTTTACAACGTGCGGGCAACCGTGGCCGATATTAGTGCGTTAGGCGGGGGAAAAGCCGGGCATCCCGACGGCCTGATCGGGTTCGAAGTCATCCGCCGCTTTTACGTTACGGTCGATTACCCCAACACCATCCTTCAACTGTACCAGGGCGAGCCGCCCTTTTTGAATCGCCCCGGTTATACGACTATCCCGTTTGAGAAATCCGGGCACTTGATTTTTGTCGAGGTGACTTTGAATGATACGGTCACGGTCCCGATGATTCTGGATTTTTGCGCTTCCTATACGTCGGTCTCCAAAGAGCTGGCAACCCGTATCGGGCTTGACCCGAAAAGCGACCGGGTGCAGACGGTCGGCAAAATGTCGCTAAGTGAAGACGTTACCCGGCAGGACGTTAAACTGGTGGCGATGGATTTCTCCGCTTATCGGCAGGGGTCGAATCGGGTGAATTTCGAGGGGATTATCGGTACCTCGTTTCTCTATCCGTACAAGATTACCATCGATTACAAGCGCCAGCGGGTTTACGTACATCACTAATTTTCAATTTTACTTGACAATTGAAATCCCAAAACGAATCTTGATTATAACATAGCTCTGGTGCCGTTCAAGTGAACGGGTAAAAGGGAAGACGGTGTGAGTCCGTCGCAGCCCCGCTACTGTAACGGTTACTCTCGAAGCATAGAGCCACTTGTTTTAAACTGGGAAGGCGCTTGCGAGAGGTTTGATACCGAAGCCAGGAAACCTGCCGGAGTACAATCTTTTTTCTTGCCGTCAGCGCGGGCTGGCCGGTAGGCATTACCTGCGCCTGTGGCAAAGAAAGAAGCCATGAGGCGATTTTTTTCGACAATTCTTATCATCATCCTGACAGCCGTTCCCTGTCCGGCGGCGCAGCTGTCGGTGAAACTGACCGGCCATGTTTGCGACACCGACGACGGCGCCCCGATAGCCAACGCCCGTATCGCCTTGAAAGCCGCCGCTTATCTTGTACAGACCGATGATTTCGGTAATTTCTCTTTTGAAAACATTCCTTCCGGGCAGTACACGCTGACCGTGTCGGCTTCGGGCTATGATGATTATGTCCTCGATAACGTTGAAATCGTGGTGGATATCACCCGCCGCCTGAATATCCAGCTTACTAAAAAAAGCTATCCTATCGAGGGGATAACGGTCGAGGGGCGGCGCGTGAGTTTTTCCGGCGACCGGGTGGCGGTGATTGAAAAAGAACAGATCAAAACCGCCCGCGTCCGAAACCTCTCCGAGCTGCTGGAGACGGTGGACGGGGTCTATGTCCAGAAAACCGGCACGGCCGCCGGGCCGGCCCAGGTAAAAATCAGGGGCGGAGCCTCGAAACATGTGCTGGTGCTGGTCGACGGTCAAAAAATCAACCCCTCCGGCTCCGGGGTGGCCGACCTCAATTCCATCCCGCTGGAAATGGTCGAGCGGCTGGAGATTCACAAGGGGGGCGCTTCGGCTGAGTTCGGCCCCGACGCCCTGGCGGGAGTGATAAATATCATCACCCGGCCGCACCGAATCATGCCCCGCTTTTCAATCGAAGGTGAAAAAAAATGGGGAGCATGGAAAACGGAAATCAACAGCCTGACTTTGGCCAATCCTTACCGCTGGCAAAAGCTGTCCACCAAATTCGCGTACAGCTCCAAAAAATCCAACGGCGATTTCGATTTCGATTATGTCCAGCCGGACACCGTCATCAGCGGCACGAGAATAAACAGCGATATCGCGACCTCGAACTACTTCTCGACGGGCCTTTACCAGCCTTCGGAAAAAATAAAACTGTCCTATTCGGGGCAGCTTTATTATTCCGAGACCGGCCTGCCCGGACGGCCCGCCAATCAGGATGTCTCCGCCCGCCTGACCGACAACCGTAAACTGTTCACGCTCGGATTGAACTACGACGGTTCCTCATCGAACAGCCTGCAGCTGCAGTTCGGATTCTCCCGCTTCACCCAGCATTATCAGGACCGCGACTCGACCCGCGTTACGCTGGACAGTCGGTATGTCAACGACCTTTTCAATCTCTCGTACCGGCATTACCTGCAGCTTCGCTCCGGTAATTTCTTCCGTTTCGGGGCGGAGTTAAGACGGGATATTTTGTACCATGACGATTTTGTAAATGCGATGTATTCGATGGGGGAAACGGTGCGCGACGGCTGGGGAGTGTTTGTCGCCGACGAGCAGAAATTTGATATCCCGGCGGCGGTTTTATTTGACGAACTGTCTCTCGCCGCCGCCCTGCGCTATGATAAAGCCCGCACCTACAAGGACTCGACCTCCTGGCAGGATACCACGACCTCACACTCGGTCGCGGCCTGGTCGCCCAAAGTCGGACTGGCCCTGGCGGGTAAATCGGGGCGGCTCGATTATGTCACGCGCGCCAGCTACGGCCGGTCGTTCCGCCTGCCGGCGATAAACTCCCTGTTCTGGAAAGGGGACACCCGCTCGGGTGGCAATCCCGGTTTGCGGCCGGAAAAAGCGGAACATCGGGAAGCCGGTGCGGAAATAAACGGCTCGATTAAACCGGTGAATTTTACCGGCGGGATTACTTTTTTCCGCTCGGATATCACCGACCTGATTACCTGGGTGCAGGGTTTCGGCGGCGTCTGGCGACCGGAGAATCTCGATAAGACACAAATTACCGGACATGAGGAATTTTTCGAATTCGGTTTATTCGACAGGCTCTTTTCTTTCAACTACCGGAACACCGTCACCGACGCCCTCAACAAGGTCGCCGGGCACAACGACTACGACAAGCAACTGGTCTTTTCTCCGCATTACATAACCACCCTGTCCGCGAGATTTGAATATAAGGGGCTGGACGCTTCTTACTCGGTGCGGCTGGTGGACAAAACCTATATCCTCAAGGCCAACACCAAATACTACGACAGCTACCGGCTCGATGATATCCACCTGGGGATTTCAAAAAGCTTGAACGGCCACTGGCTAGTCGGGCTGGATTTAAGCGTCTATAATCTCCGCGACGAGGACTATGTTCTTTTAACTCATTACCCGATGCCCGGCCGGGAATGGAATGTCGGCCTTAAAATCTCTTATGGCGATTTGAAGAAGGATAAATATTTATGAAAACAATTATTGTCGTGATAATTTTAATAGTATCCCTGACCACCGTGACGCAGGCTCGCGACCCCCGGGCTTATGTCATCAATTCCATAGGGGAGACGCTCTCGAAAATAAATTTACTAACCGGACAGGTAGCCAACGATATCCTGACTCTGGGCAGCGATGTTCAGTGCTACCCCAACCAGATTGTCGTCCGCGATACCATGGCTTACGTGATAAATTCCGGCACCGATGAAATCCAGCTTATAAATCTAAATACCGAAAGCACCCTGGGCTTTATCAATACCGGCGCCGGCTCCAATCCTTACTGGATGGCCTTTTACGATACGCAATACGTCTATGTCACATTGCTGATGAACAACAGCGTTATCAAAGTCGATGTCATCAACAATACCGTTTTAGACGAAGTAACGGTCGGCAAGCGGCCCCAGGGAATCGTTATTCATGATTACAAGGCTTATATCGCCTGTACCGGTTATAACCCCGACTGGACGCTGGACCCGGTCGGCAAGGTGGCGGTATTCGATATTCCGGGAGATTCGGTCATAAAGGAAATCGAGGTCGGCACCAACCCGCAGTATGTGGCGGTCGATGAATTCGGGCGGGTGCATGTCGTCTGCGCCGGGGATTATTTTTCGGTGTTCGGAAGGGTCTTTGTCATCGATACCGACCTCGAAGAGGTCACCGACAGTCTTGACCTGGGCGGCGTGCCGGGGCTTATTTCAATCGGGCCGGATAATATCGCTTATATGCCCGCCGCCGGATGGAGCTATGACCCCAGTATCTTTTCGTATAATTCCTTGACGCTGGAAATTTACCATGACGAGAACAACCCCCTGCAAATCGGCGGCAACTGCCTGATGGCCATACCCTACCAGGACAGTTCCGTCTATGCCGGCAACTGGGTTAACGATTTTGTCGAGGTGATTGATTCGGCGGGGATACTGCTGGAAAGTTACGCCCTGGGGGACGGGCCTATTCATATGGATTTCAATTATATGCCGGGTGATGTCACCGGTGATTTTGTGCTGGACATAAGCGATATCACGAAAATCATCGCCTGGTTGTATCTTCATGCTCCGCAACCGCGTTACCCGCTCTGGCGGGCCAACGCCAACGGCGATTTCAATTTCGATATAACCGACATAACCTGTATTATAGACTATCTCTATCTATCTCACGAGCGGGTCCCTAAAGTCGGCCCGACCTGGTTCAGACCGGAATGATTTGAAAAGGAAATATTTGTTATCTTTAACTTTTATGGATTTTAAAACTCAAGCAGATTTGAAGAATTTTTCGTAATATATTCTGTACTCATAGTACATTATTTTATCCCTCCCATGAAGAAAACCGCCCTTTGTGGGCGGTTTCTTTGACATTTTGGGGTTGCTTTATATTTAAAACTTTAATAAATTATAGCGTCTGGAAGTTATTCATTAAACTTTAATAACTAAAAGGTTAACGGTCAGTATTATGACTGGTTGGAGCTTAGAATACTCTTTTGAGGTCGATGAAGAAAACGCTGTTATCTATGAGAAAATTCATGGTATCTGGAAGGCGGAAACCGCCGCCAGTTATCATGAAGATTTCAAGACCGAAGTTGCGCCGCTGTTGAAAGCGGGCTGGGTCAAGGTTGTTGATCTTACCAACTGGAGAACCTCCTATCCCGAAGTTATCGAACTTATCGGGCAGCATCTGGAATGGTGTGTCAACAACAACATGGTTCTGTCTTTGAATATTTTAAACAATCCCAGCACTTTCCGGCAGCTGCACCAGATGTTTAAAATCGGGGGCACCAAGGTCGTTTCGCATACTTTTAGAACCCATGACGACGCCAGGAAATTCCTCCAGGAAAACTGGTTCGACAAGAAGAGTTGATTCTTCCCGTTTGTGATTTCTTATCGATATCGAT
>Ga0210003_1002554_pt1 | contig 15263 bp, 7 predicted proteins | sample LantaG_FD_182804 | JGI IMG/M metagenome (GOLD analysis project Ga0210003, IMG submission 182804) | Deep subsurface microbial communities from Baltic Sea to uncover new lineages of life (NeLLi) - Landsort_02402 metaG (SPAdes) (version 2) | ecosystem: Environmental > Aquatic > Marine > Oceanic >... | reverse complement strand
TAATGCCAGGCAAAAAGTAAAGCCTGTCCCTGAATCTAAATTCAAAAGAGCATATTTTAAATGCAATATTTAAAAAGAAATACTAAATATAGTATTCTTACCTTTCTCGTAATTGTTCTTTCTATCATTATATCTATTTCCACCCTTGCTAAAACTGAAGTCTACTTTTCCATATACGATAATCCTCAAATCTTGACTACCCCTTCCTTAAAACCGGAAGTTCAAACCATAAATATCAATACCGTATCTCAGGATGAACTGATAAAAATATTAAAAATAAGCAAACCAATCGTCCGGAAGATAATCAATCTAAGAGAAGAGCTTGGAGGATTTAAAGACCTAAAAGAGCTCACCCAATTACCGGAAACTAACCAATCTCGAGTGGAAGAAATGAAAAGTTGAGGGAGTAGTAAATGCAGGTCAATAAAAATAAAACAATTTTTAAATAAAATAAAAGTCTTGTAATAATTTTATCTTATTACCAGGTAGTATTTAAAATTATTTTTAAATATATTTTTCCGTACTTTTTTTATATTCCAGGAAATTAAAATATACCAAACGGGAAAGCCAGAGACCTTATTCTTTATCTTTTTGTATTATACCAGAACAGGCTTCCATGTTTTACAATAGTCCATTGATTGAGTTGCATAATTAAATACATCCTTTGATGGTATAATTATACCAAATGAGGTACTTAATTCATGAGTATTGACAACAGGTCTTATTTTTAAATAGTTAAGAGGCTAATATTTATATTCAATGACATTGGCAAATGGCTATTATATTTAAAAAAAGGAATTATGGGAAAATATTTTAAAAAAGAAAAAAAAATTAAACCCAGTCCAATAAGCAAATTTTATAGTTTAGGAATATATTATTCTAAAAACGAAGAATATAAGAAAGCAATTGAATTTTTCAAAAAAGTGTTGATAATAAATCCCGACCATCTCGATAGCAAAAATAAGATGAGATTGTTAATTAAGAAATTAAAGAGTAAGGAAAATTATTTAAATGAAAAATATTATAATATTGTAGATGGATATCTAATAGATAAGAAAATATCAGTTATAGGAGGAAATATAAATTTCAAAACATGGTTTGATTTAGGTTTATATTATAAAGAAATGCAAATGTATGAACAATCTGTTGCATCCTTCAAGAATGCATTAAGGATTAGGCCAAATCATACAGACACACATTTTGAGTTAAGCAGTATTTACGATGAAATAGAAAATTATCATGAGTACACCACTAATGTATATAATGAGGAAGAGTTACTTAATATTGATAACCAAATTAATGATGAGAATGATAAAGAAAAACATCTTGAAGAATCAATGCCCCAGAAGTTTAATCTATCCGAATTACACTATAGGTTAGGTTGGGCTTTTGGTGAGCCAAAATACTATCCCCATGTACTCGAACTTTGTAAAAAAGTAATAGAATTTGAACCGGAATTCGTAGATGTTTATTATTGGTTCGGGTGGATTTATGAAAAATTAAAGCAATATGCAGATGCAGTTTTTGCATATAATAAAGCTATTCTTATCGATGAAAATTATATTTTTGCTTATAATCGTCTTGGAAATATTTATTTAAAACAGTTAAAATTTGATGAGGCAATAGAAATATATAAAGAATCTATAAAGAATAATCCAGAAAATATTCGAGCATATTTAAAGATGGGATCTATTTACAACAAAATTTCACAATATGATAAAGCGATAGAGATTTTAAAAAAGGCACTTGAAATAGATCCACAAAATTTTTTCTTATGGAACCTAATTAGTAAATCTTATAGAAATTTAGGATGGTATTGTAATACGAAAGATGCTTTAAAAAAAGTAATAGATATTAAACCTGATTATTTCAAGGCATATAAAAGTCTTAGTAATGTCATATCTAACGAGGAAGCTTTCATTATATGGTCGAAAAAGCAGGGGGCTAGTGAATCTGCTATGAGACTAGCAATTAATGATATTACTGAAATATCAAACTATGCTTTAAAAACAAATAAATCCAAGATATCAATTTTTGATATGCTCACTACCAATCAATTTAATAAAATGTATAGCATATTATTTTCAGATACAGTTTTTAAAAATAAAAACAAAGAAAGACATAATGCTTATTTTTTAGCAATGAATAAATATTCGAAGTTTTTAAAACAGAGCAAATCAGATGTATCAACATATGCACCAACAAAAGAAACTGATATAGTTAACAATAAAAGACCAGAAGAAAATACTACCGTAGCCGTTACTCAAAATTTAGAACAGCCATTTTTTAAATGGCTAATAAAATCCAAGGGGTTGACTGAGGACACTGCAAAAAACTATGTGTCTGTAATTAACAATATTATGGATTTGGCACTACAAGTAAGAGCTACAGAAACTCATATATTTACGATTTCATCGGTTGCACAAATGAGCAATGTTACCAGAATTCTTTTTGCAAATGATAAGTATCAACAAAAGAATTCTAATAATCAATATGCTTATTCTGCAGTATTAAATAGTTATATCAGATTTTTAAGTGATCTTTCTGGTCATTCAGAAACTATGGCGCCAAATGTTAGTGTTTTGAGTAGACCAAATATTACCCTAATTAATAATATTGTTAATTTTAATGATAAAAATGAAACTTATGCCTATACAAAACCCTATAGTTTGGAGATTAAGGGACAGGTATTTAGTGTTAGTAATTGGTCCCAACTTTTAAGTTCACTTTGTAATTACTTGTTAAGATACGCACCTGGAGTTCTTGAAAAATATGAAACGAGTAGGAGTTTGGATAAATTATGTTTTTCATGGAACAAAGATGATTTACGTGATGCAAAAAGACTAATGAATGGATTATATTTGGAAACAAATTTGAGCGCAAAAGATATTATTAGACATAGTCGATTGTTTTGTCTTGCTTGCGGATTGAATCTAAATGATGTTATCATTAAATATTCGGTGGGAACAGATTCTCCAAATGTAAAAGAGTCTGATAATAACCATGGAGAATCATGTATCCCGGGTAGAAAGTTGAAAACTGTGGATGAGTACATAACAAATGCCGAAATAGACTCTAGTCATGAACAGCTTTTAATTAATACTGTATTAGATAATTCCTTTAAAAACGGAATAAAGCTTGGTAGCATTATCAACATTAGAAAATTTATGATGGCGTTTCATGATAATTATCCTGATTACAAATTGTCAGATGATGCGGATATCTTAAAAGAAAAAATAAGGCGCGTTACCATTCAATGCCCGAATGATTTATACATGACCCCAAATACCATAGCTAAGGACATTGCTTTAATTAAAGATATCCTTAGCTATATTATTGATACCTTAAAATCTGGAAAGATGGTTATTTATGTAGAGAATATTTATAATCGATTCAAAAATCGACTGCTTGATACTAATATATATAGTAAGGATATATTTGAAAGTCTTATTAAGCACTATCTAAAAGATGATATTATATATAGCAAGGGTACTATTCTTTCTGAATATGGGGTAAAATTAAATATAGATGATGAAGTGCTTGAGGTTTTGTCTGGGAGCGATACTTCATTAAATAAACAAGAAATATTTGTTGTTTTGCATCACCTAACTCATTCTAAAATTGAGCATATTTTAAAATCTGATAAAAGATCAATATACATACAAAGAAATATTTATTGGCATATTGACAAATTTGAAGTTACCGAGGATGACAAGCTTTTGCTCGATGATATTATTCGTTATGAAATTAAAGATGGATTTATATCACTAAAGAAATTATTAGATGTGCTAAAAATGCAAGCCCAAGAGTTTATTCAAAAAAATAATATTACAAACTATATTTGCCTGCGTGATATTTTGAAATATTATTTTGGTGATGATTTTGGATTTCAATATACATTTATCGGGAGAAAAAATGAAGAAATGTCTGGCGTTGTTGCAACCAGAAACTTCTTGGCAGATAAAGAAAGGTTTAAATTATCTGAGCTATTTGATTTTATTGGTGAAAACGATTTACCAAAGCACTATGAACTTTTTATAAAGGAAGCAAGCAAGGAATTTATTAGAATTAATGAGCAGGATTTTATTAAAAAAACCGATTTTGCTATCAGTGACCTAGACATTAAAAATATAGAAGAAGTTATTCAAAAATATTTAACAAATGGATATTTTGCAATAAATAAAATTGATAGCTTTGCCATATTTCCTACTATTTATTTTCAGTGGAATAGCTTTTTGTTAAAAAGCATTATTGAAACTTATTGTTATGGATACGAAATTTTCGATTTTTCACGCAGTGTTACGAAACCAAGTGGCGTGATAGTAAGTAAAATGGCTGGATATAAGAATTTCGACGAAATATTGATTGATGTAATAGCTGAACAGAATAAATATCATCCATTTCAGAGTATTAATGACGCGCAAGAATATTTGTATGAAAATGCTTATATTGCTCAAAAAAAATATAAGAATTTTGAGGTGATTTTTTCATCGGCAAAACAAAAAACAATCCAAAGGGTAAGGTTATAAAATATGTATACATATAAATGGGACAGCACTACTGGGGGTTATTTGTTGACCAAAACAGCATCTAAGTTTAGCAAAGAGCCGCGACCGGTTTATTATAAAGAATTAGATATATTAGGCTTTGATAAGCATTGGATATACGAAAAGCAAGAAAATGTTCCCTATATGTGGGCAGAATCTTGTCAATATATATATAGGGGTCATGTGGTTGCCAAAACAATAGGTGGTAGTTTATATAACCCACCCCAACTTAAAGTATATGAAGAAGGATTGACCCTTCGTCCTATTGACTTAAATGTAATGGTTGAAAAAAATACTGAGGTTATGGAATCGCTCGTTAACGATACGATAAAAAATGTGTATTCGACATACTTGGCATACAAGAAAAAAATTGATGTCTTTTACGTTGCATTTAGCGGGGGTAAGGACTCAATAGTACTTCTGGATATTATTCAAAGAGCATTACCCCATAATGAATTTTTAGTGGTTTTTGGAGATACAGACATGGAATGTAAAGATACTTATAGAGTAAGAAATGAAATTGAGAAGTTTAACGGATATGAAGATATTAGATTTTATACTGCAAAATCACATTTGAAAGCTACTGACACCTGGAATATATTTGGTCCGCCTGCCCGTAAGTTAAGATGGTGCTGTAGTGTTCACAAAACCACTCCCCAAATAAATTTACTTAGAAAATTATTAAATAAACCAAGTTTTAAAGGAATGGCATTTACTGGTGTTCGCAAAGATGAAAGTATGGCTAGAAGCGAATACGATACTATAAATATTGGGAAAAAGCATGAGGGACAATATTCCATGAATGCAATAGATAATTGGAATACTGCAGAACTTTATTTATACATTTATACAAACAAACTATTAATAAATGAAGCGTATAAAAAGGGGATGAACAGGGTTGGTTGTTTAATTTGTCCAATGTCTTCTGGTAAACATGAATTTTTAAAAGAAATAAATTATCCTAAGCAAGTATTAAATTTTCTGAATATTGTCAGAGAAAAGAACAATCGAAAATTTGATAACATTCAGAAAGAGAATGAATTTATTAACAATGGCGGTTGGAAGTCGAGAAATAATGGTAGAGATATAAAAGTTAAAGTTGGCTTTTATGATGAAATTTCTAGTAAAGATGTTACTAAAATATATATTAAACCAAATTCCGAATGGAAAATTTGGTTCAGAACATTAGGCGAGCTTGTTCAGGTATCAGAAAGTGAATATTATGTGTTAAATAATAGGAAAAAATTTTCATTCACTGTAACCTATGAAAATAATTTGCAAAAAATTGAATGGAAGACTACCCCTAAAACAAAAGAGGATATACTTTTTGTTTCTGCATTTAAAATAGTTTTTAAAAAAACAGCATACTGTGTTAAATGTGGTGTTTGTCAAGCAAACTGTAACTTGGGTTATATACATATGGATGGACAGTTTTCTATAGATAACAGATGTGAAAAATGTAGAAAATGTCATAATATTGATAGTGGTTGTTTAGTATATAATTCTGTTAAAATATTAAAAGGAGTTGAAAGTAAAATGAGTTTGGATTGTTATGCAAGCTTTGGTGTTGAAAAAGACTGGATTACAAAATATTTAAAACACAAAGAGACATTTTGGAGTTCCGAATACAACGATTTAGGTTCTATGAAAATTACAGCCTTAAAAAGGTTTTTGAGGGATGCAAATATTAAACTAGAGAAAGATAATTATCAAAATTCCGAATCTTTGTCAAGTATCATGAATAATACAGTTGATAGGTTAGGATATGACAATATAATATCATGGGCTTTACTTCTATGTAATTTAGTTTATACTCCACAATTTAATTGGTTGGTCAAAAATTTATTTTTAAATGAGAGGTATATTCCTGAACAAATAAAAGAAATGTTCGGTGATAGTTATAGCAAAGGTTCAAGGGACAATATTGTGTCATCAATAAAAAATATTTTTACTAAAACACCGTTTGGAACTGATATAAAACTCGTGCATTGTGAAATCAAGAAAATAGGAAGAAATGAGTCATTGCTCTCCATCACTCGTACCCCATGGAAAAATCCAGATTCAAAAGTAATATTATATAGCCTATATAAATTTGCGGAGGCCTGTGGTGACTATTATCAATTTTCTTTAAACAGGCTACTTAACCACGAAATAGATAGCGATGGGGTTAGCCCTACCTTAATTTTTGGACTTGATAAAGATACGATGACTAAACTTTTAGTCGGACTATCAGTTAACTACCCAGAGTTTATAAAGGTTGGATTTACACATGATCTTGATAATATAACTTTAAGCGGAGACAAAAAATCTACTGATGTTTTGGAATTATTTTAGGAGGATTTAAAAAATGAGTGTACAGAACGCATACAAGAATTATTTTGATATAGACGAGAACTACTATGCTTCGGTTAGCGATGAACTTATAGCTGGTGGATTTGTGGATTGGAACAGCTTCTATCCACACAGTACTTTTGTAAGACTACTACAAGACACCGCAAACATATTAAGGCGGGAACAAAAACGATCTATTTGGGTAGAAGGTGCTTATGGCACAGGTAAATCTCATGCAGTACTTACGCTCAAAAAAATATTGGATGCCCCGAAAGAAGAAGTTCTTAAATATTTTACGAACAATGATCTGGATATGGATTTATTTAATAAGATCCAAGGAGCAAAAAAGCAAGGGGAAATATTAACCATACACCGGCTAGGTTCGTCCACCATTAAAGGAGATAATGCCCTTGTAATGGCTATTCAAGAAAGCATTAAAAGAGCTATTGTTGAAAAGGGATTAGAGTTTAAGTGTGAGGATTCTCTCAAGGATTCAATTATTAAATGGCTTTCCGACAATACAAATGCAACGAATTTTAAAAATTGGATAGACGCTAGATATAAAATCGAATTTGGAGCAGATGATGCAGTGTCAATTGTACATAAGCTTCAAACATATAAAGAAAATGAAGTTGCTGATTTAACCCGTAAAATATTTATGGTAGCAGAAAAAGAAGGGATTACAGTATTAAAATTAGAAGCACGTGATTTAGGCAAATGGATAAAAGATATTATAGAAAAAAATAAACTTAAAGCAATTATATTTATTTGGGATGAGTTTACGGAATATTTTACAAACAATAAAAACTCAATTACTGGTTTTCAAACGCTTGCTGAACTAAGTCAAACGATACCCTTTCATTTTATTATTGTAACCCACAAAAGCAGTGCTTTATTTAACGATAAAGATGATAGCAAAAAGATTATAGATAGGTTTATTAATCCGACCTGTGAGATCAACCTGCCGGAAAACATGGCCCTTAAACTTATAGGTAAGGCTATAAAAATAAAAAATGACCTTGCTGTTAGAGACGATTGGAAAAAGATTTCAGAAGATTTATATACTCATATACCGATATGTAGCAGTATAGTTATCAAATCCTCAAAAATTGAAGAAGCTGATCTAAAAAAGATACTTCCGATACATCCATACACAGCAATTATATTAACACATTTATCAGCTATGTTTGGCTCAAATCAAAGAAGTATGTTCGAGTTTATCAAGAACCGAAAAGATAATGACAATGATAGGGGATTTAATTGGTATATTGAGAATCATGGACCTTATTCAGATGAAAATTTATTAACTATAGATATGCTTTGGGAATATTTTTATTCTGAAGGAAGATCAAATTTAGAAGCCAGTCTCAAATCATTATTGAGTGTTTTTGATATGAGAGGTAATAGCAAGTTACTTACCGCTGATAAAAAAAGAGTATTAAAAACAGTTCTATTACTACAAGGTATTTCTGAAAAAAATCTTGAAAGCGTTGAACTATTTAAGCCAACAGTTAAAAATCTTTGTAATGCTTATGAGGGAACAGACTTAAGTGATGGTAAAGCTGTTCAAAAAGCTGAAGCTTTAGTAATAGATGGACTTCTTTTCAAACATACCATTGGTAATAATGAAGTTCAATTTATAGCATCGCGGGTCCCCGATACTGTTGATGTTAAGAAATATATAGAGGATTTCAGAAAGGATAAAAAGATAAAAAACATTATTGAAGAGTATAAAGTAGCTGACTTTATGCCTTTCACCGGTGCACTGAAATTAAGATATAATGTTCAAACTGCAACAATTGATGATATAACAAGAATTGTCAACGGAATAAATAACCAGCAATATGAAAATACCCTTCCCGTTGTTATGACCTTTGCTAAAAATGATAACGAAAGAGCCATTCTTATTGCAAAAGTAAGAGAACTTTCTGTATCAGTAGAACAAAGAATTATTTTTGTGGATACATCTTTATGTGATTTATCGGACGAGGAATTTGAAGAGTTTATTAAAAGCTTATCTGAGGAAAAATATTGGAGGGGAAAAGATAACAACTTAGCAGACCAATATAAAACCAACGCAACTGATGTTATTACAAAGTGGATTAATAAGTTACAAAACGCCGAATTCAGAATTGTTACAAAAAATAATGAAATAAAAGCTTTTAATGAAATAAAAGCTTATGGTACAGATGAAGTTATTAATATATTAAAAAAATATAATCAAGAAATTTTTCATATGGGGATAGAGAACTTTAATGTTATAGCTACTATGTTTAATGCTACAAACTTTAAGTTGGGAGCAAGATGCGGTATAACTCAGGAGGTATCTGGGTTATACCGTTCTGCAAATGAAGTTACAAAGCTTGAAAATGCGCTAAGAGGGGTGTGGAAAATTTACAAAGGAATAAATCCAGACATTAACCACTTAGTATATCGAATTAAGATAAAACTTGATGATTTAATTAATACAGCTTTCAAGAAAAAAGGGAAAATTGCAATTGTAGAGATATACGATTTTTTAAAGGCTAAACCGTTTGGGTTCATGCCTTGTAATCTCACAGCTTTTATGCTTGGCTTCTTATTGAAAGATTATGCCAACGATATATATAGATGGAGTAATGAACAGGTTGGAGATACTTTGTCTGTTGAAAAATTGGTTGAAATGATTGATGAAATTATTAAGCAACAACTAAATCCGAATAATAGATATGTTGATAAATATATAGTTAAGATGACAATGGAGGAAATTGAATTCTTACATAAAACCTCTATTAATTTTGGAATCAACGAAGAGAATTGTGCAACTATTGAAAAAACACGTGAAGAAGTTAGAGCAGCAATTAAAAAAATTAGTCTCCCATTATGGGCAATCAATATTGCTTTGGAAAAAGATAGGCCAATTGATTGGGAAGTAATTGTTAAATTAATAGAGCTTTACTGCTCGCTAGCGAATAATAGTGGGTCTGGAAAAACAGATACGGATATTGCCACCGAAATAGGCACTATTTACTTACAACAACCCGGTGTTGTAGAAAATTTTAAAAAATATATAAATTTTGAATATTGCAAAAAAGGCATGAACATCTACCTTAACGAATACAAATATGGTGAACTTAAAAAACTCGCTAATGAAATAAATTGTGAGGATATAATGCTTGCTCATTTGAAAAGCAAAATCACTGTCGATTCATCTTGGTTGTGGCAGAATGATACAATCAATGCTAAGATTGATGATTTGATTATTGAGTATAAAATTGTTCAAATTAGTAACAGATTTATATCGAGGACAAATAGCTATAAAGACACCCTCTTGGCTTGGGCAGACAAGATAAGTTATTTTAAACTTCCATATGAAGGTGTAAAAAATGATGTAGACTCATTAAAAGTTTTATTTAATTGTTTATATAATATTTTTACAACTAAAGACATAGGTGATGCTGATAGGGTTAAATTTCTTGAAGCACTCCAGATTAATGGAGAAGAATTTATAAATAAATTTAATAACCAGGCATCTTGGTTTAAAGAAAAATATAGCTTTTATCTGGATGGATTATCCGAGGTTGATGTTAGTAATATTTTTACGACCATACCATTAGGTTCTTTTGCAAAAACAAATTCAGAGTTCCAAAATATTGCAAACCAAAAAATCACTGAATATAGAAAAACTATTCTTATTGAGGAACTCAAAGAGCTTTGGTTTTCTAAAACTAGTACCAAATCACCAAAGGACTGGTCAGAAGAGTATAAGACACCTATATTATGCTTGGTTGATGAAAGTGAATATGATATTGCTAAAAATTCATTTGGAACAATTATGCAAAAAATGTCAACAGATATCGAAATAAAAAATGCAATTGAGTATTTTAAAAGAGCATCAATTTTTGATAAAATGCGCAATGCAGAGTTTCGAAATAATGCCTTTGCTGAAAAAGTAATTGGTAAAAATTCTATTATTAAAGATATCGATGAAACACGTGAAGTATTACTACAAAGGCTTACTTGTAGCATTTATGATTGGTATCCTAGAACACTACAAATAGAAAATATTTTAAAAAAATATGCAGAAAAGCTATATCACACTACAGGTTGCGAAGAAGCTCTTGCTAAAATAGAAAGAATGAGTGAGACAGATGTTAAGCGGTACCTAAAAAAACTTATTAGAGAAAGAGTAGAAGTGGGAATGGAAATCTTAAAAGATAGATAGGTGTATGAAATGACTAAAAGTGTTTATGAAGCTCTTGAAAATATTTCCAAGTACTTGAAAAACGTTAATACTCACAAGTTTTTAATAGTGAATGTTAATAATGTTGAGGATTACCTAAATATAAAATCAAGATTAGAGGTGGAATTGGCGGTAATAAAAATTTCTGTATTCTGCAATAAAAATGATGATCTACCAGATTTCGAAAAATTTTTAACGGTATCTTGTTCCACTAAAAAAAACAGTCTTTTGCTTGGCGCTTCAGAATATTTAAGATTACAAGATGAAGCATCTTTTGATATTCAAACTCAAGCATTGCTGTCATCAATAAATAAAGCAGCAAAGGTTGTTGTCTTGTATTTTGATTGTGAAAAGAAACTTAAAACTTTATTAGACAACGACATTAGACTTAAAGAAAAGAATCAGATTATTCTTGTAAAAGGAAATAAGGCGGAAAAGACTAGTATTAAACTATTAAATAGTGAAATCAAGATAAGTGGAAGTATCGCAGTTATTAAGGGTATTAAAACATATCTTGATAAATTTGAGGAAGAATGTTCAATACATTCTATCATTTCCACCAAATATTATGATGTTGATTTTAGCAGAACATTAATTAGCATTCAGAAAATATCGAGCACATTTGAGTTGTTGGGCATATTAACACCGATATCCGGTAGGATTAGTAAGTCATTTGGCACTGAGGATAATTGGAAATATATTTGTGAAAATATTAATGGAAATGATGTTGATACATTTATTACTAAAGAATTTGGAAATTTAGATACTATCGAGGCGCTTTTTTATAAATGGAAAGAATGGGATATTAATAGAAAGTGGTTATATTTTATTGCCTTGAAGCTTTCCAATCTCAAAAACAAATACTTAGATTTTGTTAATCAAAAATCATTGAATGTTGATGATTTTATCAGTAAACTATACTCATGCATTCTGGAATTTCCGTCAACAAGTAAAGAGTTTGATAATCTTTACAAGGAAAGAAAATGTCTAATAGGTTTTGTTAAAGACGATAGTTGTAATAATGAATTTTGTGCCAAAGTTAAAATCATGGCTAAAAATAGAATTTATTATTTAACTGATACTACAGCCCTTGAAAAAGAAGATATATTGTTGTGGCTTAGCGAGCAAGAAACAATTAATGAAGATACTTTAGCTATTCTGACAAGAGTATCTCCTGAGCTTGTAAGCTACTTAACAGAATACGATTTAGCTGTTGATTCTTATACTGACTATTTTAAAAAATACAAACTACAAAAATTAAACAATAAAATCTATGATGGGTTTATTGATGTTGTTAATGAAAATGCACAGAAAAGAGAGTATAATTTGCTTCTTAAAACAAGAAATGAAGTGTTTGAGAAAATTGATAAAACAGACAGTAAAATATATTTTATTGATTCATTGGGTGTGGAATTCATGGGATATATCAGTAGGCTTTGCTCTGAGTTAGGATTAAATATTGAAGTATCCGTAACAAAAGCCAATATGCCTACAACTACTTATTTAAACAAAGATTTTTTGGACAACTATAGGGATAGAACTATTGATATAAAACGGCTTGATAATATTAAACATAGTGGCGAGGGTGATTACAATTATGAGTTTTCTAAATTGCCCTTACATATTTTTGAAGAGCTCAAAATAATTAGGGATGCTTTTGTAAGGATAAAAGCTGATTTATCAAAATCAACTGTTAAGAAAGTAATAGTTGTGTCTGATCACGGTGCAAGTCGACTTGTCATTTTGTATGATAATAAAATTACATTTCCCACGGAAACCAATGGAACTCAAGGGGGTAGGTGTTGTAAATATGTGGAGGGATCAGAAATACCAAAATATGCTACTATTGAAAACGGTCAATGTATACTTGCAAGTTATGATAGATTTAAAACACAAGGAGCTCCACGTGTGGAAACCCATGGAGGTGCGACACTTGAAGAACTAATGGTTCCAATAATAACGGTAATTAATGAAAAAGAAAAAGTTATAGCAACGCTGGTTGAAAATATTATTATAGTAAGCTACAAAATAAAAGCTACACTCAGGATTTTTATTACTAAACAATATGATAGAATCTCAGTAAAAATAAAAAATAAAATGTATGAATCAACTGAAATTGACGGTGGTTTTTTTACTGTTCCTATTTACGATATTATAAATATTGGTGAATATAAAGGCGAAGTTTTTGCGGCTGGACAGTATATTGATGAAATTAGCTTTAAATTAGTAAAACCTACCAGTGGCGAAAAAGACCTAGGAATATAGGAGGTGCAAAATAGAGAATTCAATTAGAGAATATTTTGACGATATGGTCGTATTTAAAGATTTGAGAAAGAGCAACTTTTTCTCTGCTCTTAGTCTTCCATCATTTTTGCGTGACTGGTTATTAAAGCGTTTTGCTGATAATGATGGCTCATTTAATATAGAAGAACTAAGCGATTACATCAGGCAATACATACCCAAAAAGGATGATTGGGTCAGGATAAAAGATAGAATCATTAATGAAAATGAGCGAGTAAAGTTTCTGGCAAAGATAATTGCAGATATAGATATAAAAACAGGCGAAATGTCATTTTTATTGCCTGACTTTGGTCTTGGCAAGAAGGAAACGATAATTGAGCAACCTATATGGGAACAGCGTAAAGAAGAGTTGGTTAGCGGTAAAGAAACATGGGGTGTTGTTGAGCTTGGATATAGACCTTTTGTTTCAAAAGTAGAACCTGGGAAAATTAAATTGATTGGTTTTCAAAACTTCTGTCCATATATTATAGATATTGATTATTATAAAGAAGCAAGAAATAACTTTACAATAGAACAGTGGATAGATATATTACTTGGTGCAATCGATTATAATGCAGGTGGGTATGATACGGAAAAAGAGAAGCTCACAATGCTTTCTAGGTTATTGCCTTTTATAGAGAAAAGGTTAAATTTAATTGAACTTTCTCCGAAAGGAACTGGTAAGTCTTATTTGTTTGGTAGAGTAAGTAAATATGGATGGCTTTCTTCGGGAGGAATTGTGTCTAGAGCTAAGATGTTTTACGACCAAACAAGAAAAGAACAAGGCCTGGTTTGTGGCAATGATTTTGTTGTATTAGATGAAGTGCAAACTATTACATTTGCTGATGTAGATGAAATGAGAGCTGTACTTAAAGGTTATATGGAATCAGGCGTGTTTACCGTTGGTAATTATGAAGGAGTAGCTGAATCAGGAATTGTATTGCTAGGTAATATAAAAGAAGAAAACATGAATGAATATGACAACATGCTCGAAGAATTACCCAAAATATTCCATGAGAGTGCTCTAATTGATAGATTTCATGGTTTTATAAAAGGTTGGGATATTCCACGAATGCACGATGATTTAAAAATAAGCGATTGGGCATTGAATTCGGAATATTTTTCTGAAATAATGCATCTACTTCGTGATGATGTTAGTTATAGAGCTATAGTTGATGATTTGGTTATTGTCCCAGAAAGAGCAGATACAAGAGATACAGAAGCTATAAAAAGAATTTGTACTGCGTATGTAAAATTGTTATTTCCCAATGTTAGAAATAGTAATAATGTTGATTTACTCCAATTTAAAAAATATTGTTTAAATCCGGCAATAAGTATGAGAAGTATTATTAAATATCAACTCGGAATATTAGATGTCGAATATAGGGGGAAAAGTGTACCGCGCTTTGATATTCGGGGGTTGAATGCATAATGAAAATAGTACAAAGACAATGTTTTCGATGTAATTCGGATGTGCCTAAAGATATAGTTGGTTTAAATAAAAAACTATTGGGTCGCAAGTTGGAGAAGTTTTTTTGCTTGATATGTTTGGCTGATTATTTAGAAGTTACACCAAATGAATTATTAGATAAGGTAGAAGAATTTAAACAACAAGGTTGCTCCTTGTTTTCATAGAAGCATTTTAGTGATTTACATAAATTAACATCCTCAACTAAAGGGAGCACAGGGTCAAAAAGGGAGCACGGGGTCTATAATTAAAAAAATATTCTGTAACTATAGAATAATCTGAAAGGTAAGGATAGTCAAATAACTTTCTTTATGCAAGAATAAACTATATGGCCAGAGGAGCATTTGTGGCTTCCGGGGTCTGTCAAAAGACTAGATCTTTGTGACTCGACCTGAACTGCCGGATGTTCCTCTGC